>Ga0209617_10000278_pt1 | contig 21940 bp, 18 predicted proteins | sample LakEriepJuly2011_2_FD_187459 | JGI IMG/M metagenome (GOLD analysis project Ga0209617, IMG submission 187459) | Freshwater microbial communities from dead zone in Lake Erie, Canada - CCB epilimnion July 2011 (SPAdes) (version 2) | ecosystem: Environmental > Aquatic > Freshwater > Lentic >...
TTTTCAAAATCTTTTGAAATAGCTGGTCTTCGTCCTGTCTTATTAACTTTTCGAGCAAAACTATCTTTATATTTATTTTATTCCATATATCCGACAAGAAACAATATCTGCCTTTAACGGGCGCCAATTGACAAAAGTCGCCTACTAAAATTAACTGAATATTACCAAAGCACGCTTCAGTGGATTTAATGATACTCAAGACTTCAGATATTTTTTCAAATAAATCCTTATCAATCATAGATATCTCATCAATAATCAGCACATCGAGCTTCAATATATTCTCGTGCTTTTTCTTGTTTTTAAGAATATTGCCGAGTATATCCTTGATACTCCCTGTTCCCAAACCGAGTCCTAAAAACGAATGTAATGTCTGGCCACCAATCATAACTGCGGCAGTCCCCGTAGATGCCGTAATAGCAAAGTTCTTATTTGCATTATTCAAATACTCTATGATATATTTAATAGTATAAGATTTCCCAGTTCCCGCGGATCCCGTTAATAAAATATTGTGCCCTTCCATAACACTGGTTACTGCATATATTTGCTCTTCATTTAAAAGATTCATTATAAAAATAAGATAATATCTATCTATATCATTTTTTATTATATCCTAATCTAATAAATCAATCAATCAATTAATCAATCAATTAAATGCATCAATAAAATGAGGCTTTTGTCATAGGGAATCAAGGATTTTTTTAATGCCCTTGTTCTTTTTATTGTAATTTGATATGAATATATTATTTTTATTTTGCAATCGTTTAATAATATCATTGTGATATCGCTCGTCAATTGTCGGCGAAAAGTTATAATACCACTTCTTTAATATCTCGATATCTATTATTTTTTTCGGATTACAATTGTATTCCTTGTACATATATAGAATGGCTCTTGATATAAATCCTCGCGAATCATTATTCGGCACAAAAACCTTATCCTTGTGATTTACATAATTATTACATTCTAATTCAACCCAATGCTTGCTCTTTATATCATAATCTTCGTGAAATTTATAATTGGATCTATTTGCATTTAGTGTATTAAGCGTCTTAATGATATTATGCATATCATTGGATTGCTTACCATCCAATAAACATTGCGGATATATGTGTTCTGCCGATATAAACTGTCTGTTATAATTGCTTTTCGCCACGCCACGCGCAATATTTTTAGATATGCTTGTTCCGCCTTCAGTGCCTTCAGTACCGCGAGCATCTTCTGCGATTCCATTGATAATACACTTTTTAAGGTATTTATTAGTATATATCATAGGCATTTTAGGATCATTTAATATTGTATCTTTGATTATATTTGAGTGATGCATTTTATGCTGAATTTTATGCTGAATATTAGCAAAAGTACGCACATAACTCATTTGAAACAATAATAACAAGATTATTAATAGCATATACACAACCTTAATATTAAGAGAGATATTATCAATTTTTTTCTACATTCGGGTATAATATTTTAAAAAATATATACATATTTTCGTGGATACTATATGTGCTATCTGGCTTGAACATTTTGAGAAGCTTTTTAGATTCAAAATCCCCATGTATCCAATAATGAACCATGATGGGTTTTGAAGGATATTTGCCGCTTTTGACAGCCGCCCAATCATTTGCTGCAGAGGGAATACCCTCAAGCTTCAAATCATTAATAGGATATATCAACTCCCTATCCTCTATTATGAAAACATCTCGTTCTCTCGATTCCTTATCGTAATTATTTATGTTAGTTAAAATATAAAATCCGCCGAATATATCAAACTTATTAAATAAATCGTATCCGTGCCTATTTATATATTCGGGAATATTGCGCAAAAGTTTGTGCAAGAAAGCATTGTTTTTATTAGCAGCAAAGAATGCATTGCAGATATATCTATCGCTATTGTATATCAATTTAGTTTGTTCGGCGGGCTCATAGCTTACATAAAAGGTTTCTCTTGTCATATCAAGGAGCTCAGCGAAATCTCGCAATACTAATATATCTAAATCAATATATATACCACCATAATGATATACTAAGATGATTCGCGCAATATCCCCGCGCTGTACTCCAGTTCGTGCCGAATTATATATTTTATAAAAATCGGGATAGTGCTCATTTATCAATTTTAATATCATATTGTCCGTCCATAATATTATTTCGTATCCTCGCGATTTCAATAATTTCGCGTTCTCCTCGCGTATATAATTAATTATTGGAGGCACCGGGTCATCGCTCCAAGTTTGATGTATCGTTTTAGGTATCATAGTATATAATAATATTATTAATAATAGCTTTATATCTCCATATCCACATCCGCATCCGTATCCTACAAAGACATATTCATAATCGCATTATCTAAGATATAATCCAAGAAGATTATGAAATTTACCAGTTTAATATTTGAGAAATTAAATGATGGTATATAAATAGACATAAAATTGAAGTCGCCGAATATATTAAGCGACCACATAAACTTAAATATCATAGTATATAAATACATATTCTTGGTATCATCGTAGGATTTATAATATATCAAAGTATCCTTATAAAAATACACAGGCAATACATGAAATATTATATTACATATTATATATTCCGTCTGTAATAGACGCTTTTCTGAAACACACTTAATAAACTTATTAAGAATGGAAGGAGAATTATCTAAGGCTTGAAATAATATGCGACTATCATATATTATAAATGAGTGAAATAATATAAATATATTTAAAGAATTGTTAGCTATGAACTTGGATATCAAGAGATTATTTATATTAAAATAGTTAATCAATATATGATTCAAAAATATTGAATAGAGGTTCCAATTCGTATATTGATTTATTTTTCGCCGTATTATATTATTCGTAATACTTTCCGTATATTTCCTGCTTATCATCATACATATAACTAATGTATATAAGAATAACTCAAATTGATTACTATCCTTATTATATACTACCAAATTATTCATCATTATAATATAGATATTATATATTTATCTTATATAATATTTACAATGGGGGGATGGGGGATGGGGGAACCCGCCCCCAACGCGGGCTATAATGGGGGAACCCGCTGGGGGAACCCGCCCCCAACGCGGGCTATCGAGAGGCTATTGAGGGGCTATTGTGGGGCTATAATGGGGCTAAATTGGGCTATTGCGGGGGAACCCGCCCCCAACGCGGGCTATCGAGAGGCTATTGTCAAGGTTATAAAAATACTTAGATTAAAATAGCAGTTATAAGAGACACTGGAATATCAATATTTTTTGATTTTAAAATTTGAGTACATCTCTTGATTTATTTTGTAATTTCTAAAAAACTTTTGAAATTTTTGAAAAAACAGAAAGATGTACTCAAAATTTAATTTTCAATTTTTAGAAATATTCAGTGTCTTTTTAATAGATCATAATGGTAATATAAATAGCTTGTGAGCATCTCAATAGCCTCTCAATAGCCCCCTCAATAGCCCCTCAATAGCCCCTCAATAGCCCCTCAATAGCTTTTCTATAGCCTCTCAATAGCCTCTCAATAGCCCTCCGTAATTATTATAAAAATACTTAGATTAACATAGCAGTTATAGAGACACAGGAATATCTATATTTTTTCATTTTTAAATTTGAGTACATCTCTTGATTTATTTTGTAATTTCTAAAAAACTTTTGAAATTTTTGAAAAAACAGAAAGATGTACTCAAATTTTAATTTTCAATTTTTAGAAATATCCAGTGTCTTTTTAATAGATCATAATGGTATTACAAATATCTCAATAGCTCTCTATTAAGCCTTTTCTAAAACTTTCTTTTGAAAACCGCGTTGGGGGCGGTCTCCCCCATAGGGCGGTCTCCCCCAAGATTATTCTAAGGGCGAGGATGTTATTGTCATACCGCAATATTCTACATTTTTAACTTTAAATTCTTGTTTGGTATATATGCCTATATTTATTGATTCTTCTAAGATCCATTTGAAATTATCCCAAAACTCCTCGGTATGTCCTATGCTTTCTGTTGATAAATGGGCGAACTCGTGTAATACTACGAAAAGCATAGTATTTAAATCAACTAACTTATCATTACTTCTAAGACATAGAACAATCTGCTCGCCTTTGTTTATAGAATAGCTCGTATATCCAGGAGTATCAACGCCCTCTTTTAATCTGTCAGGCCTAAAGTTCTTCTTTAATAATCTGACGCGCTCATCATTAAGAGAAAAGGATTTCTCCAAGTGTTCCATTAATACTACAAGCTTCTCTCGTATTTTTGCGATTAAATTGGCGGCTTCAAGAGAATCGTCTTTAATCTGCACTGTGTATTCCTTCTGATCTATTTTGCTCGTAACTTTCATTAATCCAATATTAGTATAATAATTATAAATATAATATATTCCTATTATTGTTACAATTATTATAATTAACCCCTCAGTGTTTATTTCCATACTTCTATTACTTATAATAAATTAAAAATTGATTTCTATTATTTATATTTAAATAATTGCCATTACCTATTTAATATGGATAAACCAAGGAAAGACTACGAACCTCTTAACAAAAGCCCCGTAGAGTTTCAAATCACTGACATATATGTCCCCGAGAATGATAGAAATAAGGAGAAGGATTTTGAGGAAACATATTCTATGATTTTATACGGCGTATGTGATAACGGTGCTACAATCTCAACTGTAGTAAATTGCTTCAAGCCCTTCTTTTACATTAAACCGCCTGAATCTTGGGAAAGCCTTAGCGCTAATGTGTTTGAGGCTAAAGTATCAACATTCAAAGACAAGCTATTGAACGGTAAATATATGGCGCAATTCAAGGGTAATAAATACGAAAAGAAAATTATCCCGAACAATATGTTATCGCATTTCTCTAACATATCTACGGTAGAAAAGAAGGATTTCTGGGGATTCACTAACAACAAGCTATTCCGCTTCATTAAAATAGCTGTGAAATCCTTGAAACTATATAACAATCTCAAGTATTATTTTAAGACCCTTGAGAAAGAGGGATTCAAGGCGTACGAGAGCAATATTGATCCGTTCCTTAAATATATTCATATTCAAAATATCAAACCTTGCGGTTGGGTAAGAATTGAGAAATATCAAGATGGCGATGATTCGTGCAGATGCAATTATAATATCAGCATAAATAGCAAGGATATTATTCCGCTTGATATCAATAAAATCGCACCTATTCTTATAACCTCTTTTGATATTGAATGTTCCAGTAGCCACGGAGATTTCCCAGTCGCCATAAAGAATTATAGCAAAGTCGCACAAGATTTGGCTTTGGTCGCAAAAGCCGGATACGAATACACGAGCGATTTTATAATTAGCTGGTTAAAAAACATATATAAAAAGGATATTATAATTGATGCCGCGATTGACCTAAAAATCAATCAGGTATATGCTAAGAAGAAGCTCCATCCCAAATATATTGATAGTATTCCAGGGCTTCTTGCAGATAGAATGGAAGATATAATATCAATTCTGGATAAAATATCGGCTTCTGTTGCTAAATCTACTGATGGTGAAGGCGGAGATGCCGGAGATGCCTGTGGAGATGGTGGCGGAGAAGGCGGAGAAGGAGAAGAAGATAATGATGTAAATATGACGATTGCCCAATTGAATGAAGAAGAGACGAAGCTGGCGAAAATATTAGATACGCTATTGGTTCCTCTTGAAGGCGACAAAATTATTCAAATAGGAACCACGACACATATATATGGTTCTGATAAGATTGTTTATAAAAATATCATTACATTGGATACTTGCGATAACATTGAGGATTGTGATGTTATTGCGTGTAATACGGAAAAGGAATTGTTGATAAAATGGAAAGAGCTGATGAATGAGTTGAACTCGGATATTGTAGTCGGCTATAATATATTCGGTTTTGATATGCCCTATATATGGGACAGAGCTAAGGAGCTCGGGATATTGGAAGAATACAGTATAGGCTGGGGGAGATTGATAACCCGCAAAACTTCTCTGGTTGAGCAAAAATTATCTTCTTCGGCGATGGGAGATAATATCCTCAGATATATTGATATGGACGGTGTCGTATTAATTGATTTGCTCAAGGTGATGCAAAGAGAACAGAAATTGGATAGTTATAAATTGGACAATGTCGCTTCAATATTTCTTGGAGATAATAAGAATGATTTGAAGCCGCAAGAAATATTCGCCAAGTTTAAGGGCGATTCTAAGGACAGATGCGAGATAGCCAGATATTGTATTCAGGATTGCTGTCTCGTCAATCGACTAATTCATAAATTAAAAATTATGGAGAATAATATTGGGATGGGCAATGTATGCTTGGTTCCTCTCAATTTCCTATTCCGCAGAGGACAGGGCATCAAGATTTTCTCTCTAATCGCCAAACAATGTATGGAAAAGAACTCGCTGATTCCTACGATTAAATCTTATGACAATGATGTTATAGATATGGAAGATGGCTACGAAGGCGCCGTCGTCTTAGACCCGAAAGAAGCGATATATTTGAATGACCCGATTGTAGTATTTGATTACGGCTCTCTATATCCTTCGTCTATGATTTCAAATAATCTGTCTCACGATTGCTATTTGATGGACGAAAAATATAGGGTCGCCGATCCTAACATAGAATACAAGAATATATATTATGATATATATGAAGGAAAGGGAGATAAGAAGAAAAAAGTAGGCGAGAAAGAATGTACCTTCGTACAATACAAGGATGGGCGCAAGGGAATCATAGCAGATATCTTGGATATGCTTTTGATTGAGCGCAAAAATACCAGGAAAAAAATAGAATACAAGACAATCAAGGATAGCAAAAATACATATACGGGATTTTGTACGGACAAAGGCGATGTCTATAATATACTGAATATTGATACGGGAGAAAATTACAATATTCAAAAGGATACTGTCTTATCCATTGAAGATACCTATAATAGCTTTGAGCAGGATGTATTAGATTCGCGACAGATTGCCTATAAAATTACGGCAAACTCGCTATATGGCCAAATTGGCGCCAGGACATCATCTATATATTTGAAAGAAATCGCTGCATGTACTACGGCGACCGGGAGAGAAATGATTATGTTGGCCAAGAAGTTTGTCGAGGATAATTATGGAGCCGATGTTATTTATGGAGATACCGATTCAATCTTCTGCAAGTTTCCTTTGAAGGACGAGGAGGGCAATATAGTATTGGGGAAGGACGCGTTGCCCTATGCGATTAAGATGGGGAAAATAGTAGAAAAGGAGATCGCGAAAATAATGCCTAAGCCGCAGAAATTGAATTATGAAAAATCGCTATATCCGTTTATATTGCTAAGTAAAAAGCGATATGTTGGGAACCTGTATGAAACGGATGTTAATAGCTATAAACAGAAATCTATGGGTATTGTATTGAAAAGGCGAGATAATGCGCATATTGTCAAGAAAGTATATGGAGGCGTCATTGATATCATATTGAAAAAACAGGATTTGGCGGCTTCTATAGAGTTTCTCAATGAAGAACTGAAGGATCTCGTGGAAGGCAAAACATCAATTCAGGAGCTCGTTATTACCAAGAGCATAAAAGCATCTTACAAAGACCCTTCTAAAATTGCTCATAAGGTTTTGGCGGATAGAATAGGAGCACGAGACCCGGGAAATCGCCCGTGTGTCAATGAACGCATCCCATTTGTATATATAAAAACGAATAACCCTAATTCTCTCCAGGGTGATAGGATAGAAAACCCTGAATATATCGTGGAGAATAATTTGACCCCAGACTATCTCCACTATATTACAAATCAAATTATGAAACCCATTCTGCAATTATATGCCCTGTGTATTGAACAGTTGCCGGGATATGAGAAGGATGAAGAGTATTGGCAGAATGTTGATAATGATTTACAAACTAAACCGATGTATCAGAATATGATACGCCGAAAAAACAGATTAGATAATCTAAAATTATTAGCTGTCAAAGAGCTATTATTCGACAAATATATCAATGTATTAACTGAGCCGAAAGAACCAAAAATTAGAAAATCTACAAAGTCTCGCTCTACAAAGACTGTATCTGGAGTATCTGGAGTATCCGGAGAAAACAAAGCAAACGAAGAAGAAAGAGTTGAGACTGCTAAGGGAAACGAGATTATTAAGACAGAGAAGGCGAAATTGAAAAAGACTGATAAAAATGTTGAGACAGGGACATTGAAGGTAGATATTAAAATTACTAAAAATATCAAGACGGGTCTTATTGTGTCTTCTGCCTATATTAGTGATGGGACGAGCAAAATATGGCAATATGAGAAAGATGATTGTAAGGACAAGAATAGGGAAGCGATTTATATTATAAATAAGGTAATTAATTATGATAAAAATTATAAATATATTATTGCACTGAATAATAAGAAGTTTATTATAGAATATAATACTGCCCTTGTGTATTATAAGGAAAAGGAGGCATCTATGGAAACTAATATATTGAGCGATATATTCAATAGCCAAAACATCGGGGAGCTGAAAATTATTAATAATATCAGGATATTTCGCGATATTATTGCCGATTACAAGCTATTCTCGTTTGTCTCCAAATAAATACTTAACAATCGTAGCGGCTTTCTCCTTGCCCACGCCATCTATCTTGCACAGCTCCTTAATTTTATTGTCATTATGAATTAAACTCGTAATTAAACAGGGCATCGTGGGATATATCTTTGCAATATTCTTTGCTATTATATTTGAAATATGAGGAATCTGTGATAACTGCATAATATAGCAGGTGTCCTCGTCTATATTATCTATTTTCTTTTTTTTAAGCTTAATATAATCAGTGTAGCAAGTCTCTCCGGCTCCATTTTCTGCCCTTGCATTTACCGAAATAAACTTTTTAGGGTTCTCTATTATTTTTACGGCGATTGACAAGAGAAGCGTTGCAGTTTCTCCAATCTTCTTTGTGAATAAAACCCTGATATTATCGCGAAACATAGTATTGATATAGGCTCCTTGGATCACCGATTTATTTGAATATATCTTAGATGATATTACATCATCCTCCTCTATAATATATGATAATTGAATTGTATTATATATAGATAACATACGAGCCTTCTGTTCTCTATATCTTCCATCATGTATAGAAGAAATCAAATCTTTCACTGTTTTCCTTTCAAATATATATAGAATGTCATTGTATTTAATATGAACATCTCCTATATCTAAGGGCGCCTTTGTTATATCTATTTTATCCTTGTAAATATCTAAATCTCTGTCGAATATATCATTATACAAAGCGTCCTCGCGAATATCAATAATAATCGCAAGTTTATTATCCATATATGATAATATATATTAATATATTTATATATTATAGATGTTTGCCGATGAATAATTCATTAGATAAGCTAATAGACAATGATGAATTACTAACATACATATGTTTAATACTCGGAATATTTAATACATTCTTAATGTCTATGATTATTACTGGTATCAAACATAATTTTAATCTCTATATTTTCCTATTATTTGAAGCTCTTTTCTTAATATTTATAGTATATTTTATATTGAAAAAGAAAGATGTATATAGCAAAGATGATGACATAAAATATGACTGGTATTTTTATTTACGCATCAGCATAATAACCCTTGTATTTTTCAATTTTTCCCTATACATATACAACATAACAAACGACTCCTCTACAAACCCCCGAAAAAATGGCGGCGGGGGAACTTTATCATCATTAGTTGGTAGTAGTAGTAGAAGTAATAGGGTAGCGCCAGCAGCGCCAGCAGCGCCAGCACAGACAAATATTGAAAATGAAATAAAGATGTTGCAAGAAGAATTAGAGCCTCTTGTTAAACAATGCACTATATATCATGATATTCTTAAAAGTAGAATGCGTAGAATGCAATATAATGATAATGAAACAATTAAAGAAAACAGTGAATTAGCAGCCAAGATTGCTCCACTTAGAGTAAAAATTGGTAAAATAAATGAAAAAATTAACAAATTAGGAAGAACAGGAGCATCAAGAGCAGCATCAAGAGCACCAAGAGCAGCATCAAGAGAAGCATCGAATAGAGTGGTTCAGGATCCGTTTCCTTATCAAACAGCCGATTCAAATTATAAAAGTAAGAGAAGTGATATTAGTGATATAATGAGGGACACAAATCTAACAGCCTTACAAAAAACTACTTTATGGGCTGAATTAAAAAAAGAGGAAAGGAGGAAAAAAGAAAAAATGTTAAAAAAATAAATAAAAAGTGATAGCATTTATACTATTATGTATGTAAGTGTGCGTAAGCGTGCGTAAGTGTGCGTAAGCGCGATATATAATATGGATACTACAGGATCTGCCGGATCTGCTGGATCTGCTGGATCTGCCGGAGCCACGGGATCTGCCGAGAGAATATCTTTGAGTAATGAAGAAATTATTATTCTGACCGAGGATTTTGCAAAGGATTATATGAAAAAGTATGATGATTCGCATAGTTTTGAGCATGCGATGAGAGTTAAAAATATGGCTACGACTCTTGCAATATCAGAGAATCTAAATGAAAAACAAATATTTATAATTCAATTGGCTGCGCTGACGCACGATATCAATGATAGTAAATATAGCAATAATAATGAGGACACTCAAGAAAATGTATTAAGGGGCTTCTTCGATAATCTAATAGATGACAAAAGTATATTAGAAAATATTATAGATATTGCTTGTAATGTAAGCTTGTCTCTTGAATTGACAAAACCGCCTTCTTCACCTAAATCTATAGAATTGAATTGCGTAAGAGATGCAGATCGCATAGATTCTCTGGGTGCAATAGGAATATCAAGATATTTCACATACGGGATTGTAAATAAACAGAGTAATATAAGCAGTATCATTGATAACATAGAAAATCGTACGAATATCTTGATGAATAACATAAATACTGATATGGGCAAAAAAATAACCATAGATAAATATAGAATTATTAGAATGTTTATAGAAGATTATCGCAATACTATGCTTTATCAAGAGCTTTCATAGTTCTGTGGACAAACTTATTAATTATCGTGTTCAATATTAGCTTCGCATCATCGCATTTAATCTCATTATTAACTTTGTCAATCAAGTAATCACTCTCGCGCTTTATATTGACCTTTTTCATATATTTCTTTCTATTTTTTTCGGCAACAATATAGCTCTGAATTTTGAGGACAGCTTCCTTCTTTTCCATATCAACCGTAAGAATATAAATATTGCAGATAATATTATATACAAGCATTCGCACAGTGATATTATCCAATATCCTATAATTTTTTTTATAACAATGGACGGCATTATCAAATCCGTAATCACTAATTATTTCATTAATATCGCGCATATGCATCGTTTTAATCTCTTCATTTACATAAATTGCAACGATATTTTTCAATTTAAAATAGTCTTCGTGTGATGATTCGTAATTCAGCTTCATTTTTGCAACAATAACCTTTGTAATATTATTGAGCTTTTTGTGACTTGCAATATTTAGCTTGAGAATGTTTTCAGGATTCGCATCAACATAAAACATGGCGCCTTATAATAATATCAAAGTATTATTATCCAATCAATTTTTATATTCGCCTGCTGCAATTTTTAGACACAGTTGTCGTGGTCGTTTGTAAAGGTATTGACATAGGTTGAGAACGGGCCTTTGTCGCATTCTCCGAGGGATTTAAAATTAATATCAGCAGGACATTCTTTTTTGAAGTTTTTAGCGGTTTTTGCCTTTGATTGATAATCAAACAGTTCAAAAGAGTTCAATTGGTTTTTAAAAGTATCACTTATACCATATTGAAATGTCCAATCGCCCTCGTTATAAAAGGGCTTCTTATAAATACAGCTTTTTTTACCAACAGACATTCCGGATAAAAGCCCGTTCTCCCTGCCTTTTATATCTTCCAAATTATCAAAATAATATCGATGGCTATTGCACAATTCCATATTAATATTCGCATCAAATAGTAATCTCTGGTTATCAGTATATTTTTTTGATAATAATGACATATTCTCACAGGATATTTTGGAACTCAATTCTTTCATATTATATTCCTTGGGCGCCTCTTTGACTCCGTCCTTTATAACTTCATTATAATTATTCATAATTCTATTTATATTAAGATAGATAAAATAATAATGCATATAAATAGAAGATTTAATTTTTGATGTTCTATTATTTGGATCTTCATAATAAGAAAGAGGTTAATGATGTTATAGTTTCAAGCAGTAATTTTGTTATATTATATTACTCGGATATGTGCGGTCATTGTATTCAATTAAAACCTACTTGGAATAAACTGTGTGATAGCATTAAAAATAAAAAAGATATAGTTATCGTAAATGTTGAGGCAAATAACTTCGAGCATCTTCCCGAAAAATGCAAGAAGAATATCGAGGGATATCCTACGATAATTAAGTATTCGCGTGGTAAAAAGAGCGAGTACAATGGAACAAGAGAATTGGCTGATTTGAAAAAGTTCATTATGCCTACAGTCAAGCCCGCAGTCAAGCCAGCAGTCAAGCCTATCGCGAGACCCAAAGCAAGGCCTGTAAAAGGCGCAAAAAAATAATTTAAGGATAATAGGCAATTATAATATATAATGGATAATTTGAATATTGTAGATGATATTATTAACAATAATAGCAACGAGCCTACGCCGGAAGAATTGGAAACTTTTAAAAATCTCGTGAATGACTGGTTTAAATATGATGACCAGATTAGAAAACTAAGTATTGCTATGAAAGAGCGTAAGAATTACCAGCGAGTTTTAAATAATAAAATAGAAGAGTTTATGTTTAATTATAAATATAATGATCTTAATACGCAGCATGGGAGGATTAAAACAAATGTTAAAGAATGCAAGGTTCCTATCAAAATGAATGATATTAAAACAAAAATAATTAAATATAATGAGCTTTCTGGTGAGGAATTGCTTAAAAAAATATTTGAAGACGAGCGCGAAACAGTGGTTAAAAAGAATATTAAGAGAATTATCCCCAAAGTATCTCTCACACTATAACTTCGTACTCCGTTATTTCGTTACTCCGTGCGCTAATTATAAGAAGCATTTGCATTTATTTTTATTATGAATAGCGCCGTGTACTATATCATATTCGCAAGATGTCGAATAATAGACATTTTTAATATTGTATTTTATAATTGTGCTCTCGCAATCAATACAAGGGCGAGAATATTTTAGAGGATTATCTAAGCTATTAGGACCTATTCTTACGACATAGATATCGCATTCGTTAAGAATCCCCTTGTACTTCTTGTTTATTTTTGATATTGCCGAAATTTCAGCATGCATACTATTGCCCTTTATATAAAAATTGTATCCTGAAGAAATTATAATATCTTTATATACGATTATAGCGCCGTGTTTGTGTGTATAAACCGGCGATTTTGTTGCAATTTTTGCGGCAATATTCAAATAATACTTTTGTTTATCATTAGATATCTTAATAACATTATCATCCCCCATCTTATATCTCGGTATTCTCTTATTAAGATGGTTCGGATTACCAGGGTTGCCGGGGTTGCCGGAGTTGCCCATATTTATTCCAGTTATATTTGAGCCATTCAGTGCATTTCTATCATCGGGCATTTTACAAATTGATATTGTTAATAGTATATTGTATAATATACTATGTTATATCTGTTATATCTGTTATATATATTATATTTGACATATAAAACAATATCAATTTTTATTATATTTGTTATACCTAATGATGGCTGTCTAATTGTTAATAACAAGATTTTCATTCTGGTTCAGTTCGTGTTCATAACATAGATTATGTACTTTGAGCGGGGCTATTCTCCCAACACGCTGTGCTCTTCCAATAGCTTGCTGTTTATCAGCGTCCATAGAGTGTAATATTATGACATCAGTTGCAACACTAATATCAATGCCCGAGCCAGCATATTGCGTAGTTAACAAAATAACATTAGTATTTCCGTATTTAAAGTTGTTAAGGATATTCATCATCTGGTTGGTATTACCTTTGAGACACGCGTGTGTTATATTGTTAGTCGTCAGTATTTCAGTAATTTTAGAGAATGCCGCATCTACGCGACTAAATACTATGAACTTGCCCGCTCTGTTATTCAATATCAATTCAATCAAGGTATCCTCTTTGCTCAATATGCCTTTTCCAATAGAATCTTTATTGGATAATTTTACAACCTCCTCTTTTTTCTCTGGAACAATTGCTGTCAAATTGTCTGTGCTCGTTATTTCTTTGCGACAATTTGGACACCTCTTGACATTATCTCCAGTCATTCCCCTGTTATTTAATAAATTAATAATGCAACTGCCGCAAAATATATGAGTGCAATCCAAAATTATAGGGTGCGTTATGTTATCCAAACAAATTGCACAGGTTTTACTTTCAATCTCTGATATCCTCTCTGTCAAATCCTTCAGTTTTTCGTTCAAATTTATAAGCTCTTGCTCAATCATCTTCAATTTATTAGCCTTGATATCGTCTGCTATATCCAGCAAACTAATATAATCCTTCTCTTTATATTTGTTCTGAATAGCCTTGTTCATATCTGCGCATATCAAATTGGCTATTCCTGTCTCCGTTTCATTTTTACCCCCCAATTCTTTGATAGCACCCGAAATATCGTTAGCATTAATTTTTTCAAGCACATTCTGGCTTATGTAATTTTTAATTACCTTCAAATATTTTGACATCTTACACAAATAAAATGTCTCTACGATTGGAGGGATATCAAAGCTCTCTTTAACAAACTCCTTATTACACTTGACGAGTATAAAGTTCAGATATTCCTCTTTAATAAACTCCCTCATATTATGATGTAATGATACGGATGATGAATAAACGCGATCGCATATATTTAAATAAGTCCCACTGATTAACCAAATATATAAATAGGATAGCCCCTCTATTTTATTAATAATATCGTGACATTCATCTACAATTACACGATTCCATTTATAGATATACGAAGAATGCTTTTGCTCCTTGTATAATGAGAAATAATGAGGATCGTAATATTTGAACAATATAGAAAGCGTGGTATTTTTAATAAGGATTACATCATATTGATTGAAATATTTGATAATTTCATCGCGGTCTGTATCGTATTTCGGCATATGCTTATTTATAAAGTTAAGATTTTCAATAGCCAGATATTTCAAATTGGTATTCTCACGCAATGTTCGTTCCCATTGAACATATACAGGGCCGCGGGGAACTACGATTAATGTAGAATTAATGATTTTATTTAAAGCTGCAATATTTTTATTCTTAGAACTTAATTTAAAATAATTATAAGCCTTGGAACTATGATAACTAATAATTTTCTCATTATTAACCTGGATATTATTAAGATTATTATGGGCTACTATAGACAATGCTATTAGAGTTTTCCCATATCCCACAATATCCCCCAAAATACCTATATTAGACTCTATTTCTTCGCCCGTAGAATATCTAATTTTCCTATGATTTTCCATCATAATCGCCTTATATAAACAAGCTAATTGATGAGGCTTTAGCTGTTTCTTGATTTTGACAGGCTGAGCACACCTCGGTGACTCATTATCTAATTCAATATTATAAATTACACTATCATAATTATAATAATCATTAGACATTATACATATATTATATTATAATATGCAAATATATTTTATATACATTTATAATCTCTTCGTAAAATGATATAAGAAATAATATCAAATATTAAATATAATGAACGAGACAAGCGGAGCAAGCGGAGCAAGCGGAGCAAGCGGAGCAGTCCCAGATACCCAAGTATCAATTGTAGATGTACAAGAGCCTTCGGCTCCTACGGAAGGAACGGCAGCAGAGGGACAAGCGGTCAATAATGGGGCACCAGAAAAAATGAAGCGTGTTATCTTTGCTTTACCTGGGGATAATTTTAGTTCAAAGTTTCTAATTTCTTGGACTTCAACAATCAGCAAGGTTATGGATACTCGCAAATATGATATATTGATTTCGCCAGCGACTGGTTCGTATGTTTCATTTGTAAGAATGAAAACTCTGGGGTTGGATACGCTAAGAGGGGATACTCAAAAGCCTTTTAATAATGAAGATTTTGATTTGTGGGTTACAATTGATAGCGACATTATATTTACTCCCGAACAAGTTATTGAATTGATTGAATCTACCGAACATCACCCAGTTGTTGCGGGAATGTATAGAATGGCGGACTTGACAAATTATGCTTTTGTTAAAGATTGGGACATTAATTATTTCAAAGAAAACGGAACATTTAAGTTTAGCACTCCAGAAGAAATTGATGTATGGAAAAAAGAGACTTCCTTCAAATATTATCCAGTCGCTTATACTGGAATGGGATTTATGGCGGTTAAAAAAGAGGTTTTTGATAAAATGCGATATCCATATTTTGACGCCGAATTAAATATAATTATAGCAGATGATGGAAAGGTAATCCGAGATATATGTAGTGAGGATGTTGCGTTTTCAAAAAATATCATAAAAGCGGGTTATCAAATTATGATTAACACTGATATACGCGTAGGACACTTAAAACAGTTGGTAATTTAAAATATCATTAAAATTATAGAATATGATGAACATTATTTTTTCATTAATAGAAAATGCTAATAGCTATTATCCACTTTTAATTGTAATATTATATATATTGTATTATTTAATATCAAATTCATTTATGTTTTTAATATTAATAATTATAGGAATATTAATAGGATTCTATATAACATATATATTCAGGCATAATATATTATATTATTATTCATAATCATTATCTTTATTTTACACTATTAAATATTTTATTTATAATATAATTAAATCCTGTATCTTTATTTTTTGCATTATTTCTCGCTCCCTCTCGTACCTGACCATTACCTCTTCCGAGACCTCTTCCACGACCTCTTCCGAGACCTCTTCCGATACCTCTCCCCCTTCCTCTCCCGCTCCCTCTATAGCCCCCTATAATTTTATTATCTTCCTCACTATCTTTTTTTTTTGATTTGCTATCTTTAACGCTTTTTTCTTCAGCCTTTTCCTTTTTTTCTTCAGATTCGCTCTCGCTGCTGCTTTCGCCGTTTTCGCTACTGCTTGTATCTTCAGCCTTTTCCTTTTTTTCTTCAGATTCGTCATCGCTCTCGCTGCTGCTTGTATCTTCAGCCTTTTCCTTTTTTTCTTCAGATTCGTCATCGCTCTCGCTGCTGCTATCGCTGCTGCTTGTATCTTCATTTACAGGCTCTTCTTTAGCGGGCTCTTCTTTTACAGGCTCTTCTTTAGCGGGCTCTTCTTTTACAGGATCTTCTTTTACAGGCTCTTCTTTAGCGGGCTCTTCTTTTACAGGCTCTTCTTTTACAGGCTCTTCTTTAGCGGGCTCTTCTATATCAGGCTTTTCTTTTACAGATACTTCTTTAACACTCCCCCTTACCGTATCTTGCAAATTGTCAATTTGTTCTTTAGGATTTTGAGAAAATGAAAAAGGCATCATATAAGAATATTCTTGTTGAACGGGCTGAGCTTGTTGAACGGGCTGAGCTTGTTGGACGGGCTGAGCTTGTTGGACGGGCTGAGCTTGCTGAGGTGCTGAGAAAGAGAAGATTGAAGATTGAGCAGATAATTCTTCGACTGGCGGAACTGGTCTTGCATAAGGATCTTGATTATATTGATATCCTGGATTATTATTATCTAACACATTTATTTCTGGTTCTGCTGGTGAAGAAGAATAATAATAATATATTAATCCACCGCATATAATTAGAAATACAAATATTCCTATACCTATCAATACCCATTTAAATTTTCCCATTATATCATCATCTTCGTCATCTTCATCATCCTTCTTTTCGGGCGTAGCAGGCGTAGCTGGCTTAGCGGGCGTAGCGGGCGTAGCAGGTGTAGCAGGTGTAGCAGGAGTAGCAGGTGTAGCAGGTGTAGCAGGCGTAGCAGGCGTAGCGGGCGCGGTCAATTTATCTTGCTCTTCTCTTGTTTTTACGGCATCGTTTAGATTTCTTGTCAATTCATTATTATCTATGATAAAATCTTCAAAGCTTTTATTTAGAATATTTCCTAAATTCTTTATTATAGGATTGTTTTCTAATTTAGAATTTAAAATTTCGTCTTTAGTCATTGCATTTTGCTTATTAGCACCTTCTAAGACATTTATTAAATCATTTATTAATAATGATGAATTCATAATTTATATTCTTCTATATTAATATATTAAAATAATATGTTTTTCTTCTTAATAGATTAGATATATAATGGAATTATTAAAGCCTGTTATTGTCAAAAGGTGGATATCTGAAAACAAGTATATCAAATACATATTTGATAATAATAAGGGCAATATAGGCAATAAATATAAGCCTGATGATATCGTGATAAATGAATATATATTTCAAGATAATAATATAAAAGATGCTTTAAATAAGATAGCATATCATATATATAATTATGAAAATAATAAGCCGCTGCAGCCGCAGCAGCCGCTGAGATTTCCTTATTATTGCTGGGATGAAACTTTAGGGAAACCCTTGCTTTTTGATATTAAAGAGATTTATTGGAAGGGTTATGATGTTAATCCCCTGAAATCCAAGGATAGGGCATCAAAGAAACTCGAAGAATCTATAGAGTATATCAATAATGATAATGACGAATTATTTAATAACGATTTAATCAATATAGTTTTTCGTAATGATTTTGATTATGAAAATAAATATTATTTTAATAAAAATGAAGAGGTCAATATTCAAGCCATAGCTAAGCTTATCAAGGATGAGGAATCTATAGTCAAGCTCTATAATCTACCTGTACTGAAAGTTGTAGAACAGAACGAATATTATAACGAGGTTATATTTGAGTATAGAATGGAAAATATGGAGCCGCTTATGGTATTGTTTGATAAACTTAAAACAGATGAAGAAATCCAGTTGATACAGTTTGCGAATAATAATAATGCAATATATAAATTGTATAAACACCACACACTTGAAAAGAAATATTTGGATTACAAGTTTAAACTTAATGCCGCCAAAAAAGAAAGCAAGGATATATCTGTCATAAACCTTTATTATAAGAATAGGAATATCAAACTGTCGATATTTAAAGAGGGGATTTTCAAATTGGCTTTTAAATATGACATAGATAATGGCGAGAATAAGAGCAATATAATACATATTAAGGATGATATTGTTAGATATTTAAAGAAGTTCAATATAAATGCCGTTTTCAAAGAGATAGATATTAACCTCCGAATAAACTATTCAATAGATAATTTAGAATATCAGAAATTAATAAAAAAAGTAGGGACATACACGAAAATATTTGAGGATTTTGTGCTTAATAAGAAAAAATCTAAGGGCGTTTTTAAATACAAGAGAATCGCCGGCAATTCTATAGGCTTTGACTTAGATAACTTTATAATAAATAGAAGCGAAATACAGGAATCTACACTTGAAGAAATCTTGGCTGTGCTAAAAGATATGGGGATAAATACCACGATAAACTATATTAAGGGTGTAATTAATAAAAAAGCCGAAATACAAAATATAAAGCCTAATAATACTGATATAAGTGAAAAAGAAGAGACCATTATCATAATAAAGGAATACAATAATAATATAGATTTCTATGTAGATATTAAAAAGACGAGTTCTTTCGTAGAGTTAGATAATTTAAAATATTGGCTCGCGCGCATTATTGAAGATATCAGAAATGAAAGGAAGCCTGCACCAGGTGCTAAGAAAAAAATAATCACCAAGATTGTTTTACCAGAACCAAAAAAAATAGCTTCGCCTAAAAAATCTTCTTCAAAATCTTCTTCAAAATCATCTTCAAAATCAAGTGATAGTTTTAAGTTTGACGAAGAAGATTTTAATGATAATTTTAATAATAAAAGTTCGGGCGGTGGCTCTGGGGCCGATAAGAATAGCAAGAATGATAATAATTATTTGATAAATAAATTAAATAATGCAGATAAAGAGCTTTATAAAGATCGCGGAAAAGGCAAAAATCCTGCAAGAAAATGTCAGAAGGAGTATCAGCCGCTTGTTCTAAAAAAAGAAGAGATTGAAATGTTAAAAGCCAAGGGATATGACCCATACGATAAGAAGGTTTTTGATAACTATATTGAATATGGAAGTAGCGAAGATAACAAGAACTTTTATACTTGCCCGCGCATATGGTGCCCTATAAGTAATATCCCACTCGATGAATCTCCAGGCGCTTTAGGAGCTCCAGGCGCTCAGGGCGCTTTAGCAGAATCTCTTAAATGTCCAGAAGAAAATGAGAAACCCATTATGATGAACGCAAATATGAAAAATGAAAATAAATCGCGATATGTTTATTTACTTAAAGGAGATATAGAGATTCCTTGCTGTGGCAAAAGAAATCCTGAAAAAACCACTAAGTTAGTTGATAGCAAAAAGACTGCTAAACCGCCATCTAAAAAAGCAATTAAAGATTTAGAAAAGAAGAAAAAGGCTGATGATAAGAAGAAAAAGGCTAAGGGTGACAAAGATATAGACAAGATAGAGGAAAACGAAGAGATAGAAGAAGAAAATGAAGAGCCGCGTGGGACTAAAGGAACTTCTCGTGATGGAAGCAATGAGAATGATAAGAATTATATTATGAATAAAATACCTGTTCCTAAAAATCGCTTTGGAGGAATACAGAAAGAGCTGTATTATATATTATTTGATGATTACAAAGATTATACGAAAAATTGTTTATCGAATAATAATATAAATAAGCACAACTGTGTATTAAGAAAAGGCTTGAATAATACGACTAATATTATCAATTCAATCGCTTATTTGCTGGGAATTACCAAAGATGAATTTATAAAAAATATAGAAGATAATCTGGATATCTTAAAGTTTTTGTCTCTTGAAAATGGAAATGTATTTAGAGATTTCTCTGATATAGATCCAGTTATCCCCGAATTAAACCAGGAGTTATATACCGAGTTCCTTAAATACGACAAGATGGCTAACGCTGCTATTAATATTCCAGCTATGGAGGATAATAGCGAGAAATCCCTTTATAAAAAATCCAGATTATTATGTATATATAAATCTTATAAAAAGTTCATTAATTATTTAAAGTCAGAAGAGAATCCCTCTGGAAATGTCATTCATTATTTATATACATTAGTCGCAATCATATATAATAAGCTAATTGTCTTGTGGGATGTAGAGATTGGGCTACCACATAGTGATGTGAGCATTGTATGTCCTCGGTATTCCGCAATAAATGATCTGCTTTTATATCTCGGGAAAAAAACGAAAGTCATTATGTTAATGACTTCTTCCGAAAATAAAGCAAAGGATAACGAGGTTGTCTATTATGAACCTATAATATCAAAATCCCTGAATAAAAAGGAGAGCCGATTTTTTAATCTTGATAATCACAAAAATATAGTTAAAATATTAAATAAATGCTCGGATAATATGAGCAACGCCAATAAGAACTTCTATCGCAATTTAGAAAGTATGAAAAGTATCAGGAAGTTAATTATAGAGGAAATGAACGCACAAAAAGATAGTGATTACAAAAATCAAATATATAGAACCTTGATAATCAACAAAGACCTCTCTATCAATAGAATAATATTGAAAAAAGACAATACGGCGTTATGTATTATTAAGTTCGAAAAACTCTCAATAATTATGCTCGATTTAATCATTAAACGCCTGAATATTAAAGATGTTCTATTTAGCGAGGATATTGATGGATATAACTTCAAGATTTTTATAAGGAAAAGTCTCCATTCTGCTATTGTTAAAAAGTTTGAAAAAATAGATATAGCCGTTGATATAGGAGAGATAGCTAAGGAAAAAGGATCTATGATAGACAACAATTTGCTATTTAAAGACGAGGCTTATAATAGCGGCCGTGGAATTATCAGCAATATATTTAATAAATACAATGATAC
>Ga0209617_10000279_pt1 | contig 21914 bp, 20 predicted proteins | sample LakEriepJuly2011_2_FD_187459 | JGI IMG/M metagenome (GOLD analysis project Ga0209617, IMG submission 187459) | Freshwater microbial communities from dead zone in Lake Erie, Canada - CCB epilimnion July 2011 (SPAdes) (version 2) | ecosystem: Environmental > Aquatic > Freshwater > Lentic >...
CCAGGTTGAGCGCGGCCAGCACGGCGATGCGCTCGCGGGCCTTGAGCTTGCCGCTGTCGCGGATGGCGCACATCTCGCGGTCCACCTGGGCCACGGCCTCGCGCAGGCGAGCCTCGCCGCCTTCGGGGCAGCCCAGGCGATAGCTCTGGCCCATGATGGAGACTTCGATCTGGTTCATGGGGCTCAGGCGTCGGGGTTCTCGGAAGGGCTGTGGTCGGATGCAGCCATGTCATCGGTGCCCACGTGCGCGCCGTTGGCTGGCAAGGGCAGCTTGTCCAGCAAGGCGTCGATGCGACCGCGGGCGGCGGCCAGGCGCGCGCGCAGGGAGTCGCGCTCCTGCGAGATCACCGTGACCTGCTGTGCCAGCAGGTCGTTGGTGCGTCGCAGCTCTTCGTGGCGCAGCAGGAGCCGTTCGATGCGGTCGGTGAGTTCGTCGATTCTGGACATGGGCGCGGCCACCTGGAGCGTCGGCAAAGGCTTCGGACGTTGCCGGATTGTAGGCGTGCGCTGGAGGGCGGGGCGCCAGGGCTTAGAATCCGCCCCGTTGGTGCTCGTGCCGGTGTTCCGCCGGTGCAGTTAAACGGGAAGCAAGAGGGTCTGCGCATCGCCGATGCCAGCCTGACTTGCGCTGCCCCCGCAACGGTCGGCGGTCGAGCCGTGCAGCCTGTCTGCGCAGCTCCGCTTGTGTGCTTCAGCCACTGGGTCTTCGGGCCTGGGAAGGTCTCACAGGTCGCATCGCCCAGCCCGGATACCGGCCAGCAAGGGGTTCGATGGCAGCGATGCCGTCGTGCCATGTCGCTCATGCCTGCGGGGACGCTGGCCAGAGCTCTTGCCTGTCTGTTTCAATCATGTTTTTCGAGAACTCGGTGCGTGTCGCACCCGGGGTGCGTTCGGCCGTGGCCGTGGCGTGTGGTGTGGTGTCTGCCTTGTCGTGGGGTGTGGCGTGGTCGGCCCCAGCGGCCACAGCGGCCTCAGGCGATGAGGTCGACCCGGTGGTGGTGTCGGCCAGCCGGATGCCGCAGCTGCTGCGCACGGCGCCCATTGGCGCCACCGTCATCACGGCCGAGCAGATCGAGCGCTCGGGGGTGTCGGATGCCAACGAGGCCATCCGCAAGCTGGGCGGCGTGCCGGCCCGCGCGGACCTCACCAATGGCCGCGAGAACAAGATCGACTTGCGCGGCTTTGGCGATGCGGCCAGCCAGAACGTGGTCGTGCTGGTGGATGGCATCCGCCTCAGCGAGAACGAGGGCGTTGCCGCCCGCCTGAGCGCCATCCCACTGGAGCGCATCGACCGCATCGAGATCGTGCGCGGCAGCAGCAGCGTGATGTGGGGCGAGGGGGCCTCGGCGGGCGCCATCAATGTGATCCTCAAGCAGCCCGAGGCTGCGCGCGATGGCGCCGTGGTGCGATCGGGCCGGGTGCAGGCGGCCGTGGCTTCTTTCGGTGGCCATGAGCTGGGTGCCAGTGGCGAATACGGCATGGGGCCCTGGCTGCTGGACGCCTCGGTGAAGCGCGTGCGCGATGGTGGCTGGCGCGAGAATGCCGAGTACCGCCAGGACGTGGGCAGTGTCGGTGCGCAGCTGCGACTGAAGGACGTGCGCGCAGCTTTTCGCGTGCAGCACGAGGACCAGGCTTCGCGCCTGCCGGGCGACTTGCGTTTGGCGGAGTTCCGCCAGCGTCCGCGCAGCACCAACAAGCCCGATGACTACGCCAATGCCGGCGAAACGCGCTACACGGCGCAGCTGGCTTGGCAGGCTTCGTCGGCCTGGGCCTTGCAGCTGGACGCGGGCAAGCGCGAGCGCACATCGGCCTCGCGGTATGTGTCGTTCGCCCAGCCGGAAGTGCGCAGCAATAGCCAACAGTCGCAGCTGACGCCGACCCTGCGTTACGCGCAGGCCTTCTCCGGTGTGGATGTGAAGGCGGTTTCAGGCGCGGACCTGCAGGAATGGCGCTTCGACAAGACCGGCAGCCTGGGCCTGGAGACAGGCACCCAGCGCAACCGCGCTTTCTTCCTGCACGGGGATGTGGCCCTGCCGACGGCCACGCGCATCAGCACCGGTTGGCGCAGCGAAACAGTCAACAAGGTGGGCGACTTCCCTGGTGATGACTACAGCGCTGCGGCCAAGTACAACCGCGACGATCACCTCTACGCGAGCGAGTTGGGCCTGAGCCAGACCGTGTTGCCGGGTTGGGATGTCTATGGCCGTGCCGCCACGTCCTACCGCCTGGCCAACATCGACGAGAACCGCCAGACACCCAACCAGGGCCCGCTGCGCCCGCAGCGCAACAGCGACCGCGAAGTCGGTGTGAAGTGGGCGCAGGGTGCGCAGTCGGCCACGGTGCGCTACTTCACGCAGAAGACGCGCGACGAGATCGCCTTCGACATGCTGGCGTATGCCAACACCAACATCGACCCGACGCAGCGCAAGGGCGTGGAGGCTGAAGCCCGCTGGCAGGCCACGCAGCGCTTGAGCGTGTCGGCCGTTGTGCAGCAGCTGACGGCGCGCTATCGCGAAGGCGCGAACGTTGGCAAGCAGATGGTGTTGGTGGCGCCTCGCTCGGCCACGCTTCGTGCGGGTTGGCGCATCGACGATCACCAGACGCTGGACGCGGGCCTGCAGTTCCTGGCCGCCTCGCGTTTCGGCGGCGACGAATCCAACAGCTGCTCGGCGCGGGTGCCCTCGTCCACCTTGCTGGATGCACGCTATGCCTGGTCAGACCGTGACTGGACGGTGGCCTTCAGTGGCACCAACCTCGCCGACCGCCGTGGTTTCAACTATGGTTACGCGGACAGCACCTGCAGCCCGCGCAGTTCTGTCTACCCCTACGCCGGGCGCAGCCTGAAGCTCGCCATCACGCGGCGCTTCTGAAGCGTCGCTGGCGCATCCTTGCACGGTCCGGAACCTCCATGAGCCCACACCACCTCATCCTCGGCGGCCAGCGCAGCGGCAAGTCGCGCCATGCCGAGCGGCTGGCGCAAGCCTGGTTGCAGCGTTCGCCGCGGCATGGGGTGACGGTGGTGGCCACGGCCATGGCCTCTGACGACGAGATGCGCGAGCGCATCGCGCGGCACCGGCTGGACCGCCCGGCAGGCTTCGGTGTGATCGAAGCCCCCCTGGACCTGGCCGCTGCGCTGCGTGGTGTGAGCGAGCTGAGTGACCCGCATCGCCTGGTCGTGATCGACTGCCTGACGTTGTGGGTGACGAACGTGCTCATGCCGATGTCCATGCCCATGCCCATGCCCATGCACGGTGCCGCCGAGGGACCGGGCGATGGCCTACCTGAGGCGATGCTGGACGAGGCCGCCTGGACGCAGCGCCGGCTGGCCCTGCTGGCGGCCCTGCGCGAGCGCGAGGGCCCGGTGCTGCTGGTGTCCAACGAGATCGGCATGGGCGTCATCCCGCTGGGCGCCGGTGTGCGCCGCGTGGTCGATGAACTGGGGCGCCTGCACCAGGACGTGGCCCAGTGCTGCGGTCACATCACGCTGATGGCGGCTGGCCAGCCCTTCACCCAGCAGGTGCAGCGGTGGGATTGACGCGCCGCATCGGCCTGAAAGCATGGGCCGCTGCCATGCTGGCTGCCGCGTGCGCCACTTTCGCCACAGCCACAGCCGCCACAGCCCCACCCATCAGCCTGGTGGACGACCGCGGCACCACGGTCGCTTTGCCCGCGCCGCCGCAGCGCATCGTGTCGCTGCTGCCCTCTCTGACCGAGTCCGTGTGCGTGCTGGGCGCCTGCGATCGCCTGGTGGCGACCGACCGCTGGTCGAACTGGCCGGCGCCGGTGGCCGGCCTGCCCAAGCTGGGCGGCCTGGAAGATGCCAACGTGGAGCGCATCGTGGCCCTGCGCCCGGACCTGGTCTTGCTGGCGCCGTCCTCGCGCCTGAGCGGGCGGCTGCGCAGCCTGGGCCTGCCCGTGGCCGAGCTGGACGCCACCGAGCTGGGCCAGGTGCGCCGCGTGCTGGACAAGGTCGCGGTGCTCATCGGTCAGCCGCAGGCCGCGGCGGTGCAGTGGCAGCGCATGCAGGACGAGCTGCGCCTGGCGCGCATGGCCGTGCCGGAGCGCGCGCGCGGCATCGCCGTGTACGTCGAGGTGGGCAGCGCGCCCTACGCGGCGTCCGAGTCTTCTTACATCGGCGAATTGCTGACGCAACTGGGCACGCGCAATGTGGTGCCCGCCGCGCTGGGGCCTTTCCCCAAGCTGAACCCGGAGTTCGTGGTGAAGGCGCGGCCGGCGCTCATCGTGGTGTCGGCCGGCGAGCGCGCGGGCCTGGCCACGCGCCCCGGTTGGTCCCGCATGGACGCCGTGCGCCAGGGCCGCATCTGCGCCTTGTCTTCGGCTGACATGGACGTGCTGTCGCGGCCCGGGCCGCGCGTCGGCCAGGCGGCGATGGTGCTGGCCCATTGCCTGCAGGACCACGCGCCTGCCGCGCCCCGATGACCGTGCCGCATCCCCCCCCAACCGTGCGTCCGACAGCACGCCAGGCCAGGCACCCCGCTGTGCTCCTGGTGGCGGGCTTGGCCTTGGTCGCGGCGCTGGCCTTGCTCGGCCTGGGCATGGGCGCCGAGGGCTGGCAAGCGCCTTGGCACGTTTGGGGCGATGCCGGCCAGCGCGCCATCGTGTGGGACATCCGCGCACCGCGCACCCTGGGCGCCTTCCTCGTGGGTGCCTTGCTGGGCCTGGGTGGCGCGGTGGCGCAAGGCCTGTTCCGCAACCCGCTGGCCGAGCCCCACCTGCTGGGCAGCGCTTCCGGGGCCGGCCTGAGCATGGCCCTGGCGCTGGCCGCGGGCGGTGCTTGGGGCTGGTTGCCGGGGGGGAATGACGCAGCCGTGGCATCCGGCCTGGGTGCGCGCCTGAGCCTGACGGCCCTGGCCTTCGTCGGCGCCCTGGGCGGCGTGTTGCTCACGCTCTTGCTCGCGCGGGGTGCGGCCCACACCATGCGCTTGTTGCTGGCCGGTGTCGTCGTGGGGGTGGTGCTGGGCGCGCTCACGCAGTGGCTGATGCTGTGGTCGGCCGAAGCCTGGCGGGCCATGCAGGCCTTCATGCTGGGCAACACCGCCTTGCTCGGTTGGGATGCCTGTGCCCTGATGGCCGGGGTGTGGGCGATCACCTTGCCGCTGGCCCTGTCCCTGTCGCGGGTGCTGGACGCGCTGGCCTTGGGCGAAGACACCGCCCGCAGCCTGGGCGTGCCGCTGGGCCTGGCCCGCGGCGTGCTGGTGGGCGTGCTGGCAGCTGCCACCGCGGCGGCCGTGGCCCAGGCCGGCCTGGTGGCTTTCGTGGGCCTGGCCGCGCCCCACCTGGTGCGGGGCATCAGCGGCGGGCGCCACCGCGTGCTCTTGTGGGCGGCCAGCGCCATGGGCGGCGTGCTGATGTTGGTGTCCGACGTGCTGGCGCGTGGCCTGCTGCCACCGCAGGAATTGCCCGTCGGCGTGTTGACCGCGGTGCTCGGCGGCGTGTACCTGCTGGTCTTGCTGCACCGGAGGCCGGCATGAGCGCGGCACCGAAGCGCCCCGCGCTCCAGGCCCACGAGCTGAGCGTCCAACGCGGCCAGGCCACGGTGGTGCGCGGCGTCAGCCTGGCGGCGCACGCGGGCCAGTGGCTGGCCATCGTCGGGCCCAATGGCGCGGGCAAGTCCAGCCTCTTGCAGGCCCTGGCCGGGCTGTGGCCGGTGGCCTCGGGCGAGGTGCTTTTGCAAGGCCAGTCCTTGTCGCAGGTGTCGGCGCGCGAGCGTGCCCGCCGACATGCCCGACAGTTGGCCTGGCTGGGCCAGACCCCGCCCGGCGACGAAGCCCTCTCGGTCGATGACACCGTGGCCCTCGGCCGCCTGCCGCACCAGGGTTGGTGGGGCTGGCCGGCGCACTCGGCGGCCGACCGTGACGCCATCGAGCAAGCCTTGCAAGACACCGACTTGCTCGCCCTGCGCCACCGCGCCTTGCAGGCCTTGTCGGGCGGTGAGCGCCAGCGCGTCCACCTGGCCCGCGCCCTGGCCACGCAGGCGCCGGTGCTGCTGCTCGACGAGCCCTCGGCCCACCTCGACGCGCCGCACCAGCGCCTGCTGGCCCAGGTGCTGCGCCAGCAGGCACAGCGCGGCCGTGCCGTCGTCAGCGTCTTGCATGAACTGCCTTTGGCGCTGGCCGCCGACCGCATCGCCGTGATGCAATCGGGCTCGCTGCTCGCCTGCGGCGATGCCGGTGAGCCCACCGTGCACCGCGCCATCGAAACCGTGTTCGCGCAAGCCGTGCGCATCGCCCAGGTCGATGGGCGCTGGACGGCCTTGCCCTGCTACTGAAACCCACCCCACACGCAAGCACCCACCATGGACATCCAGACCCCACCCACCGAGGCCCCGCAACAGCGCGAGAAGGCCGAGCGACGCGGCCTGCTCATCGTCAACACCGGCGACGGCAAGGGCAAGAGCACGGCGGCCTTTGGCCTGGCCCTGCGCGCCCATGGCCGCGGCAAGTCCGTGCGCATCTTCCAGTTCATGAAGGTGCCCAGTGCCCGTTTCGGCGAGCACCGCGCGCTGGAGCAGCTCGGCATCGCCATCGAAGGCTTGGGCGATGGCTTCAGCTGGAAGAGCAAGGACCTGGAGCACTCGGCGCAACTGGCGCGCGAAGGCTGGGCCCGCGCGGCCGCCGTGATCGCCGCGGGCGACACTTTCCTGGTCGTGCTCGATGAAATGACCTACCCGCTGATCTACGGCTGGGTGCCGCTGGACGAGGTGGTCAAGGCGCTGAGCGAGCGCCCCTCGCACGTGCACGTCGTCATCACCGGGCGCGACTGCCCGCCCGAGGTCGTGGCCATCGCCGACACGGTCAGCGAGGTGCGCAAGGTCAAGCACGCCTACGAGGCGGGCATCCCGGCGCAGCGCGGCATCGAAGACTGAGTGGCCCGACCCATGCATGACTTCATCCCGCAGGTGGCCGATCTGCAAGACGCGGCCCTGGCCGCGCGGCTCCAGCACCTCCTCGACCACAAGACCAAGCCGCTGGGTTCGCTGGGCCGCATCGAGGTCCTGGCCCGCCAGATCGGCCTGATCCTGGGCAGCGAGCAGCCGGTGCTGCAACAGCCGCAGATGGTGGTGTTCGCGGGCGACCATGGCCTGGCCGCACGCGGCGTGTCGGCCTTCCCGGCGGAAGTGACGGCGCAGATGGTGGCCAACTTCCTGGGCGGTGGCGCCGCCGTCAGCGTGCTGGCGCGCCAGCATGGCCTGGCCCTGACCGTGGTGGACGCCGGCGTGGCCAGCGCGCTGCCGGCCCACCCTGGCCTGATCGATGCCAAGGTGGCACCCGGCACGGCCGATTGCAGCCAAGAACCGGCCATGAGCGCCGCGCAATGCGAGCAAGCCTTGCGGGCCGGTGCCGACGTGGTGCGCAAGCTGGCAGGCAATGCCTTGCTGCTGGGCGAGATGGGCATTGGCAACACCTCCAGCGCCTCGCTCCTGATGGCGCGCCTGACCGGCCAGCCGCTCACCGACTGCGTGGGCCGGGGCACCGGCCTGGACCGCAGCGGCCTGGAGCGCAAGCTCGCCGTGCTGCAAGAAGCGCTGCAGCGCCACGCCGATGTGCGCGAGCCGCTCGCCGTGCTGGCCGCCTTCGGGGGCTTCGAGGTCGCGATGATGGTGGGGGCCATCTTGCAGGCCGCCGCCGAGCGCCGCGTCATCGTGGTCGATGGCTTCATCGTCAGCAGTGCCGTGCTGGTCGCGCAAGCCTTGCAGCCGAACGTGCTGCAACGCTGCGTGTTCTCGCACCAGTCGGACGAGAGCGGCCACGCCCGCATGCTGTCCCACCTGGGCGCCGATGCCGTGCTCCAGCTGGACCTGCGCCTGGGCGAGGGCTCGGGCGCGGCCCTGGCCTGGCCGCTGCTGGTCTCGGCCTGCCGCCTCCTGTGCGAGATGGCCAGCTTCGAGGCCGCTGGCGTGAGCACGGCTGGGGTCGACACGGCCGAGCCCCGGGCATGATGCGCGGATGATCCGACTGCTGCAAACCGCCCGCCAGGCACTGGGCCACGCACTGGGCCAAGAGCTGCGCCTGTTCTTCGTGGCCCTGCAATTCCTCACCCGCGTGCCCGTGCCTGCCTGGGTGGGCTGGCAGCCGCAGTGGTTGCAAGGCTGCCTGCGCCACTTCCCCCTGGTGGGCGCCTGCGTCGGCCTGTGGGGCGCGCTGGTGCTGGTGCTGGCCGCGCAGTGGTGGCCCCCATCCGTGGCGGTGGGGCTGTCCATGGCGGCCACGGTCTGGCTGACCGGTGCCTTCCACGAAGACGGCTGGGCCGACACCTGCGACGCCCTGGGCGGCCACGTCAGCCGCGAGCGCGCGCTGACCATCATGAAGGACTCGCGCATCGGTGCCTATGGCGCCATCGGCCTCGTGCTGATGCTGGGCCTCAAGGCCACCGTGCTGGCCGCGCTGGCCACGCCGCGCCTGCAAGAACTCAACAGCGCCGAGACCAGCCACGTGCGCGAGGTGCTGCTGGCCTGGACCGCGATGGCCCTGGTGTGGTGCCACGCCCTGTCGCGCCTGGTGCCGGTGGTGCTGATCCGCCTGCTGCCCTACGCGGGCGATGCCGACCACGCCAAGGCCAAGCCCCTGGCCATGCAGGTCACCGGCGCGCAGGTGCTGGCGGCCTCCGGGCTCACGGCCCTGGTGGCGGGGGCGATGTGGCTGTGCCTGGCCCAGGCCGGCTGGCCCACGGGCACCCTGCTGACGGCCTTCGGACAGACGTTGGTGGCCGCGGTGCTCGCAGGTGTGTTCTGCCACCGCTGGTTCCAGCGCCGCCTGGGCGGCTTCACCGGCGACGCCCTGGGCGCCAGCCAGCAGCTCTGCGAACTCATGGCCTTGCTGGCGTGGTTGAACGTGATCCATCCCGTGCCATGACGGCTGGCGCCGCTGCCGAGGTGTGCGCCTGGCGCCACCCGCGCCCGCGCGACGTGGCCGGCCGCTGCATTGGCCGCACCGACGTGGCCGTGGACCCGCGCAAGGCCCGGCGCCTGGCGCGGCGCATCCACCGCGAGGCGCAGCGTGAGACGGCCCAAGGCCAGGTCACACCCCGCGTGGTCTGCTGCTCGCCCCTGCGCCGCTGCCGCGACGTGGCCCGCCACCTGCGCCGCCTGGGTTGGCGCGTGGTGGTCGATGCCGCCTTGCTCGAAGCCGACTTCGGCCATTGGGACGGCAAGGCCTGGGCCGACATCCCGCGCAGCGAAGTCGATGCCTGGGTGGCCGATTTCGCCGACCACGCGCCCGGTGGTGGCGAGTCGCTGCGCGAGGTGCTGGCGCGCGCCGCAGCCTGGGCGCCGCCGGTGCCCGGCGCCACCGTCGTCGCCCACGCCGGTTGGATGCTGGCGCGCCAGTGGTGGCGCCTGCACGGCCGAGAAGCCATCCCCAGCGCCGGGCAATGGCCCGCGCCACCTCGGTATGGCAGCCGCTGGGCTGGGCTGTGAGCCTGTGCTGGCCGAGCTCTGATCTGCGGTGACCGAGCTCTGAGCTGCAGCGACCGAGCTCTGAGCGCCATTCGTGCACCTCCGAGGTGCGTGCGCCGAGCTCAGAGCTCCGCGCGCCGAGCTTGGAGCTCCACGCGCGAACCTATTTGGTGCGCGTGCCGAGCTTTGATCTCGGTGCACCGAGCTCTGAGCTGCATGCGCCGAGCTCAGCGCTCGGCGCGTGAACCACAAAGGTGTGTGCACCGAGCTCGGAGCTCGGCGCGCGCAGCTCAAAGGTGCATCACTGCAGCAAAAAGCTCGGCAGGTGTGGCCGCGAGGCTCAGTAGCGCCCCGTCACACCCGCTAGGCGCAGGTAGGTTTTGGCCACCCAGGCCACGAAGCCGCGGCGCACGCGCGCCCACCAGTCCGGACGGTGCCCATGGGGCGGCGGCGGCACTTCGCGGCTGAGGGCGAAGTCCCCGTTCAAGGACGCCGACAGCATGCGCACGAAGCCGCGGTCCTTGACGATCAGGTTGCCCTCCAGGTTCAGCACCAGCGAGAGCGGGTCCAGGTTGGACGAGCCCACCGTGGCCCACTCGTCGTCCACACACAGCACTTTGGCGTGCAGGAAGGCCGGCTGGTACTCGAAGATGCGCACGCCGTGCCACTGCAGCTCGTGGTAAAGCACCTGCGCGGCCAGGCCGGCGATGCGGTAGTCCAGCTTGCCTTGCAGCAGCAGGCGCACCTCCACCCCGCGCGAGGCCGCCGAGCGCAGCGCCAGGCGGATGGCGCGGTGTGGGTAGAAATAGGGCGTGACGATGTCGATGCGCTCGCGCGCCCGCACGATGGCCTGCAGCGAGGCCTGCTCGATGGTGCGGCGCTGGCGCAGGTTGTCGCGCATGACGAAGGCGCTGCGCATGGGCAGCCTGAGGTTCACCGCCTCGGCGATGTCCGACTGCTCCTGGGGCGACAGCCGCAGGCGGGCCTGGCGCAGCAACTCCTGCAGGCGCTTGAGGCGGTGCGGGTCTTGCGCCCACTGGCTCAGGTCGTCGCGCCAGTCGCGGCCGAACTGGGCGCGCGTCCAGATCGCCTTGACCGTGTGCAGCATGGGCGTCACCACAGGGCCTTGGGCCTGCAGGGCGTAGTCCAGCCGCGGCTGCTGGGACCAACCGTGTTGCAGGTCGTAGTGGTCGTCGATGAGGTTGATGCCGCCGATGAAGGCGTGGGCGCCGTCCACCACGCAGAGCTTGAGGTGCATGCGCCGCCACTGGCCCGTGTCGAAGATGGCCGACCAGCCCTTCACCGGGCGGTAGACGGCCAGTTGCACGCCGGCGGTGGCCATGTCCTTCCACAGCGATTCGGGCGCATCGCGCGAGCCCAGGCCGTCCACCACCAGGTGCACCTGCACGCCGCGGCGCGCCGCCCGCATCAGGGCCTGCAGCACGCCGCCACTCTGGCCCAGCGGCGAGACGATGTAGAGCGCCAGCCAGACGCTGTCCTGGGCCGCGTCGATGCGCTCGGTCAGGGCAGGAAAAAGGTCGCGCCCGCCTTGCAGCAGCTGCACCCGGTTGCCGCCGGTGAACACCGGCTTGCGCTGCGCATACCAGGCCAGGCCGGCCAGGGCGTGGAAGTCGGCGGTGGCGTTTTCTGCGGTGTGATCCGCCGCCTTCCCTGACTCATCCCGCGGCATCTCAGCCCACCCGCTCCAGCTCGACCACCAGCGGCAGGTGGTCCGACAGGCGTGCCCACGACGCGCCCCGCGGCACCATCACCGACACGCAGCGCAGCCCGCGGGTGTACACGCGGTCCAGCGAGAGCACGGGCACCAGCGAGGGAAAGGTGGCCACGCGGCTGTGGTCTGGCCCCAGGGCGCGCTGCAAGCCGGCGTCCTCCAGGATGCCGTCGAGCTTCTCGCTCCAGTCGTTGAAGTCGCCGGCCACGACCACTGGCGCATCGGCCGGGATCTGCTGGCGCACCAGCTCGGCCAGGCGCTCGGCCTGGCGCGCGCGGCTGGCGTGGATCAGGCCCAGGTGCACCACCACCACGTGCACGGTGGCGTCCTGCCAGAACACCGGCACGTGCAGCAGGCCGCGTTGTTCGAAGCGGTGGTCGGACACATCGTGGTGTCCGACATCACCCAGCGGCCAGCGCGCCAGCAGGGCGTTGCCGTGCTCGCCGCCGCGCGTGACGGCGTTGGTTCGGTAGGCCACCTCGTAGCCTTCCGGCGCCAGGTAGTCGGCCTGGGGCGATGCCGGCCAGCCCATGGGGCCGAACTGGGTGTTTGAAAAGCGCCGCGCCTCGGCTTCGTGAAAGCGGCGCACCTCCTGCAGGCAGACGATGTCGGCGTCCAGGGCCTCGACCGCCAGGCCGAGGTTGTGGATCTCCAGGCGCTTGGTCGGCCCCATGCCGCGCACGCCCTTGTGGATGTTGTAGGTGGCCACGCGCAGGCAGGACGAGCCCACCGTCGAGGGCGGCAGCAGGGAGGACTGTAGCGGGTTCAGCATGGTTCGGTCCCCCCACTTCAAGTGCGCGCCAGGCGCTGACCCAGGCGCTGCGGCAACTGCAAGATGGCCTCGGCGTTCGACGGCGAAAAGCAGCGGTCGGCCGCGGCCTGCCAGGGCAACCAGACGTGCTGGGTGTGCTCGCGCGGGGCCAGGGTGATGGGGGTGTCGCGGGGCACCGTCAGGCCGAAGACGCGCTCGGTGTTGTGCGTCACGCCGGGGGCGTAGCGGTGGCGCCAGACGGGGTAGATCTCGTAGATGTTTTCCAGGGCCCAGTCCTGCAGGGCGCCATGGGGCACGTCGGGGGCGCCGACGGCGATGCCGGTTTCCTCGGCCACCTCGCGGATGGCGGTGAGGACCCAGTCTTCGTCCAGCGTGTCCTTGGAGCCGGTCACGCTTTGCCAGAAACCTGGCTGTTTGGCGCGCTCGATGAGCAACACGTCGAGGTTGGGCGCGTGGATCACCACGAGCACGGATTGCGGGATCTTGTGTTCGGGGGCAGACATGCCAGCAGTGTGGCATGCCTGCGTGACCCTGCGCCGCCCGGAGAAGGGGCGGCGCTCAGCGTCATCTCACAGCGCGGAATGGTCGCGGATGCGGTGGATGGTGGCGATGTCCACCGTCCAGACCAGGCCGTCGCCGATGGTGCCCGTGCTGCAGGCGTCGATGATGGCCTCGCGGATGGTTTCCGCCATGTCGTCGTCGGCCAGCACGCACACCATCAACTTGGCCGTGAAGTCGGTGAGTTCCTCCTTCACGGTGCGCTTGTCGATCGCGGCGGGGGCCGTGAAGCCCTCCGCCTTGAAGATCGTCACGCCGGGGAAGTTGGGGATGGCGCGCAGCGCGTCGCGCAGGCGGTCCAGGCGGTTGGGCCGCACGATGGCTCGGATTTCTTTCATGGGTTACTCCTTCTTCCGGGGTCAAGCCTCGGTGGGCTTTTCATCGAACCAGCGGTACAGCGTGGGCAGCACCACCAAGGTCAGCAACGTCGAGGAAATCAAGCCGCCGATCACCACAATGGCCAGCGGACGTTGCACCTCGGAGCCCGGGCCGGTGGCGAACAGGAAGGGCACCAGGCCCAGCAGGGCCACGGTGGCGGTCATCATCACCGGGCGGAAACGTTGCACGCAGCCTTCGCGCACGGCCTCCAGCACCTCCATGCCGTCTTCGCGCAGGCGGCGGATGCATGTGACCAGCACCACGCCGTTGAGCACCGCGATGCCCCACAGCGCGATGAAGCCCACCGACGCCGGCACGCTCAGGTACTCGCCTGTCAGGAACAGCCCGATGATGCCGCCCACCGAAGCGAACGGCAGCACCAGGATGATCAGGCTGGCCAGCTTGACCGAGTTGAACAGCAGGAAGAGCAGGAAGAAAATCGCAGCGATGGTCAGCGGCACGATCACCGACAGCGTCGCCATGGCGCGCTCCATGTTCTCGAACTGCCCGCCGTACTCGAAGAAGTAGCCTTCCGGCACCTTCACCTCTGCGGCAATGCGCTGCTGGACTTCGGCCACGAAGCCCGCGAGGTCGCGGCCTTCCACGTTGGCACCCACCACCACGCGCCGCTTGCCGCTCTCACGGCTGATCTGAGCGGGGCCATCGACCAGCTTGATGCTGGCCACCGACGACAAGGGCACCTGGGCGCCATCGGCCGCCGTCAGCAGCGTGTTGCCAATGGCCTCGGCCGAAGAACGCACCGTGGCGGGGAAGCGCACCATCACGCCGTAGCGGCGTTCGCCCTCATAGAGCGTGGTGACGTCCTTGCCGCCGATCGCGGTCTCGATCAGGGCCTGCACATCGGCCACGTTCAGGCCGTGTCGGGCGATGGCCTGTCGGTCGATGTCCACCGTCAGCGCTTGCTGCCCGGACAGCCGCTCGATGCGGATGTCACGGCTGCCTTCGACGCCCTTGAGCAGCTTGGCGATCTGCTCCGACACGCGCTTGAGCTCGCCCAGATCGTCGCCGAAGACCTTGATGGCCACCTGCGAACGCACGCCCGTCACCATCTCGTCCACCCGTTCTGAGATCGGCTGCGACAGCACGATCTGCACACCGGGGATGTTGGACAGGCGCTGGCGGATGTCCTCGTCGATCTCGTCCTGCGTGCGCTCGGACTTGGGGTCCAGCAGCACGATGGGGTCGGACTCGTTGGGGCCAGCCGGGTCGGCCGGCGATTCGCCACGGCCCAGCTTGGACACCACCATGCTCACCCCGGGCACTTCCGAGATGGTCTTCATGGCGGCCATTTCCATGCGGATCGACTCGTCCAGCGAGATGCTGGGCACGCGGTTGATCTGCGGCGTCAGGGCGCCTTCCTTCATGGTGGGCATGAAGGACTTGCCCAGCAACGGGAAGAGCGCCAAAGAGCCGATCAGCAGCGCCACCGACGCCGTCATCGTGATGCGGTACGAGCTGGTGGCACCGTCGAGCATCTTCAGGTAGTGGCGCTTGAGGAAGGCGATCAGCTTGGTGTCGTGGTCTGAGCCGCCCTTGAGGAAGTAGGAGCACAGCACCGGCGACAGCAGCAGCGACACCGCCAGCGACACGGCCAGGGCCATGGCGATGGTCAGGGCCAGGGGCGCGAACATCTTGCCTTCGATGCCTTGCAGCGTCATGAGTGGCAGGAACACCAGGATGATGATGGCGATGCCGAAGATGGTCGGCGTGGCCACCTCGGCCGTGGCCGCCAGCACCGTGCGCACGCGGGCGCCCATGCTGTCACCGGCCTGACCGAGCTTGTGGAAGACGTTCTCCACCACCACCACGGTCGCGTCCACCATCAGGCCAATGGCGATCGCCAGGCCCCCCAGCGACATCAGGTTGGCCGAGATGCCGTAGTGGTTCATCAGGATGAAGGTGGTGAGCGGCGTGATGATCAGCGTGGCCACCACGATGAGGCTGGAGCGCACGTCACCCAGGAAGATGAACAGCACCACCACCACCAGGAAGATGCCCTCGATCAGCACCTTGCCCACCGTCCACAGGGCCGAATCGACCAGGTCTGTGCGGTCGTAGTAGGGCACGATCTGCAGACCATCGGGCAGCATGCCCTTGCTGTTGATCTCGGCCACGCGCTCTTTCACGCGGGTCACGATTTCCTTGGCATTGCCCCCGCGCATCATCAGCACGATGCCCGAGACGCCTTCGGTGTAGCCACCCTTGATGATGGCGCCTTGGCGAACCTCGCTGCCGATCTGCACCTGCGCGATGTCCTTGACGAACACCGGCACGCCAGCGTCTTCCTTGACGACGATGTTGCCGATGTCCTCCAGGGTGCGGATCAGGCCCACGCCACGGATCAGGTACTGCTCGGTGACCTGGGGCAGGATGCCGCCGCTGGTGTTGGCGTTGTTCGACGCGATGGCTTGCACCACCTGCTGCACCGACAGGCCGTAGTGCCGCAGTCGGCTGGGGTCCACCAGGGCTTGGTATTGCTTGACGTAGCCACCTTGCGAGTTGATTTCGGCCACACCGGGGATGGAGCGCAACAGCGGCCGCACGACCCAGTCCTGCACGGTGCGGCGCTCGGCCAGCTCCGTCGGGGTCAGGGCGCGTTTGCCGTCGTCGGGCTTTTCCAGCGTGTACTGGTACACCTCGCCCAGGCCCGTGGAGACAGGCCCCAGCACCGGCGTGATGCCCGCCGGCATGCGCGGTGTGACCTCGATCAGCCGTTCTGTGACGAGCTGGCGCGCGAAGTACACATCGGTCGCATCGGTGAACACCAGCGTGATGATGGACAGCCCGCTCTTGTTGAGCGAGCGCATCTCGACCACACCGGGCAGGCCCGTCATGGCGATTTCCAGCGGCACGGTCACGAATCGCTCGATTTCCTCGGGCGAGCGGCCAGGGGCCTCGGTGGCGATCTGCACCTGCACGTTCGTCACGTCAGGGAAGGCATCGACCGAGAGCTGAAGGGCGGCGCGCACACCGAAGGCGCACACGACCAGTGCGAGCACGACCACGATGAGCCGTTGTCCGAGCGCAGCCCGGATCATGGATGCAATCATGGCCTTACTCCAGTTCGGCGCGCTTGCGCTCGTTGTTCAGGTGGAAGGCGCCTTCGACGACGACCGAGGTGCCCTCTGCCAGGCCCTTGAGGACCGGACGGCGACCTTCGCTGGCCGCCCCGAGTTCAACGGGTGTGAGGCGGAAGCGGTTGGGAGCGGTCTGCACGAACACGTGGTCGCGGTCGTTGTCACGCACGACTGCCGCGGCGGGCACGGCCAGCGCGTCCACCGACGTGCCAGCGATGCGCATGGTGGCCAGCATCTGCGGCTTGAGCTCGTGCGCAGCGTTGTCCACCTGGGTGCGCAGGGGCACAGTGCGGGTTTCGGGCGAGACGGTGTCGGCGATCTGGATGACGCGGCCCGAGAGCTGCTTGCCGATGGCCGGCACGCTGATCTCGATCTGCTGACCGATGCGCGCGTTGCGGGCGGCTTGCTCGGGCAGAGCGCCCACCACCCAGACATTGCTCAGGTCTGCCACGGTGAACAGCGGGTCGCCGGGCTGGGCCACCTGGCCCTGGCTGACCTTGCGCTCGACCACCACGCCGGCTTGCGTGGCCACGACCAGTGCGTGCGGCGACAGGCTGCCCGAGTCGCGCAGCTTGGCGATGGCATCGCGTGGGATGCCCACCAGGGTGAGCTGGTCGCCAGCGGCGCGCAGCTCGGCCCGCGCGATCGACAGTTCCGATTCGCGGCGTTGCAGCTCGGCCGAGCCGATCACATCGGCCTGGATGAGCTGGCGGGCGCGCTCCACGGCGCGTTCGGCCAGCTGTGTGGAGGCGTGCGCGCGCAGGTAGGCCAACTGCGCCGTGGCGAGCTCAGGGCTGGCCACATGGGCCAGCACCTGGCCGGGGCGGACGCGGTCGCCGACCTCGGCCAGCACTTGCGTGACGCGACCGGTGACGCCCGCACCGATGCGGGTCACTTGGCGCTCGTTGGCTTCGATGCGGCCGCTGACTTCTTGCACCATGGCAATGGGTTCGCGGGCCACCTTGGCGACTTTGAAATTGGCCGCCATGTCAGGCTTGACGTTGACGTCCAGCCCGTCGGCGGCGGCTGTGCCAGAGGCTGCGGATGCGCCGGATGCGGCAGACGGGGTGGTCGTGCTGCCGTCTTTCTTGGCGTCGCCGCAGGCAGACAGGGTCAGGCTCAGGGCCAGGATGGCAGCGACGGTGATCTTGAAGTTGAAGGCGTTCGTGTGTGTCGTCATGGCGTGTCTTGGCTCACTGCGTGTTGGAGGGCGAGGCGGCAAAGCGGCCTGCCAGGGTTTCCAGTTCGATGCGGGCAGCCTGCGACTGGAAGCGCGCTTCCAGCAGGTTCAGTCGTGCAGAACGCAGCACCCGTTGTGCGTCCAGCACGTCCAGGATGCCGCGCTCACCGTAGCGGTAAGCGGCCTGCGCGACTTTCAGTGCGGCCTCGGCGTCGAGCACCACGCCCTCGCTCAGGGCCTGCACGCGCAACCGCGCGATGGCCAAGGCCTGCCAGGCGTGCTGCAGCTGCTGGCGCAGTTCTGCGCGTCGGCCGTCCAGGCGCCCTTGCAGGCGGCGCATCTCCGAGCCTGCCTCGCCAATGGCGCCATCGCGGCGGTCCAGCAGCGGGATCTGCACGCTCACACCCACGGTGGATTGGCGCAAGTCGGGTTCGCGTGTCTGACCCACGCGCAGTTCGACGCCCGGCCAGCGGCTGGCACGTGCTCCGCGCAATTGCGCTTCGGCGCGCTCGACCTCGGCCTGCAAGGCGCGCAGCTCGGGGTTGTTGGTCTCGGCCTGCGCCATCAGTTCGGCCAGGGTGGGCAAGGGGCTCTCGTCTTGCAGCGAGCCCCCCAGGCTCCAGCGTGCCGGCAGGCGACCGCTGGCCATGCGGTTGAGGGTGAGCAGCACCTGTTCGGCTTGCAATGCCGCCGTCTGCTGGCGCTCGCGGGCATGCACGATTTCGGCATCGGCCTTGATGACCTCGTAGCGAGGCGCTTCGCCACTGGCCACGCGCAGGCGCACGCGCTCTCGCACTTGCTCCAGCAAGGCGACGGCTTCGCTGGTGACGCCGGCCTCGGCACGGCGCAACAGGTACTCGCTGGCGCGCAGGCGTGTTTCGCTGACCACGGCGTTGCGTGTCAGGGTGACGGCATGCTCGGTACCGCGCACGGCAGCCTCGGCAGCGCTCCTGCGGGCGTCGCGTGCAGCCGGGTTCTCGATCATTTGCGACACCCCCCAGCCCTGCACGGCACCCGGCACGGCGCCGGGCATGCGGGCCTGGTTGCGGCCGCTTTGCCATTCCAACCGTGGGTTGGCATAGGCCGATGCGGTCTGGACGCCGGCCGTGGCCGTGACGCGCGCCTGTTGCGCTGAGAGGAGCTCGGTGTTGTTTGCCACCACCGTGCTGATCAGCTCGTCCAGCGTCAGTGTGCGCACCGCGTCGGCCGCAGACTCGGCGCCCTGGGACGCGCTAAGAGGTGTGGTCGGGAGGGGCGCCGCGGCTTGGGGCACCTGGGCATGGGCCCGCAAGGTCAGGCCAGCCAGGCAAAGCCAAGCCAGCCCAGCCACGCGGGCAGAAGGGAATGTGTGTTTCGACATGGGTGAGGTGCTGCCGGCGCAAAGCGGCAGCCTGCGTACGGAGGTCGCTGAAATCGTTGGAGGTGCACCCGCCGGACTGGCCAGGTGCGCGCTGGAGTCACCCTGTTGCAGGGCGATGTCCGGCCTTCAGCCGGACATCAGCCTTGAGGGGGGCGCAAGGGCAGGCTCAGCCAGGGATGGGCGTGCCGCACACCCGCCAGGATGGCAGGGTGCACCTCAGGGTGTGTGGCGGGCAGCCAAAGCTTGTGCAGGATCAGCAACTCACCGCGTTCGTCTTCGCCGCCGGCAAAGGTGTGCCTGTCCTGCGCAGCGTCATCGCCCTTGTTTTGCTGGGGATCTTCCAGCACGCAGGTCCAGCCGCCAGGCGCGTCATGAGACGGCCCTGCATCGGCATCGAACGCCCACGCACCCTTGCCCATCGTCAGCATGACGGTGGTGATCAGGATGAATGTTCGCAGCCAGAGCAGGGCAGGGCGCATGCGGCAGGTTGTTTGAAGCGTCTAGGGTTAACGAGCTTGCACTCATGCAAGCCATCGTCGTTGCATTGTGACCCATTCCCCAAGGCTTTGCATCACCCAGGAACAATCTCGTCCCTGAAAAAAGGCAAAGCCACCCGCAGGTGGCTTGTGCAGCGACGGCCAGCGCGGGCCGTCGGTCAGTGCGATGGGGCCGTTCAGGCCGCCGTGGCGCCACCCGCTGCAGCGGCGTTGCGCAGGCGGATGTGCAGCTCGCGCAGCTGCTTTTCGTCCACGTTCGACGGGGCACCCGTCAGCAGGCACTGGGCACGCTGGGTCTTGGGGAAGGCGATCACGTCGCGGATCGACTCGGCCTTGGTCATCAGCGTCACCAGGCGGTCCAGGCCGAAAGCCAGGCCACCGTGCGGGGGCGCGCCGTATTGCAGGGCGTCCAGCAGGAAGCCGAACTTCACCTGGGCGTCTTCCTTGCTGATGTTGAGCGCGCTGAACACCTTGGACTGCACGTCGGCGCGGTGGATGCGGATGGAGCCGCCGCCCAGCTCCCAGCCGTTGAGCACCATGTCGTAGGCCTTGGCGATGCACTTGCCCGGGTCCGTGTCCATCAGGTCCTCGTGGCCGTCCTTCGGGGCGGTGAAGGGGTGGTGCACGGCGTTCCAGCGCTCCGACTCGTCGTCGTACTCGAACATCGGGAAGTCCACCACCCACAGCGGAGCCCAGCGGTCCTCGAACAGGCCGGCCTTCTTGCCGAACTCCGAGTGGCCCACCTTCAGGCGCAGCGCACCGATGGCGTCGTTGACGACCTTTTCCTTGTCGGCACCGAAGAAGATCAGGTCGCCGTCCTTGGCGCCCGTGCGCTCCAGGATCTTGGCGATGGCCGCGTCATGCAGGTTCTTGACGATGGGCGATTGCAGGCCCTCGCGCCCCTTGGCGACCTCGTTGACCTTGATCCAGGCCAGGCCCTTGGCGCCGTAGATTTTGACGAACTCGGTGTAGGCGTCGATCTCGCCACGGCTGATGGCCGCACCACCCGGGATGTTCAGGGCCACCACGCGGCCGCCCTTGGTCGTGGCTGGCGTCGAGAAGACCTTGAAGTCCACATCGCCCATCACGTCGGTCAGCTCGGTGAACTCCAGCTTGACGCGCAGGTCGGGCTTGTCCGAGCCGAAGCGGTGCATGGCCTCGGCGTACTTCATGACCGGGTAGGCGCCCAGGTCCACGTTCAGTGCCTTCATGAAGACGTGGCGGATCATGCCTTCGAACATGTCGCGGATTTCCTGCTCGGTCAGGAAGCTCGTTTCAATGTCGATCTGGGTGAATTCAGGCTGGCGGTCGGCGCGCAGGTCTTCGTCGCGGAAGCACTTGGTGATCTGGTAGTAGCGGTCGAAGCCGGCCACCATCAGCAGCTGCTTGAACAGCTGGGGCGACTGGGGCAGCGCGAAGAACTGGCCGTCGTGCACGCGCGAGGGCACGAGGTAATCGCGGGCGCCTTCGGGCGTGGACTTGGTCAGCATCGGGGTTTCGATGTCGACGAAACCGTGCTCGTCCAGGAACTTGCGCGCTTCCATCGCCACGCGGTAGCGCAGCATCAGGTTCTTCTGCATGTACGGGCGGCGCAGGTCCAGCACGCGGTGCGTCAGGCGCGTCGTCTCCGACAGATTGTCGTCGTCGATCTGGAAGGGCGGCGTCACCGAGGCGTTCAGCACTTCCAGGCTGTGCGCGAGGATCTCGATCTTGCCGCTGGTCAGGCCGGCGTTCTCGGTGCCGGCGGGGCGGGGGCGCACCAGGCCGGTGATCTTCAGGCAGAACTCGCCACGGACGTCCTCGGCCACCTTGAAGGAGTCGGCGCGGTCCGGGTCGAACACGACCTGCACCAAGCCTTCGCGGTCACGCAGGTCGATGAAGATCACGCCGCCATGGTCGCGGCGACGGTGGGCCCAGCCCATCAGCGTCACGGTCTGGCCCATCAGTGCTTCGCTGACCAGACCACAGTAAGTGGTGCGCATTGTTGTGTTCTCCGGCAAAGGGCGTGCGCAGGGTGCACGCGGCGGCCATGCGGCCGATGTCTCAGTTGGGGCAAGCCGCGGTGCGGGCCCCGAACCCTCGATTGTCGTTCAGGATTGGCTTGGCGGCGGCGCCACCACGCCCATCGAGATGATGTATTTCAGGGCCTCGTCCACCGACATGTGCAGCTCGCGCACGTCGCTGCGCGGCACGATCAGCATGAAGCCCGAGGTCGGGTTGGGCGTGGTCGGCACGTACAGCGTCAGCATGTCCTCGGGCAGCAGGGCGCCGACTTCGCCTGTGGGCTTGCCCGTGACGAAGGCGATCGTCCAGGAACCCTGGCGCGGGTACTCGACCAGCACCGCCTGGCGGAAGGCCTGGCCGCTGCTGGAAAACAGCGTGTCCGACACCTGCTTGACCGAGGTGTAGATGCTCTTGACGATGGGGATGTGGGAGATCAGCCGGTTGGACTGGTTCACCAGCCACTGGCCGGCGATGTTCGTTGCCGCCACGCCCGTGACCCACAGGGCCGTGACCAGGATGAGCACGCTCAGGCCCGGGATGTCGCGCAGGCCCAGCAGGGGCTGGTGCAGCTCGGTGGGCAGCACGGCCATCACGGCGTGCAGCAGCCAGGTGAAGACGCCGTCGAGCGCGCCGACGACGTTCATCAACACCCAGATCGTGATGGCCAGGGGCAGCCAGACGAGCAGGCCGGTAAAGATGTATTTCTTCACGAGGAGGGCAGTGTGAGGGGGCAGAAGGAGGCGGGTGAAGCCTGAAAGCGGAGAGGCCCGGCAAGTGCCAGGCCCATGTCCGCGCAGTGTGCCTCACCGGGATGCGGCACTGCGCCGACTATACGGCAGCCAGCAGGTGACTCAGTGACAGGCGGGTGACGCGCCGCCGGTGCTCGCAGTGCCGCTGCCGGAGGATGGGCCCGAGCTGCT
>Ga0209617_10000280_pt1 | contig 21848 bp, 22 predicted proteins | sample LakEriepJuly2011_2_FD_187459 | JGI IMG/M metagenome (GOLD analysis project Ga0209617, IMG submission 187459) | Freshwater microbial communities from dead zone in Lake Erie, Canada - CCB epilimnion July 2011 (SPAdes) (version 2) | ecosystem: Environmental > Aquatic > Freshwater > Lentic >...
AAGGCGTCGTTGCCGTACCACCAGCGGGGCGTTTGCTCGGTGATCTCGAAGTCCAGGTCGGTGCGGGGCACGATCGGGTTCGGGCTCACGGGGGTCTGTTTGTTGTTCATGGGGTGTCTCCTGCGGTACAGCCGATGAGCCCAGTGTAGAAATCGCGACACGGTTGACGTGCACGTCAACGCGACAGACAGGCATCGTGCACGACACCCACATGCCCGACGCCACCATGACGCGTTTTCTGTGCTCGGGTTTACCCGTGCGTCAACCTTGTCGCATGATGTGCGCTGTGCCAGCTTCACCGCATTGCTTTCCACACCATGAACGCTTCCACCGACTCTTTGGGTTCCGGCGCCCCCCTGCGCCTTGATGGCCGCGTGGCCATCGTCACCGGCGCAGGTGCCGGCCTGGGCCGCGCCCACTCGCACCTGCTGGCGTCGCGCGGCGCCCAGGTCGTCGTCAATGACCTCCACCTGGCGCCCGCCGAGGCGGTGGTGGCCGAGATCCGCGCCGCGGGTGGCCAAGCCATCGCCGCGGCCGGCTCGGTGACCGACGAGGCAGCCGTGCAGGCCATGGTCGCGCAGACCCTGGCCACTTGGGGCCGCATCGACATCCTGGTCAACAACGCCGGCATCCTGCGCGACAAGAGCTTTGCCAAGATGACGCTGGACGACTTCCGCCTGGTGGTGGATGTGCACCTGATGGGCGCGGTGGTCTGCACCAAGGCCGTCTGGGACACCATGCGGTCCCAGCAATTTGGCCGCATCGTCTTCACCACATCCTCTTCCGGCCTGTTCGGCAACTTCGGCCAGTCCAATTACGGCGCGGCCAAGATGGCCTTGGTCGGGTTGATGCAGACGCTGGCGCTGGAGGGCGAAAAAGCCAATGTGCGCGTCAACTGCCTGGCGCCCACGGCGGCCACGGCCATGACCCAAGGCATCCTGCCGCCCGAGGTGCTGGCGGTGCTGACGCCCGAGAGCGTCTCGCCCGGCCTGCTCTTTTTGGTCAGCGAAGACGCGCCCACCCGCGCGATCCTCAACGCCGGTGCGGGCGTGTTCGCGGCCTCGCACGTCAGCCTGAGCGCCCCGGTGCACATCGGCACGGGCGCGGACGCCCCGGAGCAGGTGGCTGCGGCCTGGCCGCGCATCAACGACCGCGCCGACAGCACCGTGCCCGGCAGCGGCATGGAACAGTCGATGCGCGAAGTGCAGACCGTGTTGGGCACGCGCCGCGCCTGAGCTTGTGCTTTTTTCGCATAAGCAAGTGAGCAAACGGTTGTTCTCGGCATGATCCACCCCCTCTAACATGCGCTCTCCGCATGTTGAAAGGGTTTGGTCATGCTTTTTTTCTGGAAGAAACCGTTTGCAACGCTCGTTGCCGCCACCTTGGCCCTGGGCGCCGCCACGGCCCACGCTGACACGACCCTGCTGAACGTCAGTTACGACGTCACCCGCGAGTTCTACAAAGAGTACAACCAGGCCTTCGCCAAGCACTGGAAGCAAACCACCGGTGAGGCGCTGACGCTGAACCAGTCGCACGGTGGCTCCAGCAAGCAAGCGGGCAGCGTCGTTGCCGGCCTGGCCGCCGACGTCATCACCATGAACCAGGCCAGCGACATCGACATCCTGGCCGAGCGCGGTGGCCTGGTGCCCGCCGACTGGGCCAAGCGCCTGCCCAACAACAGCGCCCCGACCACCTCGGTCACCGTCATCCTGGTGCGCAAGGGCAACCCCAAGCAGATCAAAGACTGGGCCGACCTGGCCAGGCCGGGCATCTCGGTGGTCATCCCCAACCCCAAGACCTCGGGCAATGGCCGCTACACCTACCTGGCGGCCTGGGGCTCGGTGATCAAGGCCGGCGGCAAGCCCGAGCAAGCCAAGGCCCTGGTGACCAAGCTCTTCGCCAATGTGCCCGTGTTCGACGGCGGTGGCCGCGCCGCCACCACCACCTTCGCGCAGCGCAACATCGGTGACGCTCTCGTGACCTTCGAGAGCGAAGTGCCCCTGATCCAGAACGAGTTCAGCGGCGACTACCAGGTCGTCTATCCCAAGACCACCATCCTGGCCGAGAACCCGGTCAGCGTGGTCGACAAGGTCGTCGACAAGAAAGGCACGCGCAAGCAGGCCGAGGCCTACCTGAAGTACCTGTACTCCGACGAGGGCCAGGCGATTGCCGTCAAGCACAACCTGCGTCCGCGCAGCCCGGCGCTGCTCAAGCAGTACCAGGCCAAGTTCATCGGCATCCCGACCTTCACCGTGGACGAGGTCTTCGGTGGCTGGAAGCAGGCGCAGGCCGACCACTTCCGCGACGGTGGCCTCTACGACCAGATCACCGCGGCCGGCCGCAAGTGAATTGAATTGACGCCGCACTGAATTGACGCCGCACTGAAGGCTGCCCATGTTCCTCTCCAAGACCCTGCTGCGGCGGCACACCGTGCTGCCCGGCTTCGACCTCGCCCTCGGGTTGACGCTGTTCTACCTGTGCCTGATCGTGCTCATCCCCTTGAGCGCGGCCTTCCTGCGCACGACCGAGCTGACCTGGCCGCAGTTCGTGGACACGGTGACCTCGCCGCGCGTGGTGGCCTCGTACAAGCTGACCTTCGGTGCCTCGCTGCTGGCCGCGCTGGTCAACGCCTTCTTCGGCCTGCTGGTGGCATGGGTGCTGGTGCGCTATGACTTCTTCGGCCGCCGCATCGTGGACGCGCTGGTGGACTTGCCCTTTGCCTTGCCCACGGCCGTGGCCGGCATCACGCTCACGGGCTTGTACGCGGGCAACGGCTGGATCGGCCAATGGCTGGAGCCGCTGGGCCTGAAGGTGGCGTTCACGCCCATCGGTGTGTTTGTGGCGATGACCTTCATCGGTCTGCCCTTCGTGGTGCGCACAGTGCAGCCCATCCTGGAGGACATGGCCTCCGAGCTGGAAGAGGCTGCGGCCACCCTGGGCGCCAGCCGCTGGCAGAGCTTCACCAAGGTGATCTTCCCCATCTTGCTGCCGGCGCTGCTGACGGGCTTCGCGCTCGCCTTCGCGCGCGCCCTGGGCGAGTACGGCTCGATCATCTTCATCGCGGGCAACATGCCCATGGTCTCGGAGATCACGCCGCTGCTCATCATCACCAAGCTGGAGCAGTACGACTACGCGGGCGCCACGGCGATCGCGGTGGTGATGCTGGTGATGTCTTTCATCCTGCTGCTGGCCATCAACGGTCTGCAGGCCTGGACGCGCAAGCGCCAGGGCAAGTGAGCCGGAGTGTCCAAGATGCAAGCAGTTTCTCCTTCCAATGCGACCGCGCCGGCGGGCCGCGTGCTGACCCCACCCGATGTGGCCGGTGCGACGACCGAGCCCGCCTGGGTGCGCCGCCTGCTGATCGGCACGGCGCTGGTGTTCCTGTCGCTGTTCCTGTTCGTGCCGCTGGTGTCGGTGTTCGTCGAGGCCTTCAAGAAAGGTTGGGACGTGTACGTGGCGTCGGTCACCGAGCCGGACGCCGTGTCGGCGATCTGGCTGACGCTGACGGCGGCCGTCATCGCCGTGCCCTTGAACCTGGTCTTCGGCGTGTCCGCGGCCTGGGCAATTGCCAAGTTCGACTTCCGCGGCAAGAGCGTGCTGCTGACCTTCATCGACCTGCCGTTCTCGGTCTCGCCTGTCATCGCGGGCCTGATCTACGTGCTGGTGTTCGGCCTGCAGGGCTGGTTCGGCGAGTGGCTGCGTGACCATGACATGAAGGTGATCTTCGCGGTGCCCGGCATCGTGCTGGCCACCATCTTCGTGACCTTCCCGTTTGTGGCGCGCGAGCTGATCCCGCTGATGCAGGCGCAGGGGCAGGAGCAGGAAGAGGCCGCCCGCGTGCTGGGCGCCTCGGGCTGGCAGACCTTCTGGAAGGTGACGCTGCCCAATGTGAAGTGGGGCCTGCTGTATGGCGTCATCCTGTGCAATGCGCGGGCCATGGGCGAGTTCGGCGCGGTGTCGGTGGTGTCGGGCCACATCCGCGGGCAAACCAACACGCTGCCCCTGCACATCGAGATCCTCTACAACGAGTACCAGTTCGCTGCGTCCTTCGCCGTGGCGTCGCTGCTGGCCAGCCTGGCGCTGGTCACCCTGGTCCTGAAATACATCGTCGAGCGCCGCGTCCAGCAACAGCTGAAGCAGTCCTCGTCGTTGAACCCATCGCATTGAGCCGGAGAGGCTGTATGAGCATCGAAGTCAAGAACCTCGTCAAGCGTTTCGGTCAGACCACCGTGTGTGACCACCTCAACCTCAGCATCCCCTCGGGCCAGCTGGTCGCGCTGCTGGGCCCCTCGGGTTCGGGCAAAACCTCGCTGCTGCGCATCATCGCGGGTCTGGAAACGCCGGACAGCGGTGCCGTGTATTTCAACGGCGAAGACACCACCCACGTGGCCGTGCGCGAGCGCAATGTGGGCTTTGTGTTCCAGCACTACGCGCTGTTCGGCCACATGAGCATCTTCGAGAACGTGGCCTTCGGCCTGCGCGTGCGCCCCAAGGACACGCGCCCGTCCGATGCCGCCATCAAGGCCAAGGTCACCGAGCTGCTCAAGCTGGTGCAGCTGGACTGGATCGCCGACCGCTACCCGCACCAGCTCTCCGGCGGCCAGCGTCAGCGCATTGCGCTGGCCCGCGCCTTGGCCGTGGAGCCCAAGGTGCTGCTGCTCGACGAGCCCTTCGGTGCGCTCGATGCCAAGGTGCGCAAAGAGCTGCGCCGCTGGCTGCGCCGCCTGCACGACGAGATGCACATCACCAGCGTGTTCGTGACCCACGACCAGGAAGAGGCCATGGAAGTGGCTGACCGCATCGTGGTGATGAACCAGGGCCGCATCGAGCAGGAGGGCGCGCCGGACGAGGTCTATGACCACCCGGCCACGCCCTTCGTGCTGAAGTTCCTGGGCGACGTGAACCTCTTCCATGGCCGTGACCACGCGCCGGGTGCGGTCGAAGGCACGAGCGCGTCGTCGGGCGCGGTGGGCGAAGCCGGCGTGAGCTATGTGCGACCTCACGAGATCCAGGTGCTGGCCCGTGCCGAGGAGGGCTCGCTGGCCGCCACCCTGATCGACACGCTGACCGTGGGCCCCAACACCCGCCTGGCCTTCCTGCGCGGTGACGGGCAGGGCGAGATCGAGGTCGAGCTCAGCCGCGAGGAGTACGCCGCGCTGCGCGACAGCGGGGTCTTGCGTACGGGCGAAGCGGCCCACCTCAAGCCGCGTCGCATCCGCCAGTTCACCGCCGAGGGCACGCCCGCACCCGCGCCGGTGGCCGGAGGTGTGGCGTGAACTTCCAGCAGCTCCGCTCGGTGCGCGAGGCCGCACGCCGCGGCTACAACCTGACCGAGGTGGCCGCAGCGCTGCACACCTCGCAGCCTGGCGTGAGCCGCCAGATCCGCGAGCTGGAAGACGAGTTGGGTGTGGAGCTGTTCCAGCGCGCCGGCAAGCGCCTCACCGGCATGACGCCCTCCGGCCAGCAACTGCTGCCCGTGGTGGAGCGCCTGCTGCGCGAGGCCGAGAACCTGCGCCAGGCCGCCCGTGATTGCGCCTCGCACGACACCGGCCCGCTGTCGCTGGCCGCGACCCACTCGCAGGCCCGTTACGCGCTGCCTGGCGCGGTCAAGGACTTCCGCCACCGCTTCCCGAAGGTCACGCTCAGCCTGCATCAAGGTTCGCCGCGGCACGTGGCGCAGATGCTCATCGACGGCGAGGCAGACATCGGCATCGCCACCGAGGCGCTGGACCAGTACCCGCAGCTCGTCACCCTGCCTTGCTACACCTGGACGCACAGCGTCGTGGTGCCGCCCGACCACCCGCTGCTCGACGGTGAGCCGCTGACGCTGGCGCGGCTGTCCAAGTACCCGCTCATCACCTACGACGGCGGTTTCACCGGCCGTGCCCACATCGACGAGGCCTTCTCGCGCGAAGGCCTGCAGCCCAGCATCGTGCTGTCGGCCATGGACGCCGACGTGATCAAAACCTACGTGGAGCTGGGCCTGGGCGTGGGCGTGGTGGCCTCCATCGCTTTCGATCCTGACCGCGACCGCAACCTGCGCGCGCTCGACGCCGGTCACCTCTTCGCCGTCAACATGACGCGCCTGGCCTTCCGCCGTGGCGCCTTCCTGCGCGGCTATGTGTATGGCTTCATCGAGACTTTCGCCGCGCCGCTGACGCGCGAGGTGGTGGAGCAGGCGATCTCGCGCGCCGAGTCGGACACCGCCCGGGCCGAGGCCGCTTGACCGCTGGCTGTCCGGGCTTTGACCCGGCCAGGTTGCGGATCATTTCACGATCACTCCGGGTTTGTCCGGGCGGCCCTCAGGGCTGACCCCATGCGGTCAAACCCTGGAGGTGATCGCTGTGGCCAATGCGTGGCCGTTTGGGCATATCCAGGTGGGTCGGGGCACGCGGACACTCGTGGGCACCGCGACCCCTCCCGCGCAACCTGGAAGCCTCCATGCGATTCCGTCTGAGCCCACAAGCCTTGCCACCCACCGCAGCGCAAGCCGCCGTCACAGCCCTCACCGCCTTGACCGCCCTCGTGCTGCCGGGCATGGCGCACGCCACCGCCCCCACCACCACGGACCCCTTCTACCAGCACACGGACAGCACCCCGCTGGCCAGCGTTGCGCCGGGCACGGTCCTCAAGAGCCGCACGATCTCGGTGTACGTCGCCGGCATCAAGACGACGCTCAAGGCCACCCAGCTGGTGTACCGCTCGACCGACGCCAAGCAGCGGCCCACGGTCAACGTCACCACCGTTTTCGCGCCCGATTGCAGCAAGACCAGTTGCGCCAACAAGGGCAAGGTGATTTCCTACCAGTCCTTCTACGACTCGCTCAACCCGGAGGACGCACCCTCACGCGCCTACGCTGGCGGCAAGCGCCTGCCCGACCTGCTGCCGGCGGTCGAGACGGTTCTGTTCGGCACCTACGTGAAGAAGGGCTACACCGTCGTCATCTCCGACACCGAAGGCCAGCGCGCCAACTTCGCTGCCGGCCCGGAGTACGGCTACAACACGCTGGACTCGATCCGTGCCACCTTCAACGCCCCTCAGATCGGTCTGGCCCGTGACGCCAAGGTCGTGATGATGGGCTACTCGGGCGGGGCCATCGCCACCGAGTGGGCCGCCGAGCTGGCGCCGAGCTACGCCCCCGATCTCAAGCCCAACCTGATCGGTGCGGCCTTCGGCGGCACCCTGGTGAGCCCCGAGCACAACCTGACCTACGTCGAAGGCACGCCCATCTGGGGCGGTGTGCTCCCCATGGCGGTGATCGGCGTGTCGCGCTCGTATGACATCGACATCCAGAAGTACCTCACCCCGCGCGGCCTGGAGGTGTACGACAAGATGCAGAAGGCCTCGATCGCCTACGTGCTCGGCCAGTACAGCCGGGTGACCTGGAAGGACCTCGTCAAGCCCGAGTTCCAGGACCGCACCAAGATCCCCGAATACGTGGCAGCGGTGAACAAGGTCATCATGGGCACGGGCGGCACACCCGAGATCCCGCTGCAGATCGGGCAAGGCACTGGCGGCACACTGGAACTCACCAAGCCCTCGCCGCTGTGGGGTGCTGGCGACGGCGTGATGCTGGCAGGCGATGTCCGCACGCTGGCCCGCCAGTACTGCGCCCAGGGCGTGGCCGTGCAGCACAAGGAGTGGGGCACCAGCCATTTCCTGACCATGGTCAACTGGTTGCCTTGGGCGACCGCATGGGTGGACGACCGCTTCGCTGGCAAGGCCGCGCCGCAGAACTGCAGCAGCATCGCACCGGGCAACGCCCTGACGCCGCTGGTGTCCAACCCCTGAGTTTCCTGAGTGAGCCTGGCGACCCTGCGTCGCCAAGGCGGTGACAGTCCAGCCCGCTTCGGCGCGCTGGACTTTTTTTGTGCGCTGTTTTTGTGCGCTATAAATCCGCCCATGACCCTGCTGTTGCCTTCGCCTTGCCGTTCACCGTCCCTGCGACTGCTGAGCGTGCTCGGGCTCCTCACCCACATGGTCGCCGTCACGACGGCCCATGCTGGCGAGGTGCAGGTGGCGGTGGCCGCCAACTTCGCGGTCCCTTTCCAGAAGATCGCGGCCGACTTCGCTGCCGCCACGGGCCACACCGCCGTGCCGGTGGTGGGTGCCACGGGCAAGTTCCACGCGCAGGTCAAGGCCGGTGCGCCCTTCGAGGTGTTGCTGGCCGCCGATGACGAGACCCCGCAGAAGCTGATCGACGAAGGCTTCGCGGTCAAGGGCAGCGCCTTCACCTACGCCATCGGCAAGCTGGTGCTGTGGAGCGCCCAGGCGGGCGTGGTCGATGCCCAAGGCGAGGTGCTCAAAAAGGGTGCTTTCGCCCACCTGGCCGTGGCCAACCCCAAGCTGGCGCCTTATGGTGCAGCGGCCATGGAGACGCTCCGGTCCCTGGGCCTGGCCGATGCGCTGGCGCCCAAGATCGTGCAGGGCGAGAACATCGCGCAGACCTTCCAGTTCGTGTCCACCGGCAACGCCGAGCTGGGCTTTGTTGCGCTCTCACAGGTGCTGCAGGTGCTGCAGGTGCAGCAGCCCGGCAAGCCCGCCGTGGGTTCGCACTGGCTGGTGCCGGCCAGGTACCACACGCCCATCCGCCAGGACGCCGTCTTGCTGAGCAAGGGCGCGGGCAAGCCGGCCGCGCAGGCCCTGCTGGCCTACCTGCGTTCGGACGCGGCCAAGGCGGTGATCCAGTCTCACGGCTACGGCCTGTGACCGGGAGACGGCGTGCCTTGGCTGTCTGCCGATGACCTGCTGGCCCTGAAGCTCACCGCGCAGCTCGCGGGCACGACCACCTTGCTGCTGCTGGTGCTGGGCACGCCCGTGGCCTGGTGGTTGGCGCGCACACGATCGCGCCTGAAGGGCGTGGTGGCCGCGGTGGTGGCCTTGCCCTTGGTGCTGCCGCCCACCGTCATCGGCTTTTACCTGCTGCTGCTGCTGGGCCCGCAAGGCCCGGTGGGCCAGGCCATGCAGGCGCTCGGGCTGGGGCTCTTGCCCTTCACCTTCTGGGGCCTGGTGGTGGCCTCGGTGCTGCACTCCATGCCCTTCGTGGTGCAGCCGCTGCACCAGGCGTTCGAGGCCATCGGTGCGCGCCCGCTGGAGGTGGCGGCCACGCTGCGCGCCTCGCCCTGGGACCGCTTCTTCAGCGTGGCGCTGCCCTTGGCCCGCCCCGGTTTCCTGACCGCGGCGGTGCTGGGCTTCGCGCACACCGTGGGCGAGTTCGGCGTGGTGCTGATGATCGGCGGCAACATCCCCGGCGCCACGCGCGTGTTGTCGGTGGCGCTCTACGGCCACGTCGAGGCGCAGGAGCTGGCCCACGCCCACTGGCTGGCCGGTGGCATGGTGGCCTTCGGCTTCGCGGTGATGCTGGCCTTGTACCTGCTGCAAGGCCGCGCGCCAGGCCCGGCCGCAGGCTGGGGCGGAGGTCGGCCGTGAGTCAACCCGAGCATTCAGACGCCATCGAAGCCGACCTGTCGGTCCAGCACCCGGGGCTGGCCGGGCAGCCGGGCTTCTCGCTCGATGTGGCCCTGCGCTTGCCAGGCCAGGGTGTGAGCGTGCTGCTGGGCCCCTCGGGCTGCGGCAAAACCACGGTGTTGCGCGCCCTGGCGGGCTTGGGCGATGTGGCGCAGCGGGCGCGAGGCCGGGTGCAGGTGCGCGGCGAGGTCTGGCAGGACGACGCCCGTGGCCTGTGGCGGCCGGTGCACCAGCGCCCCATCGGCGTGGTCTTCCAGGAAGCCAGCTTGTTCGCGCACCTGACGGTGCAGGGCAACCTCGACTACGGCTGGCGCCGCGTGCCGCCCGCGCAGCGCCGCCTGGGTCACGACGATGTCATCCCGCTGCTGGGCATCGGCCACCTGCTGCAACGCCGTCCGGCAGGCCTGTCGGGTGGTGAGCGCCAGCGCGTGGCCATCGCCCGCGCCCTGTTGACCAGCCCCGCGCTGCTGCTGATGGACGAGCCCTTGTCTGCGCTCGATGCCGCCCGCAAGGCCGAGGTGTTGCCTTGCCTGGAGCGCCTGGGTCAGACCGGCGTGCCGGTGGTCTATGTGACGCACGCGCTCGACGAGGCCGCGCGCCTGGCCGACCACCTCGTGGTGCTGCGCGACGGCCGTGTGCAAGCCGCAGGCCCTGCCGAGGCGCTCTGGACCCGCCTGGACACACCCTTGAGCGCCAGCGACGATGCCGCGGCGGTGCTGTCGGCCGAGGTGGTCCGCCATGAGCCCGCGCAGGGGCTGAGCCTGTTGCAAGTGGGGCAGGCCGATGCGACCCTGCCGCTGTGGACAGGCCTGCACATCGGGAGCGCCACCGGCCAGCGCGTTCGGGTGCGCGTGCTGGCCCGCGATGTCAGCGTGAGCCTGAGCCATGCGCCCGACAGCAGCATCCTCAACATCCTGCCGGCCGTGGTGGCCGAGTTGCGCGACGACGCCCAGGGCGGCGTGATGCTGAGCCTGCAACTGGGCACCGATGCCGCCCTGGCCCCCCGCCTGCTGGCCCGCATCACCCGCCGCTCGGCCGAGCACCTGGGCCTGCGCGTGGGCCAGGCCGTGTTCGCGCAGGTCAAGGGCGTGGCCTTGCTGCGCGGCTGAGTGCAAGCCCCGAGGCCGCACAGACTCAGTTTTTGCCACTCCCGAACAGCGTCTGCGTCACCAGCCTCAGGCGCTCGGTGAACTCTGTGGCGCCGTAGCCGGCCAGGAAGGACACGCTGAGCCACCACAGGGTGCCCGACCCGTTGGTCTCCGCGGTGAACAGGAGCTTGCTGTGCACCAGCACGATGGTGAGCACGCCCACGATCATGCCGATCACCGGGCGCACGGCGTACCAGGGCCACCAGGTGCCCAGCCGCAGGTCCCGCTTGAAGCAGGCCACGCCCACGAAGTTGCTCAAGGATCGGACCATCACACCCAGGATGCCCGACAGCCCGCCCAGCAGCAAGATCCAGTGGAAGGCTTGGGATTTCGTGGCACCCGACAGGAAGGCCAACTCGTTGACGGCATCCACATAGCCTTGCAGCTTGGGGGCCTCGGCTTTCGCATCGGCCTTGGGGTCGGTCAGCGAAGCCAGTTTGACCAGCGTCTGCATGCCCTCGGTGTCGATGGCGCCCCGGTGCTTGAGCCGGCCCGACTTGGCGTCGTACCAGAAGGTCGTCGGGCCTGCCGCCAGCGACAAGCCCTCGGGCCTCTGCCAGCTCACCTCGTAGATGGCGTCGAGTTTCTGGTCGGTCTTGTCCAGCACGCGGAACCAGCCATAGAGCGTGCCGACGCTCAGCAGGAGCAGCGCCAGGAAGAGCCACACCTTCTGCGCGGTGCTGGCCAGAGGGGCATCGGGGCCGCCTGGGGCGGGCGCTGCGGGGGGTGGCGTGGGCGTGGCGGGCCCTGTGACTTCGGTGTTGGCCATGGTGAACGTCCCTGTCAGATGAGGAGATGGCGCAGCTCTGTGGCGGCGCGTTGGAAACCTGGAAAGTGCTGCTCAACGCGCGCGCGCGGTGTGCCGGCCGGCATCGTCTGCGTCGCGCTGTACCTCAGCAAACGCATCACCCGCAGCATGGCGTAGAGCCGGATGCGCACGTCCGATGCGGTGTCTGTGACACCCCAGCTGGCATGCAGGTGCGCATGGAAATCGTGGCGCGCCAGGGTGACAGCCTTGCCGCTGGGCGACCGGGCGAAAGCGTAGCCCAGGTTGAGCAAGGCATCGCCTGAGAGCGTGCTTTCGAAATCGATCAAACCCGCCAAGGCGCCGTCTGTGCTGACGATGACGTTGTCCAAGGACACGTCCGCCCAGAGCAAGCCATGGCTGTCGTCCAGCGGGATGTCTTGCAGGCGGTCGCGAACCCATTGCGCATCGTTCAGGGCGGCGTCGCTCAACACGGGGTGTTGTCTGGCCGCGTGCAGGCCCGCGTCGAAGCCGTCTGCGATGAAGTCACGCCAGTGCGCGTGCCGGCCCCGGTGGGCGTCCAGCAACTCGCCGCAGCCAGCGGTCGACAGGGTGGCCATTGACTGGACTTGCCCAACGACCTGCAGGGCCAGCGCGGCACGGTGGGCAACGGTCAAACCAGGCCAGACCTGCGAGGCCGGCACACCCTGGATGTGGCGGTACACGATGTAGGGCCAAGTGGCAGGTGGGCCTTGGCGGGCGTCGCCCACCAGGTCCGGGCAGCGCATGCCGTGCGCATGGCAACGCTGGATCACGTCGGGCTCGAACTGCAGCACCTGGGCCCGACCGGGTGGGTAGAAGCGCACCACGAACTCGCTGCCGTCTTGCGTGACGACGTGGCATTTCCAGGTCATCACGCCGGCATCGATGGGCCGAGCCTGCTGCACATCGTGGCCGGTGAGCACGGCCACGATGTGGCGGCTGTCGGTGACAAGTGCCTCGTTCACGGGGCCTCAGGTGCGACTTGCTGGGTCAGCATGGCCGCCACCGCCTGGGGTGCCACAGGAAAGAACAACTGGGCGAAGGCGTTGGCGTGCCGCTGGCGGTGTTGGTTCGCCAACAGCCAGGCCAGGGTGGTCGGCGCGATGGCAAAGCGCAGCTTGTGGGCGTAGTGCACCAGTCGCATCCACAGCACATCCATCCGGGTCAGGGTGCCGCCCGGTGCGAAGGGCTCGTCGGGGTAGTCCAGCCGCACGGCGCGCAGCATGCGATCGCGGCAGTCGGTCAGCCCAGCGACGGGGTCGAACACTTGGCCGGACTGCAGGTCCATGGCGATGGCGTTGGCGGTGAAATCGAACTGGCGCAGGACGCCGGTGATGTCGTGACAAGGCTCCACGCCGTTGTCGAACTGTTCGATCACCATGACATCGATGTACGTGGCGCAGTCTGCGGGCCGCCAGCGGGGCGAGCCAAAGGGGCCATGTGTCAGTTCACCGCTGGCCGCGAGCTTGGCCAGCATCGGCCCACTGTGCGCTGCGCTCACGAAGAAGTCCAGGTCCTTGGTGTGCACCGCGCCGCTGAGGGCCAGGCTGCGCAGTGCGCCGCCCGCGAGGAACACCTGCCCAGCCGGGATGTCCGCGGTGGCCTGGCCGATGGCCTCGAAGCCTGGCCATGCCTGCAGCGCGGCCCGGACGTCTGCCAATTGCAGCGTCGTGTTCTCGGGGGGCGCGGTCGCACTGTGTTCCATGGGAGGCTGTCATCGTCGAAGCTGACATGGTACAGACACCCCGCTTGCCGCTCCGTGTCTGCGGCGAGCTGTCAGATTCGCATCCTTGCTTTTTGTCAAGCCAACGGTGCCCGTCAGGTCAAAGTGCTGTGCCATTCCCCTGGCAGGGTTTCACGATCGGCCTTGCCCCCGGGGTGCAATCGGACTAAAAGGAAGGCGGGCATGATGGTGGGCATGGCTCTTGCTGCAGCTTGCAGCGTCCACCCTGCAGGCTGTCTGCAGGCCCTTTGCCATCCGTCCCGTCCGTCATCCAGCCCATCACCCCAGCCCACCACCCTCGCGTGGGCCCCTGAAAGCACCGTTTGGTCCGCATTGAACTGTCCATCGAGCTGCGCTACGACGTCGCTCCCCCGGGCGCCGATTTCGTCTTCAACATCCACGGTGCGCACACGCGCTGCCAGATCGTGCAAAGCGAAGAGCTCACGCTCAGCCAGCAGGTGCTGCCGCAGATCTACACCGACCCGGCCACGCACAACCGCTACCTGCGCCTGAGCGCCCAAGCCGGCCCGCTGACGGTGGGCTACCACGCCGTCGTGCAACTGCACCACCACTTGGCCCGCCCGCAGGACGTGTACGAGGTGCCCGTGGCGCGCCTGCCGCCCGAGGCCCTGTCCTACATCTACCCCAGCCGCTATTGCCAGTCCGACGTGCTGTCGCGCCTGGTGATGGCCGAGTTCGCCCTCCTGCCGCAGGGCTACAGCCGCGTGCTCGCCATCCAGGACTGGGTGCGCCGCAATGTGCGTTTCGAGTCGAACACCTCGGACACCAGCACCTCGGCGCTGGACACCATCCAGAGCGGGCGGGGCGTGTGCCGCGACTTTGCCCACCTGATGATCGCGCTGTGCCGTGCACTGAGCATCCCGGCGCGCTTCGCCACCGGCATCGACTACGGCGCCGACCCGGTGCTCGGCCCCACCGACTTCCACGCCTACGTCGAGGTCTATCTCAGTGGCGGCTGGTACATCTTCGACCCCTCCGGCACGGCCATCCCGATGGGCTTCGTGCGCTTTGGCACCGGACGCGACGCGGCCGACGTGTCTTTCGCCACCATCTTCGGGCCCGTGCAATCGCAGGCGCCGCGCATCGCGGTGCACGCCCTGGCCGACCCGCTGCTGCGCTGGGAAGTGCCGTACCGTCGCGAAGAAGCGATCTCGACCGACGTCTGACGCTGAGCGGCACGCCGCGGTGTTTGGGCGGCGCGCCGGCCAGATCGGGTCGTGCGCCGCTGGCAAAGCCTGGCGCGCAGCACGCTGCACCCGCAGCCGCCGAGCTTCTGTGTGCCGCGCGCAAGCCACATCGTGCGGCGCACCGACCAGATCCAGTGGCGCGCGACCGACACAGTGCGGCGCGCAAGCGGGGGGCGCTGCACGCACCGGTGGCAACGGGCGGCAGGCCGCTCAGGCTTGGCGGTGCACCGCTCGCATCGGCTTGCGCACCGCTCACATCGGTTGGCACGCGATGCAAAACGGGCGGCGCATGGCCCGCGCAGGCCGGCGACCGCAGCACATCGTTACCTTTGCCGAGCGCGATGGCGCGCGGCCGCTGCCAGAATCCCCAGCAAACAAACTCAGGGGATCAGCATGCGGCCATTCATCGTGGTGGGCGACCCGACAGACCATGGCGGCGTGGTCATCGGCTCCACACAAACCACCGACACCTTCGGCAAGCGCCTGGCGCGCGTCGGCGACCAGGTCACCTGCCCGAAGAAGGGGCACGGCACCACCGTCATCGTCACCGGCGACCCGACCATGATCGTGGACGGCGCGCCCGTGGCCCGGCATGGCGACAAGTGCGCGTGCGGGGCGACGTTGATATCGAGTCAGGTGGTGTCGGGGGTCGGTGAGGGTGAAGGTGGAGGTGTTTCTGCATCTGGTGGCCTGGGTGGCTCAGCGCATGCCGTGCACCCATCGGTTTCCGCGGCAGCTCAGGCGCTTGAAACATATGACCAGCACTTCGTGTTGACCTGCTCGTTGACCGACATGCCGCTGGCGCACCAACCGTACCGACTTCGTGCAGGTAGCAAGGTCCATGAGGGTGTCACAGACGAGAGGGGGCGAACTGCACTGATTGCCACAGGTGGTTCAGCCGATGACGTGACCTGCGAAATCTTGGGGGACGCACGCCATGGCTAACAGCTCAGCAGTCAAATTGATCACCACCGCATCTGGACGCTCGACCGTCAAGGCCGATACCAAGCCGGTGAGCGCAACGGGAAGCGAGCTGGAGCTGGCCATCAAGGCGTTCCAAGCCGAGGTTGCGGGTTTCGCTGAGTCCATGATCAAAGATCCAGCCGCCAGGGCCGATTACATCAAGCAGTCTCGTGCGGCCTGCGACGAGATTATCGCCAAGGTGAGATCAGGCGAGATCACGCCCCACGAGGGTGCCAAGACAGCGAACGAGATGCGCAACCAGATCATGGCTGCTGCCCGCGCCAAGCTCAGCGATCTCGGGTCAGCCATCTCGACGGAAATGAAGAAGCACGGATTGCTCCTCGCTGATTTGCAGGAGAAGTACGCGGCGAGGCGCTTCGGGCGCGTGTTCTCTGCGCTCAGTCAGGCCGAAAAAGAGCTTGTTTGGATGGACATCGTCCATGCCGCTGGTGGGCCGCGTCAAAAGATGAATTCGGGCGCCAAATGGTTTGGACGGATGGGGCGTGGCCTGTTGATTTTCACGTTCGCCATCGCCGTCTACAACGTGATCGAAGCAGAAGACAAGACCAGGCAAGCCACCAAAGAAGGCGTGACCCTGGGGGCGGGCGCTGTGGGTGGCATTGGCGCTGGCGCGGCTGTCGCGTTTGCGATGACAGGCCCACCCGGCTGGATTGTGGGCCTCAGCATGTTCGCAGGTGCCGCATTGCTTGGGGTAGGCTCGGCAGAAGTCTTTGATTATTTTTGGCCGGAGTCAAAGTGAGGCGAATTGACAATTTTGCTTTTGAGCACCGGACGCCTGGGCGAGATCTGGATGCCACGAGCACTGCGTTGCTGGTGGATGGCAAGCCAGCCGGTATTGCCATTGAAGGGCTGCAGCTCGTGGATCAATTCGATACAGGGCGAGGCTACCTGCTCGTCACGGACTACAACGATCCATGGGAAGAGCAGACCGTTGTGACCTTGCTTGACGCTGAACTCAAGCAGGTGGCCAAGAAGCGCTTGGGCAAGTTCTTCGGCGTCTTTCCGTCGCGGACCTTTTCCGTCAAGACCATTGACATCGATGGCGAGGCCCTGATGCTTCAAGGTAGCAGCCCTGAGGAGGGGTACTACCGAGTAGGGGTCGCTGACGTGCGAAGACTTCTGGGCCCGAGAGTGGGCCTGAAAGCTTCGTGGATCCAAGGCTGATGGGACGCCGCGATGGCCTCCCATCCGGTAGGCGCTGTACCTCTGGGCCTTGCGCCGAAAGAAGAATGACATTCTTGGCGACGGAAGCGCCATGCCAGAGAAGGTGTTCAACCCGTGAAGAAGGCCATTTCATCTCTATTGCTGATGCCACCCGTCATGGTGACAGCGTGGGTTTTGCATCGCGCCTTCTGGGTGCCAGGCAACCACATTGGCTTCGAGCCGTCTTTGTTCATGGGGGGGCCGTTTCATCGGTCGTCGCGGCAGCACTTTCCAGAAGCCATCTTCGATGGGTGGCTCTCGGCGTTTCGTTGGTCACGGTGGGCGTCATTGCCGGAGCGATCCATTTCAACTTGTTGTTGCAGTACGAAGAGTGGATTCGTCTCGGCATGCCCGACAAACCAAGCTGGGCGGCGTTGGGCCGATGACGCGATGATTCCGGCTGGCGCTCGGGTCCTGGATGCCATGCGGGTGATTGCCTCGCTGTCGGTCACCGTCATCGCGGCCAGCGCACATGCCGCGAAGCCTTCTGCCGAGGTGGTCAATGCTTGCCTTCAAGGCGAGTCTCGCGGCCACGCCATGTGGACCGCCATCGCGACGGATGAAGTCGGCAGTGACGACGACTTCCGGGGTGGCCACAAGGCGACCCTCTTCAGGGCACACGGACGAGATGTGGGCTATGCCAAGAAGGATGGCCGAGATGGGTTGATCTGGGGACGCAGCATCGTTCTTCTCAAACGTGCAAGTCCGCTGGATCAGCCTCCTGAAACGCCCAGCACATTCACGCCGCTGCTGGCGGATTGGTCAACCATCCAACAAGGATCTCAACGGTTCCTGTGCGTGAATTTCAACTTTGATGGCCTTGGGCGCAGCGGCTCGTTTCAGAAGGTGCATGGCCTTTATCTGATGAGCATCCCACAGCGCGGAGATTCCAAGCCCGCACTGTTTTACGGGGTCAGGCGCACCGAGTGACATGCAGGTGATGGCATCAGACGCTGCAGCCAGGGAAATCCACCACCCGCTGCGCCGGCAGCTTCACCATGCAGGCCGCGAACAGCGGGCTGGCGAGCCAGTGGGCCAGCCAGGCTTGCAGCGCGGGCAGGGCCTGGGCGGCGAACCAGGCCGCATTCACCGCGGCGAACTGGCGCACGAAGGGGAAGAGGGCCAGGTCGGTGGCGCAGGGTGTGGCGCCGCCCAGTTGCGGTTGGGCTTGCAGGCGCGCCTCCAGCGGCAGCAAGCAGGTGCGCAGGGCTTCGGTGCAGGCGGCTGCGCGCACCGCGGCGGGCGTTGACAGCCCGTCCGGCGTGCCTTCTGCGTCGCCCTCTGTGGTGAAGCGCTCGGGGTATTTGTGGCGGTCGAGCAGGCGCTTGAACGCGCCATCGTTGCGCTCCACCAGGACGAGGTTCTCGGGCGTTTGCGCGCGAGCCCACCAGCCATCTTCGTCTGGGCCAGGGTCGCGGCCACCTTCGCCCAACCAGGCCCAACGCATGATGTCCCAGCTTTGCTCAAGCACCTCACCGCCCGGCAGCACCAGCACCGGCACCGTGCCCTTGGGGCTGAGGGTCAGCAGCTCGGCGGGCTTGTCGCGCAGCACGATCTCGCAGGCGCGAAAGCGGCGCCCGGCCTGCAAGAGCGCCATGCGCGCCCGCATCGCGTAGGGGCAGCGGCGGTAGGTGTAGAGCAGCGGTGGCATCAAACCGGCGGCAAGGCCAGCACCTGCCGCGCTAGCTCGGCGATGCCAGCCTCGCCCAGGTCGGCCGTGTGCACGGCGCGGCGGGTGTCCCAGTGGAAGAGGTGGGCGGCCTGCGAGCGGGCGTAGGAGGGGTCGTAGTGCAGGCGCATCAGCTCGTCGAACAGCGGGGGCAGCTGGCCCTCGCGCGCCCAGGCCTGCCAGCGTGTCAGCGTCTCGCGGCTGTGCAGCTCGTGCAGGTTCTCCAGCACCTGGGCCAGGGCCTCGCCGTCGTCGCCGAGGTAGGCGTAGTCGTCCAGCAGGAAGGCCAGGCGGGCTGCGGGCGTGGCCACGACCTCGGTGCAGGGGCTGGCGCGCAGGCGGGCGATCAGGGGCGTGGGCAGGGCGATGCGGCCGATCTTGCGGCTCTCGGCCTCGACGTACACCGGGCGGCTCAGGTCGAAGCCTTCGATGGCCGCGGCCAGGGCCGTCTCGAAGCCCTTTTGCGAGGGCTGGGGCTGGCCGGGCAGGGCGCCCAGCAGCGAGCCCTTGTGGCGCGCCAGGCCTTCGAGGTCCAGCACCTGAGCACCTTCTTTCGCCAGGGCGTGCAGCAGGCGGGTCTTGGCGCTGCCGGTGGCGCCGCAGATCACGTGGAAGGGCAGTTGCGGGCAGAGCTCTTCCAGCGTGGCGATGACGTGCTGGCGCCAGCGTTTGTAGCCGCCGGTGAGTTGCTGCGCGTCCCAGCCCACCAGGCGCAGCCAGGTCGTCATGGAGCCGCTGCGCAGGCCGCCGCGCCAGCAGTAGATCAGCGGTTTCCAGTGGTGGGGCTTGTCACTGAACTGCTGCGCGATGTGGCGCGCCAGGTTGGCTGCGACCATGGCCGCACCGACGCGGCGGGCCTCGAAGGCGCCTTGCTGTTTGTAGATGGTGCCGACAATGCGGCGCTCCTCGTCGTCCAGCACGGGGCAGTTGATGGCGCCGGGGATGTGGTCGAGCGCGAATTCGGACGGCGAGCGCGCGTCGATCAGCACGTCGAAGCGGTGGCGGTCCTGCACCAGGGTGGGGGCGGGGGCGCGGGGGCTCATGCGACACGCTCCGTGGGCACGGCTGGCACAATCGCCCCAAACTTCGCTTGACCCATGACTTCCATTGCCCTGACCCAGTTCTCTCACGGTGGCGGCTGCGGCTGCAAGATCGCGCCGGGCCTCTTGAGCGAGATTCTGTCACGTGCGCCCCAGGGCCTGGTCCCGCCGGAGCTGATGGTCGGCCTGGAGACCAGCGACGACGCGGCCGTGTACCGCCTCAACGAGACGCAGGCCCTGGTGGCCACGACCGATTTCTTCACCCCCATCGTCGATGACCCGCGTGACTTCGGCCGCATCGCCGCGACCAACGCGCTCTCGGACATCTACGCCATGGGCGGCACGCCGATCATGGCGCTGGCCCTGGTCGGCATGCCGATCGCCAAGATCTCGCCCGAGGTGATCGGCCAGGTGCTGGGTGGCGGTGCCGAGGTGTGCCGCGCGGCGGGCATCCCGATCGCGGGTGGGCATTCCATCGACCTGCTGGAGCCCATCTACGGCCTGGTGGCGCTGGGCCTGGTCCATCCAGACCGCGTGCACCGCAATGCCGATGGCCGCGCGGGCGACGTGCTGGTGCTGGGCAAGCCGCTGGGCGTGGGCATCTTGTCGGCGGCGCTGAAAAAAGGCGTGCTGGACGCTGCCGGTTACGCCGAGATGCTGCGCCACACCACGCGCCTGAACACCGTGGGCATCGCCTTGGGCGCCTTGCCCGGTGTGCACGCCATGACCGACGTCACGGGCTTTGGCCTGGCCGGCCACCTGCTGGAGATCTGCCGGGGATCGGGCCTGGGCGCGCGCGTGGCGCTGGCCGATGTGCCGGTGATCGAAGCGGCCGCGGCCTTCGCGCAGCAGGGCATCGTCACCGGGGCTTCGGGGCGCAACTGGGCGGCCTATGGGGCCTCCGTCCAGCTGCCCGCCGATGCGGCCCTGTGGCAGCAGGCCATGGTGTCTGACCCGCAGACCAGCGGCGGCCTGCTGGTGAGTTGCGCCCCCGAGTCGGTCGGCGCCGTGCTGGCGGCCTTCCACGCGGACGGCTTCGCCGAAGCCGCGGTGGTGGGCACGCTGCACCCCGGTGCCGCCGAGATCACCTTCGTGTGATGACCTCGGTGTGAGATCAGACCTGCCTGATCACTTCAGCAGGCCGGTCGAGCGGCCGACTTGCTCGATGACGAGGAAGTCTTCCGGCTTGGCGACCACGAACTTCTTGGCGCCTTGCAGGTCGAGCACGGCCTTGTCTTCGGGCTTGTTCGCGTCCAGGCTCAGGAAGGCGTTGGCGAACTTCTGCACCGTGGCGGGCGGCAGGTCCTTGCGGGCCGTCCAGACGTAGTCCACGAAGGGCGGCGTGGTCCAGATCACCTTGACCTTGGCCTTGTCCACCTTGTCGCCGTTGAGCAGGCGGTTCCAGACCTCGATGTTCAGCGCGCCGGCCTGCACCTTGCCCGACTCCACCATCTTCACCGTGGCGTCATGGGCACCGCTGTAGAGGGGCGCGCCGGCGAAGTCCTTGTCGGCGTCGATGTGGAACTGCGTGCTCAGGAAATGGCGCGGGAACAGGTGGCCCGAGGTGGAGCTTTTCGAGCCGAAGGTGAAGCTCTTGCCGCGCAACTCTTCGGGCTTGTTGATGCCGGCGGCGGTGTTGGCGATGAACACGCTTTGGAACTCGCGGTCGATGTCGCGCATGACCACGGGCTTGGCGCCGGCCAGCACCTTGGCCTGCACGTGGGTGAAGCCGCCCAGCCAGGCGAAATCGACCTTGCCCGCGGCCAGGGCCGAGACGGCCGCGCCGTAGTCGATCACGGGCACATAGACCACCTTCACGCCCAGCTGCTTTTGCAGCATGTCCACCATGGGCTGGTACTTGCGCGACAGCTCGGTGGGGTTCTCGTCGGGGATGCCGGAGACGCGGATGACGTCTTCGGCGTGGGCCGGGGTGGCCGCCAGGGTCGCGAACGTGAAGGCAGTGGCTGCCAGCGTGAGCAGGCGTGACAGGGTGTGGCGCATGGAGAGGCTCCTAAATGAAAGCGTGGGGGTGGGAGGGGGTGGCAGGGAGGGGGCTGGCTGCAGTGTGCATGCTCTGGACGTGTCGCCCCTTGAGCAGTCGCCCGCGCAGGTGGTCGCCCACGGCGTCGACCAGGGCCACCACCGTCACCATGGTGAGCAGCAACCATGACAGGTCGCGCGTGTGGAAGAGGCTGATGGCGGTGTTGAGCGCATCGCCGATGCCGCCCGCGCCCACGAAGCCCACCATCACCGTGGCGCGCACATTGCATTCGAAACGGTAGAGCGTGAAGGCGGCCAGGCGGGCCTGCACCTGCGGCAACACGCCGAAGAGGTAGGTGCCCAGCGCGCTGGCGCCCTGCGTCTGCAAGGCCGCGGCCTGGCCGGGCTCGGCCTCTTCCATCACGTCGCAGTACAGCCGCCCCAGCACGCCCATGTTGTGCACGGCGATGGCCAGGATGCCGGCCAGCGGCCCACCGCCCACCCAGACCACGAAGACCAGGGCCAGCGTCAGCTCGGGCATGGCCCGCGTGAGCTGCAGCACGGCGCGGCTGGCCCACTTGGCGGCCTGGCGCAGCAGCCGGGACAGCAGCGGGCGGCGCGGCGGGTCGCTCAGGTAG
>Ga0209617_10000281_pt1 | contig 21774 bp, 16 predicted proteins | sample LakEriepJuly2011_2_FD_187459 | JGI IMG/M metagenome (GOLD analysis project Ga0209617, IMG submission 187459) | Freshwater microbial communities from dead zone in Lake Erie, Canada - CCB epilimnion July 2011 (SPAdes) (version 2) | ecosystem: Environmental > Aquatic > Freshwater > Lentic >...
GGGTAGAGCATGTACAGGCTGTTCTCCTCGAAGTGCGCGGTCGGCAGCCCATCGGTGATCAGCATCACCTGGCGGTTGGGGGTTGGCCGGCCACCGAGCCACTGGCGCGACAGCTGCAGCGCACGCTGGATGTTCGTGAAGTGCAGCGGCAGGTCCATCTCGGTGATGTCGGGGTCCGACATGTCCGCGCGCAGCCGCACGACCGGCTCATGGATCGTGACCGGCTTGGGCATGATCGTCGCCACCTCGCCGGGCGCGCGCAGCCGCGCGAGGGTGTACATCTCGATGAACTGCAGGAAATCACCGGGGTATTCGCTGCGGATCAGGCCATCGAGCGCCAGCGCCATGCGCTTGGCTTGGATGTACTGCCCACCGTGCCGCATCGAGCCCGACATGTCCATGATCACGGCCGTCGCGCACTTGGGCTGCTGGCGCGTGCGGTGCACCACGATGTCGTCGCCGCGCATGCGGATGGGTTCGCCGGGAGCGCGCGTGCCCCCTGCCGACTCACGCACCATGGCGTTGACCATGCTCTGCGGAATGTCCATCGCGGAGGGGCTGTCGCCGAACTCGTACGGGCGCGTGGCCGGCAGTTCGACCGCACCGTCGGCGCTCGTGACGCCGTCGTGCCTGCCGCTGCGTGAAGCCTGCAGGTCGCCGAAGATCGTGGACAGCAGGCTGCGCTGGTAGAGCCGCATGGCCTTCGGCGTGACCTGCCACCCACCCTCCGGCGTGCGCGAGAGCCCCGCTTCCTCGGCCAGCCGCTGCAGGAGTTCGTTGACGCGGCGTTGCGCATCGCGCAGGTCGTCGAGCTGTTCCTGCGGTGCGAACTGCGAGAGCGCATCCATGTCGATGATGGCGGGCTTGGCGTTCTTCAACGCCTGGCGCAACTGCTCCAGCAGGCGGTCGATCTCCTCGAGCTCCTCCTTCACGGCGATCGCCTGCTCCAGGCCGAGCGGGTCGCGACCGGTGAAGGCCCACTTGGAGGCGAGCTGGTCGACCTCGTACTTCTCCCGCAGCCGCTCGAGCGCTTGGGTGAGCGCGCGCTGCGCGGGTGAGGCCTCCTCCAGTCGGTACCAGAAGCGCTCCAGATCGCGAAGCTGCTGCGTGGCGATCGCGCGGGCAATGCGTTTGGCCAGCTCCGCGTCGCCGGTCGCCGGCACCACGCGCGAGGCGCTGTCGAGGAACGCACGCGCCGCGGTGTTCGTGGCCGGCGCCGGATCGTAGGTCGACAGGATCTTCGCGCGTCGCTGTTCAAGCAGCTCGATGAGCGCGTCGAGGCTCGGCCCAAGGCCTTGGATCTGTGATGGTTCGATGCGGATCGCTTCCGCCAGTTCCTCGTCGGTGAACCGGCGCATCGAGCCCATCGCGAGCAGGTGCTCGAACGCGCCACGGGCCGCGCCGCCGGCATCGGATGGCTGTGCAGACCCGAACTTGACCGCGTCGTAGCCGAGGTAGGTGTGGTAGACGCCGCCCAGCGGCTGCGAGGGCTGATCGTCCACGGTCACTGGACCTCGTAGGAGGTGCGACCGTGCTTGCTCGTGCGGCTCACGCGGTCGCCGGCCCACAGCCCCGCGAGCACGAACTCCGCGCACGATGCGCGCACGGCCGGGTCGCCGCTCGCGTTCACCTCGAACGCCTTGTCCCATGCTTCGGGAATGCACTTGAGGCGCTCGGCGTACTGCGCGCTCGGCACGAGCTCGCCGACCTCGATGCGCACGCCCTTGGCGAAGGCATCGGCGATCGCATCGAGACCGTGCTCATCCACGTATTCCTTGAAGACCGTGCCGACGGCCTCGGCGACGATCGCATCGATCACCTGCCGCTCGCCCATCTGGTGGCTGCCCATCAGGTCGAGCTCGAGCTTGCCCAGCGCAGAGGAGTGCAGGTGCGCCAGGTCGCTGATGCGCGGCACGGCCGGGCGCTCGCCAAGCTGGATCCCGCGGCGTCGTGCGCTGGCGACCATCGTGCGCCAGTTGGCGACGCTGAAGCGCGCGCTCACGCCGGAGGCGTGGTCCACGAACTTGCTCCGTCGCGCGACGACGCTGATCTCCTCGACGACGCGGTCCATGAAGGGCGGCACCACGACCGGGTACTCGCCGCCCAGGTCGAGCCCGGCTTCCTGGCGCGTGATGGCGATGCCTGCATCGCGTTCGCGCGGGTAGTGCGTGACCACCGTGCTGCCGATGCGGTCCTTCAGCTGCGGGATGACCTTGCCGCTGCGGTTGTAGGTGCTTGGATTCGCGCTGAAGACGAGCATCACGTCGAGGTCGAAGCTCACGGGGTAGCCGCGGATCTGCACATCGCGCTCCTCGAGCACGTTGAAGAGCCCGACCTGCACCAGTTCATCGAGGTCGGGCAGTTCGTTCATGGCGAAGATGCCCCGGTGCATGCGCGGCACGAGGCCGAAGTGCAGCGCTTCCTCGGCGCCCATCGCGGTGCCGGCGGCGAGCTTCGCGGGATCGATCTCGCCGATCAGGTCGGCGAACTTGGTGCCGGGAGCGAGGCGTTCTGCGTAGCGATCGTCGCGGTGCCACCAGGCGATCGGCACCTGCTCGGGCGGCGTGGTGGCCAGCAACTCGCGGCCGGCGCGTGTGATCGGGTGCGCAGGGTCCTCGTGCACGGCGCAGCCCGGCAGGTCGAGGTACGGCAGCCACTCGTCGAGGAACCGCGGCAGCATGCGCATGATGCGGCTCTTGCCCTGGCCCTTCTCGCCCAGGAAGAGGATGTCGTGGCCGGCGATGATCGCCGTGGCCAGCTCGGGCAGCACCGTGTCGTCGTAGCCCAGGATGCCCGGGAAGAGGCTGGCCGCTCCGCGTTCGCCGCGGGCAGCTGCCTGCGCCAGGGCCTGCTGGAAGTTCGCGCGCAACTCCTCCTTGACCGAGCGGCTGTGCCACCCCGATGCTCGGAGCGCGGCAAGGGTCGTGGCGGCTGGTCGTGTCGGGTTGGGCATGCGCTGCTCTTCGCGAAAGCGTAGGCAGTGGATGCTGTCGCCATCCGCTATCACACGCTCTCCCAACCCATGCCCCCCATCGAGCCGAGCATCCTGCCGCTGCTGCCGGTGCCGCTCCCGCTGCTGCCCGAGCATCCATGCACGTACCTGCCGGGGCGCCTGGCGCGCGAGCGGGCCTTCCGCGCCGAGCGTGTTTCCCCTGCCGACTACCAGCAGCTGATGGACCGCGGCATGCGCCGCACGGGAGACATCTTCTACGCGCCCGACTGCGCGGCATGCAGGGCGTGCATACCGATCCGGATCCCTGTCGACGGCTTCATGCCGAGCAAGAGCCAGCGTCGCGTGACGCGCCGCAACGCCGACGTCACGCTTGCAGTCGGCCCGCTCGAGTGTTCGCGCGAGTCGTTCGAACTCTACCAGCGCTACCTCGCGGCACAGCACCCGGATTCGGCTGCGACCACGACCTACGACTCGTTCCGCGAGTCGCTCTACGAGAGCGCGGTCGACACCATCGAGCTTCGCTACCTGCTGGGCGCCCACACGGTCGCCATCAGCATCATCGATGTGTGCCCCGAGAGCCTGTCATCGGTCTACCACTTCTTCGATCCGGAGCACGCAGCGCGCAGCCTGGGCGTGTACTCCGTCCTGGCCGAGATCGACCTGGCCAGCCGACTCGGATTGCGCTGGTCCTACCTGGGCTACTGGATCGCCAGCGCCCCCACCATGGCCTACAAGGCGAACTACCACCCGCATGAGGTGCTGGTCGATGGGCGGTGGGGTTCTCCCTCCCCGGCGGCGCTCGGCGGCTGAGTCATCGGGCCTGGACAAAGACAATCCCGGCACGACCAGTCCAATCATCGGTGCGCGGACATGATGCGGTGCATCGATGGAGGTCATCCTGCAGGCGCGGTGGCACATCCATCGATACGTTGTTGCTGGGGGCTCGAAGAAGCGCCCTCGGCAGTTGTCGTCTCGCCTCTCACCCACCGCAGTCGATGTTCGCGTACCAGTCCTCGAGCAGCATGCCGAGGTCGGCGCCGTTGACGACGCCATCGCCGTTCAGGTCGGCGTTCTGCTGGGGATCCGTGTCCGGGATCAGACCGTCGGTGCCCCATGCCGAAAGCAGGATGCCCAGGTCGGCGCCATTGGTGCAGCCGTCGCCATCAATGTCGTTGGGAAGGGGCAACGCCGTGTCCACGTAGACCAAGGTGCGGTTGTCGCCCGCCGCCACGGCCGGGACCTGCGCGAGGGTCTCTGGCCCCGAGACCTGATTGACCACGTCGCTGCCCCACGCCGCGACACGGTCGCTGGTCGTGATCGCCACGCTGTGCAGGCCGCCCGCAGCAATGGCGCGGCAGTGTCCTGCATTGCCCGGCGTGCGGGTCTGGCCGCTGCCCGGAACGCCCCAGCACACCACCGTGCCGTCCTTCAGCAAGCACATCGAATGCAGGCTGCCGCCGGAAATCTCGACCGGCTCGGCATCGCTGCCGATGGGCTGGTTGAGAAGGGATGGCTCCACCGAGACGGTCTGGATCTGCTGGCCCGCGCTGCCCCACGAGCCCCACGCCCGCACCGACGCACGCGACTGCTGGTCATGCACGATGGCGAGCGTGTGGTTGTGACCACAGGCGACCTTGACAGGTTGCCCGCCAAGCGAGGGAACGGCGCATTGGCCGTAGAAGGTTCGCCCCCAGCAGCGCAGCGCGGCGCCGCTTCCGTTGGCGATCGTCGCCGAGTGTGCCTCGCCGGCGGCTACGAGATAGGCGGGTTGCAGATCGCTCGGCAGTGCGCACTGCAGCTCGGAGTTGTCGCCCCAGACGGCCACCCGGCGGGTGTTGCGTTCGATCGCCACGGCATGCTCCTGGCCAAGCGCGATCATGTGCACGCGCTCAAGGTTGGTCGGCACGCTGCAGACGCCGTAGGTGCCTGCCCCCTGGGCAGTGCAGAAGAGCTGGAAACGACCGACATCATTCCACGCCGCGAACGAGAAACGCCCGCATGAGATGCCCTCGATGCGATCGATGAGCACCTCGCCGTTGCACTGGAAGTACTCGTTGCGGCCGCTGAGAACCAGCGTCGTGGTGACTTCGGTCAGGACGGCGACATGGTCGTAACCGGCGCGAGCCAAGCGGATCCCGACGGCGCCGAGAAATGCCTGCTGCTGTGCCGAGAAACCCGGCGGAGCAGCGCCCCAGGTGCGAATGGTCGAGCCGTCTCCAACGGCCAGGGTGTAGTTCGAGCGTGCATCGATCTGGCGAGCGACGAGGCCAGCCGGCACCGTGCACTGGCCTTCGTTGATGCGGCCCCAGCAGACAACCGAGCCGTCGGCCTTCATCGCAGCGCAGTGGTTTGCGCCAGCCGCGATCTGCACCACGCCGGTGAGCCCCGCGGGCTCGCGGGTGATCTGGCCGAACTGGTCGCTGCCCCACACATGGACGACCGCGTTGGTTGGGCGATCCGGGGTCTGGGAGATGAGCGCCATGCCGTGCGCCTCACCGGCGGCAATCGCCAGGATGAACCCCGGAGGGAATGCCGGAGTGCCATTGGTGCCAGGCACGTTGCACTGACCAAAGGTGTTGTAGCCCCAGCAGCGCACGGTGCCGGCGGCCGTGAGCGCCATCGAGAACGTGGAGCCCGCGCTGATCGCGCGGCACGTTCCAAGGTCGGTGGGTATGGCGCACTTGCCGCCGCTGGCATCACCCCAGCAGACCACGCTGCCTTCGGTGCCGAGACCATTGCCATTGGTGAGCGCCATCGAGTGCGACTCCCCCGCACTCACCTGTGCGAAGCCCTCGTTCTGCCCGGGCAGGACGCACTGGTTGAACTGCGAGCGACCGAAGCCAACCACACGGCCGACATCCGGGGTGGAGCCCTCGGGATTGTTGGTCACCGCGAGCGTGAACTGTGTGCCCGCGGCGACGGCGGAGTACTGGCGCAGCAGGTCGCGGGAGTTGAACGTGACGTCACCGAAGAGCCGAAGGGCCTCGGTCTGGGAAGGGCCGGGCACGGTCTGCACGACGGTAAAGGCGATGCCATTGACCTGGAAGCCGCCCTTGCGCGACTTAACCTCCAGCGGCAGCGGTTCGACCTGAAACTGAAGGGTCTCGCCGGCCACTCCGCTGGTCCGACCAGGCTGGATCCAGTCCGAAACCGACTCGACGGTCCATACACAGCCGTTGACGCCCTGCACTTCGACTTCGCCGGGTCCACCGTGTGCGGAGAAGTTCAGGGAGTTGGGTAGGACAGCGTCAATGCAGGGGTCGCTGCCCGCACGGGCGACTGATGATGCGACGCATGACAACACGAGCGCTGCCAGCGCGAACGCAGCGTGTGCGAATGGTCGATGAGCGATCATGCTGTGCCTTGTCTGAACCATGAAACGTGCGGAACCTCACATCACGGGCCCGCGCCCCCGGACCAACGGTCCGTTGTCCTGCGCGATGCTCGAACGATAACCGCCCTGGTGCGGATCAGGGCAGAGAAAGATGCCATACATCTCGCATCGCAACGGCCGGAAGTCGGATGGAATCCGAAGATTCGGGCCAGGCCCTGCCCTAGACGCTCAGTGCGTACTGGCCGGGGCCAGGCCGCACTGCTTGAGGAAGCGGCGGATCTCGGCGATCTCGTGGTTGTCCTGGAGTGTCTGGCCGCTGGAGTGCGGGATCGGGAAGCTCATCTCATGGCCGTTGAGCTTGACCTTGAGGTGGTCCTTCTTGGTCTCGTCGCAGCTGGCGCCCAGGCCCTCGAACATGTGCACGATGTCGCGCCAATGAAGATTGTGCGACGTGGGATGCGAGAACAGTTGCGCAAGGGTGTGTTCGTGGCTTTGGCTCATGATTGAGTCCTTTCGAAGAGCGCACTGTAATGGACAGAGGCCTCATGGATCCAGATTGTTCAGCGATGGCGTCTGATTTCGGGCCTCCGTGCGCCCCAACGACAACGCCCCCGGCGGATGCCGAGGGCGTGAGGTGAATGGACCATACAGGACTTGAACCTGTGACCTTCTCCGTGTCATGGAGACGCGCTAGCCAACTGCGCCAATGGTCCGTGTTCCCTTGCGGGCCATGGAGTGTAGCGCAGCCCTTGGAGCCTGCAACCGCATCGCCACCCCCTTTGCACCGATCGGATAACACTTCCCGTCGATGCACGTCGGCAACCACGCCCCGGCCCATCCGCCAACCGAGTCTGAACGACTGGGCACGATCCTTTTCTCGCAGGGCCCCGATGCACTGCTTGCGGAGATCGGCGGCTTCGACTCCGGCGCCGTGGCTCGGGTGCTCGATGCACTGAACAGCGGCGCCGCCATCCGACTGTACGACTCGCTGACCGAAGCCCAGCAGGTCGAGGTTCTCGAGGCCCTCGATCCGCGCGTGGTCTTCCGGCTCGCCAACGCCCGGATCTTCCCCGAGCGCAGCGTGGGCCGCGTGATGTACTCCCCGCGCATCAGCGCGCGCCCCGATGACACCGTGGGCGCAACGATCGAGAAGGTCGGCGCGATGGATGCGAACTCGAACGTCTTCGTGGTCTGGGTCGTGGCGCATGGCGGCAAGCTCGTGGGCTGGGTCCGGATGCAGGACTTGGTCACGCACGCGCAGGCTGACACCATGGCAAGCGTCATGCACGCCACCGTGCCCTTGGTGAAGGCTGCCGATGCGCTGTTCGACGTCTACCGCCGCGCCCTCTCCGAGCGCGTGCTCGAGTACGCCGTGCTCGATGAGCGCTCGCGCTTCGTGGGCACGCTGCGGGCAGATGTCCTCTTCCGCGAGGCCAGCCTGGAGCTCGGTGAACGTGGTGGCGAGAGCGTCGGCGTCGATCGCGACGAGCGCTTGAGCACGCCCGTGAAGGAGTCGCTCCTCAAGCGACTGCCATGGCTGGTCCTCAACCTCGGCACGTGCTTCCTGCCCGCAGCGATCGTGGTGCTCTTCGAGGGCACGCTCAAGGAATTCGTCCTGCTGGCGTCGTTCCTGACCGTTCTGGTCGGCCAGTCGATCAACACCGGCGAGCAGGCTCTGGCAGTCATGGTGCGGGCGATGACCTTCGCTGACATCAAGACCATCCGGCTTCAGTCGGCCTTAGCGAAGGAGTTCATGGTCGGCTTGCTGCAGGGGCTGGTCTGTGGGCCGATCGCGGGCATCGGCATGTACGTGGCCGTCACCCTGAAGGACCAGCCCGAACCGATGGCGCTGGCCGTGGCGACCACCATCGCCACGCTCATCGCCAGCATCATCGCGGGGCTCTGCGGCACGGCGACCCCGTGGATCCTGAAGAAGCTCGGTTTTGATCCTGCCCTGACGAGCCACATCGCGCTGACGACCGTGACGGACGTGGCGAGCATTGCACTGCTCCTGGGCCTGGCTCAGCTGCTCGTGCCGCTCTTCTGAGCAGGCAGCGCCCGCGCATCGAGCGCGCGCCCTGCGCTGCGATCCGCTCACGCGCTCAGGCCGGCGCCGCGGCGAACGCGTGAATCGCCCGCTCGATGCGGCGCAGCGTGCTCGCCTTGCCCAGGATGGCCAGCGTGTCGAAGATCGGTGGGCTGACCGTGCCGCCACTCACCGCGATGCGCAGGGGCTGCGCGGCCCTGCCCAGCTGGCCGCCAGCATGCGCATCCGCGTAGGGCTTGACCGCGGCTTCGATACCGGCAGAGGTCCACTCGGTCACGCTGCCAAGCACCGGCAGCAGCGCGCGCAGGTGGTCGCAGCCGTTGGGCGACTCGCCGAGCATGGCCTTCTCGGTGTTCTTCGAACGCTCCCACGTGAGCGCATCGTCGGCGATGATGAAGAACCGGTTGCCCCGGAACATGTCATCCAGCGTCTTGCTGCGTTCCTGGCTGGCCTTCGCGAGCATGGCGATCCCCTGCTCCCCGAGTCGGTCCATGAATGCTGCGTGGTACATGCGGCCATGCGCGCTCGCCCGGCGCAGGAACTCCTCGTGCGGCATGCCGGTGATCGCATCGCAGTTGAAGCTCAGGAGCTTCACGCGGTCGAACTTGGCCGGCGTCTTGACCACGCGGCGCGGGTCGAACGCGGTGCGCAGGAACTCAAGATCGAACTTCTCGATGTCGTTGCCTGGGCTCCAGCCGTTGAGCGCCAGGAAGTTGATGAGCACCTCGGGGAGGTAGCCCGAGCGCTTGAAGTCGTCGACGTTGATCTCGGGCAGCGTGATCCCGAGCACGTCGGCGAGCTTCTGTCCGGTCTCGAGGTCGAGCTGCACGTTCTTGTCACCCAGCCATGCGGCCCACGCCGCGGGCTCGACCGTGCCCGCGGGCGGCTCGGTGAGCTTGCGTTCGGCCACCGCCTTGCGAAGCGCCTTGTCCTTGTCGCGCTTGCTCATCTTGCTGCCGTCAGGATTGCAGATGATCGGCAGGTGCGCGTAGGCCGGTCGGCGGAACCCCAGAGCATCCTGCAGCAGCATGTGCTTGGCCGTGTTCGTGAAGTGCTCCTGCGCACGCAGCACGTGCGAGACCTGCATGAGCTCGTCATCGACCACCACGGCGAAGTGATAGGTCGGGAAGCCATCCGCCTTGCGGATCACGAAGTCATCGATCTCAGTTGCAGGGATCGTGGCCTCGCCCAGCACCTCGTCCTTGATGGTCACGTCGTGGCCCGGGCACTTGAGGCGGATCACGGCAGGTACACCGGCGGCGAGCTTGGCCTTCACCTCATCGGCCGAGAGAGCAAGCGCGGCACGGTCGTAGCGATAGGGCTTGCCGGCGGCCGATGCGGCCTTGCGCTTGGCGTCGAGTTCATCGCCGGTCTCGAAGGCGTAGTACGCGTGGCCCGCATCCAGCAGCCGCTGCAGGTGGTGGTTGTAGATCTCCAGGCGCTCGCTCTGGAAGTACGGTCCGTGCGGCCCGCCGCCGACCCCCTGCCACTCCGGACCCTCGTCCCACAGGATGCCCAGCCAGTGCAGGTCCTTGGCGAAACCGATGCTCGCTGCATCGCTCGAGCGTTTCTGGTCGGTGTCCTCGATGCGCAGGATGAAGGTGCCATCGCGACCCTTGGCGAAGGCCCAGCAGAAGAGCGCGGTTCGGGCGCCGCCCACGTGAAGGTGGCCGGACGGACTCGGGGCGAAGCGTGTGGCGATGCGCATGGGGAAGAGAGGCTACCGCGGTCGCACGATTCGTTGCGGTGCGTGGCTGATGGACCGTCACACGGGCGCGCCACGCGCGTCATACTCCCGCCATGACGACGACTCCGCAGGTCCTGGGCGTGCTTTCGGATGTGCACCGCAGGATCGGTGCTGCCGCGGCCGCGATCGAGCTCCTGAAGCAGCACGGCGCCACGCGGTTCGTGTACCTTGGCGATGCAGAGGATGAGCGGGTGATCGATCTCTTCGCCGGCGAATCCTGCTCGCTCTGCCTGGGCAACTGCGACGACGATGCGCTGGGCGAGTACGCCCGGTTCCTCGGCCTGGACATGCACCCCGATGGTTCGGTGCTCACGGTCGATGGCGTGGACGTGGCGTTCACGCACGGGCACCTGCAGACGGTCGTCGACCGGATGGTGCGCAGCGAGCCGGCGTTCCTGCTTCATGGCCACACGCACGTGCGCTGCGATGAGCGCTCGGGCCGCACCCGGATCGTGAACCCGGGCGCGTTCGTGCGGGTCGAGCGGGCGACCGTGGCGCTGGTCACGCCGGCGCTCGACCGCGTCGAGTTCCTCGAGGTGCCCTGACGCCGCTGGTGGGGCCGTCCTTCGTGTTGACCTGGTCACGGCGAGACCGGCGCTCGCGCCACGATCATCGGGCGGCTGCATCCTCCGCTCGGCGCCGCACGAACACGCGGTCATGCCGTGGCTTCTCGTCACCCATGCCGTCGCCACCTGCTTCATGGCGGGCGTCATCTGGATCATCCAGATCGTGCACTACCCGTTGTTCCGCATGGTCGGCGCCGATGGATTCGCTGCCTATGAGCGGTCGCATGCATCGCGCATCACGCCCGTGGTCGGCACGGCCATGCTCATCGAGGCAGCCTGCACCGGCTTGCTGCTTCTGGCCATGGGCGACCTCGCGGCCCGCGGCATTCCGCGCTGGGTTCCTCTGGCCGGCGCGTTGCTTCTGGCCACGATCTGGCTGAGCACCTTCGCGTTGCAGGTGCCGTTGCATGGGCAACTGGGTCAGGGCTTTGACGAATCCGCCCATGCCGCCCTGGTGCGCTCCAACTGGATCCGCACGATTGGCTGGAGCCTGCGCTCGGTGCTGGCGGCGTGGCTGATTGTGGCGTGGATGGGCGGCTCGGCCGGCGCCGAACGGTGAACCCGCCATCGATCCGGTGGCTTCGCGCGCCCGGTAGCCTGCGCACATGCTGCTCTCCACGCGCAAGCGGCTGATGCCGCGGGCCAACCTTCCGCCCGGGACGATCACCTCGGATCCCGCTGGGCAGCCCACGATCGTCCAGCTCATGACCTTCGGGCATGGCACCAGCGCCGAGCGCATCCTCGAGACGCCCGAGTCGATACGTTCGCTCGAGCTGCCGGAGCAGCAGGTGTCCTGGGTGAACGTGGACGGACTGGTCGACCTGGCCGTGCTCGAGGCCGTGGCGCAGCGCTTCGGCATCCATCCCCTGGCGATGGAGGACGCCGTCGACACGGCCCAGCGCGCCAAGATCGACGTCTACGGGGATCACTCCTGCATCATCCTGCCCATGCCCTTCCTGGGCGAGCGGCACTTCCGCACCGAGCAGGTGGCGCTCATCCTGGGCAAGGGATGGATCGTGACCGTGCAGGAAGGCGGTGGCGGCGATTGCCTCGATCCGCTGCGCCGACGCATTCGCGACCACAAGGGGCGGATCGCCTCGGGCTCGTCGTCGTACGCGGCCTACGCCATCGTCGATACCGTGATCGATGCGTACTTCCCGCTCATCGAGCGGCTGGAGCAGCGGATCGAGCAGCTCGAGGACGAGGTGATCTTCCGAACGACCGGCGACGACATCGTGCGGATCCGCCACCTCAAGCGCGACATCGCGACGCTGAGGCGGGCCGTGTGGCCGCTGCGCGATGCAGTGAGCGCGATGCTCTCGGCAGACCATGTCTTCTCGCCGGATGACCGGCTCTACCTGCGCGATGCCTATGACCATGTCGCTCGCGTGCTCGACATGCTCGACAACGCGCGTGCGATCGCGGCCGACCTGACGGACATCTACATGGCCGTGACCAGCAACCGCATGGGCGAGGTCACCAAGGTGCTGACGATCATCGCCACGATCTTCATGCCGCTGTCGTTCATCGCCGGTCTCTACGGCATGAACTTCGATCCCGAGAGCAGCCCGTTCAACATGCCCGAGCTCGACTGGTACTTCGGGTACCCGTTCGCCCTGGGGCTGATGGCCGGCACCGCCACCCTGCTGCTGCTCTTCTTCCGGCGCCGCGGATGGCTGGGCACGACGTTCCTGCGGGTCCAGGCCCGACGCCCGTCCGCCGCGCGCGAGCGCGCACGGTCCCGCCAGGCCTGAACCCCGATCACCCCGGATCGGGCGGCAAAAAGCCCTTGATAACGCGAGCGGATCGCCCGTAGCCTTGTCGGATCCGCAATCGCGCGGCGTCACGAACCACCCAGACCACCATGAACCACCGCACCACCCCCACCTCCATGAACACCACAGCATTCACCGAACGGTCCAGCGACGTCTACGGCACCCTGACGTTCGGCGGCGATGACATGCTCAAGCGCCTGCCGCCCGAGATCAGCATGAAGCTGCAGGCGACCATGAAGCTCGGCAAGCCGCTCGATCCGGGCATCGCCAACACCGTCGCTGCCGCGATGAAGGATTGGGCGCTCGAGCACGGCGCCACGCACTACACGCACTGGTTCCAGCCGCTCACCGGCACCACCGCCGAAAAGCACGACGCGTTCCTGCACCCGATGGGCGATGGCACTGCGATCGAGAAGTTCAGCGGCTCGGCCCTCATCCAGGGCGAGCCCGATGCGAGCAGCTTCCCCCACGGCGGCATCCGCGACACCTACGAAGCTCGCGGCTACACCGCCTGGGATGCCACGAGCCCCGCGTTCATCCTGCGCACGAGCGAAGGCCACGCCACGCTCTGCATCCCGACCGTCTTCGTGAGCTGGACCGGCGAGGCGCTGGACAAGAAGACCCCGCTCCTGCGTTCGATCGAGGCCGTGAGTGCGCAGGCCATGCGTGTGCTCAAGCTGTTCGGCACCGACAAGGGCGTGAGCCAGGTCATCACCTCGCTCGGCTGCGAGCAGGAGTACTTCCTGGTCGACGAGACGCTGGGCTCGGAGCGGCTCGACCTGGTCGTCTGCGGCCGCACGCTGCTTGGCGCTGCGCCGCCGAAGGGCCAGCAGATGGAGGACCACTACTTCGGCTCGATCCCCGCGGATGTGCTGGATTTCATGGCCAGCGCGGAACGCAAGCTCTTCGAGCTCGGCATCCCGGTCAAGACCCGCCACAACGAGGTGGCGCCCGGCCAGTACGAGATCGCGCCGATCTACGAGAACGCCAACATCGCCGTCGACCACCAGATGCTGGTCATGCACGTGCTGCGCTCGACGGCGCGCGAGCACGGGTTCATGTGCCTGATGCACGAGAAGCCCTTCGCGCGCGTCAACGGCTCGGGCAAGCACAACAACTGGAGCCTGTCGACCGACACGGGCGTGAACCTGCTCGACCCGCGTGACGACACGCACTCGAATATGCAGTTCCTGACGTGCCTCTGCGCGGTCATCCGCGCAGTCGACCTGCACGCCGACCTGCTGCGCGCCTCGATCGCGAGCGCCCACAACGATCACCGGCTGGGCGCCAACGAGGCCCCGCCGGCGATCATGAGCATCTACCTCGGCGACATGCTCACCGACATCCTCGACCAGCTCGAGAAGGGCACGCCGAAGAAGACCATGAAGGGCGGCGACATCGACCTGGGTGCCCGCACGCTGATGGCACTGCCGCGCCACGCCAGCGACCGCAACCGCACGAGCCCGTTCGCCTTCACCGGCAACAAGTTCGAGTTCCGTGCAGTCGGTTCGAGCGCCAGCGTCGCGTGGCCCAACACCGTCCTCAACACGATCGTTGCTGAGAGCCTGGACTGGGTCGCCACAGCCATCGAGAAGAAGGCCGGCCGCAACCCCACCGCCGCCAAGCTCGAGGCCGCCGTGCGCGAGGTGCTCAAGGGCATCATCAAGGAGCATCGCCGCGTCTGCTTCGACGGCGACGGCTACAGCGCCGAGTGGCACGCCGAGGCCGCACGCCGCGGGCTTCCCAACATGGCCAGCACCGCTGATTGCCTCGGTGCACTCGACACGAAGAAGGCCAAGGCGCTCTTCGCGCACTACGGCGTGCTGAACAACCGCGAGCTGCACGCCCGCTACGAGGTGCAGCTCGAGCAGTACACCAAGCTCATCACCATCGAGAGCCGCACGCTGGTGCAGATGGTGAACACCCAGGTCCTGCCGGCGTGCCTGCGCGCGCAGGCCGAGCTCGCCGACACCGTGGGCGCCACGCAATCGGCTGGGGTCGAGTGCACCGACAGCGAAGAAGCGCTCAAGGACCTGGTGCGCCGCGTGGCCGAGCTGCGCGCCGCGACCAAGTCCCTCGAGACCTCGACCGACGCCCAGAAGGGCGATGCCGCCAAGAAGGTGCGCTACCTGCGCGACACGGTCGTGCCGGCGATGCAGCGCGTGCGTGATGCGGCCGATGGCTTGGAGCGCCTGGTTCCGGCCGATCTGTGGCCGATCCCGACCTACGCTGATCTCCTGCTGCTCGGCCGCTGATCACGCGGATCCGATAGCCACCCGCGGGCCTCGAGCCCTGACCTGACTTCGTCTGAAGGCCCCCGAAACCCGGGGGCCTTCTTCGTGGGTGCATGGTGCAGTTCGCGCAAGCCCCTATACTCGTCCCTCCCCATCAAGGACCCAAACATGAGCACCCAGACCGCTGAACCGAAGATCGTCGTGTCCGACGCAGGCCCCGCCCTCAAGCGCATCCAGGTGACCATCCCGGCCGACGCCGTGGACAGCCACATCGCGGGTGCGTTCGCGAACCTGCAGAATGGCGCGGCACTGCCGGGCTACCGTCCTGGCAAGGCGCCGATGGCGATCCTCGAGAAGCGCTTCGGCAAGCAGCTGCTCGAGGAAGCGCGCGGCCAGCTCGTGGGCCAGGCCTTCAACAAGGCGGTCACCGACCACAAGCTCCGTCCGATCGGCAACCCCGAGATGAGCCCGGGCAGCGAACTGAACGAACTCGCCCGCGGCGCATCGTTCACCTTCAGCGTCGACATCGAGGTCATTCCCGACTTCACGCTGCCGGCCTGGGAAGGCATGGCGATCCGCAAGCCCGTGATCGACGTCATCGACAAGCACATCGACGATGAGATCCTGCGCAACCAGTACCGCTTCGGCACGCCGAGCCTGATCGACGGCCCGTTCGAACACCTTGACCGCATGATCGGCACCGTCGCGGTGACCGTGAAGGGCGAGTCGGAGCCGTTCTACAAGGCCGACAACGCGCTGGCCGTGGTGCCGGCGAAGGAAGACGAGGGCAAGGGCCCCTTCCTGGGCATCATGATCGACGACCTGCAGAAGCACCTGATGGGCCGCAAGGTCGGCGACTCGGTGAGCTTCACCGCCAAGGGGCCAGAGGGCCACGAGCACGAGAAGGTGCGCGGCAACGACCTGTCGTTCACGCTCGCGATCACGCAGGCCGAGCGCATCACGCCCGCGCCGGTGGCGGAACTGGCCACCAAGCTCGGCCTCGCCGACGAAGCCATGCTGCGCGAGCAGGTCAAGATGGTGCTCGAGCAGCGCCGCGATGGCGAGCAGCAGGTCGCCATGCGCGAACAGGTCATGGAGCAGCTGGCCAACGCGGTCAGCTTCGACCTGCCTGCCAAGCTCAGCGCCGGCCAGATCACGCGCGACCTCGAGCGCCAGCGCTACGAGTTGCTCTCGCGCGGCACCGCGCCCGAGCAGGTCGAGCTCAAGCTCGCCGAAGCACGCGCCGACACCACCGAGAGCGCCCAGCGGCGTCTGAAGCTCTTCTTCATCCTGCAGCGCCTCGCCGAGGAGCTGCGTGTCGACGTGACCGAGGGCGAACTCAACGGCCGCGTCGCCATGATCGCGCGCCAGCAGAACATGCGCCCCGCCGAGCTCCGCAAGGAACTCGAGCAGAGCGGCAGGATCCAGGAAGTCGCGCTGGGCATCCGCGAAGCGAAGGTCGCCGACCGCATCATCGCGAAGGCCTCGGTCGCCGACGTGCCCGCCGAGGACTGGAACAAGGAAGTCGAGGCCAAGGCCTCGTCCCGCAAGGCCGGCGCCAAGAAGTGACCGTGCTCGCCCAGGGTTTCTCGGGCGCGTTCTGGATCTCGATCGTCGCACTCCTCGTGGTCACGGTCATCGGCTTCGCCGTCGCGATGAGGCTTCGGGCGCGTGCGTTCGATCGTTCGGCCCTCGATGCAGAGGCGTTCGGGTTCTCGGAACTCCGGGCGCTGCGCGACAGCGGCCGCATCTCGGACGAGGAGTACGAGATCGCCGATCGCCGCCTGCGCGAGAAGGCGCGCGAAACCGTCGAACGTCTCCGTCAGGAGCGCGCATCGGCCAAGCCGCCTGCCGTGCGCGGTTCGCGACGATCCTCGTGACGTGGCCCTCGACCGCCGGCCCTTGTGCGGCGGCCATCACCGGGAGTCTGCACCGAAACGCGCCGGGGGCTGCAGGGACGCGCCCCATCAACCGATAGACTCGGACTGGACACACCATGAGCAACGGAAACGACCGCAAGGGCCCCGGCAACGATGGCAAGCGCACCGATGATGGTGGCTTCCGCGGCCGGCGCGTCACCACCTGCTCCTTCTGCGGCAAGACCAGCCGAGAGGTCGGCCCCATGGTCGAGGGCCCCAACGACGTCTACATCTGCACCAACTGCACGGACTTGTGCGGCAACATCTTCAAGCAGGAAAAGCGCCGCGTCTCGACCGGCAGCCAGCTCTTCTCGAGCATCCCGTCGCCGCGCTCGCTGAAGGAGTACCTCGATCAGTACGTGATCGGCCAGGACCAGGCCAAGAAGACCCTCTCGGTCGCGGTGCACAATCACTACAAGCGGCTCACCCAGGTCGGCAACGCCGACGCGCCGGTGGAACTCGACAAGAGCAACGTACTGCTGATCGGCTCGACCGGTACGGGCAAGACGCTGCTTGCCCGCACGCTCGCACGCATGCTCAACGTGCCGTTCGCCATCGGCGATGCGACCACGCTGACCGAAGCTGGCTACGTGGGCGAGGATGTCGAGAACCTGCTGCTCAAGCTGCTGCAGGCCGCGGACTTCGACCTCGAGGCCGCTCAGCGCGGGATCATCTACATCGACGAGATCGACAAGATCGGCAAGACCAGCCAGAACGTGTCGATCACCCGCGACGTGAGCGGCGAGGGCGTGCAGCAGGCGCTGCTCAAGCTCCTCGAGGGCACCGTCGCCAACGTGCCGCCGCAGGGCGGCCGCAAGCACCCCGAGCAGCAGTACATCCAGCTCGACACCACGAACATCCTGTTCGTCTGCGGCGGCTCGTTCGACGGCATCGAGGAGATCATCTCCAAGCGCCTCGGCCGCCGGAAGATCGGCTTCAACACGGACCCGATCGCCCGCGGATCGCAGGAGGAGCGCCAGAGCGTGCTCGGCCAGGTCATCGTGGAAGACGTGCTCGAGTTCGGGATGATCCCCGAGCTCATGGGGCGCCTGCCGCTGATCACGCCGCTCATGCCGCTCGACCGTGCCGCGCTGGTGCGGATCCTGCTCGAGCCCAAGAACGCGCTTGTTCGCCAGTACCAGCACCTCTTCAGCCTCGAGGGGGCGCAGCTTGAGTTCACTCCCGCCGCGCTCGACCTGATCGCACAGAAGGCGCTCGACCGCAACACGGGTGCGCGTGCGCTGCGTGCCGTGGTCGACGAGCTCATGCTCGACCTGATGTACGCGCTGCCCGAGCTCGACAACTCGGGCGTGACATACTGCATCAATGACGATGCAGTGCGCGCTGGCCGCGCCACGGTCGACAACATCCGCCGCCGCGTGCGCGAGAGCGCCTGACGGCGCCCGGGCGCCACGCCCTTTCGCCCGGAACCCACGTCCCGAACCTGCCCGCCATGCCGATCGAGCTTGCACCGTCCGACCTCGCCCGCATCGCCCGCTGTTCAGCCGGCACCGCGATCGACGATCGTTGCTCGGCCTTCGTGGCGGCGATGTGGCCCCGGCTTGCTGCCGCCGGAGCGAGCTGGGCGGGTTTCTACCTGGATCGCCCGGGTGCGCCCGATGCCGAGCGCATGGTGCTCGGCGCGCGAGAGCCCAAGCCTGCGTGCAGCCCGATCGGCCTGCACGGGGCCTGCGGTCGGTGCATGCTGTCGCGCTCCATCCTGGTGGTGCGCGATGTGGCCTCGCTGGGTGCCGGATACGTGGCCTGCGATCCCCGCGACCGCAGCGAGCTCGTGCTGCCGTGCCTGCGCGCCGATGGATCGTGCTGGGGCGTGTTCGACCTGGACAGCTTCGATGTCGGCTGCTTCAGCGAGGCCGACGGGCGGTTGCTCTGGACGGCGCTGGTCGCAGCCGGGCTCACCGTCTCAGGACCGGTCCGGATGGACGTGGTCTGAGTTGGATCGATGCCCGCAGGTCCTGCCTGAGGCTGGCCAGGCTCTGGCCAGTTATCAGCGCCCGTGCCGGAGCCAGCTGCAACCGAGTTTGGCGTGGCGAGCCTCTTGCGGGCCATCGGGCTTCGCCCTACACTGCGCGACTCGATTCGGAGAGCCACACCATGCCGCGCACCTGCCACTTCCTCGGTACCAAGACTCGCTCGGGCAACAAGCACACCATCCGTGGTAAGGCCAAGTACCTCGGCGGCATCGGTCTCAAGACCACCAGCATCACCAAGCGCACCTTCAAGCCCAACCTGCAGGATGTGCGCGCGGTCATCGACGGCAAGCCCGTCCGCATCAAGGCCAGCGTGAAGGCGATCCGCATGGGGCTCGTCACCAAGCCGGTGAACCGCAGCCGCACCTGGACTGCCAAGCAAAAGGCTTCGAAGGCCTGAGCGGGCCTTCGGCCGACCATCGATCTCGGTCGTCCTGGTGAGCCTCCTGTCAAGGGGTGGAAGCGACATTTCAGTGCAAAAATTGCGTGAAGGCGTTGACCTTCGCTGTGGTCGGTCTATTGTCGATCGCCTGCCCGGAACCTTGGCTCCCTGTGCCCAATTGCCTCGTCATGGCTGACGAGCGGGCCGGAGCAACACCTTCTCCGGGTCAGGCGGGACAGTCCAGGCTCGCGATCGGCGCTCCGCGAAGGAGTTGTGGGGATCCGGTCACGAGTACTTGGTGCGTGCGTCGTGTGACCTGCAGGCCTTCGGCGTGCGGGTGGCGGGCTTTGCCCGCGTGATGCGCCTGTCCTGGTTGTGCAGCAGTCGTGTCGGGGTTGTGCCGGCGCCATTCGTGGTGCCGCCCAGCGGTTCGGCGTTTCGCCTCGTCGGCGGATCGTCCAGGGTTGTTGGGTTGTTCGGTTCGGTTGTCGGTTGGGTCGGCGCAGCACGGAAGCGCGCCCCGTCAGGAGTTCACGTGCCAGAGGCGTATGGCCAATCCAACGATCGCGACCGCGTGCTCGATGCCACGGATCTCGTGGCATTGATCGGCGAGTCCGTGCCGTTGAAGGCCAAGGGTCGGGAACACGTGGGGCTCTGCCCGTTCCACGAGGACCGCTCGCCGAGCATGGCCGTGGTCACGCACAAGGGCAACGCGTTCTACAAGTGCTTTGCCTGCGGTGCCAGCGGGAACGCCATCGACTTCATGATCAACTACCACCGCATGGATTTCCCCGATGCGCTGCGCTACCTCGCGCAGCGAGCGGGCATTGAGCTCCAGCAGCGCGGTGGCGGCGAGTCCAGCCGTGATGAGTCCGCCGACCTGCGCAAGGCCATGCAGGTGGCGCTTCGCTTCTATCGCCGCGCGCTCGCGGATGCCGAACTCGGTGCCCCGTCGCGTGCGGTGCTCGATGCGCGCGGCATTTCGGCCAGCATGCGGGATGCCTTCCAGCTCGGCGCGGCGCCCGCGTCGTGGGACCGTTTCGTCGAGCACCTCGGTCGATTGGCCGACCACGCCCGTGCGAAGGATGAACTGCCCGATCAGGGCGTCTTCGAGCGCTCCGGTCTGGTGCGCCAGGGGCAGCGTGGCCCGATCGATGGATTCCGCAACCGTGTCATCTTCCCGATCCTCGATGAGCTCGCCCGACCCATCGGTTTCGGCGCGCGCAAGATCGACCCCGAGGACGAGCCCAAGTACCTCAACAGCCCCGAAAGCCCGATCTTCCGCAAGGGCCGAACGCTGTACGGCATCCACGCGGCCAAGAAGCCGATCATTGACTCGAAGGTCGCCATCATCACCGAGGGCTACACCGACGTGATCGCCTGCCACGCCGCCGGGTTCACCAACGCGGTGGCCACGCTCGGCACGGCGCTCACGCGCGAGCATGCCCGTGTGCTGCAGCGGCTGTGCGAGACCGTGATCCTGCTCTTCGACGGCGACGAGGCTGGCCAGCGCGCCGCCGATCGCGCGCTTGAGACCTTCTTCGCCGTCCCGGTCGATGTCCGCATCTGCACGCTGCCCGACCGGCTGGATCCCGATGACCTGTTGCGCCAGCCCGATGGCGCGGTACGGTTCAAGGCCGCGCTCGATGCATCCGTCGATGCCTTGGTGCACTTGGTCTCCGGCTTCCGTGCGCGGCTGGCTGAGCGGCCCGGGGCTGCTGGTCGCCAGCGCGTCATCGAAGAGATGTGCCAGCGCCTGGGTGCGATGGGCATTGCCGATGTCCCCGCCCTTCGCCGGCGTACGGTGCTGCAGGAACTCTCGCGTGTGTGCGAGGTCCCCGTCCATGAACTCGAGGCCGCCCTGCCGCGCCCGCGCGTCGCGGCTGCCTTGGAAATGGGTGCCGATGGTGCCGGCCCGGTGCCGCAGGCGCCGCTCGCGCCGGCCGAGCCGGTGCTCTTGAGCGGACCACAGTTCCGCGCGCGCAGCATGGCCGAGCGCGATCTGCTGGCGGTTCTCTTGGCTGCGCCTGAGGTCGCTGCGGAGCGCATCGCCACGCCCGATGGTGATTCGCTGCCGGTGCACGAGCTGTATGCGCCGGGCGTCTTCGTGGATCCGGTCGCCCGCACGCTGTGGACGGCTCTGCACGCACGGCTCGAGGCGGGCCTCCAGACGACGGTGCAGGATGTGATGGCGGATGTTGGCGAGCCAACGGCCAAGAATCTTGCAGCCCAGCTCTTTGGCAAGGGTGTGGCCCGCTGTGAAGCGCCGGGTGGCGCTTTGGCGCGGTTGACCGAGGCGGTTGCCGACATGGAGCGCGTGATCGCGCGGGCTTCCGAGCCGACGCCGCAGGCCGTCGATGACCTTCGTCGCCGGATCGACGAACTCAAGGCCATCGGCCGCCGTCCAACAGCAATCATGCGCTCGGCGCGGGAGGACCGATGAAGGACCTTTCCTTGCGCGAGGCGCAGCGAACGAACCCCCGTGTGGCCCGGATGTCCGGGCCCATCCGAACCCCGGCCTCCGACCATCGGCGGCATCGAACGATTGGAGCATGAACCGTGAGCACGATTGAACAGGAATTCCCCCCCGTCCTCGCCCAGCTGGTTGCGCATGGCGCCACGCGCCGTTGGATCTCCTGCGAAGAGATCAACACGTGCGTGCCGGATGAGTTCGTCGACCCCGACAAGCTCGATGAGCTGCTGCACCATGTGCGCGCGCTCGGCATCACGCTGATCGACGAACCCGAACGCCTGCGCCACGGGTGGTTCTCCTCGTCGCCCATCTCGCGCGGCGTCGTAATGACGCAGACACCGCCGAGCTGCTCC
>Ga0209617_10000282_pt1 | contig 21742 bp, 19 predicted proteins | sample LakEriepJuly2011_2_FD_187459 | JGI IMG/M metagenome (GOLD analysis project Ga0209617, IMG submission 187459) | Freshwater microbial communities from dead zone in Lake Erie, Canada - CCB epilimnion July 2011 (SPAdes) (version 2) | ecosystem: Environmental > Aquatic > Freshwater > Lentic >...
AGAGCTCTAACGGAGTTTCCTCAGATGCAGATCGCAAAGCCTTTCTTGCACGGCGTCGTAAAGTCGATTGCATTTTAATTGGCGGCAACACTGCTCGCCGTGAGCCCTATAAACAAAGCCCGGTTCCTTTAGTAATCGTTTCACGATCAACTATTAATCCAGTCGTAGGAAATGATTTATCGCATTTGTGGAATATGCCTGCCGCAGAGGCGTTAGCAAAGGCTAAGTCACGATTTGGAGAAAGAGTTCTCGTTGAGGCAGGAACATCAATCATTTTTGAACTCATTGATCAAGGTTTAATTGATCAACTAGAACTCAGTGTTACACCCGTGACCGGCGGAGACGACCCCATTGATTGGCAGGCATTACTCAATAGATTTGCCCACCATGCACACACTCATGTTGATGGAACTGATTTCTATGTTGCCCACAATTAGAAGGCGGAAATAAGAGCAACGCCTGCAACTGCTAAAGCAATCCCTACGTACTGCACTTTTTGTAAACGCTCACGTAAGAACTTAAACGCCAATAGCGCTGTTGCAATTGGAAAGAGTGAACCTAAGACCATTGCAATTGAAACTAAGCCCTTGGTGCAAGCAACTCCGAGCAAGACGTTTGCTAAGAAATCTGCAACACCGATGAAAATTAACGATGGATATTCCTTTTTAGAAAACCCACCCATGGTGTGGAATTTGATTGCAAGGCCAACAGTGACAAAGAAGGTGGCCCCGCGCATTGAAACCATGGTCATAAGCGCACTTGATTGAGAACCGATCGATATTAATGTTAATGCTATGCCAAAACCAATCGCTGCACCTAATGCAAGAAGCAAAGGTTTAAGCGGAAGGCCTTGTGAAAGCTCTGGCCCACTGGCACAAAAAACTCCCACTAGCGCTAGAACAACTCCAATGGAAACAATTGTTGAGAGCTTGTCGCCATTTACCAAGGCATATGTCAGCGGAACAACTGCGCCCATAGAACTAATGGGTGAGACAACACCCATGCGTCCAGTTGATAATCCTGCATAAAGACAGAACAAACCGAAGTAACCAAATAAACCTGCAAAGATTCCAGGGATTAAATATCCTTCAGATCCCAATGCCTGTGCATCCCAAGCTCCAGAAACAAGCATCAAAAAAATTCCGAAAATTAAACCGAGAACTTGTGAGAAACCAAGCACAGCCAACGGTGCATGCTTTTTACTCAGACGCCCGCCTTCAAAATCTGAAGTTCCCCATAAAATGCTTGAGAGAATTGCAAGGAGTGAGGCCATATGCGCAAGGATACCGCCCCGCCTCCCATGAAAAGGAGTTCTCACTGTTTATTCTTAATCAGTGGATGCCAACGGATTTGAAGAATTAGTCAACTCCTTACGTGCTTTTACGCCACGTGCTGAAATCGTGTTAGAAGAGGTTCCAGCCCCACAAAAATTAGCAACATATTCCTTCGCCTTCTCTGCCGATGTGAGTAACGGATTACTGGGCGATGATGAAGATGAGATAGCTTCTGGTCGCTTTGTCTTATTGCACGAACCTGGCGGACAAGACACATGGGAAGGTGAATTTCGCTGCGTTACTTTCGTTCGCGCAGATGTGGATCCTGTCATGCAACAAGATCCCCTACTGCCAGAAGTTGGCTGGAGTTGGTTCCTTGAAGCCCTCGAACGTGAAGAGTGCGCCCTTGCCGCCCCCAGCGGAACTGTTACTCGTGTGTCCAGTGCGTCTTTCGGAAAACTCTCTCCTCGAAATGATGAATCAGAGATTGAAATCCGTGCTTCATGGACACCTGCGATTACTGATCCCATTGAAGTAATGAAACACATCGCTGGCTGGTGTCGCTTAATTTCAGATGTTGCAGGACTTGAACCGATTCCTGATGGCGTCTCAACTATTTCATCTGCCAGACGTCGTTAAGCCAGTTTATGTCTGAAGAATTAGTTGCAACACCGCTACTCACTCCCGTCGGAGGTACGCCCGCTGTAATCGATAGTGAGACTGCTTTCAAAACTGCATTAGATCAACTCACAAAAGGCGTTGGCCCTTTTGCTGTTGATGCTGAACGTGCTTCAGGCTTTCGATACAGCGCGCGTGCCTACTTGATTCAAATTAAGCGCACCAATGGTGGATTACACCTTATTGATCCAATCCCTTTTGGGCCGGGCCATCCACTGATGTTAGAACTTAACGAGTTACTGAATACCGATGAAGTCATTTTGCATGCCAGCACACAGGATTTGCCCTGCCTAAGAGAATTAGGAATCAACCCACAGCGCTTATTTGATACTGAATTAGGTGGGCGAATTGCAGGTCTAGCCCGAGTAGGACTTGGTCCGCTTTTGGAATCGTTGATGGGTGTTTCACTTGCTAAGGAACACAGTGCTGCTGACTGGTCTGTGCGTCCATTGCCCCAGGAGTGGCTCACTTATGCGGCTTTAGATGTTGAATTACTCGTTGAACTGCGCGATAAAGTTGAATCGCTTTTAGTTGATGCTAAAAAAGATTCCTGGGCCAAAGAAGAGTTTGCTTCAATCCTCTTGGCCCCTCCTCCTACGCCTCGAGTAGATCCTTGGCGCAGAACATCTGGAATGCACAAAATTAAGCGTCGTGATCAACTAGCAATTATTCGCGAACTCTGGATTACTCGTGATGAGATTGCTCAGTCGCAAGATATTGCTGGTGGAAAACTCCTCAATGATTCAGCCATTGTTGAAATTGCACTCAATCCTGTTGCAACCAAAAAAGAGTTTGAGAAGGTACTGCGCCCGCTGGGAGTTCGAGCTCGATGGTTAGAAAATTTGAAAGCCTGGCTTGATGCCGTGGCACGCGCTGTTGCTCTCGAAGAATCAGAGTGGCCAGCACTTCGCACTAACGCCGATACATTGCCACCAATTAAGTTATGGCGAGATAAGTTTCCCGAAAAATACGCACCTCTTTCTCATGCCCGCGCTCGTATAGAAATAATTGCCCAAGAAAATAACATTCCGATAGAAAACCTCATTACCCCCGAAATTATTCGCCGCATCTGTTGGGCTCCCCCAGCCCCTTCAACCTCTCAAGCGTCCCCGCAGATCGTTAGGGAGCATTTGCTCTCGCTGGGAGCTAGAAAATGGCAGGGGGAGCTGGTGGCAGAGGCCATTACGGCCTCCCTGCTGGAGAAAGAGGCTGTGCCCGCACCTGAACCTGTGCCGGAAACCACAGCAGAAGAGGCCTGATTTACGCAACATAAGAGTTGCGTAAATACCCCCAACCCTCTAGATTTTCTCTTATGTTGAGCACTTTCATTATCGCCCTACGCGAGGGCCTAGAAGCAGCCTTAATCGTTGGCATCCTGGTCGCCTATATCTTAAAGAGCAACCGCAGGCATTTATTGCTTCCACTATGGAGCGGTGTTGGCGCTGCAATAGTTGGAAGTATTGGAATTGGCTTCATTCTCTCTAGAACCTCTGAGGAACTCACTGAGCGCGCTGAGAAATTATTTGTGGGAACAACTTCATTTCTAGCTGTTGCACTTGTTACTTGGATGGTTTTTTGGATGAAGAGAACTGCTCGTACTTTGAAGGCAGATCTTCATGGAAAAGTTGATACAGCTTTGCGCACAGGGCCACTAGCCCTTGCTGGAGCAGCGTTTTTCGCTGTTATTCGCGAAGGCCTAGAAACCGCGCTCTTTGTTTATTCAAACTTTAATACAGTTACAAATACAGGCAGCTCAGCATTGGGATTGATTCTTGGCTTTGCAGTTGCCATCTCTCTTGGCTATTTAATTTTCAAATCTGCCATCAGACTCGACTTGAGCAAGTTCTTCCGCTTCACTGGAGTTGCTCTAGTAATTATTGCAGCAGGAGTTCTCTCATATGGAGTCCATGAATTCCAAGAGCTGGGTTGGCTTCCTGGTGGAGAGTCATATGCCTGGGATGTTTCAAGCCTGATTCCTAAGGACTCATTGCTTGGAGCAACACTGGGTGGCCTTGTGGGCTTTGATAACACGACTTCGTGGCTACAACTAGGCATCTGGGCGATCTATATCACCACTGTCCTTAGCGCCTATCTCGCAAAGCCTCGCACGCGTGTGCTAACACCAGCCTAAGCGGCTGTTACAAATCCTTACTGACGGGTAACATAACCGCTATATCCACCCCTAATAAAGGATCACCATGTCTCGCACAGTTGTCTTAGTTGATGCCGTTCGCACCCCCTTCGGAAAAGCGGGAGGAATGTATGCCGGTACACGCGCCGATGATTTGATGGTGCGCGCAATTCGCGGGCTCCTTGATAGAAATCCAAAAGTGGAACAGAGTGCAATTGATGATGTTGCTATTGCTGCTGCAACACAAACTGGCGATCAAGGAATGAACATTGGCCGTAGTGCAACACTGCTAGCAGGTCTACCAAATACTGTTCCAGGCTACTCAATTGATCGCTGGTGCGCCGGTGCACTCACTGCAGTGACAACAATTGCTGGCGCTATTTCTTTTGGTTCAAATGACATTGCAATCGCAGGTGGCGTTGAACATATGGGAAACCATCCGATGGGCGAACTCATGGATCCTAACCCCCGCTATCTAGCTGAAAAGATTGTGGAACAAGATGCACTTGCAATGGGTTCAACAGCCGAGCGACTCCATGATCGCTTCCCAACAATTACAAAAGAGCGCGCAGATAAATACGCACTTTACTCACAACTTAAAACCGCTAAAGCATATGAAGCAGGACTCATCCAACGAGATCTCATTCCAATGGCAGCGCGAAGTGCTGAGTTGGGTTGGACAATTGCAACAGTTGATGAGGGACCCCGTCCAACGACAACCATGGAAGGTCTGGCTGGATTAAAAACTCCATTTCGACCAGCTGGCCGAGTAACTGCAGGAAATTCATCTGGTCTCAACGATGGCGCAACTGCAGCACTTCTTGCTAGTGAAGATAAGGCAAAAGAGCTAGGCCTGACTATTAAGGCCCGCTTAGTTTCTTATGCATTTGCCGGAGTGGAACCTGAAGTAATGGGCTTTGGTCCAGTTCCTTCAACGATTAAAGCGCTCAAGCAAGCCGGCCTTAGCATTGAAGATATTGGACTCTTTGAAATCAATGAGGCTTTTGCCGTGCAGGTATTGGCTTTCCTTGAGCATTTTGGAATTGCAGATGATGACGCCCGAGTTAATCCATTTGGCGGAGCAATTGCTGTTGGACACCCACTTGCATCTTCTGGTGTTCGCCTCATGCTCAACTTGGCACGATCTTTTGAAGACCACCCAGAGGTGCGCTATGGCTTAACAACTATGTGCATCGGCCTTGGAATGGGTGGATCTGTTATTTGGGAAAACCCACACTTTAATGGTCAGGTGAAATAAGTGAGCGTTGACATCAAACTTCCAGAAGGTGCACCTGAAGAGGTAGTCACACAAGCCTTAGTCAGAGAAGTAAATTTAAGCGCCTTTGGCGCTCAAGGTGTTTTGGCGTTGATTACTCTCGATAACACTCTTGATCACAACCGACCTAATACTTTTGGGCCACAGTCACTTCTTGCATTAGATGGCGCGATAACTACAGCTATTGCTATTAAGCCAGCGGCAATTGCAATAACAGGTAAGCCATTTATTTTTGCCGCCGGTGCAGATCTATCGGCTCTCTCATTTATAACGGCTCGTGAGCAATCACTGGGCATAGGAAAATTGGGTCATGATGTCTTTCGCCGTTTAGGTGAATCAAGCATTCCAACCTTTGCTTTCATCAACGGCCTTGCATTGGGTGGTGGCCTTGAGGTTGGTTTGCACTGTCATTACCGCACCCTTGCCTCCACAGCATTCACAGCTCTACCTGAAGTCTTCCTTGGATTAGTTCCAGGTTGGGGCGGTGCAACTATTTTACCTAAGTTGATTGGCCCAGAGCGTGCTGTGCAAGTAATAATGTTGAACGCTCTTAATAACAACACCATGATGAAAGCCAAAGATGCTCTCAAACTTGGCGTTGTAGATGTTGTCTATGAGCCTTCTGATTTCTTAGAGCGCTCCATTGCATTTGCAGCTAGCGTTCTCAATGGCGCAACAAAAATTGAGCGCAAGGACTACAGCCAAGATCCTGCATGGGAAAGTGCTCTTGCAACTGGAAAAGCTGCGGCTCTTAAGAAATATGGCGGTGCTGAATTAGCATCACCTATGAAAGCACTTGAACTTATTGCGGCAGCAAAGAGCAACACTTTAGGTCAAGGCTTTGATGCTGAAGATCTAGTCCTTGCTGATTTAACTATGAGTGATCCCCTACGTGCATCCCTCTACGCATTTAACGTTATTCAAAAGAAGCGCAAGAAAGTAGAAGGTGCTCCAAAGCCAGCTCTTGCTCGCAAGGTGGGCAAAGTAGGTGTTGTTGGCGCGGGACTTATGGCTTCGCAGTTAGCACTTCTGCTACTTCGTAACCTGAAGTGCCCAATTGTGATGACAGATATCGATCAGGAGCGCGCTGATAAGGGTGTTGCTTGGGTTAAGAATGAATTAGCCAAACTAGTTGAGAAGAAGCGTATGAGCCCAGAATCTGCAGCTCGCTTGGCTCTACTCATTTCAGGATCATCTGATCAAAATACTTTTGCTGGCTGTGATTTCATCATTGAAGCGATTTTTGAGGAACTCTCTCTCAAGCAAGAACTCTTTAAGAAATTGGAAACAATCGTCTCACCCGAGTGTGTTCTAGCTACAAATACTTCATCTCTATCAGTCGAACGTATGAGTGAAGGACTTAAAAATCCAGAGCGAGTTGTTGGGTTTCACTTCTTTAATCCTGTTGCAGTGATGCCTTTACTAGAAGTTGCTCGAACAAGTAAGACAGATGATGCAACCACTGCAACAGCTATCTCTGTGGGTAAGGAACTCAAGAAGACCATGATCATCTGTAAAGATGCACCTGGCTTTGTTGTTAACCGCTTGCTCACTCGCTTCATGGGAGAAATCACCGATGCTGTTGATGAAGGAACTTCACCAGAGGTTGCTGATAATGCAATGCGCGCGATTGGTTTCCCAATGTCACCGTTCCAACTTCTAGATCTAGTCGGCCCTGGTGTTGCCCTGCATGTGTCAGAGACTTTGCATTCAAATCTTGGTGATCGCTACCGTATTTCACCAACTATGGCGGCAATGGTTAAGCAAGGTGTTCGAAACTTCTACGTTAAAAATGAAGACGGAAGCTTTGGCGCAAACCCTGCAGCTCTGGTTCTCATTCACAAAGGTGATTCACCTTCAACTGCCGAGCAAGTTCGCAGCCGTGCCCTAACAGCATTAGCTGTTGAGGCCCGAATGATGCTTGATGAAGGCGTTGTATCAACCCCAGCTGAAATCGATCTCTGCATGTTGATGGGCGCAGGATGGCCAATGCACTTGGGTGGAATCTTGCCTTACTTAGACCGAGAAGGAATTAGCGAGGCTGCTTGCGGTCAGCGTTTTCATGCGAAGGGAGTTGCATCTCTTCCTTAAGGGTGCTGCTCCATTCAACAACGCTGCGTGAAATGTTTTGAGCTGTAATTCCAATATCGCTCATGATCTCACCACGCTTTGAGTGCTCAATAAACTCAAGTGGCACACCTATGGAGTGAAGTGGGATGAGAACTCCTGCATCTCTAAACATTTCAGAGATTGAACTTCCAATTCCAGCATGTCTAATTCCATCTTCAAGGACGACGACACTCTTATAGCGCTCTGCCATACGTACTAATGATTCTGGCAATGGCTTCACCCAACGTGGATCAATGACTGTAACTCCAACGCCTTCGCGGTAAGCAGATGATGCTGCTTCCACTGCAATGGCAGCCATTGCTCCAACGCTAATCATCAACACGTCAGCGCTTTCTCCGCGATAAAGGACATCTATGCCATCGCGGCGCTCGAATGCAGGGATATCCTCTTGAACTGCACCCTTTGGAAAGCGAATCATTGATGGCGCATCGTTTATTGCAACGGCTTCCCGCAAGAGCTCCTTAAGACGTGCTCCGTCTCTAGGGGCAGCAACATGCATGGTTGGAACAATTCCAGTTAACGCCAAGTCCCAAATACCGTGGTGAGAAGGGCCATCATCACCCGTTATGCCTGAACGATCTAGAACAAATGTAACTCCGGCCTTATGCAGAGCAACATCTAAGAGCAATTGATCAAATGCGCGGTTAAGAAATGTTGAATACACAGCAACCACGGGATGTAGGCCTGTGAAAGCTAAACCTGCTGCACTTGTTACCGCATGTTGTTCAGCGATTCCCACATCAATCGTGCGCTCTGGATATGCAGCTTGGAATTGATCGAGGCCAGTTGGTCCAAGCATTGCAGCAGTTATTGCCACTATGTCTTCACGTGTCTTACCAATTTCAACTAGTTCTTGGGCGAAAACCTTTGTCCAGGAGGTTCTACTCTTTGCTAGAGGCTCCCCTGATTCAGGATCAATAATTCCAACTGCATGGAACTTTTCAGCTTCATCTGCAACAGCTGGCTTGTGACCCTTGCCTTTTTCAGTAATGGCATGAACCAGAATTGGCGCGCCATACTCTTTAGCTTGTCGCAAAGCTCGCTCCATTGCAGCGATGTCATGTCCATCGATTGGACCTAGATACTTAAGTCCCAAATCTTCAAACATGCCTTGCGGTGCAACAATGTCCTTAATTCCCTTTTTCATTCCATGCAAAGTCTCATAGATAGGCATTCCAACAACTGGAGTCTTATGCAGAACTTCTTTACCCCAATCAAGAAACTTCTCATATCCGCTTGTCACACGCAGAGTTGAAAGATAAGTAGCGACTCCACCAATAGTTGGGGAGTATGAACGCTCGTTGTCATTAATGACAATAATCAGATTTCTCTTTTGCTCAGGGGCAATATTATTTAATGCCTCCCATGACATGCCTCCTGTCAGGGCGCCATCACCAACGACAACTACTACATGTCGATCCGTGGCACCTTGCAGTGAGAATCCTCTAGAAATTCCATCGCCCCATGAAAGCGCGGTTGATGCATGTGAATTTTCAATAACATCGTGCTCACTTTCCTTGCGATTGGGATATCCAGATATTCCACCTCGCTGACGCAAGGAATCAAAAGCACCGCCACGCCCAGTTAACATCTTGTGAACATAGGATTGATGCCCGGTATCAAAAACAATCACATCTTTAGGTGATTCAAAAACTCTGTGAATTGCAACTGTTAGTTCAACGACACCCAGGTTTGGTCCTAAGTGGCCACCAGTCTTTGAGACTTTTTCGATGAGAAGCGCACGAATCTCTGCACTGAGTTCAATGAGATCCTCATGAGAGAGTGCAGCCAAATCGGCTGGGGAGTTAATTTGGCTCAACATGGGATGAAGTTTAGATGCTTATGCGTTTAAGAGCGAGCGGAGCACGTATTGCATGATTCCACCGTGGCGGTAGTAATCGGCTTCTCCTGGAGTATCTATGCGCACCGTGGCAACAAAGCTTTTACCCCCAGCAGTGACCGTGAGCTCTTTAGGAACTCCGCCAGTATTGAGTGCTGTGATCCCGCTAATCGAAAATACTTCCTCGCCGGTGAGGCCAAGTGATTGAGCATTTTCACCGTTTTTAAATTGAAGAGGTAGCACTCCCATTCCAATTAAATTAGAGCGGTGAATGCGTTCAAAACTTTCAGCAATTACTGCGCGCACACCGAGCAATGCAGTTCCCTTTGCAGCCCAGTCACGTGATGAACCTGAGCCATACTCTTTGCCTGCCAAAATAACTAATGGCGTTCCTGCGCTTTGATAAGCAACTGATGCTTCATAGATGGTTGATTGAGAGCCATCTGTTGCAAAGTTACGAGTAAATCCACCCTCAACGCCATCTAGCAACAAATTCTTCAAGCGAATATTGGCAAACGTTCCACGAATCATTACTTCGTGATTTCCACGGCGAGAGCCATAAGAGTTGAAATCTTTGCGATCAATTCCATGCTCTGCCAAGTACTTACCTGCAGGTGAATCCGCCTTGATATTTCCCGCAGGTGAGATGTGGTCAGTCGTTACTGAGTCACCGAGCACAGCTAGAACTCGTGCCCCAGAGATATCTACAACAGGAGTTGGCTCTTTTGGCATTCCATCAAAGTAGGGAGGTTTTCTCACATAGGTTGACTTGGCATCCCATTCAAAAACCTTTCCTACTGGCGTTGCCAATGACTTCCAGCGGTGATCTCCGTCGAAGACAGATGCATAATCTTTTGTAAACATAGCTGAAGAAATAGAAGAATCAATAACTGATTGGATCTCAGCAGGTGTTGGCCAAATATCAGCCAAGAAGACATCTTTGCCGCTTTGATCTTTTCCAAGGGAATCTTTTTCAAAGTCATGATCCATAGTTCCCGCAATGGCATAAGCAACAACTAATGGAGGTGAAGCCAAGTAGTTCATCTTCACATCAGGGCTGATGCGACCCTCAAAGTTTCGGTTACCAGAAAGGACCGCTGTTACAGCCAAATCTGAATCATTAACAGCTTTGCTAATTTCAATGGGAAGTGGGCCAGAGTTACCAATACAAGTCACACATCCATAACCAACTAAGTGGAAGCCCAAAGCTTGCATGTATTGGGTTAAGTCTGCGCGGTCGTAGTAATCAGTCACTACTTTGGATCCTGGGGCAAGGGTTGTCTTCACCCAAGGCTTTGATTTCAATCCTTTTTCAACTGCCTTCTTAGCTAGAAGAGCTGCGCCAATCATGACTGAAGGGTTTGAAGTGTTTGTACAGGATGTGATTGATGCAATAACTACATCGCCATTTTTCACGCGAGTAGCACCCGCTTTTACTTCTTCTCGGGAGGTCTTATCGGTGAAGTATGTTGGCAAGATTTTTTCAAAAGCTAGCTTTGAATCACTTAAAGAGATGCGATCTTGCGGACGCTTAGGACCAGCAATCGATGGCACGACAGTTGAAAGATCAAGTTCAACATGCTCAGAAAAACGTGGTTCAACAGACGGGTCATGCCACAACCCTTGCTTCTTTGCATACTGTTCTACCAATGCAACTTGGTCATCACTTCGACCTGTTAGACGTAAGTAGCGCAAAGCTTCTTCATCGATAGGGAAAATTGCACAGGTTGAACCGTATTCAGGGCTCATATTTCCAATTGTTGTGCGATTAGCCATTGGAACAGAGACAACACCCGAACCGTAGAACTCAACAAACTTTCCAACAACACCATGCTTGCGCAAAATCTCCGTAATGGTCAGCGCCATATCTGTTGCCGTAGTTCCAAGAGGCAACTGACCAGTTAACTTAAATCCAACAACGCGAGGAATGAGCATTGACACCGGCTGACCAAGAAGGGCAGCTTCTGCCTCAATTCCGCCAACGCCCCAACCTAGAACTCCTAAGCCGTTGACCATGGTTGTGTGTGAGTCAGTACCAACGACGGTATCTGGGTAGGCACGAAGTACTCCACCAACCGTGCGCGTCATAACTACGCGGGCCAAATACTCAATATTTACCTGGTGAACAATTCCTGTTCCAGGTGGCACAACTTTGAACTCATCAAATGCAGTTTGTCCCCAACGCAGGAAGCGGTAGCGCTCTTGATTGCGCTCATATTCAATATCAGTATTTTTCTCAAAAGAATCTTTTGTGCCAAAAACATCTGCAATAACTGAGTGATCAATGACCAACTCAGCTGGGGCAAGTGGATTAACTTTTGAAGGATCGCCACCAAGATCAACAATTGCCTCACGCATTGTTGCAAGATCGACTATGCAAGGAACTCCAGTGAAGTCCTGCATGACAACGCGGGCAGGAGTAAATTGAATTTCAGTATCAGGCTCTGATGCCGGATTCCAATTAGCTAAGGCTTTAATGTGATCAGCCGTAATATTGGATCCATCTTCTGTGCGAAGCAGATTCTCTAACAGGATCTTGAGAGAGAATGGAAGGCTAGAAGCACCTTCGATAGTGGAGATGTCAAAAATCTCGTAACTCTTGCCCGCAACTTCTAGCTTCTTCTTTGCGTTGAAAGAGTTCTTACTCATCATCTCCCCTAATAAACCTTCACCTACTTGAGTATCAAGATACCTTAGCGGGCTCAAACCGTGCAACACATTCGATGTGATGTGTCATTGGAAAGAGATCAAAAGCCCGCAATTTTACGAGTGAATATCCTCGTTCTAAAAAGTAACCAGTATCACGGGCTAATGCCGCTGGATCACATGCCACATAGACAATTGTCCGAGGCTTAAGCCTAGAAATTTCGCTCACCACTATTTTTCCAGCACCATCTCTAGGTGGGTCCAGGACCACAACATCTGCAGAGTTGATTCTTGGTAGATGCGTTGCTACATCGCCAGTAACAACTTTGATATTTGAATTCTCTGCGAAATTTCGAGATGCATCAGATGTTGCACTCTTGCTGCCTTCAATTAGATCGATTCTTCCCTCGGGACCAACAGCCTCGATCAGAGCTGCGGCGAAAATCCCCACTCCACCATAAAGATCCAATACATGGTCGGCGTTCTTCACACCAGCAAACTCTTTGACTACTTCACTCAATAGATCAGGAGCGGTGACATGACCCTGCCAAAAAGAATTGTTACTAACTTCTAATGTCTTCTCTAATACTTTCTCGTGCAGAACTGTAGGCCCTTCACTCAATCGTGATTTAGTTTCTCCGCGAGTTGGCATAAGGGAGATTGAGCGTTCGCCAGAATTTGATGCAGCAATCTCTACACGCATGTCCCCTTTCCATACGCGAGTGGCTAATTCGGAAAAGCCAATCTCTTTTGCGGCTACTAAACAGTTTTTGACAGGGATTACTGTGTGACTTCTAGAGCCAATGAAACCGAGTTGTCCATTTCTATCGGTTGTGGCGTTGATGCGAGATCTCCAGCCAATCTCAGCTCCAACGCTTTCAACTTCCACCGAGATACTCATCTTGGCAATACGAGCAAATTGTTCAGTAATAACATCTGCTTTCAAACTACGTTGGCGCGCAATACTCACATGCTGGAAATCACAACCTCCACACCCTTGGCGATGGGAGTATTCACAAGGTGCAACAACGCGATCGTTCGATGCTTCTATAACTTCAACAACATCTGCACGGTTAAATGAACTGCCGACCGAGGTGATTTCAATTCGACACTTTTCGCCAGGAATGGCATGGCGCACGAAAATTACACAGCCTTCGTGGCGGGCAATAAAGTGGCCGCCGTGGGCAACCTTTTCGATTGCTACCTCAATAACTTCGCCGACCACAAGGGTTCTTTTCATTGTTGGTGCCACGGAACTAACCTTATGGGTGTAAGTTAATACATATGCACGTAGTCATCATGGGATGCGGTCGAGTCGGCTCTTCACTGGCCACTGATCTTGAAGCCGCTGGACATACCGTTGCTGTTATTGACCAAGCACGAGAGGCGTTTCGCCGCTTAGGTCCAAACTTCAAAGGCAAGACCATCACTGGCGTTGGTTTTGATCGTGATGTGTTACGCGAAGCTGGAATTCAAGATGCTGATGCATTTGCCGCCGTTAGTAACGGTGATAACTCTAATATTTTAGCTGCACGTGTTGCTCGCGAAACTTATGGAGTTCAAAACGTTGTAGCTCGCATTTATGATCCAGGCCGAGCTGAAATTTATCAGCGCTTAGGTATTCCAACCGTTGCAACAGTTCTTTGGGCAACTGATCAAATTCTGCGCAGATTGCTACCAGAAGGTTCACGTTCTGAATGGCGTGATGCCAGTGGAACTGTGCAACTGTGCGAGATGCATCCACACAATGATTGGTATGGCCGCCAAATTCTTCTCATCGATGAGCTCACACCTGCGCGCGTTGCATTCATTACACGCCTTGGAGTTGGCCTCATTCCTGATCAACACACGGTTTTGCAAGAAGGCGATCTCATCCACGTAATGGTGGACGATAAAGATATTGCCAAGGTTGAAATGATTCTTGCTAATTCACCAGATGGAGAGCGCCAATGAGAGTTGCAATCGCTGGAGCAGGAAATGTGGGTCGAGCCATTGCGCGCGAGCTCCTAGATAATGGTCACCAGGTATTACTCATTGATAAAGATCCAAAAGCGCTCAAACTTGAGAGTGTTCCGGATGCCGAATGGTTGATGGCAGATGCTTGTGAAATTACCTCTTTAGACAACGCCCACCTCAATACATGCCAAGTTTTGGTTGCAGCCACAGGTGATGACAAAGCAAATTTAGTGACATCTTTACTTGGTAAAACTGAGTATGGCGTGCCACGCGTTGTTGCTCGAATTAATCACCCAAAGAATGAATGGCTCTTTGACTCTTCATGGGGCGTAGATGTTGCGGTATCTACTCCACGCATCATCGCTGCCCTTGTTGAAGAGGCAGTAAGCGTTGGTGACGTTGTTCGCTTGTTCTCATTTAAAAAAGGTCAGGCAAATCTTGTTGAATTAACTTTGCCAGATGGCTCATCATGTATTGGAAAGACTGTCGAAGAGATTGAACTTCCAGAGGATGCAGCCCTTGCTGCCATTGTTCGTGATGGCCGTGTGATTACAGCTAAAGCTCACGACGTATTTGCAGCTGGAGATGAGCTCCTATTTGTAGCTTCATCGGATGCTGAAGCCCGGATTAAAGCCTGCTTTATTACTAGCTAGATTTAATTACAGGCGGAGCGGTTTTAATCACTAACCAACTGCAATAAGCAGCTGCGAAAAACAGCGGATAGCCCATGGCTAAGTTGACTGTGCCAAGTAAATTCACATTGCCACTGCGATAAATTGGATATTGAACAGCAATGCGTGCGAAGAACATTGCAACCCAAATCCAGCTTGCTTTGATATATACCTTCTTGCGCTGTGGATTCTTTCGCCATTCAAAGTTTTCACCTAGCAACGGCCCTAAGACGATTCCCAATAAAGGCCATCCCACTAAATTTGCGACTAAATAAGCGGTGCCATAAGCCAGATTCGTTAGCAATTTAGGAATATAAAAATCAGAGGCGTTGCCTGAGCGGTTAGCAAAGTAGGCACAGATCAAAACTCCCAATATTCCTGAGATGGAGTGCTGGATAGTATCCTTTTTGGCCAAACGAAAAATTGCTAAACAAATTGAAAGGCCTAACGCAGCCACGATGGCTTCTCGCAAATTATTTCTAACATTAAAAGTAACAAGGAATACAACGGCAGGCAGACCGGAATCAATCAGGCCTTTCTTACCACCCAGTGCTTTAAGAACTGTCTCTTTATCTTGATTGTGCTCGCTCATGCCACTCCCGTTGATCCAAAGCCACCGCTACCTCGCCCAGAGCCAGGTAGTTCTTCTACTTCAATAAATTCCGCTTTTTCCACTTGTTGAATCACCAATTGGGCGATGCGATCACCCTTTTTAAAGGAAATTGTTTCCTTAGAATCGTGATTAATCACAATACACGCGATTTCTCCACGGTAGCCCGCATCAATTGTGCCTGGAGTATTTAATAATGTGACTCCATGCTTTATTGCTAAACCCGAGCGAGGGTGAACCAGCGCCACATACCCATCTGGAAGTGCAAGTGATATTCCTGTTGGAATTAGTGCGCGCTCCCCCGGAGCTAAAGTGAAATCCTTTGTTGTCACTAAATCAGCTCCAGCATCTCCACCTTTTGCATACGTTGGAAGAGGAACCGAAGAATCCAACCGCTTGACTAATACTTTTAGTTGGCTCATCTACGGATTAATCTCAAAGTCAGGATCAACAAAAGCGAGGATTTCAGGGCTCTTAGAAATATGGTCTAAGTACTCCTTAGGTGCGTTCTTGAGGAAGTGATCCATGGGAACAATGACAAATAGCGCTGCTGCGCGAACTGCAAGAGGACCATCTGGGGTGTTTAAGCGACCTTCAGCAGATGAATAAACCTTGCGATTTACTTGCCCAGTAATTTTTGCAGTGATGTGAAGAGTTGAACCCATTGGAACAGGCCTTAAGAAATCTGTTTCAAGGCGGGCTGTAACAGCAGGTGCGCGTAGTAACCACATTAACTTTCCCAGAGCTTCATCAAAGGCTAATGAAAGTAATCCACCATGGGCTAAGCCAGGTGCTCCTTGATGATTTTCAGTGACAGTGAACTGCGCAGTGATGTCTGCGCCTTCACCGGCATAGGCAACAAGATGTAATCCGGTGGGATGTAATTCACCGCAACCAAAGCAATGACCGAAATGTGAGGGAATCTTTGAGCCAACTGGAGGAGCTTTTGGATGTCGCTCTGGAATCATCGCACCCTCAGGTGGAACAGTCGATGCGATACGGCTCATGAAGCAAAGACTATCCGATAGCGTATGACCTATGCGATACCGCGAAGTGATCCGTATGCCACTGTGGCTTCTCGCACTGATTTACTTCTTTTTTCTCTCATTTGTTCTCTCTGTATGGGCAGCTCTAGGAAACTCTGCTGCGCTGGTCATTTTTCTTGTCCTCAGCGCCCTATTGGTTTTAATCGCCATCCGCACGCGATTGATAATCCAAGTAACCCAGAGCGAACTCATGGTTGGCCGTGCCCATATTGAGTTGCAATACATAGGTGAGGTTACCGAATTAGATAGTGCAGCAATGAGAAACCTTAGATCTCGTGATGCTAATCCAATGGCATACCTTGGAATTAGGTTTTGGTCATCAACTGGTGTGAAAGTGGAGTTGACCGATAAACGAGATGAAACGCCTTATTGGTTAATTACAAGTAACAAGGCAAATCAATTGGCTCAAGCTTTAAAAGTTAATTAACTACACTCTTTACAAACAGCTTTAGCGCCTTCGCCTTTAGCAAGTTGGGTGATGTGATGAACAAGAAAACAGCGTGAACATGTGAATTCATCAACTTGCTTGGGTACCACTCGAACCGCTAATTCTTCACCTGATAAATCTGCACCAGGTAGTTCTAGACTTTCAGCAGCTTCTGCTTCATCAACATCGATTTGGCCGGATTGAGCATCGACACGTTTAGCTTTTAATTCTTCTAACGACTCTTCATGTAGTTCTTCATCGGTTTTTCTGGGTGTGTCGTAATCTGTTGCCATTGCTCTCACCTCGATTCCATACGTGACTAGTTCCTGCGGGCGCATCATGGCGCACATCAGCCTTTACTGTTGCTATAACGCTCGGCGTGTCGGGGTTATTCCCCCCTCACTTGCACCTTTTCTATCGCAGCAGCCAGCGTTCCATCGACGCGGCCGTGAATTGCAGTGCCAGCCTCTACATACTCCTCAGAGAAGATTTCTCCACGCTCATGAATCTCATGCACCAAGTCACCTCGGTCATATGGGATTACAGCATTAATCTCAACTGATGGCCGTGGCAATGAACGTTCAATTGCGTAAACCAGACCCTCAACACCAAAGCCGGTTCTTACGGAAAATGCATAACTGTTGGGTTCTTTTCTTAAAATCTCCATAATCACTTCAGGTTTTGCAATATCAACTTTGTTAATCGCAATAATTTCAGGGATATCTCCCCCACCAATTTCAGCAATAACTTCACGCACCGCACGAATCTGTTCAAACGGGTCTGCGTGTGATCCATCAACAACATGGACGATGACATCGGAACCAGAGACTTCTTCTAGCGTTGATTTGAAAGCATCAATGAGTTGATGAGGAAGATGGCGGACAAATCCCACAGTGTCACTTAAGGTGTAAACGCGACCATCACTGGTTTGAGATTTGCGCACAGTTGGATCCAAAGTAGCAAAGAGCGCGTTCTCTACAAGCACCCCAGCATCTGTTAATCGATTGAGCAGGGATGACTTACCAGCATTGGTATATCCAGCAATGGCAACCGATGGAATATTAAAGCGACGGCGCTCTTGGCGCTTGGTATCACGCGAGATTTTCATCTCTGCAATCTCTTTGCGCAGCTTTGCCATCTTGTCACGAATTTTGCGTCGATCTGTTTCAATCTTTGTCTCACCCGGACCACGTCCACCAATACCGGCACCACCTGCAGCACGACCACCAGCCTGACGCGAAAGTGAATCTCCCCAACCGCGGAGGCGCGGCAACAAATATGCAATCTGTGCAAGCTCCACCTGAGCCTTGCCTTCTTTACTCTTTGCGTGCTGAGCGAAGATATCTAAAATCAATGCAGTTCTATCAACTACCTTTACTTTGATCTTCTCTTCTAACTGGCGCAACTGTGACGGTGAGAGTTCTCCATCGCAAATCACTGTGTCAGCACCAGTTGCAACGACAATCTGCTTGAGCTCAGCAACTTTTCCTGAACCAATATATGTAGCGGGATCTGGTTTATCTCGACGCTGGATAATTCCTTCCATCACTTCAGAGCCTGCTGTTTCAGCTAAAGCTTTGAGTTCAGCTAAAGAGTTCTCTGCCATCTCTGAGGTGCCCTCAGTCCAAACGCCAACTAATACAACTTTTTCAAGTTGTAGCTCACGGTTTTCAACCTCAGTAATATCTTGAAGTTGCGTAGAAAAACCTTTTACACGCCTCAATGAATGGCGCTCTGAAAGCTCTTGCGTTGGATCTACTAACTCACCCTCATCACTGGCATCGTATTCAGCTGCAACGCGCGCACTTTCGGCAAGCAGAGCCTCAAACTCATCATCAAACTCTTTATCAGGCAAGTAGGAACTCCGAAATATCCACATCTTTGACTAGAACTGCGGGTCCAATCAGTGTGGCATTGGAATGTCCATCAATAGAAACTTCTAGGCGTCCTCCTGGAGGATTAATGATCCAGTGCGATGGAAGACGATCTTTTGTGTGGAGTACAGCAGCAAGTGCAACAGCGCAGGTTCCTGTTCCACATGAGCGAGTCTCACCACTTCCTCGCTCGAATACGCGCATCGAAACTTCGTGATCACCGATTATCTGAACAAACTCTACGTTCACACCTTCTGGGTATGTGTCCTTAGGTCGCACAATCGGAGCAACATCTAAAGCTCCCACTTGCTCAATATCATCGACAAATACAACGGCATGAGGGTTACCAACATTAATGTTGTAGCCATTCCAAATATGTCCGTTATTTGCTGCGGTAATTGCTACTTCTTCATCGGTAACTTTGCCCATGTTTACAGAGATGTCACCATCCATTGGCACACGCAAATGCTTCATGCCATCACGTGTATTAATTCCAAAAATACCTTCAGGCATGTGTCCGCGCTCAACTAGATATCTGGCCATCACTCTTATGCCGTTGCCACACATCTCAGCTAATGAACCATCTGAATTGCGATAATCCATAAACCACTTCTCATCGCGCTTGATGATTCTTATTAATCCATCCGCGCCGATTCCAGTCTCACGATCGCAAATTGCCGCAGTTTGGGCAGTTGTAATTGAATGCTCATCTTGAGGGTCAAAAACCAGGATAAAGTCATTCTCGGTGCCGTGACCATAGGTTGCAATCATTGTCATGAGTTTATCTTCTCTAGATGATTTACAACTGTTTCTAGCCGTGGTTGGGCTTGTGATATCCACTTGATTCGATCATCGCGCGAAAACCAAGTCTCTTGGCGGCGGGCGTATTGGCGCGTGGCACGCTTTGTATCTTCTTTTGCTTCTTCTTCACTCCATAGGCCATTCTTCACCGCTATAAGTTGTGAATACCCTAAAGCTAACTGAGCTGTGCGACCAGATGTAATTCCATCTTTAAGGAGTTGCTCAACTTCTTCAACAAAACCTAACTCCCACATTTGATCAACGCGCTGACTTATTCGCTCACTTAAGTGATCACGGTCCATCACTAAACCAAATTGAACGGCGTTGGGATATCGAGTACTAGCCTCGCGTGGCAAATTGGCGGTAAAGGGTTGACCTGTAATTGCAATGACTTCTAGCGCACGGATAACTCTGCGAGAGTTGGCGCGATCAATTGCAATTGCTGCGGCTGGATCAAGTTTTTCCAAACGCTCAAAGAGGGCATTCAAACCAATAGTTGCTAATTCAAGTTCCAATGACGCACGAACGACTGGATCAGTGTCTGGAAAATTCAAATCATCCAATATTGCCTTGATATAGAGACCTGTTCCCCCAACAACAATCACATCTTTTCCGCGGTTATGAATTTCAGTTACAGCGCTGCGAGCTTGTTCTTGATACCAAGCAACCGTTGAATCTTGCGTTACATCCAAAACATCGAGCATATGGTGAGTGATCCCTGCCCGCTCATTCACGGGAAGTTTTGCTGTGCCAATGTCCATGCCTCTATATATCTGCATGGAGTCGGCATTGATAATTTCAGCGCCTAGATGCTGGGCTAGCGAAATCGCTAAATCACTCTTTCCAGTTGCTGTTGCCCCACAGATAACAATTAACTTCATACTTTTAGCGTCGGCATTCCTAGTGATGTCGCTGAACTCTTCTTCTCTGCGATGCGAGCAGCGTGAGCATCTCCCCCGCGCGTAGCTCTTACTGAACCAGGGGTCCCAATTAAGTAGTGCGCTGATGCTTCGGTGATTGAAACTTCCACCTCATCACCTGGTCGTGCATCTATGCTGTTTGAGAAATGTATAAGTCTAAAGTCTTCACTTCGCCCAGTCATTCGTGCTTGTGCTTCATCTCTGCGGCCTTCATAGTCACCAACTAATACTTTGAAATTCTTACCTACTGCTTCTTGATTAACAGATAGAGAAATTGCCTGTTGATGGTTATGTAATCGCGTATAGCGCTCACCAACTACTTCAGGTGAAACCTGATCTGGCATTGATGCTGCCGGTGTGCCTGGACGCTTTGAGTATTGATAGGTGTAGGCAGCTGCAAAGCGCGCTTCGGTACAAAGATCCATAGTTGCTTGAAAATCACTCTCTGTTTCTCCTGGGAATCCAACAATGATGTCAGTAGTAATAGATGCATGTGGCATTGCACTACGAACTCGATCAATAATGCCCAGGTATCGGTCGGTGCGATAAGAACGTCGCATTGCTTGTAAAATACTATTAGAGCCAGATTGCAACGGCATATGCAGATGTGGCATGACATTATCCGTAGTAGCCATTGCCTCAATAACATCATCGGTAAAATCCCGTGGATGTGGGGACATAAAGCGCACCCGCTCTAATCCATCAATCTCGCCACAATCTTTGAGTAAGTTGGCAAAAGCGCTTCGATCACCAAAGTCAACGCCATAAGCATTCACGTTTTGACCAAGTAAAGTAATCTCAATGACGCCTTGATCAACTAAAGCGCGTACTTCATTCAAAATATCTTTTGCGCTGCGGTCTTTTTCAATACCTCGCAAAGTTGGCACGATGCAAAAAGTGCAGGTGTTATTGCACCCTACTGAGACCGATACCCAGGATGAAAATGCGGATAAACGCCTGGCTGGAAGCGTTGATGGAAAATGCTCAAGGGATTCAAGGATTTCTATCTGTGACTCTTCTTCAATGCGCGCACGCTCAAGTAAGACTGGAAGTGAGCCAACATTGTGAGTCCCAAAGACCACATCCACATATGGAGCTTTCTTTAAAATTGTCGCCTGATCCTTTTGTGCAAGACATCCCCCGACAGCAATCTGCATATGTGGGTTAGCTTTCTTGATTGGCGCTAAGAAAGATAAGTTTCCATACAATTTATTATCTGCATTTTCTCGCACTGCACATGTGTTGAAAACCACAATATCTGCCTGCACACCTGGCTCAACTGGAGTGAATCCAGCTTCATCTAACAAACCGGCAATGCGCTCAGAATCATGCACATTCATCTGGCAGCCGTAAGTTTCAACGACATAAGTGCGGTTCATGCACCTATCGTAATGGGGAAAGCTAGAGGGTGATTACGTCAATCTCAAAGGTTGAACGGTTAACGATGGCGGCATGATGATTT
>Ga0209617_10000283_pt1 | contig 21736 bp, 13 predicted proteins | sample LakEriepJuly2011_2_FD_187459 | JGI IMG/M metagenome (GOLD analysis project Ga0209617, IMG submission 187459) | Freshwater microbial communities from dead zone in Lake Erie, Canada - CCB epilimnion July 2011 (SPAdes) (version 2) | ecosystem: Environmental > Aquatic > Freshwater > Lentic >...
TAGAAAGCTTAAATTAGATGGAGAAGAAGAAAAATTTGATTCTCTTGGTAATAAAATAGAAGAAAAACCAAAAGAGAAAAAAGAACTAACTAGAGATGAAAAAAAACGTTTGTTGAAACAGAAGAAAGAGATGGAGAAAGCAGGTAATGATACTTATGAAATTGATGTTTTATTAGGATTAGTTTAGAATAATAAACTATAAAGTAAAATACTAATTATAGAATTACAATCTCAACTATGGTTCATAATTCTCTAGGTCCTTCCGAATTGCTACAACATTATGGGATAGAAAAACAAAAAAAATATTTTTTAACCAAATAATTCTAATAATAGTGAATAATCAAGTAAAAAAAATTATATAATACTATATCATATGTATAAAAATAAATATTTAAAATATAAAAGAAAGTATCTTGAAAAAAAAAATTTAATACAAAATGGTGGTGAAAGTGGACAATGTAGTTTTTGTAACATAAGTATAGAAAATTTATTACGATGTTCTAAGTGTAGATATATTGGTTATTGTTCAAAAAACTGTCAAAAAACTGATTGGGAAAAACATAAATGTATATGTTCAAATAATCCTGGAGAAACAGAAATTAGATATAAAGCTGCAAATGCAATTAAAAAATTTTATCAAACAATAAATATTAAATTTGATTATTCAGCAGATACAAGTAAAAATTATATGTACAAATATAACTACCCAGGATGGTATAGAGCACCACTCCCTCACGATATAATAGGTATTCGTAATTTAAGAATGGAAAGTAATTATTATGATAATATTAGATTATATCCAGTACCTTTATTTAATTATCCTCTAAATGAAATACTTAATTTCAACACTATTGAAACTGATAGAGATCCTACACCAATTATGGATTGTACAAATGCTTTTGGCATGACTATGTTTGCAATTCTTAATGCAGTTATACCAGAATATATTAATAAATTACTAAATATTAGTATTATTGATCAACTTATTAATTCTAATTCTAAAATAAAATCAAATATGCTTGGTTATAACAGAAATATTGAAATTAATATTATAAAATCATATATAAATAGTAAAGAATTACTTGAAGAAGATTATAATGAACTTAATAATATCCTACTTAATGAAAATAAAAGTAAAAGATTATATATTATATATTATATTAAAAATCTTTTTTTTGTACATAATAAATCTGATAAAATAAAATTAGGTGATGGTTGTTATATATATGGTCATTCGTTATATGAAACTACAATGGGAAGTTATGTTGGTGAGAATGTATATTGTGTAGACTTTACATCTGATGGCAAACCTTTATTTATGGGATTTAGTGGTAATCAAAAAAATGTTCAAGATAATTTTGATTTTACAAATCCACAAGAATTAGGAACAATACAACGATTTTTAGCAATAGAATATCTTAAAGCAGTTAATACTGAATTAACAGAAAAAAACATACAAATTGCTTTAAAAGATGTAAGTAGTAGAAATGTAGTCATACAAGCTGGATTAATGATTGATAGTTTTAAAAAAGTTCCACTAGATATTAGTAAATTATCTATTAGAGATATCACTCTGGAAGAAATTGAAAATCAACAATCTGATATTACAAATGAAAATTTATTAAGATTATTAAATGTATCATTATAAATAAATTATATATCTATTTATAATTGTACTTATCATTACAAACTTTTAATTTAACTTTTTGTAGGATAAAAAAATTATATAATGTCAGAATTTAAAATATAAAAAAATATATAATTAATATTATATGATAAAAAGTGTAGAAAATGAAAAAACTAATTTATATTATATTAGTGGTCATTCAGCTTCCAGATTCCAATCAGGAAGTAGATATAAAGTACCTGAAAAAATATGTATTTATACTTTAGTTGAAACTGGATTTGGATTAGAACAAAAAATGTTTCAATTATTTAATCTTGGATTAAATGGTGATTCATTTTCATCTAATAAATTAAAAAAAATATCATTTGATGAAAGAAATAATAAAGATATTAATGTAGAGTTAAATTTATTAGAAAAAAAAATTTATACTAATGGATTATATAAATTAATAAATATCAAAGAAGTAAATTCTTGTTTTACAAAAAATGAGGGAGTTACTTATACAATTGATAACTATAGTACTAGTGATGGTATACCTTATAGAAGTATAAATTCGGCAATTATATATTATTTGTATCATACTAAACCAGATTTAATAGAAGAAGATTTTTTTTATGATAATTATTTAAAAGTAATGAATATGCCAGTAATAGATATTATTAAATTTATTTTAGAAAAATTAAAAATTAATAGAGATAGAAAAGAAAAATATAGTTTAGAAGAAATTTATAAAATTTTTTACAAAGGTTTTAAGTCTAATGTTCATGATGAATATACATTTAGAAACTCAACTATTTTATCTGATTTAATTTTAAAATTTATTAATAAAGAAGAAACAGAATATTTAGATGAAAGATTTACTTATTTTAATTTATTTAAAAAAATATATAATTTATCATTAAGAAGATATTTTGTAAACCAAGAAATTTATAATTATAGTATATCAATAGATCTTCCCAATAATGTAATACGTGGATTATTAGCTGCACCATATCCTGTTAATAAAGAACATAGTGGTCTAGAATTAGATTTATATAAACATTTTTCATGGAATTTTAGATCAATAGGATTGTCTACTATAATTAATTCTTTTATTAAAGAAAATTCTCAAATACAAGAAGAGTATAATGTTTTTATTTTAGGAATATGTAATGTTATTGATGGAATAAAAGTTATACAACATGATGATGACAATTATATATATAATACAATCCCAGAAGAATCGAAAGAGTTAAAACTTGCTAGAGAAAATTCATTTAATAATTATTTTTCTAAATATATAAAATATAAAAAAAAATATTTAGATTTAAAAAATTTCAAATCTATAAAATTATTTGGAGGTACAATTACTGAATCAGATGAAAGATTATTAAATATTTTAGAAATTGATAAAAATTTAATTTATGATTTAAAAATGGTTGATGCTGATTATAGAGATGTTGTTAAAAATTTAATTAATAAAAATATTGAAAAACATAAGGAAAATAGAAATCCTCTAAAAGTTTTTAAAGATAATCATAATGAAATAATTTTTATATCTAAACAAAATAATTTTAAAAAATCATTAGAAGAATTTAGAGATTATTTAATTAAATATAATTATTTTGATAATATATTAAAAGTTGTGGAAATAAAACAAAAATTTACAATTACAAAAGAAAATATTATTGCAGACATAGATGATAAAGTTGATGATATTGATATAACTATAATTAAAAAAATTAATGTTAATGATATTTTTGGTTTATTAGAAAAAGACGGACCTGATATATTTAGAATTAATAAATTAAAACCTGTAGCGACTTTACTTTCAAAAATATCGAGTACATTCATATGGAGTACATTCAGAGAAAATTATAATTCTTATACACCAGAAGAAAAAAGTAAATTAAATGAAATTTTATTAAGCCGTGATATTAAATTATATGGAAACGGATATGGTTCACAGTTTATATTTTATTCGGAAAATTATTTATTAAGGTTGTGTAGAATATTTAATATTGATTTAGATAAAGCTTTGAATATTTTGTCTATTATTGGTAATATAAAAACTGACGATGAAATGTATTTTATTTATTGTGCATTTCATAATGGACCTGATATTGAAGCAATTATAAGATTACATAAAGAAAATAAAATTAATATTGAATTATATGAAAGATTTATAAATGAATAAAAATATTTTTTATAATATGATTTACTTTTTTGGTTCAAGTATATTACTTGAATAAATTAATTTATTTTTCTGTCTGTAGTTTTAACTATTTTGCTATTGACAAATTCTCCTTCAAGAATTCTTATAATTATTTGGTCCATTATCTAGAAATTTACTAGTAAATATGTATAATTTGGATACACCTAAAATAATGAATAAGTTAATATAGAATATTTATATAAAAAAATATCTTTATTATATAAATAATGGGAAAATATGAAGTTGTATATAAATTGCGAGATTGGATAGATATAGATAAACTTGATTGGGGTATTTTATCAAGAAATCCAAATGCTATACATACATTAGAAAAAAATCCAGATAAAATAGATTGGGCAATGTTGTGCGATAATAGTGCAATCCCAAATGCTATTCCTTTATTAGAAAAAAATCTGGATAAATTAAATGAAGAATGTTGGAGAACTTTGTCATACGATGAAAACGCAATTCCTTTATTAGAAAAAAATTTGGATAAATTAAATAAAGATTGTTGGAGTATTTTATCAAGAAATCCAAATGCTATACATACATTAGAAAAAAATCCAGATAAAATAGATTGGGAATCGTTATGTAGAAATCCAAATGCTATTCATTTATTGCAACAAAATCAAGATAAAATAGATTGGAAATCGTTATGTACAAATCCAAATGCTATTCATTTATTGAAAAAAAATCTGGCTAAATTAAATGAAGATTGTTGGAGTATTTTGTCAAACAATGAAAACGCAATTCCTTTATTAGAAAAAAATTTGAATAAATTAAATGAAGATTGTTGGAGTACTTTATCAAGATGGAATCCAAATGCAATTCATTTATTAGAAAAAAATCCAGATAAAATAGATTGGAAATTGTTATCAAGATGGAATAAAAATGCAATTCCTTTATTGGAAAAATATCCAAATAAAATAAATATAGATTGGGTATCGTTATGTGAAAATCCAAATGCTATTCCTTTATTAGAAAAACATCCAGACAAAATTCATTGGGAATGGTTATCATCAAATCCAAATGCTATTCCATTATTAGAAAAACATCCAGATAAAATTTATTGGCGAGGTCTATCATCAAATCCAAATGCTATTCCTTTATTAGAAAAAAATCCAGATAAAATAGATTGGGATGAATTATCATCCAATCCAAATGCTATTTATTTATTAGAAGCAAATGAAAATAAACCAGTTGTTTTTTTTAATAATGTAATAAATTTAAGATATTTATCTAGTAATCCAAATGCTATTAATTTGTTAGAAAAATATTTTGATCATCTTTATCCTGAATGTTGGGATGAATTATCATCCAATCCAAATGCTATGCATTTATTAGAAGAACAACCAGATAATATTGATTGGTATCTGTTAACAAACAATCCGTCTATCTTTGAAATTGATTATATGAAAACAAAAAAAAATATGGTAGATATTTTTTTTGAGGAATTAATAATGGTTGCATTACATCCAACTCGTATTATGAAATGGTTAGAAGAAGGATTTGAAAACTTTTAATTTTGTCTTAAATTAATTCCGCCATTTTTGCAAAAACAAATCCTGGTTTTTTTACGTCTTCCTTATTAAAATCATTTTCACCTAATTGTTTTCCTTCACAATCTGTAAAAATAACACCGTGTCCAATAGCATCTTTAATATCAAATCTACAACCATTATCAAGTAAATAAGATAATAGTTCATAATCGGAATTAATCATAGCACACACCCAATACTGATTATTATTACGATTTAATTGGCATCCGTTTTGTTGTAAATATTTTACACATTCAAGGTGACAACCTGTAACTGAATATTCAATACATAATACTTTATTCATTGGACACCCATGCTCAAATGCGTATTTTAAACATTCAAAATGTCCTTTACGAGATGCATATTCAGTAATGTGCTCATTCCATGGACATCCATTTTCATGCGCATATTTCAAACATTCTAAATGTCCTTCCATAGCAGCATAATAAGGTGTGTCCCAATCCCAAGGATAATTATTCTCGTGTAAATATTTCAAACACTCTAAATGACCGCCATAAGCAGCCTCTTCGCATGTAAAGGGGTTAGATTTTTTTTTAACAATTAGTTTTTTAATAAATTCTAAATGATTGTCCTTATTATTATCACAACATCTAAATTGAATATCATTAATTTCAGTTTTATTTTCCATTATTACAGTAATTATTTCTACAATAATTTCTTTAATATAATTTTATTTCAATTTTATTTCAATTTTTTATCAAATTACATTATATAAAAATAATTTAATATACTATACTTAATGTCCGATCCTATTTGTTACAAGTCATTTATAAATTGGTTAAATACTAATCAAAATTATAAATTAACTTATGAATTAATAGGGTCACCTAGACCATTTGATGTTACTTTAAGAGATGGGTTACAAAGTTTAGTTCATAATAAAGATTCTGTGTTCACAACAGAAAAAAAATATGAAATTTATAAAACAATTATTAAAAAATATAATCCAGAATTTATTGAAATTGGTTCAATAGTTTCACCAAAAATCCTTCCTATATTAGCAGATTCTATTGATTTGTATAAAAAATGTAATAATGAAAATAATTATTTATTAATTCCAAATTTTAGTAAATTATCTATTATTAAAGATATAAAATGCAAAAATATATCATTAATTACATCTGTATCTGATTCATTTCAATTTAAAAATACAAGAAAGTCTATAGATGAAACAAAAGAAGATATAAAGAATATAATTTTAAATTTTGAAGGTAATATAAAATTATATATAAGTTGTATAGATAATTGTCCTCAAATAGGACCAATATCCCATGAAAAAATTTTATCTGAAATAGAATATTATTATAATGAATTAAATATAAGAAATATATGTTTATCTGATACATGTGGTTCTTTAACTTATGAATCATTTATAGATCTAGTTGATAAAATAAAATTAATAAATATACCATATGAAATATTTAGTTTACATTTACATGTGAATAATTTATCTAATAAATCAAACAAATCAAATACAATTAAAATAATTCATGAAGCATTAGATAGAAATATAACAAGTTTTGATGTATCTTTATTAGAAACTGGCGGATGTTCTGTTACAATGAATAAAACAGTACCAAATTTATCATATAAAATATATTATCAAGCATTAGTTGATTATATTATATCTAAAAATAAATAATTATAATCTAATATACAAAATAATGAAATCAAAATATTCTTTAGAACAAGATAATGCATATACTGTTGATAAATGGTATATGCATGTTAATAATTGGTATGCAAATGATATTAATGGAAATAGTTATAAACCTGCTACTAATTATATACTAGTCGAAGTTACAATAGAAGATGTAAAATATTTTTTAAATAAACAAAAATTTAAAAAAACAATTAGAGATCAAATTAATAAATTATTTGAAAACTCTAATAAATATTTTTTTAGAGTTTCACAAAGGTCTCCAAAAGATGCTTACAAAAAAAAATATCAAGCAAATAATAGTGATTCTTATAGAAAAAAATTAAAGTTAGAAAACTTGAGAAAATCAAAGTTATTAGTTTCTGAATTAGATAATGTATATGATTTAATATTAAGATCAGAAAGAGTTATGGAGGATTTAGAATTATTAGTTAAACAAAATGAAGTTAAATCTCTACATCTAGTTTTTCAAGAATGGAGACCTTCAAATGGTATTGAATTTAGATTATTTATAGTTGATAAAAAATTAGTTGGTATATGTGTATATAAACCAGAATTTTATTCAAGTAAAATAACAGTTCCAGTTGGATTAATTCTTGATTGGTTTAATCAATTTGAAAAAATATATAATACAATTCCATTATACACAGTTGATATATATATTGATAAAATAACAGAGCAAGTACATTTTATTGAAATTAATCCATTTAATGATCAGGTTGATACATTTTCTTTTGAATATGAAGATTTAATTTCAACAAAATCATTATTAGTTAAAATTAGATAAAAAAATTGAATAATTATCTAATTATTCAATTAAATAGTTAGGTTATTAATCAAATGGATCAAATATTTAGATATTTTCTTATATTTTGTATTTTTTTAGTACCTAGTAATTTAGAGCTAGGTCTTCATATTTCAAATTGCAATGGTAACATAGATGTAAATGAAATATTTTTAGGTCTATATTATAAGAGAAATTTCATATATTTTTCTTTAGGACTATCAATACTTGGTTATCTATTTGGATATAAATTTATATGGATATTTGGAATTTTTATGTCTGGATTTTTTGGATTTAAAATGTTTAAAGATATATACATTTATAGACATTTAGATTTTTTTAAATTAGATGTAAATTAAATTTCATTTGCTTTATTTATCATTACCAATTTGTAAATATTTATGATGTAAAAATGATCCTATTGATATTACTGTATTAGTAAATGTAAAAAAATTGAATTTTTTTTTTTATAGTATATCTTGAATAGAATATCTTAAATAAAATTAATTAATGAAATATGTCCAAAAAAAAAATTAATACCGTTGAAGATATACTTTTAGAGTTACCACCTAATCTGGTAACTTTAATTACTTCTTTTTTACATAAAAAGAAGAAACCAATAAAAACTCTTGAAGATATTTTATCAAATTTACCATCAAATTTGATAAATTATATTCTTACTTTTTTATATAAGAAGGAAAACATTGGTGAAATAAATTTTAAAAGAAAATTTTTCAGTGTTGGTTTAGGCTCTGTAGCTCGTCGTCCATTTGCAGGAGAAAATGAAATAAAAATTCTATGTCAAAATGAAAAAATAATTCGAAGTTGTCAGTTTCCTTTTCCTATGCTTGGAATTGTTGAAAATAATAGTAAATATCAATTTTATATACTAAAGAAAATACAGATTTGTGATAATAGAATTGGAGATAGAAATATATTAAAACTGAAAGTTTGGTCATTCCATCAGCATAGGATGGTAATGGGTTATAAGATTATTGATGCAGGAAATGATTTTTTTGAAGCATTATACAAAGTAATAGGATCCTGTTGTAAAAATTGTAAAAAAAAGTGTAAGTCATTATATGATAATATTCTTTTCCAAAACTATTAAAATGCTGTTTTTATTCACAACAAATATATTTTTCATATGCATCACCTTTTGCTTTATTTGTCATTTTGTTTGATATATATTTATAAATATATATCAATTTTTTTTATTCAATCTCTCTCCATGATTAACAAAACTACCAAATTCTTTAGATAGAATTAGTAAATTCATTTTGTTCTACTCTAATTCTTGGTAGAATATTAATAGCCATTAATTCTTGCATCATTAGCTTAAATGCATATATATATATACATTTTTATTCATTTAGATTTTTTTAAATTAGATTAAATTTCATTTGTTTTATTTCTTTTGCTAAATATTTTATCAATATTAACTTTGATAAGTTGATTAGTTGAAAGACAAATATATTTTTTATCAGATTTGTTCTTAATCTCTTTTTTTTGTTGAGAATACCATTTACCAAGAGGATAATTTTTATAAACGGTATTAATATTTGGAACATTGTTAGTTTCATTAACAAATTCAATACAGAGTTGGAGTGCATCGTCAAAAGTAATTTTTTTATTTTTTGTTTCAATGTACTTATCTAAATTTTCTTTAATAACTGGATAAATTGATAATTGTTTATAAATAGGAGAATCAGATGATTCAATATCATTTAATTTTAAATGTGATAAAAATTTACCTAATGAATAGTTTTCATATTTTTCACTTGACAATGGACATTTATTATATTTATTGCAATATTCTATTAAAAGCTTGATTGACTCAGATTTTGACATATTTGTATCATCTTTTTTAGGTTTTGGGTTATCTTCTTTTGGTTGTTTTTCTATAGCTTTTTTAGGTTGTTTGGGTTCTATTTTATTTTCTTTAAACTGGGTATTATTATTTTTTTTAATAAAAGAGTCAAAATAATCAAGTACTATTTTATTGTCGTAAAATTCTTTATAAATTTTTTCTTCTGTAGATTTTAATGTTTTTGCTCTGTCATATAACCATCTAGAAATTTCACAGTTATCTTTTCTATTTGGTAATGATTTATTTGTATTTATATATTCTAATAATTTTTTATATGTATTCTCATATATTTTTTTAATACTAATCTTATCATTAATTTTATTTTGCTCAGGCATGTTTTTAGTGTTTTTTTCTCTAATTGCAATATAATCATCAAGAGTATCTTTAATAATTTTATTTTCACACAATTCAATATATTTAGGACTATTATTGCTATATATATTTCTTTTTTGATCCTGAAACCATTGTCCAATGTTTACATTTTTATAAATTATTTTTTGATTAGGAGTATACTTATATATATCAACATATTCAAATAATAATTTTTTTTTTTCTTCAGAAGAAATATTTACTTTATTCATTTCTTTAGATTTAAAAAATTCATCAATTCTTTTCTTAATATATTCATTTTGAATTAGTTTATTATATTTATCATTACCAATTTGTATATGTTTATGATGTAATTGGTCATGTAAAAATGATCCTATTGATATTACTGCATTAGTATTAGTAACTGTATATTTTTCATTTTGAAATGGTGACCTTTTATTAATATTTGCAAATTCAAATAAATATTTTACTTTATCTTCAAAATTAGAATTAGTTAAATTTTCTGTCTTTCTAATTGTTTCCTTTATATAGTTGTCAATATTCTCTTTAACTATAGGATTTTCTGCCAACTTTAAATATATATAATCATCTTTTGATACTATTTTTCTTTTTTGATTTTCATACCAAAGTCCTATTCCATCTGTAGGATCTAAAAATTCTTTTCTTGATGGTGTTTTAAAATATTTAGAACAAAAAAAAAATAAAATTTGTCTTTTTGTTTCCCATCTATTATCTTTTTGTTCTAATTTTTTAACTCCAATTATAAATTTTTCTAAATCATCATATAGTATTTTATTTTCCTCATTTGTTGAATTTTTTTCTAATAAAATATTTTTATCTGATATGAAATCCATAATATTAACTTTTCCAAAACTAAAACTTTCATCATATTCTTTTAAATGACCTATTAATTCAACTAAATCATCATTTTCATCTGCCCATACAAAAATACTTGATCTTTTACTCTGATTTTTTTTATCAATTCTATTTGCACGACAAATTCTTTGAATATTTTTAATTTTACTTTGTGATGGATATGTTAAAAATACTGAATCACATTCTGGAATATCTATACATTCATCTAAGATATGTACAGCACAAAATAGTGCTAATTTATCAGTTGAAATAAAATTGTTGATTTTATTATTTCGTGACTTTGCAGAATCATCTGAAACAATATAGTCTGACCAAATACCAATAGAATAAAATTCATTCAAAGTTTTAATTGCTTTAACATACTCTTCAGCAGCAGCTTTAGTTTGTAAATATATTATACACTTTCTTACACCTATTTCACAACAACCATTTATTAAAAATTTTAATTTTGTTATAATACTTTGGTCAAAATTATGAATATCAATTTCTTCTAAAATATCATCAATTGGATTTAATGTTATTTTTGGAATATAAATATCATAGTCACATATATATTTTTTTTTAATTGCATTACCCATATCATAACTATATGCTATTTTGCCAAATATTTTTTTACTAGTTTCTGTTGTATTAAATGTTAATATTTTTGGTGTTGCTGATATAAATAATATTTTATCATCAGATTTAAATAATTTATTCATTTCAGAACTCTCTGTTATATCATCTTTTGTTATATTATGAAATTCATCAATAATAACAATATAATTTGATAAATGCTGTTTTATACTATTAAAAACATCAACAGATTTAAAACATACTGATAATACCAACTTTTTGTGTGTTTTTATAAAATCTGAAATTTGATTGATGTCACGAGTACCATCAGCGTCAATTAATAAAGTTTCATATCCTAAATAACTTATTTCATATTTAAATCTTGAAATATTTTGTTTGCAATATTGTCTTAATGGTGATATAAATATAACTTGATCATAATCTAAACCAAGTTTCATTGCAACAATTGTCTTTCCTAATCCACAAGGCATTTGTAAAATACATCTTGGATTTAAATTCTCTTTAATTGAATTATATGCATATATTTGATATGGATACATATTTGCAATAATATTTGTATACTTACATTTAATATCAACATCTAATTCAATCTGTTCATAAAATGGTTTGAATATAGCTTGGTAAAATTGACCATTATATGTTTTTTTTAATTTAGATGAAAGTCTAGATGTGTAGTAAAGCAAGCCTTTTAGTTGATATTGCATCATCAGATTAAAAAATCCACCTAATTTATCAATACTTATACTATTTTTTGTGTAATTTTTACATTGAACAATCTTGTATTCATTATTTTCTTTTAACAATATATCACAACCTAAATCCATTTGATCATTTAATTCATCAGTATTTTTTCTTTCTAATCTATGTGCATTATTTGAATAAATTATTCCACATTGTCTTAATTCTCTTAATGGTATATTATTCCATAACCAAGCAATCTTATTTTCTTCTGAATTTAATTCACCACAAATATATTTTTCATACGCATCACCTTTTGCTTTATTTGTCATTTTGTTTGATATATATCTATAAATATATATCAATGCTTTAAATAAATTAATATCAATTTTTTTTATTCAATCTCTCTCCATGATTAACAAAACTACCAAATTCTTTAGACAGAATTAGTAAATTCATTTTGTTCTACTCTAATTCTTGGTAGAATATTAATAGCCATTAATTCTTGCATCATTAGCTTAAATGCATATGGAAGCTGTACTTTATGAGTATCTGAAGTTTTACATGCTTCACATATATATACATTCTTATTCATTACCTTACGAGCAATTAACCCGCATTCGCCACATACATGCATTGTATATCCATCAGACGAGTCCATAAATTTCTCTTTAAGGAATAGCGGAATGCCATGCGCGATTAAACAATCTCTTTCCATCTCCAGATCTTAAAACTGATTAAATTTTTTTGTTAAGATCATACCTAGACCATACACTTGTTTTTTTAAAGTGTATCTACTTTTGTATTTAATCAAAAGTAGTTATAGTGATCTAATCAAACTTCGACAATAATACCAAACTGTGGGATATTAAAGCCTTGGAGTGATCACTGTTACCAGTGGGTTTAGACTATACCTTAAGCAGGAGCAGAATATCTACTCCCACCCATAACCATCTAGTCGTTGAACCTTCTCCATAGATTTTTTTATTAAATTATTAAATCCTTAGGAGCTTGGCTGCGGATTATCCTTCTGTTGCGACTTTTTACTATACTTCATGCAGTTAACATGAACCACTATAGACTTTCACCTATAGTTTAGTATCGCACTATTGATTGAAAAACATTACCTATTATAGTAATGCCAGGACGTCCCCGCAATTTGATTATGTTGCCTACCACATGTAGACTAGCAAGTATTTTGTACTTGCTTTGGCAAGATTCACCAAATCTCAGCCCACCATCTCTTGATCTTCCTTCTGGTGGCTGACGAGTTAAAAGAGTAACTGGTCCACGTGCTCTTGAATGGATCTTATCTTGGACCAAATGTTTTAATCTTAAATAATAAACTGGACATATAAATATTTGAGCTTCCATTTTTTTGCCAGTAAAACCACAATACATGGTTTCTAATCCATGAGGTTCGAATCCATGAGATTTTAAAATTTCTCCCATTTCATTCATATCAACACGTTCAAATTGTGTTGTCTCCACTGTTTGACCTTCAAGAGCAGCAGACTTGGAAAGGACACCTTCTAAAAGTTGTCCTATCGTCATTCTCGAAGGGATACAACAAGTATTTATAACTATATCTGGACGAATTCCTGAAGCTGTAAATGGCATATCCTCTGCACGTAAAGTTGTTCCTATAGTTCCTTTCTGACCATGCCTACTGCAGTTACCACTCCATACTACAACTCCATTACGTCTCATATATATTACACCATCACCAACAACAGTACAACAATATACTTTCCCCTTATAGGCCTCAAAAGCATCATGTCTTTCTTTACCATCAGGAGTAATGTTTTTATTAACCATTGGGGTATTTTGTGATTCAATTATAGTTAATCTATATGCATCAACAGTTGATTTAATAACTTTGCCATCAGCTTTTGTTGCCTCATGTCCAGCCTCATATTTAACCATTTTATTACAAGACCAACCAGCATGTAAACATAATCTTTGAAATTGATCTGCAAGTACAGTTGATGATGTATCATATCTACGAGTACCAGTTGCCATAGTATGACCATCTCCAAGCATCATTCCATTGATTAATGTTCTACATTGTTCACGTGATAATCTCCAAACCCAATCTGGAAGTTGTTTATTAGTTGAACCAACTGATAGTGGTTTAAAATAGTCATATAGATTACAACCACTCACATAATAATTGTCTCTTTTTCCTTTGTCAAGATGTTTACCAATTGTAAAACCTAAAATCTCACAAATACGTTCAAGTTCATCTTTAACTCTTTGTTTATGTGCTGCAAAATATACACCACTTCTATTTGGTGTTGATCCTTCTGCCATCCATATACCAAAAAATACTAACCATGCATTCATATCTAGTATCTTGTCTTCTCCACCATTAACTCCAGGAAGAACAAAATGTTCCATTGGATCTTCTGGCACCCAGTTTTCAACATTCTTCATATATTTGTATCTTTTACCATAACAATCTTTGGCTGACTTTATTGACCATTTGGTACCGGTGCGATCTCCAACCCACATTCTATGATTATCAGTTACTTTCAAATCAACTTGATTAGATTGAACTGTATATAAGTTTCCATCCCAGTCAAGTTCTTGTGTTTCTAATGGATTATGATACTCCAGTTTGTTACCATTAATCAAACAAGCTAATTGATGATCAACTGTTACATCTTTGATACCAACCCAACCTACTGTTGTTAGAACTTGATGATCTTCTGTATAACAGAATTTATCACCTCCTCTGGGAATACGTTCTTGTCTTACCCTCATATTATACATCTCATATCCATCTGCATTTTTAATTCCAGTATAAACTCGATCAACAACTGCGTCAACTCCACCTTTATACATAAGACTTGCATCTTTAAATACTTTATTAGAGTCTTCGCCTGGTTGAATGGGTGTAAGTTTACCAAATAACATATCATTATTTTTAATTCTAGTCTCTTCTGGTACAAAACCTTTTTCATTTAGCTTTTCATAATTTCCATCCTTCATTCCTGCAACTTTATTTCTATCTGGTTTTCCAAATATTTCATCTTGACCTGTTGCTGGATTCTTTGTTATTTCTTCTGATTCTTTTCTATATGATTCTGCTCTAAAGAAACCTCTTTCAATAGAAGATTGATTCATCAAGATCGAATCTTCTTGATTATAACCAGTATACATAGCAATTGCTACAACTGCATTTTGTCCATAAGGTAAATTTAACAATCCTGTATACTTTGCAGTTCTTGGATATACTAGTGGGACCTGTGGATTCCATAGATTATAAGCCAAATCAACCCTATGTCTGTAATTTGATGAATAAATTCCTAAACCTTGTCTTGCTTGCGAGAAATTGAAATAATTTCTAGGTGCATCATTATGTTCTGAAAAAAGAGCATTTGATGAAATATTTCCACAAGTCATTGATGGATGAAATTCACAATGAGTAAATCTTTTATATACTGTATCATTATATCTATTTGCAGGATCTCCAAATGAATTAGGTTTACTTATTGGTGTTAACATTTTCTCATGTTCTGCCTTAACATCCTTTAACCAAAATGAAATCATCAGAGTTTCCTGTTCTTCTGGATCAATATACTCAACTGTTTCAGGATATTTGAGTAAAAAGTCTGACCATTTATGAATTTGAGTTGGATCAGTTTTTGACTTGATATTAATCTGATCAACCATCTTTTCAGTTAAAACTAATTGATTGTCTACTACTCGCAACAATGGTCTAATAATTCTACCAGAATCTGTATTAATCTTGATCTCCTTTGTATTAAAGTTATGTGAAATAGATACAAATTTTTCTATTTCTCCAGTAAATCTTTTTGATTTTAACATACTTGTTAGCTTGACTGGTTGATCTGACATACCTAACCATTCTCCATTTAAATATACACGAGTGTATATTTTAAATTTAATTGGCTGCAAATCAGTAAGTTCCAATATATGACCTGCTAATATATTTTTAATTATTTCTGGTTGTGTTGACGAGTTAATAGTTATAGTTGCAGGGTTTGATAACTGCTTAACTGTACCTACATTATGACCATGTTCTGGTGTTTCAATTGCATCAATAAAACCATACTGAGTATTATGTACATATCTCATTCTATCAATTTTTGAGGATTTATCACCTTGAGGTGTAATAATTCTTCTTAACGAAGAAACAAGTTGCATATAAGTTAATCTCTGTAACATTTGTGCAACTCCCTTCTTTTTTGAATTACCCCATGTTCCAGTAGCTAGCGCTGTATTAATTCCTTGTTCAATTGTAGTATGTTTGATCTGTGAAATAATATTAATTGGATTTTCATCAGATACATTCTTTTTTCTAAAATACTTTGTACAATCATTTAACATCTTTTTATAGTATTGTCTAAATAACTGTCCAAGTAAAACTCCTGGTGTATCAATTCGTTTGTTTATCATTGAATCTCTATCATCAATATCTGTACGTCTTAAAAAGCAATTTATTATCTTATGACACATTAAACCCATATAATATGCTTTTTTAAGAAGAGTTGAACCACCAGATGTAAACCCAACAGCTCGAGGTCCAATTGTACCCATATGAGGAAATAAATCTCTTTCTAACACAGTCATCAAATACTCACGTTTTTGCATTGTACGAACTTCAGCATTTGTTTCTGAAAATCTTCTTCCAATTATTTTCATCTTTGATATCAAATAATCAATTGCACTTTCTTGAGATCTTACATAATTTACATTTCCAAAATCATCTTTCCAACTATCTTCCTTATAATGATTTAATGAATGTTTAAGAATATTTGACATATCTGTATCATTTTCATTATACATAATATATGAATTAATTGATTTATCTGATACTATACCCAAAGCCTTGAATAATATATACACTGGAATTTCTTGCATTTGTGACATAGTAATTACAAGTGAATATGTTTTTGTCATCTTAATTGATATAATCTGAAGTTGTGAATTTAAATCTTCTGTCTTCTTAGAATTTACTTGAGCATAATATGATATACCATCTGGAAAATTAGCATCTTTCTTTGAAAATACCAAAATCTTATTCTCTGCTATTCTTTCTTGAGACATTATAATCTTCTCTGATCCTTTCAAAATATAATAACATCCTGGATCAAATGGACATTCTGTTGTAATCCTATCTTTTTTAAGTACAGTAGAACAATAATTTGATCTAAACTCAATAGGAATTTTTGCAACAGTTACTGATTTATCTTCAAATGATACTTTTTCAGTTACTTCATTTGTTTCCAAGTCAACAACTTGTTGTATTTGTTTAATATCTGCAATCAATCTTGATGAATAAGTTAAAAACTTAATTCTTGCATCTTCTGGAAATAGTATATCATCCTCATTAGAACTTTCATCTACTGGTGGTTTTAGTTGAATATTAGAAAACTTTAATCTATATTTATAAATTTTATCTTTAGTTACATTTTCATAGATAAGATTTGGATTATCTTCAAGTTCTTTAAATACAATTTCATTAATAAATTGATTGTATGAATTATGTTGAAAACTATACATTTCATATCTTTCATCAAACATCAAGTCAATTACATCATGTATCTTATTTTGTGTTAACTCATTGTTTGGAACCAATTCTGTGTTATCAGCTGAATTTTTCTTGACCATTTGTTATTAATATAATAATATATCTAAATAATTTAATTAATAAATAAATCAATTTTTTTGTTATTTTATTAAATTTAATAAAACAACAATATTTGTTTGAAACACTATGTTTATTCAGTATAGCTTCATTGTTCCAATTTGAGACTTCTCACATGGTTCAATTTTTATTTCCCATGAACCAAAGCTGACAGTTCCTATACTATCCAAGTAAAAATTTTGAACTATCCATCCCCACCATCCTGAATGTATTGGTTTTGCAAATCCTAAAGTCTTGCATGTGATATGAGGAATATGTGAATCAATTAATCCACTAATATCAGATGGAACTTCACACAGTTCAAACTCGAGTAAATAGTCATCTTGAGTAACTTGAATTGTTTTGACAGATTTAACTTCAATTTCTCTTCCAATCAAATGTTCATTTGTTACAAGCCCATGCTCAAATGTCAAATGTCTTTCATCTAACTCGATTGCCAAGTACTCCGATTGATTAAAAGTACTGGGGTTTGAGACTGTTGCTGATGCAATTGAAGTATTTGAAATACCCAAAACTCCAAAAAAGTTTGCAGCAATCGACACATTTTTTTCATCTGGAAGAGAAGATAACACATGGGATTTAGAAATATCCAAATGTGATCTTTGGAGACTGTATTGGATGCAACCTGCAAGTAAAAGGACTTGAGTATCTCGTGGAGCAATCAAATGAATAGCAAAGCCAGCTTTTTTGCAGATATCAATAGATTTATGTGAACCTGGTCCATTTCTAGTAATAATTACTAAAGACATGGTCTTCACACAGTTTGCTAAACCTTGGGCATATCTTTCTGCATCACAGCCAAACATATCCTGGTTAATTACCAGGATCTTATCTTCCAATTCTGGAATCAGGCAAAGCAAATTTGTCTTCAAATAGTCAGCAATCCAATCCTTTCCTAAACCAGGAATTCCTGTAATAAATACAGCTAACTTGGAATTAGGATTGGTTGGACCTTGATAGACTTGAAAGATGTTTCTAACAATCAAGTTCCCTGTATTTTGGTTTCTTGGCACTATTTGAGAATCAATTAATTCTGTACATTCTGCAACTTCTATTTGTTCAGGACTTGGAGTATTTTCAAACTTTCCATTGAAATTAATTTTTGTCATCATATTCATTAGTTTGACATATCCAGTTGTAGTAGTACTGGAAGGATGAAATTCGTTGTCAAAGTATTCAACTTTGAATACTGAACCAAATGTTCTATTAGATGTCTGAGATTCATTTTCTTCTGATACAGCTGACTTGAGATCACAGATTGCCAATTCAAGATCTCCAAATGAAACACAAAGAGGAATATGTTCATGTTTGTCAGAAATCAAATCGGTAAAAAATGCTTTTGCTTTTTTGTCTTGTTCAACTTGAGCTAGATTTAGCTCGGTAAATCGAAGAATTGAAATATTGGACTCGAGCTTTTCAAGCATCCCAAGCTTAGTACTATAAATCATTCCAATTTGACCAAAGGGCAAATGCTCTAATTTTGGAGGTTTGGTAAACTCGTAGGCTGAAGATGTAATCAATGGTCTAACTTTTCCAGCTTCCGACTCGGTTGTTACAATAAGAATTGGAACAAAATTGGAACCAGATTTTTCACATACAACCCAGTTAGAAACACTCGAAAAAAAATCTGGAGCATCAATTCTACCAGATGTTGATTTTGCATAGTTTTCTCTAATTGCTTGGACACAATTTGGTGTACTCATATATTTTGCAATTATACTAACAAACTCGGTCCATGCATTTCGCCATACTGGAGTCAAATAATTGACCCAATGTTCTAATGATCTTGATATGATTGGCTTGCCCGAGTAAGGTTTTGTCTTGTAACTTTCTACAACAGTTCTTACACCTCTAAGTAGATAGTATAGTAAATCTTTGTCTTTGATCATATATACTTCACCTGTTATTAAGTTCTTGACTGAAATAATAGTTCCCTCAATGAGAGTGAACTTTTCAAGCTGAATCCCAGAAGCAATAGACAAGATTTCTTGACTAGTAATTTCTGGACAAACAATTTGTTCATATACAAGTGAAACATAAGACCAAACTCGTAAGAAATTTTTTGGTTCAGACCAAGTTTCAAACTCTTCTAAACTTGGTTTATCTAGGGTTGTAGGAAGTAAATCTAATTTCTCCCTAACTGTTTCAATCCGATGAGAAATTTCTTCATCAGAAAACTCTGTGGCTCTTGAAAATCCATATTTTTCCATTTTGGTTAAAATGGAATCAGGATTTAGCAAGAGATTTAAAGTAGATGACTCTCTCACGCCCAAAATATAGAGTCCTGGGTTTTCACAGGCAATATGCTTGAATTCTCGATCAATCTTTTCAATTGGAAAAATATATTCGAGCATCAACCCTTTTAATTCGAGAATGTCTGATTCTGACATTTGAACAAGCAAATCGAAAAACTGATTTCCAATCTCTTTGCATGTTGTATATCTAAGGGAATCTAAAGAATTTAATTCTTCACGTGTTTGGACAACTGTAGGAACTGACTTGGACATGATCACATAGTAAAATTGATCATCTAGTAAAATTCCACAAATTGTTGCTGCCTCACCATTGTGTTTTTGACTCACAGATATTTTTACTGGTACACTTGTACCAATTAGTTCCTTGATACGGATATTTGATCCCATTCCTGCTTCATCAACAGAACCAAATTTGTTTAATCCATAAAAAAGACCAACCAGTTCCAATGAATCTGATTCATGGACACTAATTAAAGACCTTGGTTGATTATCTAAAAACCAAAGTGCATCTGCTGATGTATACAACGAGTCATCTGCAACTTTCCAGGGAACAAATAGATGACCATGTACTTGAATTGGTGCTGTAGTTGTAACCCAACCTTTTTCTACTCCTTCCTTCAGGGGTGCAAGTCTTGCAACTTGCAAGCTTGAAGAACTTGCTGATTTAGCTTGTTCTTCAAGCTTGGCAAAAATTTCTTTTAGCGAATCAAATGATTTCTAATTAGAATAATCTCTATCTTTTTTATTTATAAAAGTATAGACAAATTCATATAATTAACAAACTTGATATAAAAAAATATTTTCAATTTTTTATATAAAGTTTATTCAGTTTTTTCTTTAGAGCTATAATTCTCATCATCTGAATCATATATATCTATTCGTTTATTACATTCATTTAATTTAATTTGAGTATCCAAGTCTTTAATTATTGACGAAATTGCAGATATTTCATCTTGGGTTTTAATTGTTTGTTGGGCTGATTTTAGTATTTGAGATTTAGTAAAATCTGATGCAAATTTCATTGATGAACTAAATAATGGAACATATATTGAATTTTTTTTCTCATATTCTCTATTTAGTTGGCTAATCTCCTGATTAGTTGTTTTAATTGATTGAGAATTTAGCCCTGGGGCTAAATTATGTGGTTTTAAACTTAATACATTTGTTAACGTATAATTAAATCCTCCAGCAAATTGTTCTATTGTTTGTTTTTTACTAATTGTTAAAAGTTCTAAAAAATGATTATTAAGTTCAATATATTTGGAACCACACCATTTGATAAAACCACACCTTTCAGAAAAACCAGAACCTGATGAGTTTAATTTTGTTCTAATCCATTCTAATGTATCACCAGACCATTTTATTGCACGTAAAAAAGGATTGGGTGAATTTTCTACTTGATTCTTTAACATATAAATTCGCACATTTCTGATTATATTGCAACTGTTTACAAATAAAACAAAACTTATAAAATTGTATTTAGAAAACCAAGTAAAAATAAATATAAAAAAAATAACTGTATATGCTAGCTCCATTTATTAAATATAATTAATATACTTTTAAGCCCTTTAAAATAATTTACTTTTTTGTTTGGGATAAATTATTAGGATGGGTAGGATTAACTGGATTGACTGGATTGACTGGATTGAC
>Ga0209617_10000287_pt1 | contig 21556 bp, 19 predicted proteins | sample LakEriepJuly2011_2_FD_187459 | JGI IMG/M metagenome (GOLD analysis project Ga0209617, IMG submission 187459) | Freshwater microbial communities from dead zone in Lake Erie, Canada - CCB epilimnion July 2011 (SPAdes) (version 2) | ecosystem: Environmental > Aquatic > Freshwater > Lentic >...
ATGAAGGCTCGGCGCGAAGTGGTTGTAGATGGTGACCCAAGATCTGACATTGTCGCACTGTTTGTAAATAGTCGAGGCAAGCGACTCGGCACACGTGACGTACGCCGAATTTTGGATGCGCGCTCGCTAGCGCCCACACACCCACACGCACTTCGCCACACATTTGCCACGCACCTGCTCGACAACGGGGCAGATCTGAGGGCGGTGCAGGAGTTGTTGGGTCACAGTGATGTTGCAACAACCCAGCGTTATACCCACGTCAGTAAAGAGCGGCTCAAGTCGGTATACGGGGTCAGTCACCCGCGGGCATAATTGGAGGGCATGAATGCTCTGCCCGTCCGTCTCACTGTTGACCAGGCTTGGCAGCAATGGCATGACGATAAGGACGCGGTCGCTCGCGAGTGGTTGCTTGTTCATTACGCGTCGCTGATCAAGTTCGTTGCGGGTCGTTTGGCTGCAGGTTTGCCAAAGCGCGTTGACACTGGTGATCTCATTTCGGCTGGTGTGTTTGGGCTGATGAATGCCATCGATCGGTATGACCCGATGCAGGGTGCAAAGTTTGAGACGTATGCGATACCGCGCATCAGAGGTGCAATTCTTGACAGCCTTCGCGCACTTGACTGGGTGCCGAGATCGGTGCGTTCTCATTCGCGATCTATTCAGGATGCAATCTCAAAACTTGAGCACGAACTACAACGCTCTCCAAGCGACGAAGAGATTATGGCCAAGTTGCAGATCACTGAAGCCGAGTATCACAAGAGGCTTATCGATATCGCTGCTGGTTCGGTGGGGCCACTTGATCACATCGTTGCCGAAAGTACTTCTCCATCTACACATACAGACGCATACAAAGCAACGGCACCAGATGCGGTAGTCGAGGCCGACGAATTGCGCAAAGTGATGCGCCAGGAAATCAAAAAATTACCCGAGCGGGAGCGCACTGTGTTGGTGTTGTATTACGACGAAAATTTGACGTTGTCAGAAATTGGCGATGTGCTCGGTGTAACCGAAAGTCGTGTTTCACAGATTCACACCAAAGCGGTGTTGCAATTGCGTTCACGGTTGCACGCTGCCGAACTTGACTAACTTCAAACGCTGCGGAGTTGCGCTCTTGCTGAGCATGGTGCTTACTTTGTGTGAGGCTTCAATAGGCTCAGCTGCTTGCGCCAATGTTGGCACGCCAAACAGTCTGCCGATCAAGCTGCCAGTCAACTTGTCGGTGATCGATCAATTCCGAGCACCGTCTTGCAAATGGTGCAGTGGCAATCGAGGCATCGAGTACCGCACCGAGCCGGGTTCAATCGTGACTGCGGCTGCCGGCGGTATTGCATCATTCGTCGGCATGGTGGCTGGAACTCGATACGTAGTGATCAAAACAATCGATACAAGTGACAATCTGCTCGTGACCCACGGTCGGCTGCAATCGGTATCGGTCAAATCTGGCGCTGTGATAGCCGTCGGTCAGACCATCGGGGTGGCGGGAGAGTCGCTGTATATAGGTGTGCGAGTAAATGGCCAGTACACCGACCCACGGCAGTGCGCAGGCCTCGGACCTGTGGGTAAACCCCGAGCCGTTCTCGTTGCAGGCTGAAACCCGCCCGATACACTTCGTCTTTCATTATTCACGTCATTCACGTGAGCCCCATCCTGTGGTCGCCAAAAGCGCAGGGGTTCACGAATTAACCACAGGGGAGGAGAGAATCATGGCCATTATCAGCATGCGTCAAATGCTTGAGGCAGGAGTCCACTTCGGACACCAAACCCATCGTTGGAACCCACGGATGAAGCGGTTCATTTTCGGAGAGCGCAACGGCATCTACATCATCGATCTTGAGCAGACGCTCGATCGCGTAGACACTGCATACAAATATGTTCGTGACATGGTTGCTAACGGCGGAACGATTTTGTTTATCGGCACTAAGAAGCAAGCACAAGATCCAATCAAGTTTTTCTCGGAGAAGTGCGGCATGTCGCACATCAACGAGCGTTGGTTGGGCGGCATGCTCACCAACTTCGACACCATTTCAAAGCGCGTCAACAAAATGCAAGAGTACGAGCGCATGGGAACTTCGGGTGAGTTTGAGTTGATGCCGAAGAAGGAAGCCTTGTTGATCAGCCGCGAACTTGAGAAGTTGCAAAAGAACTTGTCGGGTATTCGCTCGATGAGCAAGTTGCCAACTGCAGTGTTCATCATCGACACAGTCAAAGAGCACATCGCGGTTACCGAAGCCAACAAACTTGGTATTCCAGTCATCGCCATTGTTGACACCAACGTCAACCCAGACTTGGTGCAGTTTCCAATTCCAGGCAACGACGATGCAATTCGTGCCAACGAATTGATGTCACGCATGATTTGTGAGGCTGTTATTGAAGGTCAGTTCATCGCTGAAAAGACTTCTGGCCGTGCAAGTGCTGCAGCAGCGGCTGCCGCACCAGTAACACGCAACGCCGAAGAACAAGCAGCATTTGATGCATCACAAGATGCAGCACGTGCAGCAGCCACAGCAGCACAAGCCGAGCGTGATGCACGAGTTGCATCTGCTGGCGAGACGAAGTTGGAAGGCTGATCTCGATGTCGTTTACTGCAAAAGATGTGCAGGCCTTGCGTCAAGCAAGCGGCGCAGGAATGATGGACTGCAAGAAGGCTCTTGAAACCAACAATGGCGACATGGAAGCATCCAAGTTGTGGTTGCGTGAGAAGGGTCTTGCTGCAAGTGCGAAGCGTGACGACCGCGAAAACGCGCAAGGTCTTGTTGCATTGTTGATCAAAGGCAACGTTGGTGCAATTGTCAAACTCAAGTGCGAAACAGACTTTGTGGCTAGCAGCGAGCACTTCATTGCAGAAGCAGATGTCTTGGTCAAGCTGGTTGCAGACAAGGGTGTTGATGCCGTTAACGAGCGTTCAGCACAATTCGATGACCTCAAGATCCTGCTCAAGGAAAGAATTGAGATTGGTGACGTTGTGCGTTTTGAAGCAGCTGCCGGAAACCTTTTGGATTCCTACATGCACATGCAAGGTGGCCGCTGTGTGAATGGCGTGCTCGTCGAGATGAGTGGAGCCACCCAAGAGTTGGCCCACGACATCGCGGTGCACATTGCCTTCGCCCGTCCGAAGTACATGGCCAAGAATGACGTTCCTCAAGAAGTGATCGATGCAGAGCGCGCAACGCTTGAAGTCGTTACTCGCAACGAGGGCAAGCCAGAAGCCGCCATTGGCAAGATCGTTGATGGCCGAGTACAGGGCTTTTTTAAGGACATCGCATTGCTCGAGCAGCCATATGCCAAGGACGATAAGCAGTCCGTAGCGCAGATCATTGGTAAATCGACGATCGTTCGTTACTCACAGGTGGAAATCGGCTAAAACTAGTACCTAGATATGGCATCCAAACCAACTTCAACTCCGCGATGGAATCGCATCGTTCTCAAGTTGTCTGGTGAGGCATTGGCAGAATCAACAGGCTTTGGTTTAGACAACGATGTTCTGCATCAAGTTGCAACCGAGTTGCATGAAGCACGCCAAGAATTTGGTGTCGACATTGCGGTAGTTGTTGGTGGCGGCAACTTCTGGCGCGGTGTTAAAGGTGCAGGTCAAGGCATGGACCAGGCGCAAGCCGACTACATGGGAATGATCGCAACAGTCATGAACGCACTTGCGTTTCAAGACGCGCTCGAAAGAGTCGGCCAGTCATCGCGAGTGATGTCTGCAGTCGAAATGCCAAAAGTAGCCGAGCCATATATCCGTCGTCGTGCAGAGCGTCACCTTGAAAAAGGACGTGTTGTGATCTTGGCCGGTGGAACAGGCAACCCATTTTTTACTACCGATACCGCTGCAGCGTTGCGTGCTGCCGAGATTTCTGCGCAAGCGATCCTCAAAGGAACGCACTCTGGCGTTGATGGTGTTTACACCGCTGACCCAAAGCTCGATCCCACAGCCACAAAGTATTCGCACATCTCGTATCTGGACGTGATCAACAAGGGTCTCAAAGTGATGGACTCGACAGCGATTACCTTCTGTCGTGACAACAATTTGCCGATCGTGGTTTTCAACCTGTTGGAGCGTGGAAACGTCAAGTCCATACTCAGAGGTGAGGAAATAGGTACGCTGGTCGGGTGATTGAAGAAACGTTGCTTGAGGCCATGGACGGTATGGCCAAGGCTTTGGAGCATGTCCAGTCGCAGTTTTTGGGAGTCCGCACGGGTCGTGCCACATCCAACTTGGTCGAGAAGATTGCAGTTGAGTACTACGGCGCGACGGTTCCCATGGTGCAACTCGCTTCGTTTCAGGTTCCGGATGCTCGAACTCTGGTGATCAAGCCTCATGATCGCGGCTCAATCGCAGCGATCGAAAAGGCAATTCAGTCAAGTGATCTTGGTGTCACTCCGGGCAATGACGGTGTTGTTGTGCGGTTGAGTTTTCCAATGCTCACCGAAGAGCGTCGCAAAGAATACGTAAAAGTTGTCAAGAACATGGCAGAAGACGGACGCATTGCGCTACGCAATGTGCGTCGCGATGCACGCAAGGCCATGGAGACAGCCGAAAAGGCTGGCGACATTTCGAAAGATGATTTAGAGCGAGCAGAAAAAGAGTTAGAAAAACTCACGCACGACAACGTTGACGCAATTGACAAAGCATTTAGCCGCAAGGAAACAGAACTACTCGAAGTGTAGGGAGACATCTCATGAGCAATGACAATAGGGGCAATTTTTCGGACGATGATACGAATGGTGTCGACAGAACTGTTGATCCCACTATCGACTTCGGTGATGAGTTTGGCGTAGTCAAGTTTGCCGAGACAGACGACAGTGGTCCTGCACTTGCTTTTGGTACGAATGACACAGAACAACTTCCGCATTGGACCGAGGCACCTACTGGCGAGGTTCCGCGTTTTGGAAAAACTGACGATCAACCAACTCGGCGAATAGTTATTGGCGCAGATTACAGCCGCCGCGATCGTGATGATTCTGACAACTCCGACGTGTGGTCTGCATACAACGAACCAGACCCAAGTGCATCGGCTGGTGCTCGTCGTCCATCATTTGAAACAACTACACCGCCACCGGTCAGTTCTCCTCGCCGTGAGGGTCGCATTGTTATCGGCACCGATCCAACAGACGAGCGCCGTCGCCCTGTTGCGCGAGATGCATCGGGTGCACAATCGCGACCAGTTTCACGTCCTGCTTCGCGCAGCAGTTCGTCTAGGCCCTCTGCTCGTGGCGCACAGGTGACTCGTGCACAGCGTTCGTCATCTGGCCCGAGCGCTGGCAGAGACTTGCCAACAGCAACAGCAGTGGGCGCATTACTTGCTGCCGTATTCATTGCATCATTGATGTGGAGACCAGCAGCAGTGATGTTGCTGATCGCCGTGCTCATCGGTGTTGCTGCATTCGAGTTTTTTACTCAAGCCAACGTGAGCGGCTACCGACCATCAACAGTCATTGGTGTTGTTGGCTGCGTTGCTGCACCGCTCTGCGCATATTGGATCGGTGATGCAGCACTTCCTCTCGTGATCGTGTTTGGTTTTATCGCCACAGTTGTTGTATTCGTCGGCAGCGATGGCATTGAGTCTGGTCCAGTGCCAAACACCGCAATCATGATGCTTGCAATATTGTGGATCGGCCTGATGAGCTCGTATGCGGCGTTGATTCTGCGTTTCTCGTCTGCAAACGGTGCAGCCTTTGTAAACGTAGGTACCGACACCTTGTTCATCGTCGTTATTGGAGTGATTGCCAATGACATGGCTGCCTACTTCGCAGGCACGGCGATGGGACGAACGCCCTTGCGTGATTGGATTAGTCCAGCGAAATCCATTGAGGGTTTGATTGGCGGAACCGTCGGCACATTTTTTGCGGTTGTGCTTGTCGGAATGCAGAGCACTACGTGGAACAGTTTTGGAGATTGGTTCTTGCTCGCCTTAGTGATTTCGGTCATGGCGCCACTTGGCGACCTTGCCGAGTCGATGTTTAAGCGCAACCTCAACATCAAAGATTTTGGCACTGTTTTGCGTGGGCATGGGGGAGTTCTTGACCGTTTCGACAGCCTGTTGTTTGTCTTGCCGGCCGCCTATTACCTCACTCTTGTCATCCAACCCTGGGGCTGATTTACCCATTTCGCTGACAGACTGAACAGATGTCGGTCGTGCGTGTTGCAATTGCTGGATCAACTGGCTCGATTGGTACGCAAACCCTAGATGTCATTTCCCGTAGTGGTGGTGAGTACGAAGTAGTCGGCCTTGGAGTTGGAGGTTCTGCAGATGCAGTAATCGCGCAAGCCAAGTCGTGTAACCCGAAGATTGTTGCTGTGAGCAATGACGAGGCCCGAAAGAAAGTTGCCAAGGCGTTGCCCGATGTTGAAGTTGTTGCTGACCTTGCTGAGCTTGCGCGCGACGCCGATGTTGTTGTCAACGGCGTAGTTGGTTTCGCGGGCTTGTCAGTAACGATGTCAACACTGCAACACGGCAAGCGTCTTGCGCTGGCAAATAAAGAGAGTCTGATCGCGGCTGGTCCTATTGTGCAACCACTGCGAAGCATTAAGGGTGCAGTGATTGTGCCTGTCGACAGCGAACACTGTGCAATTCATCAATGCTTGCGATCATCAACTGACGCACAACGCGAAGTGCAGCGCTTGTTGCTGACTGCAAGTGGTGGGCCATTTCGGGGTCGCACGGCAGAGTCGCTGCAAGAGGTGACAATCGCTGATGCACTCAAGCACCCAACATGGTCAATGGGTCCAAAGATCACTGTCGATTCTTCAACATTGATGAACAAAGGACTTGAAGTTATAGAGGCTCATGAATTGTTTGGGGTTGGGTTTGACAACATTGATGTTGTTGTGCATCCGCAGTCAGTTGTGCACTCGATGGTCGAGTTCGCAGATGGTGCGGTCATCGCGCAGTTGTCTTTGCCCGACATGCGACTGCCGATTGCTTATGCGCTTGGGTTTCCTGCGCGCTCCGACATTGCGTTTGGCGCGATTGATTGGACACAACTGAGTCGTCTCGACTTTGAGACACCAGATAAATCCACATTTCGATGTTTGGATATTGCTTATCAGGCTGGTCGAATTGGTGGAACCGCACCCGCATGGTTAAGTGCGGCCAACGAAATTGCAGTGGAAGCCTTTTTGGATGGGCACATATCGTGGTCAAAAATTGCTGGCGTAATTGAGCAAACGATGCAACACCATGATGGAGTTTCACCCACAACAGTTGAGGATATTTTGAATGCAGATGCATCAGCCCGCAGGTTTGCAGCACTGGAGTTAACAAAATGAGTTCGTTCTATAACAAGTTTCGCGACGAGATCGTGGCAGGTGGTGACACAATTGATCAGCCCAAGCGCATCAACGATAAACGCACAAGTTTGATTGCGGGTATTTCACTGATCGGATTGCTCGTTTGGCTGGGGGTAAGCAGCCCTTGGACATTTGTTTTTGTGGTGGGCTTGCTCATCTCTGTCTTTTTGCATGAGATGGGACATTTTGTTACTGCTCGTCGCACGGGCATGAAGGTGACGCAATTTTTTATGGGCTTTGGCCCACGGCTGTGGAGCATGCAGCGAGGAGAGGTGGAGTATGGCATCAGGGCATTGCCGCTTGGAGCATTTGTTCGCATAGTCGGTATGAACAATCTGGATGAATGCGATCCAGCCGATGAACCACGCGCCTATCGAGCACAGTCGTATCCAAAACGTCTACTAGTCATCACTGCTGGCTCATTGATGCACGGCGTTATTGCGCTCGTCCTGTTTTTTGGGGTCTATGCGACTTCTGGTCGCTACAGCGAAACCGGCGACGTACTTGTGACTTCTCCTCCTGCTGCTAATTCTCCAGCACAACAGTCGGGTGTTGTGATGGGAGACGTCGTTCGAGAGATGGATGGCATTGTCATTACGAATCGCGACCAATTTGTTGAGCAAATTGTGTCGAAGCAACCGGGTCAGAGCATCTCGGTACTTGTCGATCGTGGAGGCGAACTAGTCTCGCTCAACGTCACGCTTGGAAACAATCCGGTCGATAGCTCGCTTGCATATTTTGGTGTAGCAAGTTGGTCGCTTGATTACGTTCGCGTCAATCCGATTAAGGCTGTTGGCTATGCAACACAAGACTTGGTTGTAACAGCAGGTAGGTCGGTGGTGGGTGTGTTTGTGGTGCTCAATCCAATCAATATTTTCAACAGCGTTGTCGACGAAAAAGCCGACCCTGCAACTCGTCCCGGCACTGTTGTCGGCGCGAGCCAACTTGGTGGCGAGATCGGTCGACAAGATGGGTTGAAGGGTGTGCTGTTGCTGCTCGCAAGTATCAACGTGTTTGTCGGCGTGTTCAACATGTTTCCGTTGCTGCCCTTTGACGGAGGTCATGCCGCGATTGCCACCTACGAACGATTTCGTTCGCGACGCAACAAGGCGTATCGCGCCGATGTTGGCAAGATGGTGCCAGTTGCCACGATGGTTATGGGATTACTAGCCATGCTTCTAGTCGTTGGCTTATATCTCGATCTCACTCAGCCAATTGGCTGAATATCGCAGCGGATAAAACGTTGCAAAACCGTGCCGTGATGACAAACTGGTATTCATGACCGTATATGCGAGGCGCGAAACGCGCCAGATCTCGGTAGGCAAAGTTGCCGTTGGTGGCAATGCGCCAATCAGCATTCAGTCAATGACCATCACCAAGACGGCCGATGTTGAAGGTACGTTGCAACAAATTTATGCCCTTGCTGCGGCCGGCTGCGACATCGTGCGCTGCACGTGCAACGAAGCTGAAGCCGCTGAGGGTCTTGCCCAAATAGTTCCACGTTCGCCAGTGCCGATCATCGCCGACATCCATCATCAATACAAGATGGCGTTAGCAGCAATGGAGGCAGGTGTGCACGGCTTGCGTCTCAATCCTGGAAACATTCGTAAACCTGAACACATCAAAGCGGTTGCATCCGAGGCCCGCGATCGCAAGGTGCCAATTCGGATTGGTGTCAACGGTGGATCTCTTGACCCAGCGTTGTACGAAAAATATGGCGGCCTGACTGCTGAAGCGATGGTGGAATCCGCTTTGCAAGAGATCGCATATTTCGAAGAAGTTGATTTTGATTTGATCAAAATCTCTGTCAAGGCTTCCAACGTTCCGCTCATGATCGAGGCATATCGCCAGTTGAGCGAAGTAACCAATCATCCATTGCACCTTGGAGTCACCGAAGCCGGGCCACTGCCAGGTGGACTGATTAAGGCAACGGCAGGAATCTCGACATTGCTCATGGAAGGCATCGGCGACACGATCCGTTACAGCCTGACTGCCGACCCAGTGGAAGAAGCGCGAGCAGGCAGACAATTACTTGAGTCGCTCGGTTTACGTGAGCGCAAAAATGTTGACTTGATTGCGTGCCCAAGTTGTGGGCGAGCAGAGATTGATGTCATAGATGTCGCCAATCGCGCACAAGCTGCTTTTGCAGACAAAAAGATTCCATTGCAAATTGCGGTCATGGGCTGTGTTGTTAATGGCCCAGGCGAAGCACGTGAGGCCGACCTAGGTATTGCAGCGGGCAACAAACGAGGCCACTTGTTCGTCAAGGGCCGCAACGTGGCGGTAGTGCCAGAGTCGGAAATGGTGGAAGCGCTCATTGACTGGGCCACATATATTCACGAACATGGAGTGGACGCTGCGGTTGCTCGCGTTGACACCGCGCTCGCCGAGCGAGAAGCAACAAAAGATCGCAATATGTTGCTCAAAGAGCACGGCGATGATGTCAATCATGCCGACGAAAAAATTGTGGAAATACGAAAAAAAGTCGCCGGCAACTAGCCAGCAACAGTTGTTGTCGTTGTTGTAGTAGGCACAACCACATTCCACAAGTTTTGTGCAATCTCGATGTAGAGAGTTGCGCGCGCTCGATATCCAATCGGTTGCAAGTGCAGTTTGTCAAAGGCAAACCACTTTGGGTTGGCAGAGATCATTGTGTACCAGTCGATGACCGAGACGTTTGGGTAGTCAAGCGCAACACGATTGAGCACTCTGTTAAACACTGGTGATGCGCGAATGTAATACTGACTATCAATTCGTGAAACATTGACCCACACCACCGGAATGTCACCAATCAATGTGAGTAGTTCACGTATTCGGTCTTCGTAGTAACGAACTTTGATCGAACCTTGCAAGTCGTTACTCCCAAGTGCCACGATGACAGCCGAAGGTCGTACTTTTGCCTTGAGATACTTGGCGTATGTCTTCACCCCGTTGTGCAGTGTGTTGGCAGGGCCGCTGATATTGCGAGAGAATGCCCCATCCACAATTACTTTGTCAAAAGTATTGAGTGCCTGCAGTTTTGGCGTTACGTTGCCAAACCCTTTGTAATTGGCACCCCAAGTAATGCTGTCGCCAAGAATCAGCAGGGTGTGTGTAGGTTCGACGGCGCGTGCATTGCCAACGAAGATGCAAGAAATCAGCGCGATAGCGAAAATGGTGAGAGATCTGCGGACCCGCAGGTTCAATGCGTTCCCCATGTACGAAACACTGTTGCGGTTCCGGTGAGTTGGACAGATTCGTTGTTGCGCAACACACATGCCTGACCTCGCCTGATTGTGCTGGCGTCGCCTTCGGTGCACACCAAAATTTCTGCGTGGTGCGTTGCCTTGACCGTCGTTTCTCCAGCAACATCAATGCGCTCAACCCCAAAACGCGATGTGGAGACAGGGTAGGTGAACCGTCCTGGGGTCACTTCGGTTGCATTGACAACTGGTGAGGGAATCGATTCAAAACGTGCGACGGCCAAGAATTCGTCGACGCTGACGTACTTTTTGGTGAAGGCTGCTCGCACCACGTTGTCTGATGACGACATCACTTCAACGCCGGATCCACTGAGATATGCATGCGCATTGCCTGCGCCAAGAAAAAGCGCCTGACCAGGAGAAAGTCGTATGTGGTGCATCAACAATGCAACGAGTACGCCGCCGTTGCCTGGGTACATGCTTGCCAAGCGACCTGCCCATGCAGGCAATTGTGCTGGGAGTTGGTGTGGCCCAGTGGTCAATGCCCAGCGCACACATTCAGCGAGCCCGTCACTCTCAAGATGCTCTGCGAGTTGCGTCCAGCCAAATCGTTTGCACAACTCAAGGGATTCTTCTATCGATCGAAATCCACAAATTGCATCAAATGAAGTCAACGCAATGAGTAGTTCGGGTTTTGCTGATGCATCTCGGTAGATGCGTTGCGGTGCGTCGAGCGAAATACCGATTTCGTTTTCTTGTTGAAACCCACTCGCTGCCTGTTCGTCGGTGGGGTGGGTCTGCAGCGAAAGTGGTTTATTGGCAGAAATAATTTTGACGAGGAAAGAAAGATCGCCAGTCAGTTGCTCAAGTGGTTGACTTCCGGTTGCATTCTTTACGAGCGATGGTCCACCTCGATGAGTGCCAAACCACAATTCGGCCCATGGACGTGCATCGGCTTCTGTCGAGAGAAATTCTGGAATGAACTGTTGATCGCCCCAGTCGTAGTGCTGGACAACGCCTCGCAGTAAGTGCATTGCTAGCTCGTCGCGCAGGCGCTTTTCACGTGTGCCGCAGCATCAGCAATTGCTACTTCACTCGCCAAGCCTGTCAAACGGTCGCGTACTTCGACGACGCCATTGGCAGCGCCTCTGCCCACAACAACGATGATTGGATTGCCGATCAATTCGGCATCTTTAAATTTGACGCCGGGTGACACGCCAACACGATCATCAAGCAACACACGAATTCCTTGGCTGTCAAGAGTCTGTGCAAGATTATTCGCGGTGTCGGTTATGAGACCATCTTCTTTGCCAGCCATCACAATGTGCACATTGAATGGGGCAATAGCGTGAGGCCAACGCAGACCAATGTCGTCACACGTTGCTTCGGCTATTGCAGCAACTGCACGCGACACACCAATGCCGTACGAGCCCATCGTTACGATTTGGGCTTTGCCATTTTTGTCGAGCACGCTCAAGCCCAAGACTTCTGCATATTTTCGACCGAGTTGAAACACATGGCCAATCTCGATGCCTCGTTTGATGATCAGTGCAGAAGCACACGATGGACATGTGTCGTCGTCGCGCACTTCGGCAACGTCAATTACTCCGTCTGCTGTGAAGTCTCGGCCATGTACAAGATGTGCAACGTGTTTGCCTGCGGCATTTGCTCCAGTAATCCACTCGCTGCCATCGGCAATACGTGGGTCGAGCAAATAGCGCACGCCTGTTGAATGTGCAAGGCCCAAGGCGTTTGGTCCGATGTAGCCCTTGACGAGTTTTGGATTTGCTGCAAAGTGTGTGTCATCAAACGGCACCACTTCGGCTGGTGATACTTGTGCTTCAAGACGTTTCATGTCCACTTCACGGTCACCTGGCACGCCGATGGCGAGTGCTTCAATGTGTCCGTCGGGGTGGCGCAAATTGACAACAACGTTTTTAAGTGTGTCTGCTGCAGTCCACTGTCGATCTGCTCGTTGCAAATCTGCGCGCGAATTGAATAAATCAACAAGTGTCTGAATTGTCGGTGTTGACGGAGTGTCAAAAACTTGTGCTGCTGGCGTTGACTTCGAATCAATCGCAGTTGGTGCACCGACTCGCACCGCTTCGGTGTTGGCGGAGTAATTACATTTGGTGCACTGCACGAAAGTGTCTTCGCCGATCTCGCAAGGAAACAAAAACTCTTCGGACTTGGATCCGCCCATCGCGCCCGACATTGCGGACACGATTGCAAATGGCAATCCGAGTCGTTCAAAAATGCGCACGTAGGCATTGCGGTGAGCGTCGTAGCTCTGTTGCAAGCCTTCATCGTCGATATCGAAACTGTACGAGTCCTTCATTGAAAACTCGCGTCCGCGCAACAGACCGCCACGTGGGCGCGCTTCATCGCGAAACTTGGTCTGAATCTGATATAGCGAGAGTGGTAGGTCTTTGTAACTCGAGTACAGGTCTTTTACGAGCAGCGTAAACATTTCTTCATGTGTTGGACCAAGCAAGAAGTCCACTTTGCGTCGGTCTTGCAAACGAAACAAATTGTCGCCGTAGTCTGTCCATCTGCCGGTCGCTTCATATGGCTCGCGTGGCAACATGGCAGGAAAATTGACTTCCTGTGCACCAATGTTGTCCATCTCTTGGCGAATGATCTCGGCGACATGTTGGTACACACGCCAGCCGAGTGGAAGCCATGTGTAACCGCCAGGTGCTGCGCGGCGAATGTATCCAGCCCGCACAAGAAGTCGGTGGCTTGGAACCTCTGCATCAACGGGGTTGTCGCGCAATGTGCGTACAAACAGGGTGGACATTTTGTTGATCACGCGCGGTTGCTTCGTTTCGTTCAGGGTGAGGTTTTTTGGCTTACTGATAACTGAATTTACTCGGTATCTATTGGTCTAAATGCCTTTGACCTGTTGAGCGAGCCGTGACGAACCTTAGTTCGCGGGGATATAATGGTTGAGTCCTTTAAAGTTCGTCGAGCTAAAAGGCGTGGGTCTCGACCCACGCCTTTTGTTCATTACAGGGCCTTGTTTTTAGGGTTTTAAACCCCCAAAACAAGCCAAAAGCACTTGATACATAGTCGGGAAGGGAGAGAAAAACATGTCAGTAGCACGTGGAAGCACCAAGTTGAACCCTGTCGTTGATCGTGTCTCTGCTCTCATTCTTCCGATCGTGACCGACCTTGGTCTCGAGTTGTACGACGTCGAATACCAGGGCGGAATCTTGCGCGTTGTTGTCGACACCCCAACTGGTGGTCCAGCTGGCGTCAACATGGAGTCGATCGCATTGATCACTCGACTGATCTCCCGCGAGTTTGACCACAGCGATCCAGTGCCTGGCCATTACACACTTGAAGTAACGAGCCCTGGCCTTGAGCGCTCGCTTCGTGTGCCAAAACATTTCATTCGCGAAGTCGGAAAAGTTGTTGCTATTCGCTTGACCGCAGCCGTCAACGGTGTGCGTCGTGCGCAAGGTGTGTTGTTGTCAGCAGACGAAAACAACATTGTTGTTCGACTGAATGATAAATCAACAACCGAAATAACCGAGATGACGATTGGTTACGACATGATCGATCGCGCTCGCACAGTGTTCGAATGGGGCCCAACTCCAAAGTCGGGTGCAACAAAGGTGAAGACCAAGACGCAATCGGAGGTTAATGAATCATGAGCAATCTCGATATGACAGAAGCAATCCGTATGTTGGCAGGGGATCGCGGCATTTCCGTGGATTCTCTTTTGCAGGTGCTCGTTGAAGCACTCGCGACCGCGTACAAAAAGCGTCAGGGTGCAGCCGAAGAAGTAATTGTCGGCATCAACCCAGAAAACATGGACATCACATTCACCGCCTACGACGTGGATGATGACGGCAACTGGATCAACGAGCGCGACGACACGCCGAAGAAAGACGAACTCGGTCGCATTGCTGCGCAAACGTTCCGCCAAGTGATGAGCCAGCGCATCCGTGAAGTAGAGCGCGATCGCAAGTTTGAGGAGTACGCAAACCGCGAAGGCGACATTGTGTCTGGCATCGTGCAAAAGACCGATACCAAGTACACATTGCTCGACCTTGGTCGTGTGGAAGCACTTCTTCCACAAGCCGAGCAGGTGCAAGGCGAAGTGCGCGAGCCAAATGCGCGCCTCAAGGCATACATCGTCGAAGTTCGCAAGACTCCGAAGGGCCCACAGATTGTTGTCAGCCGTACGCACCCTGGTCTCATCAAGCGCTTGTTCGAGCTTGAAGTGCCAGAAATTGCCGATGGCGTCGTAGAAATCAAGGCTTGTTCGCGCGAACCGGGACAACGCACCAAGATCGCAGTTTGGTCAAATGACCACAACGTTGACCCAGTGGGTGCCTGTGTAGGTGCTCGTGGTGGTCGTGTTCGCATGGTCGTCACCGAATTGCGCGGCGAAAAAGTCGACATCATTCCATTCAGCGAAGACGTGCGCGACTTCATTGCTAAAGCAATGTCGCCTGCAAAGGTCACCGATGTTCGATTGAGCAGCGACGGCACTCAGGCCGACGTCATTGTTCCCGACTTCCAACTCTCGTTGGCAATCGGCAAGATGGGAGTTAACGCCAACCTTGCAGCACGACTTACTGGTGTGCGTCTCGACATTAAGAGCGAGACACAAGCCGCTGACGAAACATCTGGCTACACAGCAGTTGTTACTGAAGATGCTCCTGCAGCCGACTACGCCGAAGGCGAGTGGGTTACTAATGCAGAGAGTGGCGCGATGGAGTGGCATGCGGCTGATGGTTCTGTAGTGAGCCAAGAACAATGGGCGCAAAACACCGGCACTGCAAATGATGACGCCGCAACAAATGGTGAGGGGAACTAACACTTGGCCAAGATCTTGCGCGTTCATGAGCTTGCTAAAGAGCTCGGCATGTCCAATCAAGAGACCCTTGATTTGTGCGGCAAGATGGGTATCGGTGTAAAAACACAATCTTCCACGATCATTGATCAACAAGCCGACCGTGTGCGCACAAAAGCGCAACGTGAAGGTCTTGTGCGTGACGTGCAGCCCGAAGAACCAAAGCCAGTAAAAAAGGCTGTGAAGAAGGCTGCTGCAAAAAAATCTGATGATGGAACCGAAGAGAAGGCACCGGTCAAGAAGGCTGCTGCTAAAAAAGCTGTTGCGAAAAAGGCAGTTGCTAAAAAAGCAGTTGCCAAGAAGTCTGTTGCTGACTCAGATTCGTCTGACACGAGCGAGCCAAAATCAGTAACTCCGGCAGCAGAAGTGATTGAAGCACCAAAGTCTCCAGTCGCGCATGCTCCAGTGATTTCTTCTGCGAGGCCAATCAAGTCGCCTGCGCCAGTTGCACGCACAGCGCCTGTTGCACAGCCAGCACCAGCAACAGCAACACCTACTGCACCTGTCGCGCAGCCGGCTCCAGCAGCGCCTGTTGCGCCGAGCGCACCAGCAGTTCGCACTGCGCCAAGTGGCCGTCCAATTCCTCCACCACCAGGTAGCAGCCGTCCAATTCCGCCTCCACCTGGTGGCGCTCGTCGCCCTGGTGATACGGGTGCAAGTCGTCCTCCTCTTACGCGACCAATCGGCCCTTCAACAGGTCGTCCGGGTGGCGGTGCAGGTGCTCGCACCGGCCGTTTGTCTGGCACTGCGCTTGGTCGTGGTCCTGTTGGCACTGGTGGTCCTATGCGCCCTTCGGCTCCGGGCGGTGCTCGTCCAGGTGGTCCGGGTGCTCGTCCAGGTGGCCCAGGCGGTCGTCCTCCATTTGGTGGTGGCGCTCGTCCAGGTGGTCCAGGCGCTGGTGCAGGAGCACGTCCGGGTGGCCCAGGCGCTGGTGGTCCAGGTCGTCCAGGTGGCGGTCGTCCAGGTGGTCCAGGTGGCGGACAACGTCGCGCTCCAAAAAAGAAATCTCGTGCACGTCGTCGTCAAGACTTCGACGAAATGTTGCCGCAAACTCCAACGAGTTACACAGCAAGCCACGCAGCAGTTCCTGAGGGCATCATCATTATCGAGCGCGGTTCGTCTGCGCAAGAGTTTGCTCCTAAATTAAATCGCACATCAGCAGACGTTGTTCGCTATTTGCTCGAGCACGGCGAGATGGTGACTGCAACGATGACACTTGCCGATGAGCAAATGGAATTGTTTGCACTCGAAGTTGGTGCAGAAATCTTGCTCGTTGATCCAGGTCAACAAGAAGAGATGGAATTGCAAGCCATGTTCGACGACTCCGATGATGACGACGAGGCTTTGCAGCAACCGCGTTCGCCAATCATCACGGTGATGGGTCACGTTGACCACGGTAAAACTACGTTGCTCGACCGCATTCGCTCGACAAGCGTGGTCAGTGGCGAAGCTGGCGGAATCACGCAGCACATCGGCGCTTACCAAGTCGTCAAAGAGGGCAAGTCAATCACCTTTATCGACACACCTGGTCACGCTGCATTTACCAAGATGCGCGCCCGCGGTGCTCAAGTCACCGACATTGTTGTGCTCATGGTTGCGGCCGATGACGGTGTCATGCCACAAACGATTGAGGCCATTAGTCATGCTCGTGCTGCTGAGGTTCCAATCGTCGTTGCCATTAACAAAATCGACAAAGACAATGCCGACGTACAACGTGTACTTGCACAACTTGCAGAGAACCAACTCACTCCAGAAGCATGGGGCGGAGAAACAATTGTCGTTGAGATGGCAGCACAAAGCGGCCTTGGCGTAGATGATTTACTTGAGCAATTAAGCGTTTTGTCCGAAGTGGAAGAGTTCACAGCAAACCCATCTGGTCGCGCCAAGGGCATTGTGCTTGAAGCACAGCTCGACATCGGTCGTGGCCCAGTTGCAACGGTTCTTGTCGATAAGGGCACTCTCAAAGTGGGCGACCCAATCGTCGCTGGCGCTGCGTGGGGCAAAGTTCGCGCACTGATCAACGATCGTGGAGAGCAGATCAAAGAAGCCGGACCATCAACACCTGTGCAGGTGCTTGGTCTCAGTGCCGTTCCAAACGCCGGAGACGAATTTCGCTCCGCACCAAACGAAAAGACTGCAAAGACTGTGGCCGAATCCCGCGAGCAGCGCTATCGCACGCTCAATCAGCGTGGAGATGCGCGCGTGCAACGCGGTGTCAAGTTGGAAGACATCTTCTCTCAGATTCAGGCAGGCGAAGTTGCCACGCTCAATGTCATCATCAAATCTGATGTGCATGGTTCGTTGGAAGCCGTAACCGAGAGCTTGCGCAAACTCGAGCGTGACGACGTGCGTGCAGCATTTGTGCACCGCGCAGTAGGCGCAATCACCGAGAACGACATTGCGCTCGCTGCAGCAACCAACGCGACATTGATTGGTTTCAATGTGCGACCAGATCGCAAAGTGCGCGACATGGCTGCTGCTGAAGGCGTCGAGATCCGCACCTACGAAATCATTTACAAACTGATCGAAGACATCGAGAAGGCCATGAAGGGCATGCTTGCCCCAGAATTCGAAGAAGTGGTCACTGGCGAAGCCGAAGTGCGCGAAATCTTCCGTGCGCCAAAAGTTGGAGCAATTGCAGGTTGCTCAGTGCGCATGGGTGTCGTTACTCGTGGCTCCAAGGTTCGCTTCCTACGTGACGGCACAATCATTTGGAAGGGTGCAATCAACACATTGCGTCGCTTCAAAGACGATGTGCGTGAGGTTCGTGAAGGTTTCGAGTGCGGTATTAGCCTCACCGATTTCCAAGACCTCAAAGAAGGCGACATCATTGAAACCTTCGAGCTGCGCCAAATCGCGCGCGACTAGTCTTGTCGGTTATGGCCGACGTCAATTTTCATTTCGATCCGATCTGTCCTTGGGCATGGATCACCAGCAGGTGGGTAACTGAAGTACAACAACTGCGCAATTATGAAGTTTCGTGGAAGTTCATTTCGCTCAAGATGATCAACGAAAGCACGGACTACTCAAAAATGTCGCCCGGACATCTAGAAGGACACGTGTTTGGTCTAGAGGTGTTGCGCATTGCAAGTGCGGCTCGCACGACTGATGGCAATCCTGGTGTTGCAAGTGTCTACACCGCGTTTGGCACCGCATTGCACACCAATCACCGCCGCGAAGAGGCAATGAAAGATTCGCCAGCGTTTTACGCCAAGGTACTGACCGAGGCTGGTTTGCCAGTCAAGTGGGCCGAATCGAGCACTGACACTGCGCATGATGAAGTCATCAGATTTGAATCCAAAGCAGCACTCGAGCGCACTGGCAAAGATGTGGGTACACCAATTATTACGTTTAACCCACAGACAGATCGCGAAGCAAGCGTCTTTGGTCCAGTAATTTCCAAGATTCCACGGGGAGAAGAAGCAGTTCGACTGTGGGACGCAGTGCAGATCATTGCAGAGTCAGGTGTGAGCGAAATAAAGCGCACACTTCGTGATCGACCACAGTACGACTAGTAAGTTGTCCAAATGAGAAGAGACGAGAATTCATGAAAGTTGTTTACACACCAGCACATATGGGCCACAACCCTCATGCAGAAATTGCTGCATCACGTTCTGCGTCGCCGTTTGAACACATTGGTCGCGCAGAAGCGATTAAAGAGACATTGATCAACGATTCGAGCATGGAGTTTTTGTCGCCAACAGAGTGGGGCACAGAGCCAATTGATGCAGTGCACACACCAGGGCTCAACAAATTTTTGATGACCGCATGGGCCGACTATCAGCGCGAGATGCGACCAAGTCACGAGGTTGTTCCCGATTTCTTTTATCGTCCATCGTTACGCGAGTCGATGAGCCAGATCGAAGAGCCGGTAGCAGTCAACGCTCGACTTGGCTGGTGGTGCTTCGAGACAACGACACCGCTCACCGAAGGCACATACACAGCAGCACGCGGTGCAGTTGACACAGCCCTGACTGCAACGAAACTGGTGCTCGATGGCGAATCGTATGCATATGGTCTGTGCAGGCCTCCTGGGCATCACGCCACCACCGATCTATACGGCGGTTATTGCTTCTTCAACAATGCTGCAATCGCAGCGCATCACGTGGCCACCACCACTGGCACAAAAGTGACTGTGCTCGATGTGGATTATCACCATGGCAATGGCACTCAAGAGATTTTCTATGAGCGCGACGATGTGCAGTATGTGTCGTTGCACGGCGATCCTCAACGCGCCTATCCATACTTCACCGGCTATAGCGACGAGCAGGGCTCTGGCAAAGGACGCGGATCTAATTTCAATGTTCCACTTGCTGCTCGCACCGAAGATGATTTCTTTATCTCCGCTCTCGACAAAGCGTGTTCGGCAATTACCAAATTTGGCCCGAGCATGGTGATCGTTTCACTCGGTCTCGACACATTCTTTACCGATCCCATTAGTGACTTGTCGGTCACTCAAGACGGTTTCAAACGCAGTGGCGACTTGGTGCGTCAGATGGGTTTGCCAACGGTGGTGTTGCAAGAGGGCGGATACGACGTAGATGCTTTGGGCAACAACGTGCAAGCCTGGCTGCACGGCCTCGCTGCTTCGTGACTAACTGTGAGTGCTGATTAATCCTCGAATTTGATGGTTGCTCGGGCATCGTCCATCTGAGCCTCAGTAGGTTTGCGAAAAATTGTGATCATCACGATTCCTGCAACGAGGTACACAAACCCGTTCATGATCCATGCAACGTGCATCTCGGTCATATCAATCAGATCCAGCGAAGTGCCTGCTCGCCGTGCCGACTCGATGCGCCCAAGGGTAGGAGCGGCAATTGCGAGCGACAATGCAGCGCCGAGTGCCGTACCTATTTGACGAGCCGTGTTGTTGAGTGCAGAACCCATCGCAAACTGAGCAGGTTTGAGAAAGGCAGTTGCCGAACTTGACAGTGTTGAAATGCTCAAGCCGACACCAAACCCAGTGAGGAGCATCCACGGCAAGTAGTGCGTCAGATAGTTGGGCTGAATTGGGATAAAAGTTGTGAGACCAAACGTGCCAACACTGAGCATGATTGAGCCAGTAAGTAAAACTCGTGCATGCCCAAATTTCGTTGCATACTTGCCCGCGAATGGTGCAACCAATGCAGCCATGCCAGGTCCTGGCATGGTGGCGAGTCCCGAGAGCGCAACACCATAACCCCACACCGCTTGTAACCAGAATGTGTTGAGTAGCCACATACCGATAAAACCAACGCTGAACAGCAGGCCCGAGAGATTTGCCGCCAATACAAATGGCAATCGAAAGAGTTTCAAGTCGAGTAGCGGACTCGTTACGACTCTGCAGCGTTGAACGAAGAGTGCGACCAAGATGAGGCCAATAACGATTGAGCCGAGTGTTTTGGTATCTGTCCAACCCCATGCTTCGCTTTGCGAAATGCCCAGCACCACAAGTGCGATACCAGTAAAGCCGAACACGACACTTGGGTAATCCACTTTGCGCTGCGCGTTTGGGTCTTTGCTTTCATGCAAGATCTTGCGGCCCAGCAAGATGGTGACAACGGTAAATGGAATATTGATAAAGAACAGTGATCTCCAACCAAGAGAGTCGACAAGGATGCCGCCAACGGATGGTCCGAGTGCTGCAGCGAGACCTCCTGTTGCACCCCAGATGGCAATTGCCTGAGTACGTTTTTCAACAGGAAACTCTGGCAACACCAATGCGATCGATGCAGGAGTAAGTTGCGCACCGCCGATTGCCTGAATGATGCGGGCAAGTATCAGCACCCATGTGGTTGGTGAGATGCCGCAGAGCAACGACCCGACGCTAAAAATGAAGAGTCCGCGCAAAAACGAGCGCTTGCGACCATATACATCGGCAAAGCGGCCTGCCGTCAGCAACCCCGCAGCGTAAGCGATCGCATATGCCGAGAAGACCCAGGTGATGAGGCTTCCACCACCGAGATCGGCTTCAATGGTGCGCTTGGCCACAACAACAATTGACACATCGAGCGAGACAAGGAATGTTGCAATCGCCGTGAGGCTGAGCACTTGATACGCGCGAGGAATACGCGATACATGTGTTGCCGTCATCAGTCGTCCTCGTTTCTCGAACGACTGTAGCCACCTTGTACTCTGCTTTCAAATTTGCGTCTTTGTCGTTGGCTTCCCAAGGACCTTCCCATGCTTTGATCACGATCGTCTGTAGATGTTGTGTGTAGACGTAATGCGAAGATA
>Ga0209617_10000290_pt1 | contig 21514 bp, 15 predicted proteins | sample LakEriepJuly2011_2_FD_187459 | JGI IMG/M metagenome (GOLD analysis project Ga0209617, IMG submission 187459) | Freshwater microbial communities from dead zone in Lake Erie, Canada - CCB epilimnion July 2011 (SPAdes) (version 2) | ecosystem: Environmental > Aquatic > Freshwater > Lentic >...
TGCTCAGCCCCACCGATGCCGAGCTGGCCGCCCAGCGTTTTGCCGCGGGCGACAGCGCCCAGCACCCGCTGGTGCGCATCTCCGGCCTGGGCCTCAAGCGCGCGGACACCGGTGCCGTGCTGGAGCTGGAGCCCCTGACCGAGTGGCTGGCCCGCCGGGTCGGCCTGCCCTACCTGCGCATCGACCCACTCAAGGTCGACGTGGCCCGCGTGGCCGAGGTCATGTCCATCAACTACGCCGAGCGCCGCAAGGCCCTGCCGGTGCAGGTCAGCCTCCACGAGATCACCATCGCCACCAGCGAGCCGCTGGACGTGGGCTGGGTGGAGGAGATCCTGGCGCACACGAAGAAGACGATCAAGCTCGTCGTGGCCAGCCCGCTCGATTTGCAGCGCTACCGCACCGAGTTCTACACCCTGGCCAAGTCCGTGCGGGACGCCAACAAGAAGACGGGCGACAGCGTCGCGCACAACTTCGAGCAGCTCGTCGAGCTGGGCAAGAGCAACCGCCAACTCGATGCCAACGACCAGGGCATCATCCAGGTGGTCGACTGGCTGTGGCAGTACGCCTTCGACCAGCGTTCCTCCGACATCCACCTCGAGCCCCGCCGCGAGATGGGCGCCATCCGCTTCCGCATCGACGGCGTGCTGCACACGGTCTATCAGGTGCCGCTGGCCGTGATGCAAGCCATGACCGCGCGCATCAAGCTGCTCGGCCGCATGGACGTGGTCGAGAAGCGCCGCCCGCTGGATGGCCGCATCAAGACGCGCAACCCCGGCGGCGACGAGGTCGAAATGCGCCTGTCCACCATGCCGACTGCCTTCGGCGAGAAGCTGGTGATGCGCATCTTCGACCCGGACAACACGGTCAAGTCCTTCGAGGCTCTGGGCTTCGCGCCTTCCGAGACCAAGATCTGGGAGCAGCTGGTGGGCCGACCGCACGGCATCATCCTGGTCACTGGCCCGACGGGCTCGGGCAAGACGACGACGCTGTATTCCACGCTCAAGCGGGTGGCCACCGACGAGGTCAACGTCTGCACCATCGAAGATCCGATCGAGATGATCGAGGCTTCCTTCAACCAGACGCAGGTGCAGCCCTCGATCGACCTGGGCTTTGCCGAAGGCGTGCGCGCCCTGATGCGCCAGGACCCGGACATCATCATGGTGGGCGAAATCCGCGACCTGGAAACCGCCGAGATGGCCATCCAGTCTTCCCTCACGGGCCACCTGGTGTTCTCGACCCTGCACACCAACGACGCGGCCTCGGCCATCACGCGGCTCACCGACCTGGGCGTGCCCAGCTACCTCATCAGCGCCACCGTGATCGGCGTGCTGGCCCAGCGTCTGGTGCGCACCCTGTGCCCGCACTGCAAGCAGCCCGACACCACGCTGGACGAGGGCACGCTGGCAGACGCCATCAAGCCCTGGCGCATGAACGGCAAGGTCAATGCCTACAAGCCTGTGGGCTGCCTGGAGTGCCGCATGACCGGCTTCAAGGGCCGCGTGGGCCTGTACGAGTTGTTGCCCGTCTCGGAGCACATCCGGGGCGCCATGCACCCCACGGTGGACATGGCCGCACTGCGCCGCACCGCCGCCAAGGAAGGCCTGCGGCCGCTGCGCCTGTCGGGCGTGATGAAGGTGGCCGAGGGGCTGACGACGCTGGACGAGGTCCTGCGCAACACGCCTCAGTGGGAGAACTGACCTGGGCTGTCCGCCCCGAAGCCCGATGCGCCGACAGCCGTGCCTGAGTGGCTGGATCCGGCGCCCACGAAGCTGGGAACGATCACCTCGCAGCGGATGCCCTGAGGCCCGTGCTGCAGCCAACGCACCGAGCCGCCGAGCTGCTTGACGCGCTTGCGCACACCGCCCAGGCCGAGGCCATGCGCCCAGGCCGATGGGTCGGTGCCCTGGCCATCGTCGCTCACCGACAGGGTCAGGCAGTCATCGGCCAGGGTCAGGCTGACCTCGACCGTGCGCGCCTGCGCGTGGCTGATGGCGTTGCTCACCAGCTCGCGCAGGATGCGGGTCAGTGCCGACCACTGCACCATCGTCAGGTGCACATCCACATCGAACTGCATGCGCCAGACCAGCTCACAGCGCGCCACGCTCAGGCGGTGGTCGATGTCGCGCTTCCACTCGCCGGCGGCCTCGCTGAGCACGTGCGATTGCGCCGCCAGGCCGCGCGTCAGCGTCTTGAGGTCCTGGATGGTGTGGCGGATGTAGTCCTCCATCTCGGGCGACGGGGCCTGGTACATGAGCGTCAGCAGGCGCGCGCCGATGTCGTCGTGCAGGTCCTGGGCGATGCGCAGGCGCTCTTCGCTGCGGCCTTGCTCCACGGCCTCGTCGAAGGTCAGGGCGCGGTGCAGCTGCTCCATGATGCGGTGCGCCAAGCGAGCGTCTTCAGCGGTGAACAGGTTCTGGCCCCGGCGTGCGTGCTTGAGCACCAGCGTGGTGTGACCATCCCGGCCGCCGCGCGCGCGACACGGCACCGGCACCAGCAGGATGGCGCCATTGCCTCGCAGGGTGGCCTCGGTGACATGGCCACAGGCCACGTGGATTTCCAGCGGGTCGAACAGGTCGCGCAGCAGCCGCACCAGCGCGTCATGCATGGCGTCGGGCTGGCGCTCGACCTGCCGCGCGATGCGGAACATCTGCTGGAAGACCTGCTCCATCGTGACCTCGTCCGGTCGCGGCAGGCGGGTCAGCAGCCAACGACGAAAGCTCAGGTACAGCCCCAGCGACAGGAACAGCGACAGCGTCATCGAGGTGAACTGCCCCAGCGAGAACAGCGCCACGAAGAGCAGGTCCAGCGAGGCTGCGATGGTGCCCGAGGCGGCCAGCAGCGAGAACTCCTGCAAGACGTGCCGCGAGCGCGACAGGTAAGGCGAGATCAGCACCAGCGAGGTCACGAAGACCTCCCAGGTGATGACACCATAGGTGGCCACTTGCAGCGACAGGTCAGCGCGGCTGGCACCCAGCCAAAGCGCCAGTGTGAGCAGGCTCCAGGTCACGATGCTGATGATCAGCATGCGGCGCATCACCAGGGTCAGCGGGTGCGGCGCTCGGTGCTGCGCTCGTCCGGCCATGACCACAGCGAGCAAGGCGAGCCCCGTGCAGCCCAGTTGCACCATCCACCAGTGCGCTGGCGAGCACAGGTCCTGGCATTGCAGCCACAGCGCCGCGGCGGCCAGCCACGCCAGCACCGTCAAAGGCACCCCGCGCTGACCAGGTGGGAGTTGCTGGGCGGCCATCAGCACCAAGGCGGCCGCGCTGGCCAGGTCGCAGGCCATGCGCAACTGGACGTCCAGCGACACCAGCCACATCGGCGTGAAGGCTTCCAGGTTGAGCTCCACGCCCATCAGCATGAGCTGCACGCACTGGCACAGCGCCAGCACCACGAAACCCGCATTGCGCCAGTGCGGTCCGACCAGCAGCACCGAGCTGCCCAGTGCCAGCAAAAGCAGGGCCAAGCCGCTGGTCAGCCAGAACAAGGGGCTCAGTCCTGACCAGCCGCGTGGTGCGATCAGCACCGTCTCGGCCGGCGCGTCTTGCAAATGCAGCTGCGCCACCAGACCGATGGACGACCAATGTCCCAGCAGCTCGCCCATGCGCTGGTGCAGGCGGTCGAAATCCTGGCGCATCTGCGAGGCCATGATCCAGCGACCCGAGGGCTGCAGCAGGGCGCTGTTGACGGGCGCCACCTGGGTGCGCAAGCGGCCATCGAGGTCTGGCGACTCCACGGCCATGCTCAGCAGGGTCAAGCCTTCCAGGCGCTGCAGCGTGGGGTAGTCGGCTGCGCCCAGGCGCACCTCGCCGCTGGGCGTGGCCTGCATGGCCAAGGGGAACTTCGGCTGGGCCGCAAGCCAGTGGGCCACCAACAACACCCCCGCCAGGCCGGAGACCACGATGAGGACCAACGCGCGCAAGCGCCAGCCCAGCCACCGCGGCGGGTTCAGAGGGCGTCGCAGGATGGACTCAATCGATGGCCACGCCGCCGCTTGCAGGCCGTTGGATGGCGTGAAAGCGGGTGGGGGTGGGCGCGGTGCCGGCATGGGGCGCCGTCAGACGGGGTTCAAACGAGGCCTTGCTTGCTGGCCAGCACGGCCGCTTCCGCCCGGCTGGACACGTTCAGCTTCTTGTAGATGGACTTGATGTGGTCGTTCACGGTGAACCACTTGATGCCCATGAGCGCGGCGATTTCCTTGATCGTGAAACCCTTGCTGAGGTAAGTCAGCACCTCGTTCTCGCGCGGGGTCAGGCGCTCGTGGTCGGCCGTCATCATCACGGTGGCGGGCGCTGCAGCCGACGGTGGTGAAGCCGCCGTCAGCGGTGCCACGCTGTCACCCGATCGGAAATGCGTCAGCAAGCGGCGCGCGATGGCAGGCGACAGCGGCGGCTGGCCACGCACGATTTTCTGCAACTCCTCGACCAGCACCTCGAAGCGGTCTTCCTTGAGCAGGTAGCCGTCGGCGCCGCACTGCAGGGCTGGGAAGAGGTGCTCGTCGTCGGAGTACAGCGTCGTGACGATGCGCGTGGCTGGGTAGTTGGCCAACTCGGTCAGCAACTCCAGGCCGCTGCCGTCGGGCAACTCCAAGTCCACCATGACCAGCTGGAAAGGGTCGCTGCCTGGTGCGGCACGTCCACCGGCCGGGTGGCCCAGCAAGCGCCGCGCGGCATCCAGATCGCTCACCTCGGTGATGCTGTGGATGTCGCTGAAGCTCTCCCGCACCACGCGGCAGAGAAAGCCCCGGGCCACCGGGTTGTCTTCGAGAATCAGTACCTTGACAGCCATGGAGTCCTCCCGAGGCTGCCGTCGCAGGTCGCCTGGGTTGTCTTGTTGCCGACGCCCCTGGGTTGGAGCCCCGCCGAATTTGTGATTTGCCGTCGTCCTTTCGGACAATTGACATCGTTGCATTATCTGCGCGACTGGGCTCCCTCGTCACCACCGATGCCCCCTGCTTGAAGGAAAGTGCGGACGGAGGCGTTGCGCTTCTACAATCCCCGGATGCGAATTCTCATTGCCAACGATGACGGTTACCTGGCGCCCGGCATCTCTGCCCTGGTCGAAGCCTGCGAAGGTTTGGGCACGGTGGACGTCTTTGCGCCCGAGCGCAACGCCAGCGGCACCTCCAACGCCCTGACGCTGCACCAGCCGCTCAGCCTGCACACGGCCGGCAACGGTTATCGCTTCGTCAGTGGCACACCGTCCGACAGCGTCCACCTGGCCTTGACCTCTGGCTTGATCCCGCGCCCCGATTTGGTGCTCTCGGGCATCAACAACGGCGCCAACATGGGCGACGACACGCTGTACTCCGGCACCGTTGCAGCCGCCACTGAAGGCCACCTCTTCGGCGTCCCGGCCATCGCGTTCTCCTTGGCCGAGAAGGGCTGGCAGCACCTGGACGTGGCCACCCGCGTGGCCCGCCGTGTCATCGAGCACGCGCTGGCGCAACAGGCTGCACAGAGTGCCGCCGGGCAGGGCGCGCGGCCTTGGCTGCTCAATGTGAACATCCCCGCGCGGGCCGATGCCGACCAGGCCGCCTGGGAGGTCACCCGCCTGGGCCGCCGGCACGCCAGTTTCCCGGCGGTCGCGCAGGTCAACCCCCGCGGCGACACCTTCTATTGGATCGGTCCTGCCGGTGAGGCGCTGGACGACGCCGCAGGCACCGATTTCCACGCCGTGCGCGAAGGTCGCGTCTCGATCACGCCTTTGCAGGTGGACATGACCGATCACGCGCGCCTGCCAGCCTGGCAGGACTGGGTGGGCCGCCGATGAGCGAGGGCCACCCCGAGCGCAAGCCCCGGCGCTTCCCGCTGCAGCTCGACCGCGTCTCGGCCGTGCCGGTGGCCGGTGGCGCTGCGCGCCTGGCCCGCGATGGCCGCGAGGTCCTGCGTCCGCAAGCACCGCTGCAGCACGCCGCCCAGGAGCGCCTGCGCCACACCACGCCCCAGGGTGTGGGCCTGGACTCGGCGCGGGTGCGCGTGCGCATGGTCGAGCGCCTGGTGGCCGAGGGCATCTCGCACCATGGGCTGCTGCACGCCTTTGGCCAGGTGCCACGCCACCAGTTCGTCGATTCGGCCCTGGTCAACCAGGCCTACGAAGACACCAGCCTGCCCATCGGCCTGGGCCAGACCATCTCCAAACCGTCGGTGGTGGCGGCCATGATCCAGATGCTGTGTGTGCGGCCGGGCTTGCCCGTGCTCCACGCCGCCCGTCCGGGCAGTGAGGCGCGCCCCTTGGGGGCCTGCCTGGAAATCGGCACGGGCTGCGGCTACCAAGCCGCCTTGCTGGCGCACCTGGCGCGCCAGGTGGTCTCCATCGAACGCCTGCGCGACCTGCACCTCAAGGCCCGCGCGCAGCTTGAGCAGTTGCGGCAAAGTCTGCCTGGTTGGCCTGACGTGCGATTGGTGTATGGTGATGGCATGGTCGGTCACGCGCCGCAAGCGCCCTACGACACCATCATCGCTGCGGCAGGTGGTGCCGCTTTGCCCCAGGCCTGGTTGGACCAGCTGGCGCCTGGTGGGCGCTTGGTGGCGCCTGTCGAGGACGCCCGCGGCGGCCAGCAGGTGCTGAGCATCGTGGACCGACTGCCCGATGGCAGCCTGCAGCACAGCCGCGCGGGCGCTGTCTTGTTCGTCCCTCTAAAATCAGGCACCACGTGATCCCTGAAAGGTGCTGGCCGCGTCCGGCGCCTCGTCGAGTATCCGCATGCAAATGAGCCCATCTTTCCGCCTGGCTGCCGCCGCAGCCGCCTTGCTCGTCCTCGCGGGCTGCGCTTCGTCCAACCACCGTGCGCCCGTCGAAGACCGCGCCAAGCCCGCGCCCGTGCCCGGCGCCAGCAGCGCCTCCGGGCAGGCCCCGGCCAAAGTGCTGCCAGGTGCCGAGAATGCTGGCAAGCCTGGCTACTACACCGTCAAGCCGGGCGACACGCTGATCCGCATTGCCCTGGAGGCGGGCAAGACATGGCGCGACATCGCCGCCTGGAACGGTCTGGAGAACCCCAATCTGATCGAGGTTGGTCAGGTCTTGCGTGTGGCACCCCCGGTGGGTGAAACCACGGCCAGCGGTGTGTCCACCAAGCCTGTGACCAGCCCCAAGATCGAAGCCCGCGGGCTCGACAACAAAGCGCCAGCCAGCAAGGGCGCCACGACCGCCGCGGCCACATCGGCCACATCGGCCACATCGGCCACTGGCAACGCCTCGCTGGGCGCGGCTTCGGGCGCCGCCTCTGGTGCCCCCGTGCCCCAGCCCAGCGCCACGCCACCCGTTGCCCCTGCGTCTGAGGCCAAAGACGTGGACGAACCCAATTGGGGTTGGCCGGCCAGCGGCCCCGTCATCGGCGGCTTCGAGGAAGGCAAGCACAAGGGGCTGACGTTCTCGGGCAAGGCGGGCGACCCCGTCCAGGCCTCGGCCGATGGCCGGGTGGTCTATGCCGGATCCGGCCTGCGCGGCTACGGCAACCTTGTCATCCTCAAGCACAGCGGCGACTTCCTCACCGCTTACGCCCACAACCAGACCTTGCTGGTCAAAGAAGACCAGGTTGTGCGCAAGGGCCAGAAGATCGCCGAGATGGGATCGACCGACTCCGACCGCGTGCAGCTGCACTTTGAAATCCGCAAGGGCGGCAAGCCGGTGGACCCGGCCAAGCAGTTGCCCAACCGCTGATCTGCCAGGGCTGCCCTGCGCAGCGCCGCCCAGTCCTGAGACAATCGGGGGATGACGACCGACGCATCCCCCGATTTGCTTTCCGCCTCATCCGATTCCCCTGTGCCTGTCGAGGCCCTTGCCGCGCCTGCCGAGCCTGTAGAGCCTCCCGTGCCGCCCCACCTGGAGTGGCTGAAGGTCGAGTCGCTCGACCTCGAAGCGCAGGGCGTGGCCCACCGCGCCAATGGCAAGGTGGTGTTCATCGAAGACGCGTTGCCCGGCGAGGAGGTGCGCGTCAGCGTCAGCCGCCGCAAGAACAACTGGGAGCAGGCGACGATGGCCGAGCGCCGCACCGAAAGCTCACAGCGCGTTACACCGAAGTGCGTGCATTTCGGCCTGTGCGGTGGCTGCAAGATGCAGCACTTCCACCCCAGTGCGCAGGTGGCCGTCAAGCAGCGTGTGCTGGAAGACAACCTCTGGCACCTGGGCAAGGTCAAGCCCGAGATGCTGCTGCGCCCCATCGAAGGCCCGACCTGGGGCTACCGCTACCGCGCCCGCCTGTCGGTGCGCCACGTGGTCAAAAAGGGCACGGTGCTGGTGGGCTTCCACGAGCGCAAATCCCGCTACGTGGCCGACATGGGCGTGTGCGAGGTGCTGCCGCCGCACGTCAGCGCCTTGCTGATGCCGCTGCGTGAGCTGATTGGCCGCATGGAAGCGCGCGACCGCCTGCCGCAGATCGAGGTGGCCGTGGGCACCGAGGTCACGGTGCTGGTGCTGCGCCACCTGGAGCCGCTGAGCGCCTCCGACGCCCAGCACCTGCGCGATTTCGCCCAGGCCCATGGCCCGGTGGGCAGTGGCCAGCAGACGCTGTCGTGGTGGTTGCAGCCCAAAGGCCCGGACACCGTCCACCCGCTGGACGACGCCCTGCCCAAGCTCGATTACACCCTGCCCGAGTTCGGCATCACCATGCCGTTCAAGCCCACCGACTTCACCCAGGTCAACCACGCCATCAACCAGGTGCTGGTGGGCCGGGCCCTGCGCCTGCTCGATGTTCAGCGCGACGAACGCGTCATCGACTGGTTCTGCGGCCTGGGCAACTTCACCTTGCCGCTGGCCACCCAGGCCCGCGAGGTGCTGGGCATCGAGGGCAGCGAAACGCTGGTGGCCCGCTCGCTGGAAAACGCCCGCGTCAACGGCGTGGCCGAGCGCACTTCCTTCGTCGCGCGCAATCTTTTCGAGATCACCCCGCAAGAGCTGGCCAGCTACGGCCACGCCGACAAGTGGCTGGTGGACCCACCGCGCGAGGGTGCGTTTGCGCTCGCCAAGGCCGTTGCCGACCTGCACCAAGACCCGTCACTGGCGCCCGACTGGGTGCCGCCCAAGCGCATCGTCTACGTCAGTTGCAATCCGGCCACGCTGGCGCGCGACGCGGGCTTGCTGGTGCACCAGGGCGGCTACCGCTGCGTGATGGCAGGCGCGGTCAACATGTTCCCGCACACCGCCCACGTCGAGAGCATGGCGGTGTTCGAGCGCGACTGAGGCGCCCCGGCCTCTCCCTGCTGCATCAAGCGGCCTGGGGCGAGGCCCGCAAGACCTGCGGATCGCGCAGCACGCAGGCACGCCCCGCCGCTTTGGCTGCGTACAAAGCGCGATCGGCCCTGTCAATGGTGCGCGTCAGCATCTCGTCGGCCTGGTAGTTGGTCACGCCGGCTGAGAAGGTCACGCGCAGCTGCGGTGCTTGCTCGGCCACCGTGGTCTGTGCCAGCGCCTGCTGGATGCGCACCAGCACCCGCTCGGCCGTGAGCAGGTCGGTGTCGGTGAACATCACCAGGAATTCCTCGCCGCCCCAGCGCGCCACCACGTCGGTTTCGCGCAGACCTGCCGAGATGGTGCTGGCCACGCTGCCCAGCACCTGGTCGCCCGTGCCGTGTCCGCACTGGTCGTTGACGCGCTTGAAGTGGTCGATGTCGATCATGGCCAGACAGAAGCCGCGACCTGAACGGATGCTGCGGTGCTTCTCGTTGTTCAGACGCTCCAGCATGTGGCGGCGGTTGAACAGGCCGGTGAGCTCGTCATGCGTGGCCAGTTCGCGGATGCGCCCCAGGGCGTCGTTGAGTTCGGCCTGGCGGCACTGCGCTTCGGTGCGCAATCGAGACATCTGTGCGACCTGCAGGCAGAGCGTGACCAGCACCAGCAGCAGCACGCAGAAGAACACCCACTGCATCACGTTGGCGGAGGCAGAGCCGCCTTCCAGGGCGGCCACCCGCCACATCACCGCACCGAAGAGCACCGTGGCCAGCAAACTCTCGCGCACCAACTGAGGGAAGGTGGCGGTGGACACGGTGAAGGTCAGGATGGCCACCAGCAGCAAGAGCGCCACAGGCCGGCCGGGCCCGCCAATCAGGTAGCCCCAGGCGAGGAACCCGATGATGACCCAGGTTTGCGGCTCGATCATCGAGGGGTCGGCGAGCCGCTGGTTCAGGCCGGTGCGCATCAGGACATAAAACACCCCCAGGGTCACCAAAGCCGCGCTGGTGAGGTGGAAGCAGGCCGTGGCATCGATCAGGCCATGCACCACGCCAACGTTCAGTGCGAGCACGCCCGCCAGGCAGTTGGCCACTCCGACCATGAAACGCCGGCCCAGGGCTTTTTGTTGCGCGTCGGCCGACAGCACCAGATCGCTCAACCATGCAAAACGCAGCCAGCGTGGCAGCCATGGCGGATTCAACCGCATCAGGCGCGTGGTGGCGATGGTCATCACCGAAGCCACCAGCCCCAACAGCATCAGCAGCTGAACGGATTGCAAAGGAGAGTCCATGCTGCGATTGTCTGAGGACGCGCCGAGCGTGCACAGGGCCTTGGCGCAAGAAGGGGGCACAGCTGGTGCCAATTCCTGCCATGTGGGACCCCCGCATTCACGGGATCTCCCGAATTTTCCGAGACATGAAAAAACCGAGGCATGGCCTCGGTTTCCTGTGCGCCCTTGGCGGCGCGCGGGGTGCGCAGCGGTTGCCGCGTGCACGGACGCCGCCGGCTCAGAGCACCTCGGAGGCGAAATCCGCCAAGCGGGAGCGCTCGCCGCGCGCCAGGGTGACGTGCCCGCTGTGCGGCCAGCCCTTGAACTTGTCCACCGCGAAGGTCAGGCCCGACGAGCCCTCGGTCAGGTAGGGCGTGTCGATCTGCGCCAGGTTGCCCAAGCAGATGATCTTGGTGCCCGGGCCGGCCCGCGTGATCAAGGTCTTCATCTGCTTGGGCGTCAGGTTCTGCGCCTCGTCGATGATCAGGAACTTGTTGAGGAAGGTGCGTCCTCGCATGAAGTTCATGGACTTGATCTTGATCTTGCTGCGCACCAGCTCGTTGGTTGCGGCACGTCCCCATTCGCCGGCAGACGTGTCGCCACGGGCCAGCACTTCGAGGTTGTCGTCGAGGGCGCCCATCCAGGGCGACATCTTTTCCTCCTCGGTGCCCGGCAGGAAGCCGATGTCCTCGCCCACCGGCACCGTCACGCGGGTGACGATGATCTCGGTGTAGCGGCGCTCATCGAGCACCTGCGACAGGGCGGCCGCCAGCGTCATCAGCGTCTTGCCCGTGCCGGCAGAGCCGGTCAGCGTCACGAAGTCGCATTCCGGGTCCATCAGCAGGTTGAGGGCGAAATTCTGCTCGCGGTTGCGCGCTGTGACACCCCAGACGGCGTGTTTCTGGTGCGCGAAATCCTTGAGGGTGCGCAGCACGGCGGTCTTGCCGGTGATCTCTGCGACCTTGCCGTACCAGGGCGTGGCGCCCGGGGTTTCCAGGTAGATGAACTGGTTGACCATCAGCGCCGACACCATCGGACCGCTGACACGGTAGTAGGTGATGCCGCCTTGCTGCCAGCTCTCCATGCCCTTGGCGTGGCGCTCCCAGAAATCGGCAGGCAGCGGCAGCACGCCGGTGTAGAGCAGGTCGCCGTCGTCCAGCGTCTTGTCGTTGAAATAGTCTTCGGCGGGCAGACCCAGCGCGCGCGCCTTGATGCGCATGTTGATGTCTTTGGACACCAACACCACTTCGCGTTCGGGGTGGGCCTTGCGCAAGGCTTGCACCACGCCCAGGATCTGGTTGTCGGCCTTGCCCTGTGGCAACCCCATCGGCAGCTCGAAGTCCAGGCCCGAGGTCTGGAAGTACAGCTTGCCGCCCGCTTCGGCGTGCCCCGTCTTGGCCAGCGCGATCCCCGATGCGGGGTCCACCTGCTGTCGGGTGCTCATGTCTGCGGCCAGTGCGTCCAGGTCACGGCTGACCTGGCGGGCATTGCGCGCCACCTCGGTCATGCCCTTCTTGTGGCCATCGAGCTCTTCCAGCGTGATCATGGGCAGGAAGACGTCGTGCTCGTCGAAACGGAACAGCGACATCGGGTCGTGCAGCAGCACGTTGGTGTCCAGCACGAAAAGCTTGGCAGGACCGTCGCTCACCGGGCGGCGACGGCGGGTGCTGCTGCCGGCGGCCGGCTTGGCCGATGCCGAAGGTGCGCTGGCGACGCGGGGGGTGTCTGGGCCAGACTTGTCTGCGACGGCCGGCTGTGTGCGGCGCTTGGGCGTGGTCGCAGGAGGGGCGAGCTCGGCCACAGGCGGCACCGCCGTTGCAACAGGCGTCGAGGGCACAGGTGCACGCACCAGTTCCAGCACCGGATTGGCTGGGAGTGTGGCCGCGGCTTTGGTCGATTTGGTCGCCGTCGTTTTGGCAACCGAGGGGCGCGCTGCCTTGGCTTGCGACGTGTAGGCGTCGGTGGTCAGCATGTCAGCGCGTTTGGTGGGCGGCTTGGGCAGTGGCATGGTGGATCAGGCAGGGTGGCGAAGGGAAACGGACGCGTTGTCCGGGCAAACAAAAAGGCCGCACAGGAGAGTGTGCGGCCTTGTGTGAAATGCGTGAGGTGCATGGGTGAGGGCTGCGTCGGCGTGCGCTTGAGGCGGGCCAACGTGTTCTTCACGTCCAGGGCTGAGGCAGACAAAGCTCAGGTGCATGAAGTCATTATGCACAGTCCGCGCCCCGCTGAACGCCATCGTGCTGAGCCGTGTCCACTGTGCCTGGCGCACCACAGCTGACATCATGGGGCGCGGAAACGACAACGCCACCCTCGGGTGGCGTCTGTGAGCACTCAGTGGGTCTCAGTGCGTCTCAGTGCATCAGGCTGCTTCGCGCTTGAGGCCTTGCACGGCCTTCAAAACGTCTTCCACGTGGCCGGCGACCTTGATGCCGCGCCATTCCTCGCGCAGCACGCCGTCGGGTCCGATCAGGAAGGTGGAGCGCTCGATGCCCTTGACCTTCTTGCCGTACATGATCTTGTTCTTGACCACGCCGAACATGTGGCAGAGCTTCTCTTCGGTGTCCGCGATCAACTCGAAGGGCAAGTCCAGGTTCTGTTTGAACTTGTCGTGGGATGCCAGGTTGTCGCGAGACACGCCGAACACCACCGCACCAGCGTTGACGAATTCCTTGTGCGTGTCGCGGAACTGCATCGCTTCGGTGGTGCAACCAGGGGTGTGATCCTTGGGATAGAAGTACAGCACCACGGTCTGGCCGACGAAAGCCTGCGGCGTGAATTTCACGCCGCCGGTGGCGATCGCTTCAAAGTCCGGCAACGATTTGTTGAGAGCGGGAGTCATGAGGTACGGATCAGCAGCCTGCGTGAATAACCTCCGATTATAAAGTGCTTCTTCGCACACTTCCGGAGTCTGGCCGTAAAGCCCCCGAGGCCCGCTTGCAGGAGCGCCGCCACGGGCCCAGCGTCGAGCTGGGTGCTCAGGGGGCGATCAACAGCGCTGCCATGACCTGGCGGCCTTCGGCCACGAGGATGTTGAAGGTGCGGCAGGCTGCCGCGGTGTCCATCGTTTCCACGCCAATGCGCACGGCCATCAAGCGGCGCAGCAGGCCTGGGTGGGCAAAGCGCAGCGTGGGTCCTGTGCCCAGGATGAGCACCTCGGGGCGGGCCTCGATCACAGCCTCAAAGTCGGCCTCGCTCAGGTCCTCGAGCGTTCGGACGGGCCAGTCGATCACCGGGCCGGTGGGCGGCACCAGGATGCTGTGGGTGTGGGCCTCGCCATTCACCGACACGCTGGTGCGGGTGTAGGCGTGGATCAGGTTGACGCCTTCGGCGTTGTCGGCATGCAATTTCATGGGGCGGGATTGGACAGTCTGCGAACGGAGGGTGGCCCCTGGGTGAACGGGCCTGACGCAGGGAGGGTGTGGTTAAATTCTAGCTTTCCCTCATCATGCCCGTGGCCCGGAGAGCACTTTGAAACCCATCGCCAAATCCAGCAAACTCGCCAATGTCTGCTACGACATCCGTGGGCCCGTGCTGGAGAAGGCGCGGCAGATGGAAGAAGACGGCCACAAGATCATCAAGCTCAACATCGGCAACCTGGCCGTGTTCGGGCTGGAGCCGCCCGACGAGATCGTGCAGGACATGATCCGCAACCTGTCTGGCGCAGCCGGTTACACCGATTCGAAAGGCCTGTTCGCGCCTCGCAAGTCCGTGGTGCACTACTGCCAGGAAAAGGGCATCAAGGGCGTCACGGTCGATGACGTGTACCTGGGCAACGGCGCCTCCGAGCTCATCGTCATGGCCATCAATGCGCTGTGCAATGAAGACGATGAGGTGCTGCTGCCAGCGCCCGACTACCCGCTCTACACGGCGGCGGTGGCACTTTCGGGCGGCCGCCCGGTGCACTATGTCTGTGACGAGCAATCCGACTGGTTCCCCGACATCGCCGACATCCGCGCCAAGATCACGCCGCGCACCCGGGCCATCGTCGTCATCAACCCGAACAACCCGACGGGCGCGCTCTACCCCGAGAGCCTGCTGAAGGAAATCGTCGAGGTCGCCCGGGAGCACCAGCTCATCGTGATGGCCGACGAGATCTACGACAAGACGCTCTACGACGGCCACACGCACACCTCGATCGCCTCGCTGGCCGACGATGTGCTGTTTTTGACCTTCAACGGCCTGAGCAAGAACTACCGCTCCTGCGGCTACCGCGCTGGCTGGATGGTGGTGTCGGGCGAGAAGCGTCATGCCCGCGACTACATCGAAGGCCTGAACATGCTGGCCTCGATGCGCCTGTGCGCCAACACGCCAGGCCAGTTGGCCATCCAGACCGCTTTGGGCGGCTACCAAAGCATCAAGGACTTGGTGCAGCCGGGCGGGCGCCTGTGCAAGCAGCGCGACCTGGCGCATGAACTGCTCAACCAGATCCCGGGTGTCAGCGTGGTGAAACCGAAGGGCGCGCTCTACATGTTCCCGCGCCTGGACCCCAAGATGTACCCCATCGCCGACGACCAGCAGTTCGCCTACGAGTTGCTGGCCGAAGAAAAGGTGCTGATCGTGCAGGGTACGGGCTTCAACTGGATGAACCCGGACCACTTCCGCCTGGTGTTCCTGCCCAACAGCGACGACCTGACGGACGCCATCGGCCGCATCGCGCGCTTCCTCGATGGCTACCGCAAGCGCCACGCCTGAATTTCCACATTGACATGACCCCGCGCGCAACCCACGAGGTTGAGCGCAGAAGACCCCAAGAGAACACACCATGAGCCAAGAACAACTGCGCCCCGTGCGCGTCGGCCTGCTGGGCATCGGCACCGTCGGCGGCGGCACCTTCACCGTGCTCAAGCGCAACCAGGAAGAGATCCGTCGCCGCGCCGGCCGTGGCATCGAGGTCACCATGGTGGCCGACTTGAACACAGCGCTGGCCCAGCAGGTCGTGGGCGATGCCGCCCAGATCGTGTCCGACGCCCGCGCCGTGATCGCCAACCCGGACGTGGACGTGGTGGTCGAGCTCATCGGTGGCTATGGCATCGCCAAGGCCCTGGTGCTGGAAGCCATCGCCGCCGGCAAGCACGTGGTCACGGCCAACAAGGCCCTGCTGGCCGTGCATGGCACCGAGATCTTCGCCGCCGCCCGTGCCAAGGGCGTGATCGTGGCCTTCGAGGCCGCCGTGGCCGGTGGCATCCCCATCATCAAGGCGCTGCGCGAAGGCCTGACGGCCAACCAGATCCAGTGGGTGGCCGGCATCATCAACGGCACGACGAACTTCATCTTGTCCGAGATGCGCGACAAGGGCCTGGATTTCGACGTGGTGCTGAAAGAAGCGCAACGCCTGGGTTACGCGGAAGCCGACCCGACCTTCGACATCGAAGGCGTGGACGCTGCGCACAAGGCCACGCTGCTCAGCGCCATCGCTTTCGGCATCCCGGTGCAGTTCGACAAGGCCCATGTGGAGGGCATCACCCAGCTGTCGGCCACCGACATCAAGTACGCCGAGCAACTGGGCTACCGCATCAAGCTGCTGGGCATTGCCCGCCGCCAGGCCAATGGCATCGAACTGCGCACCCACCCCACGCTGGTGCCGATGCGCCGCCTGATCGCCAACGTTGAAGGCGCCATGAACGCCGTGCTGGTGCAGGGCGACGCCGTGGGCACGACCATGTACTACGGCAAGGGTGCCGGCGCCGAGCCGACCGCGTCTGCCGTGGTGGCCGACCTGGTGGACATCGCCCGCCTGCTGGACGCTGCGCCCGAGGCCCGCGTGCCTTACCTGGCCTTCCAGCCCGATGAGATGTCCAAGCTGCCCATCCTGCCGCTGGACGAGGTCGTCACCTCCTTCTACCTGCGCCTGCGCGTGGCCGACAAGGCCGGCGTGCTGGCCAAGATCACCGGCATCCTGGCCGAGCAGGGCATCAGCATCGACGCCGTCATCCAGCGCGAGGCCGACGAGGTCAGCGGTGAAGGCGGCAACCAGACCGACCTGATCATCCTGACCCACGACACGACCGAGGGCGGCATGAACAAAGCCCTGGCCGCCATGCAGGCCCTGCCGACCGTGCTGGCCCCCATCGTGCGCGTTCGCAAGGAAGAGCTGGCATGAAGTACATCAGCACACGCGGCGACCGCACCGAGCGCGGCTTCTCCGAGATCCTCCTGGAGGGCCTGGCGCCCGATGGCGGCCTCTACCTGCCCACGTCCTACCCGAAGATCGACGATGACACGCTGACGAAGTGGCGCCACCTGTCGTATGCCGAGCTGGCCTTCGAGGTCCTGTCGCTGTACATCGACGACATCCCGGCGGCCGACCTGAAGGCGCTGACGGCCAAGACCTACACCCAGGCGGTGTATGGCTTTGATGAGATCACGCCGCTCAAGCACATCGAGCCGGGCCTGTGCCTGGAGGCCCTGTCCAACGGCCCGACGCTGGCCTTCAAGGACATGGCCATGCAGCTGCTGGGCAACCTGTTCGAGTACGAACTGGCGCGCCGCGGCGAGCAGCTCAACATCCTGGGCGCCACCTCGGGCGACACCGGCAGCGCGGCCGAGTACGCCATGCGCGGCAAGAAGGGCGTGCGCGTCTTCATGCTGAGCCCGCACGGCCGCATGAGCCCCTTCCAGCAGGCCCAGATGTTCAGCCTGCAGGACCCCAACATCCACAACATCGCCGTCGAAGGCGTGTTCGACGACTGCCAGGACATCGTCAAGGCCGTCTCGAACGACCTGGCCTTCAAGCGCCAGTACAAGATCGGCACCGTGAACTCGATCAACTGGGCGCGCCTGCTGGCCCAGGTGGTGTATTACTTCGCCGGCTACTTCCAGGCCACCAAGTCGAACGCCGAGAAGGTGTCCTTCACAGTGCCCTCGGGCAACTTTGGCAATGTGTGCGCGGGGCATGTGGCCCGCATGATGGGCTTGCCCATTGAGAAGCTGGTGGTGGCCACCAACGAGAACAACGTGCTCGACGAGTTCTTCCGCACCGGCACCTACCGCGTGCGTGGCTCGGCCGAAACCTACGAGACGTCCTCGCCTTCGATGGACATCTCCAAGGCCTCGAACTTCGAGCGCTTCGTGTTCGACCTGCTGGGCCGCGATGGCGCCCGCGTCAAACAGCTGTTCAAGGACGCGGTCGAGCAGCAGGGTGTGTTCACCGTGTCACCCGAAGAGTTTGCCAAGGTCAAAGGCTACGGTTTCGTGTCGGGCACCAGCACGCACACCGACCGCCTGGCCACCATCCGCGATGCCTTCGAGCGCGATGGCACCCTGATCGACACCCACACGGCCGATGGCCTGAAGGTGGCGCGCGAGCACCTGACGCCCGGCGTGACGATGATCGTGCTGGAGACGGCCCTGCCGTGCAAGTTCGAGGAAACCATCATCGAGGCCACGGGCCAGCGTCCGGCGCGTCCCTACTGGATCTCTGGTCTGGACGGCCTGGAAGACCTGCCCAAGCGCTTCGTGGTCTGCCCGAAAGACACGCAGTGGGTCAAGGACTATGTCGTCCAGCATTGCCAGGACTGAACTGACGGCCTGTCGCTGAGGCGATGGCACGCGCAAAGCCTGCTCCGCGGAGCAGGCTTTTTTCATGGCGACTGCGGTGCAGCGCGGCTCAGCCGCGCTCGAACAGCACGTTGTTTTCGAGGTGGATGTGGGCCATCAGGTCCTCGCGCAGGGTCTGCAGGCCGAGATAGAGCGCACGCCAGGTGTTGCAGGCACCGCGTGGCAGGGTGATGCCATTCGTCAAGGCCTCGAGCTTGGCAAGCTCTTTGCCGTGGTGGTCGTGCTCCATGCGCATCATCTGGACGGGCGGCAGGCCGGGGTGGGCCATGTCGCGCTGGTACATGGGGAAGAGCACCGTCTCTTCCTTCTGCATGTGGCTTTCCAGCTCTTGCTGCATGTTCTCCAGGTGGTCGGCCAGGCCCCGCGGGCACTCGGGGCGGTCGCCATGCACGTGCTCCACGCGGCGCGCCAGGCGGATCAGTTCGGGCAGTTGCTCGCGGTGGCGGGCGTGGTAGCGCGACAGGATGTGCGCGACCAGGTCGGGCGTGGCGGCCTCGGTCCAGTCCACGACCTCGTCGGTGCTGTCGCGCAGGGCATCGAGCTGGTCGGCGATCACCGAGGCGTCCAGGCCGGCCTTGTCGGCGGCGGTTTGCAGCGTTTGCTTGCCACCGCAGCAAAAGTCGAGGTGGTGGGCGTGGAAGACACGGGTTGCGCCGGGGATGGTGCGCGCCAGCAGGCCCAAGGATTGTTCGGGGTGGCTCATGGGGGCTCCTGTTCAAGGTGGTTGACGATGGGGTTCGCTTCTCACAGCGCAAGCCGCAGGCCAGCCCGGCGCTTCATGAAAATCAAGCACTTGGGTGTCAGGTGGGTAAAATAGACCATCCATGAGAGGGTATGAATGACCATGTTCGAGGTTGAAAACACCCTAATGGCGCACATGGGCTTGGCCGATCTGGCGGTGAGCCTGCCGCGTGCAGTGCGGCTGCAGCGGCTGGTCGGGCAGCTCAAGGCGCAGTTCGCGTGCGATGCCGTCGTGCTGTTGCAGGAGGAAGACGGCGCCCTGCGCCCAGTGGCGGCCGAAGGGCTCAGCCGCGAGGCCTTGGGGCGCGCGTTCGAGGTGGCGCAGCACCCGCGTTTGTCGACCATCCTGCTCAGCCGCGAGGTGGTGCACTTCGAGCACGCCAGCACCTTGCCCGACCCCTATGACGGCCTGGTCGACGCCATGGCCGGCCACCCGCTGCCCGTGCACGACTGCATGGGCGCGAGCGTGCACATCGATGGGCGGCGTTGGGGCGTGTTGACGCTGGACGCCCTGCAGACCGGCGCGTTTGATGCGTCGGCCCGCGAGGCCCTGAAAGCGTGCCTGCCGCTGGTGGCCGCGGCCGTGCGCGTGAGCCTGCTGGAGCAGGAGGTGCAACTGCTGCGGCAGGCGCGGGTGGCGGTTTCTGGGGGTGAGGGCGGTGCCGGTGCGCCGGTGCCAGGGGCGCGCACGGGCATCATCGGCCACAGCGCTGCCTTGCAGCAGGTGTTGCACGAGGTGGACGTGGTGGCGCAGTCGGACCTGCCGGTGCTGCTGATGGGCGAGACGGGCACGGGCAAGGAGCTGTTTGCGCAGCGTGTGCACGAGCACTCGGTGCGGGCCAAGGCCCCCATGGTGCACGTCAATTGCGCGGCGCTGCCCGAGTCCCTGGCCGAGAGCGAGCTGTTCGGCCACGTGCGGGGCGCGTTCTCGGGCGCGACCACCGACCGGGCCGGGCGCTTCGAGGCCGCGCGCGGCGGCACCATCTTCCTCGACGAGGTGGGCGAGTTGCCGCTGAGCATCCAGGCCAAGCTGCTGCGGACCCTGCAGAACGGCGAAGTGCAGCGCCTGGGCGCCGATCGGCCCGTGAAGGTGGACGTGCGGGTGGTGGCCGCCACCAACCGGGTCTTGAAGGACGCGGTGAGCCAGGGTGCCTTCCGCGCCGACCTGTACCACCGGCTGTCGGTTTACCCGATTCACGTGCCGCCCTTGCGCGAGCGCGGCGACGACGTGCTGCTGCTGGCGGGGCACTTCCTGGAGGTCAACCGGGGGCGGCTGGGTTTGCGCAGCCTGCGGCTGGATGCGGCGTCCGAAGCCGCCTTGCTGCGCTACGGCTGGCCTGGCAATGTGCGTGAGCTGGAGCACGTGATGGGGCGCGCTGCGCTGAAGTTGCTGAGCCGGGGCGCGAACCGGCGTGACATCGTGACCTTGACGGAAGACCTGCTGGACCTGGAGGCGGAGCCGCAGGCCTCTTCGCGTCCGACCCCGGCACTGCCTGTGGACGAGGGGAGCGAGTCGGTCGGTGGGGGCTTGCGTGCCCAGGTGACGCAACTGGAGCGGCGGCTGGTGCAGCAGGCGCTGCAGGTGTCCCAGGACAACTGGGCCGAGGCGGCGCGGCGGCTCGGCATCGATGCAAGCAACCTGCACAAGCTGGCGAGGCGTTTGGGGGTGAAGTGAGGTGTGCGCTTGAGGCAGGCCATGGGGTTGAGCCCCGTCAAAACCCTCTCAGCAGCATGTCGAAACACTGCCCCTGGTGTCTGGCACTCATGTCAGCCACCCCATGTGTGGAGACAGCATGCCCAACAGCGCCAGCCAAGCGGCCGCCAATGCAACCCGTGCCACGCCCGTGGCCGTTTTCAAACGCAACGGGGGCACGGCCGGCTTCCAGCCTGAGCGCATCGCGCGGGCCATCGCTGCCGCGGGCGAGGCCACGCAGGCCTTCGATGTCGATGAAGCCTGGCGCCTGGCCGATGCCGTCGTCCAGCGGCTGAACGCGAGGGTGCCGACGGTCGAGCACATCCAGGACGTGGTCGAGCATGTGCTGCTAGGCGCGGGCCACACCCAGGCCGCGCGCGCCTACATCGTCTACCGCGAGCAGCACCGCGCGTTGCGCGAAGACCGGCGCACCGCGGTGGACGTCGAGCGATCGGTCAACGAGTACCTGCACCGCGAGGACTGGCGCATCCACGCCAACGCCAACCAGGGCTATTCGCTGGGCGGGCTCATTCTCAACGTGTCGGGCAAGGTGATCGCCAATTACTGGCTCAGCCACGTCTACCCGCCGCAGGTGGGCCAGGCGCACCGCGATGCCGACTTCCACATCCACGACCTCGACATGCTCTCGGGCTACTGCGCCGGCTGGTCGCTGCGCACGCTGCTGCACGAGGGCCTCAACGGCGTGCCGGGGCAGGTCGAGTCGGGGGCTCCGAAGCACCTGTCCTCGGCCGTGGGGCAGATCGTCAACTTCCTGGGCACGCTGCAGAACGAGTGGGCGGGTGCACAGGCCTTCAGCTCCTTCGATACCTACCTGGCGCCCTACATCCGCAAAGACGGCCTGGGCTACGAGCAGGTGCGTCAGTGCCTGCAGGAGCTCATCCACAACCTCAACGTGCCTTCACGCTGGGGCACGCAGACACCGTTCACCAACCTGACCTTCGACTGGGTCTGCCCCGAAGACCTGCGCGAGCAGGTGCCTCTGATCGGCGGCGTGGAGATGCCCTTCGCCTATGGCGAGCTGCAGGCCGAGATGGACATGGTCAACCGCGCCTACATCGACGTGA
>Ga0209617_10000291_pt1 | contig 21503 bp, 16 predicted proteins | sample LakEriepJuly2011_2_FD_187459 | JGI IMG/M metagenome (GOLD analysis project Ga0209617, IMG submission 187459) | Freshwater microbial communities from dead zone in Lake Erie, Canada - CCB epilimnion July 2011 (SPAdes) (version 2) | ecosystem: Environmental > Aquatic > Freshwater > Lentic >...
GCACCGCGGCAGGCGCGTTGCAGGTGGGCGATGCGCTGTGGGTCACCTGCATCCCCAATGTGTGGCGCTTCATCGACCGAGACGGCGACGGCGTGGCCGAGGTGCGCGAGAAGCTGTTCACCGGCTTCGGCGTGAAGACCAGCCTGCGCGGCCACGACATGCACGGCCTGGTACAGGGTCCCGACGGTCGCATCTACTGGTCGATCGGCGACCGCGGCTACAACGTGAAGACGAAGGAAGGCAAGGTGCTTGCGGCGTCGAACACCGGGGCCGTGTTCCGTTGCGAACCGGATGGCTCCAATCTCGAGGTGTTCTACGAAGGCCTGCGCAATCCGCAGGAGATCGCCTTCAATGACGCCGGCGATCTGTTCACCGTGGACAACAACTCGGACGGCGGCGACAAGGCGCGCGTGTGCTATCTGCCCGATGGCGGCGAGACGGGCTGGGAGATGCCGTACCAGACGCTGGAGGCCGCGAACAAGCGCGGCCCATGGGAACAGGAACATCTCTGGTTCACGTTCGATCCCGCCGACACGCTGCAGGCCGCGTGGCTCACACCGCCGGTCGCGCATCTCACCAGTGGTCCGTCCGGCTTCGCCGCGTATCCGGGCACGGGGTTCCCCGCCGAATTCAACGGCACCTTCCTCATCACCGACTTCCTTGGTGGCGACGCGTACAGCCAGGTGTGGCGATTCGGCGTGAAGCCCGCCGGCGCCGGCTACGAGATGGTGAATCCCGAGGTCTTCATCAAGGATGTGCTGCCCACCGACGTGGAGTTCGCGCCGGATGGCCGCCTGTATGTCAGCGACTGGTGGAACGGCTGGCAGAGCGATGGCAAGGGCCGCATCTATCGCGTGTGGCATCCCGAATGCATGGCCAAGCCGGCGGCGCAGCAGGCCGTGCAGGTGCTGAAGCGGGGATTCCGCGATCGCACCACCAGCGAGTTGGTGGTGCTGCTCGATCATGATGACCGCCGTCTGCGACAAGGCGCGCATCTGGAACTGGCGGAGCGAGGCGGCGCGGCTCTGACCGCGTTGAACATGGTGCTGGATGCGGCCGACAGTTCGGAGCGCGCGCGCATGCACGCGCTGTGGGCCATGCAGATCATCGCGCGACGACAGGCTGGCAAGCCCGCTGCCGCGACCGCATGCAAGGCTCTCATCGCCATGTGCGGAAGCAGCGACGACGAGATGCGCGCACAGGCGGCCCGCGCATTGGGCGACGCCACATGCCCCGGCGCCGCGGAAGCGGTGCGCCCGCTGGCCACCGAGGAGTCCGCGCGCGTGCGCTCGATGGCCTGCAGCGCACTCGGCAGGCTGAAGGATGCCGAGGCCATTCCCGAACTCACCGCGATCCTGTGGGAAAACGAGAACCGCGATCCATGGCTTCGCCATGCGGCCGCCACGGCGCTGGCACGCATCGGCGACTCCGCCAAGCTGCAGACGATGGCGGCGGACGGTTTCGCGCAGGTACGACTGGGCGCGGCGCTGGCCATGCGACGCATGCGTGATCCGGCCATCGAGCGCCTGCTGTTCGACCCGGACACCGGCGTGGCGCTGGAAGCGGCGCGGGCGATCAACGATCTCGACATCAACGCGGCCATGCCCGGCCTGGCGGCGCTCGGCGATCGGTTCACCGACGCGGCGTCGAGCGCGGATGTGGGCGGCTTCACGGCCGACAACCCACGCACACTGCCGTTGCTGCGACGCGTGATCGCCGCCAATCGACGCGTGTCCGATCCCGCCGCCGTGGCGCGACTGGCGGAACTTGCGCGCAGTTCGCGCATTCCTCCGGCGGCTCGACTGCTTGCCATGGAGGCACTGGCGGAATGGGCGGCACCCGGTCCACGCGAGCCGGTGCAGGGCCATGTGATCATCATCGATCCCGCTTCACGCGATCAGGCTGCGTGGAAGCGCACGCTCACCAATCGCCTTCCGGCGCTGGTGACCAACGCGCCCGACGAGGCCGTGCGCGACAAGGCGCGCGAGTTGGCCGCAAAGGCCGGCATCGCGCTCGACTCCGCTGCGGCGCTGCGAACCGCGCTCGACGCAAAGGCGGATTCCTCCGAGCGCATCGCCTGTCTGAAGCAGCTGGAACAGGAAGGCGGCGCGCCGCTCGACCAGGCGGTGCGGGCGGCCCTTGCATCCAATGATCCAGCCTTGCGTGCAGCGGCGCGTGACGCACTCGCGCGACGCGATCCGGCCGCTGCGCTGCCGTTGCTGCGCGCGGCGTTGAACGATGGATCGGTTCCCGAGCGCCAGGCCGCCATCCGATCACTTGCCTCGATCCAGTCACCCGAAGCCGACACCGAGCTGGCGGCGCTCGCGACATCGCTGCTCGACGGTTCGCTTGCACCGGCCTTGCAACTCGATGTCTCCGAGGCCTATCTGTCGCGCGCCTCCACAACGAACCCGGTCGCTGCATGGAAGGCTGCGCAGTCTTCGGCCGACCCGTTGGTGCCATTCATGATGTGCCTCGAAGGTGGGGATGCCGAACGCGGTCGCCGTGTGCTGAACGGACACGCAGGCGCGCAATGCCTGCGGTGCCACGCGCTCGCGGGTGGCGGCGGTCACGCAGCACCATCGCTCGAGGGCGTCGCGCGCCGCTACGACCGCAAGGGGCTGCTGGAAAGCCTCGTTGTCCCCAACGCGAAGATCGCGCCCGGCTTCGGGCCCACCAGCGCCATGCCCACCATGAGCGTGCTGCTCACGCCGCGCGAGATCCGAGATGTGGTCGCGTACCTCTCCACGCTGCAATGATGCGCGCCGCAGCGAGCGGCGTGATCACTGACCGCGGTGAAAGGTGAAGGTCAGCGTGCGCGTGGCATCGGCGCCGGTCTTCGGCGCAAGCTGGATCTGGAAGGTCTCGGGCCCCGCGAAGTACGCCTTGCCGTTCACGGCCCAGCCCGGACGCCCATCACTCCACGCGATGCCCGCGGCCATCGTGCCATCCGGACCGATCTTTCCCTTCAGCGTGGCGTTCACGGGCTGGTTCCACTCGGCGGTGTTGAACGCGTCGTCAACCAGCTGCCCGCTCACGGTGCCGTCCGCGGCGATGCTGGCGACGCCGGAACCGTAGTCCGGACCGCCGTCGTACCAGTTCACGATCCAGTTGCCGGTCCACTGCTTCTGGAAATCCGGCTGCACCGTCTTCGCGGGTTCGCCGAAGGGCGGCTTGCCCGACACGCCCTGCTCATGCAGCGACAGCACGATCATGCCGGAAGCGGGTCCCGAGTCGGGCAGCAGATTCACGCCAAGCGATCCCAGCGCCTGGTTGCTGCAATCGCCACTGAAGCCCGCGGCCGCACCGCCCACCCAGCTCACCTGCAGCTTCATCTGTCCGCCGTTCACGCGACCATCCAGCGTGGCCATGCGCGGCGTTCCAACGGCGCCAGGCTGCATGGCCGCATCACGCAGCGAGCCGCGCACGCGTCCGTCGGCATCGATCACCAGGCGCGCAGAACCGCCTTCGCCACCCTGCCGAGCCATGAAGCTGCCTGACCACCGGCCCGCGAGCGACACGTTCGCCTTCGGTCCAGCGCCCGCTGCCGGCGCGGCGCATCCGGACACTCCGATCACGCAACCGATCACCGCAACGATGGCAAGGATTCGCATGAGTCGAATGCTAACGGTGCACGAAACGGCGCCGCACCGCGCGCCAATGCACGCATCAACCCTGCATGGCCAACTGCCCGCCGTCCACGGGAATCAGCGCGCCATTCACGAATGAAGCTGCAGGCGAGCACATGAATGCCACCACCGCAGCGATCTCTTCGGGCAAACCGAGGCGCCCGACCGGTATGCGTGCCACCGTCTCGCGCTCGATGTCCTGCACCGTGCTGCCCGCCCGACTCGCGCGCCCCTGCATGATCGCCTGCAACCGACCCGTGCGCGTGGACCCTGGCATCACCATGTTCACCGTGATGCCGAAGGCGCCAAGTTCACCGGCCATCGTGCGCACCCAGTTGCCCATGGCCGCACGCACCACGTTGCTGACCCCCAGCCCACGCAGCGGCGTGACCACGCTGGTGCTCGTGACGGCCACCACGCGCCCGAATCCGGCCGCACGCATGCCGGGCGCGAACGCCTGCAGCAATCCCTGCGCGGTGCCCACATGCTGTCGCACCGCCTTCTCGATGTCCGCGCCCTGCGCATCCACCAGGAATCCCGGCGCCGGACCACCCGTGTTGGCAACCAGCACATGCACCGCGCCCAGCCGCGACACCAGGCTGTCGGCCGCACGCTCCATGGCCGCCGGATCCGCGTGATCCTGCAGCAGCACCTCATGCGCGCCACCGGTCACCGCAGGAAGCTCACCCAGCACCTTGGCCAACCCCTCGTCATTGCGCCCCGACAGCACCACGCGCGCGCCTGCACTCGCGAGCGCCATCGCGCATGCGCGCCCGATGCCCTGCGACGCACCTCCCACGAACGCCACGCGTCCCGACAGTGATTCTGAACCGTTCATGCACGCAAGGTAGCCGCCGAGCGGCGTACCATGCCGAGATGCCGCAGGAAGCGATCCGCCCCGAGGAAGCCGTTCGTCGCGTGCTGCCGCTTCCACCTGAACGCCGGGCCGCGGCACTGCGCACCATGCTGCAGACCCACCCGCGCGAACTCTCGCGTGCGCTCGACCTGCTTCCGACCGGCGGCGATGCGCCTTCGGGCCCGCTGCAGAACGAACAGGCACAGGCGCCCGCCGTGCGCGTGGGCTCCTACACGCTGCGCAGCGTGCTGGGCGAAGGTGGCTTCGGTGTTGTGTGGCTCGCCACGCAGGACGAACCGCTGCGACGCTCCGTTGCGCTGAAGCTGCTGCGCCCCGATCGTGTGGATGCCGTCAGCCGCTCACGCTTCGAGACCGAGCGCCGCCTGCTTGCGCTGCTCAGCCACCCCGCGCTGGTGAAGGTGTTCGAAGCGGGCGAAACCGACGACGGCCGACCATGGTTCTCCATGGAACTGGCGCAAGGCGCGCCCATCACCGAAGCCTGCGACGCCGCGCGATTGCCGGTGAACGACCGCATGCGCCTGATGGCCGATGTGGCGCGAGGCATCCATCATGCGCACGAACACGGGCTGGTGCACCGCGACCTGAAGCCCTCGAACATCCTGCTCGCGTTCGAGGCCGACCAGACCAACGTGAAGGTGATCGACTTCGGCGTGGCCCACGCCACCTTCCAGCCATCCGATCCCGACGAGAAGGCCGGCGCGGTCATCGGCACCCCCGACTATCTGGCGCCGGAACTGCTGCGCGTGCGCGTGAACGGCCCCGATGTTCGCAGCGACATCTACGCCCTCGGCGCCGTGCTGCGCCGACTCGCCGTGGGCAGCGATCTCGGCGACCGCCGCAGCGGTGTGCTGTCGGCCCTGGATGCACTCGATCCGTCCACGCAACGACAGGTGGCGGAGGAGCGACACGAGACCGTGGCGTCGCTGCGTCACCGCGTGGAAGGCGACCTCGACGCGATCGTGTCGCACTGCCTCGCCGACGATCCGCGCCACCGCTACGCCTCGGCGCTGGAACTCGCGCAGGATCTCGACCGACTCCGCCACGGCGAGCCGGTGGCCGCGCGCGGACGCTCGCTCGCATACATCGGCGTGAACATGGCCAAGCGGCATGCATCGACCATCGCGTCGGCGCTGCTCATCATGCTGATCGCGATGCTCGGCACCGGTTGGGCGCTGCACGAGCGTGCGCTCGCCATGCGGGCTCGCGACGAGGCGGAGCAGCATGCACGCAACGTGCAGCAGGCAAACGCCTACATCGTTGAGCTGCTCGACGAGATCATCAACGCGCCCGGCCTGCCGCAACGCTCGTCGGTGGAGATTCTCACCGAGGCCAGCCGACTCGCCGGCCTTCGACTCTCCGACGATCCGGCCCAGGAGGCGCGTGTCCGCGCGGCACTGGGCCAGCTGTGGATCAGCGTGAAGCAACCCGAAACCGCCTGCCAGGAGTTCGTCCGCGCCGAGACGCTCTTCGAGTCGCTGGACATGCAGCAGCCGCTCGCGGATGCCCGCATCGCGCACGCGGCGGCGCTTCGCAAGACTGGTCAGTTCAGCGATGCCGTCAAGACCGCCACCCTTGCCGTGCAGCAGGCCGCCAAGGAATCGCCCTCGGACCCGGATGATCAGGCCCGAGCCCTGATCGAGCTCGCCCGCGACGCCATGGGTGCCAACGACCAGGAGGCTGCCAAGGCCGCCCTCAGCAAGGCAGCCAAGCTGCTGCGCTCGGCGCCGGGCAATGTGCGCACCCTCCAGAGCGATCTGGAAAGCGCCCGCGCACAACTGGGTCCGGTGCACCCCACCACCCCGCCGCAGGCCAGCAGCCCCGCCCCGTGAACGGCGGCGGCGCTCCTGATACAACGGCAGCATGAACATCACCGACAGGCTGCGACTGCAGCGCGCGACGGGTCCGGAGTGCAAGTCACTCGCCATGAAGGTGGACGGCTCGATCACCATCGGCCGTGGAAGCGACGCCGGCTTCGTGCTGGAGAACGACGGCGTGTCGCGTCAGCATGCTCGCATCGACTGCGCCGCCGACGGCGTGACCATCACCGATCTCGAGAGCACGCACGGCACCATGCTCAACGGCGCTCGCCTTGAACCACAGGAAGCCACCCCGCTGCACGACCGCGACCTGGTCACCATCGGTCCGTGGACCTTCGTCGCGCGCATCTCGGGCGAACCGGAAGAGACCCACATCGCGCCGGAACCCGCACCCGAGGAGGAGAAGAAGGATCCGTACCGCACGCGCAACAGCGTGCTGCTGCGCCTTCGCGCCGATGGCTCGATGGATCGCGAGATGGGCTGGAACGAGTTCGCGCGCATCTATGGCCCGGTCATCGCCGGCTTCGCGCGCAACGCCGGCGTGCCGCCGCAGGAGATCGACGACGTGCTGCAGGACGTCATGCTGGGCTTCTTCCGGCAGGCGCAGAGCTTCGAGTACGACCCCGCGCGCGGCCGCTTCCGCGGCTACCTGAAGACCGTCACGCTGAACTCCATCCGCGACCGACATCGGCGCAAGCGCCCGAAGGTCGGCCTGCCCGAACACTTCGATCCCTCCAGCGAGGACGAGCGCCTGCACGCCACGTGGGATCACGAATGGACGCAGCACCTGCTGCACCGCGCCATGGAGAAGGTGAAGTCGACCGTGCAGCCCAACACGCTTGAAGCGTTCGAGCGCTATGGCGTGCGCGGCGAGCCCGCCGACAGCGTGGCGCGTGCACTCGGCATGAGCGAGGCCAGCATCCGTCACGCGAAGATGCGCATCATGCATCAGTTGCGCGATGAAGTGCAGCGCATGCGTCAGGCAGAGGGTTGAACCATGCCAGTGCCCGAACCAACCCCCGAGAGCCGCATCTCGCGCACCGATCCCGAGCACATCCGGCTCGACGAGGATCGCACCGATCGCCGATGGCGTCGATGGGGCCCATGGCTCAGTGATCGCCAGTGGGGCACCGTGCGCGAGGACTACTCCGCCGATGGCAACGCATGGAAGTACCTGCCGCACGACATGGCGCGCAGCCGCGCCTACCGCTGGGGCGAGGACGGCATCGCCGGCTTCTGCGACGACAAGCAGCGCCTCTGCATGGGCATCGCCCTGTGGAACGGCAAGGATCCCATCCTGAAGGAGCGCCTGTTCGGTCTGGACAACAGCGAGGGCAATCACGGCGAGGACGTGAAGGAGCTCTACTGGCATCAGGACGCCACGCCCACCGGCAGCTACCTGCGCATGCTGTACAAGTATCCGCAGCGCGCCTACCCCTACGAGGAGCTGGTGCGCGTGAACGCGCAGCGCTCGCGCACGGAACCCGAATACGAGCTGCTCGACACCGAGGCCATGTGCGACAACCGTCACTTCGACGTGACGGTGGAGTGGGCGAAGGCCGAGCCGGATGACATCCTCTGGCGCGTCACCGTGAAGAACAACGGTCCCGACGCCGCGCCGATCACGCTGCTGCTGCAGACCTGGTTCCGCAACACCTGGTCGTGGAACCCCGGCACACCCAAGCCCAACCTGCGCATGTCGGCGCGCGACATCATGCGTGCCGACCATCCGGCGCTCGGCACGATGCAGCTCACCTGCGACACCTTCGATCGCACGCTGTTCTGCGAGAACGAGACGAACACGCAGCGCTGCTTCGGCACACCGAACCCCGCCGGCCTTCATCCAAAGGACACCTTCAACGACTTCGTCGTGCACGGCACGCTCGCCTCGCTGCCGGCCATGCAGGAAGGCACCAAGGGCGCGTTCATGCTCGCCCGCACGGTGGCCGCGGGCGCCAGCGTCACCATGCGCGCCCGTCTGCGACCCGCGAAGGCCACCGGCGACGCGTTCGCCGACTTCGACAAGTTGTTCGCCGCACGCATCAGCGAGGCGGACGCCTTCTACGACACGATCAAGCGACCCAACAACACCCCGGAGCAGACCGCGGTGCAGCGACGCGCCTACGCCGGCCTGCTGTGGAACTACCAGTGGTACCAGTACGACGTGCATCGCTGGATCGATGGCGATCCGGGGCAGATGCCGCCGCCTGCGGGTCGCGCCGATGGACGAAATCATCGCTGGCACCACATGGATGCCGAGGCCGTGCTCAGCATGCCGGACAAGTGGGAGTACCCGTGGTTCGCGCACTGGGATCTGGCGTTCCAGTCGGTCACAACCGCCACCATCGATTCGGATCGCGCCAAGCGGCAGATCTGGCAGATGGTGCAGCCGTGGATGCAGCACCCCGAAGGACAGATCCCCGCGTACGAATGGGCGCTGAACGACGTGAACCCGCCCACGCTGGCCTGGGCCGCGTATCGCGTGTTCCAGATCGAGCGCTATCGACACGGTCGCGAGGACCATGACTTCCTCGCGGAGATCCTGCACAAGCTGCTGCTCGACTTCACCTGGTGGGTGAACCGCAAGGACGCCGACGGCCACAACATCTTCGAAGGCGGCTTCCTCGGTCTGGACAACATCGGCATCTTCGATCGCAGCAAGCCGCTGCCCACCGGCGGCGTGATCAAGCAATCGGACGGCACGGCGTGGGTGGCCAAGTACTGCCTCGACCTGATGCGCATCTGCCTGGAACTGGTCGATGCGGGCAAGCCCTATTCCAGCCTCGTGGAGAAGTGCTTCGAGCACTTCCTGCAGATCGCCAAGGCCACCACCAACCTCGGTGGCCGCGGCATCGACCTGTGGGACGAGGAGGACCAGTTCTTCTACGACCAGCTGGTGCTGCCCGATGGTCGCATCATGCCGCTGAAGGTGAAGAGCATCGTGGGCCTTGTGCCCATGTTCGCCGTCACGGTGATCGACGAGTACGACATGCAGCGACAGCCGCAGCTGGACAAGCGCTTCCAGTGGTTCCTGGATCGCCGTCCCGACATGGGCCAGCTCATCTCGCGCTGGAACGTGCCCGGCGTGGGCCAGCGACGACTGCTCAGCCTGCTGCGCGGCCATCGCCTGAAGGCGCTGCTGCGCCGCGCGCTCGACGAGAAGCAGTTCCTCTCGCCCAACGGCATCCGCAGCGTCAGCCTTGAGCACCTCGACAACCCCTACCGCCTCGAGGTGGACGGACAGACCTACGAACTGAAGTACACGCCTGGCGAGAGCGACACCGGCAGCTTCGGTGGCAACTCGAACTGGCGCGGACCGGTCTGGTATCCGATGAATCACCTGCTCATCGAGGCGCTCTACCGATTCCACGGCTACTACGGCGACGAGTTCACCGTGGAATGCCCCACGGGCAGCGGCACCTACATGACGCTCGCGCAGGTGGCGGACTTCCTGGCGAATCGCCTCACGGGCCTGTTCATTCCAGGCGCAGATGGCATTCGCCCAGCGAACCGCCAGTACCCGCGCATGGACACCGATCCGCTGTTCAAGGGCAATCCGCTCTTCTACGAGTACTTCCATGGCGACACGGGTCGCGGCGTGGGCGCAAGCCATCAGACCGGATGGACGGCACTGGCGGCTCTCATCCTGGGTCGCGCACAGACCAGTTCGCTCATCCGCATCCTGCGCTGACGAACGCGCATCGGGGGCGGCTACCCTTCGCGTCATGAGCCACCTTCGCCGCGCCCTCGTGCCCGCAGCCATCGCCGCCATCGCCTCGCTGTCCACGCTGCTTGCCACGCAGGCCTTCAGCGTGCAGTCGGGTGATGCGCCGTCGCCCAACTCGCCCGCCATGCTGAAGGCGGAAGAGGCGCGCGACATGATGAACGGCATGGCCGGCGTGTGGGACATGAAGGGCCAGACCTTCAGCCCCGCAGGCCAGCCCGAACTCACGCTGAGCGGTCGCTGCGTGTGGCAGTGGGCCATGAACGGCGCGTTCCTCGTGGGCGAAACGCTGCTGTCGAACGGTGCGGGCGTGATGCAGGAGATCGACTGCCTGGGCTTCAACTCCGCCGGCGGCACCTTCCAGCGCACGCTGCTCACCGATCGCGACAGCGCCATGATCTGGCAGCAGGGCGCATGGGATGCAAGCTCGAAGCGATTCACCATGCAGTCGGTGGGCAGCATTCCCACGGCGCAGGGCGGCAAGCGACAGGTGGCGACGGTGGTCGACCTTGGCCGCAGCGACGCGATGGGCTGGACCACCACCTACTTCGAGAACGGCGCGATCGTGGGCACCATCCGCATCACCTGCACCCGCGCGCAGCCCGGCGAAAGCGAGGCGGATGTGATCCCGGGCATGCCCGGCACGCCAATGCAGGTGCCCACCACGGCCAGTGGCTCCCTGGATCCGAACGCCATGCAGGGCCAGTTGAACCAGATGGTGGCCAACAAGCAGCGGTTGCAGGGACAGATCGAGGACTGGAAGAAGCGCGTGAAGGCCTCGCAGGACTCGTTCCAGCAGCTCTCGCAGCCCTGATCCGTGCCGGGTGCATCGCACCCGTACACTCCGCGCGTGCCATCGACCGATCCGCGATTTCCAAATCTGCGCGTCTTCGATCACGCGCTGATCCAGCACAAGCTGACGCTGCTGCGTGATGCATCGACGCAGCCCGAGGATTTCCGAGCGCTGCTGAACGAGATCGCGGGTCTGATGGTTTTCGAGCTCTCGCGCAACTTTCCCACCAGACCACGTTCCGTGAAGACGCCGCTCGAGACCTGCGATGGCTGCATGCTCTCGCAGCCGGTCACGCTGGCGCCCATCCTTCGCGCGGGCCTCGGCATGACCGACGGCATCCTTCGTCTCTTCCCCGAAGCGCGCATCGGCCACATCGGCATCCAGCGCGATGAACGCAGCCACATGCCGGTGAACTACTACACGCGCTTTCCCAAGGATGTGGCCAACGGCCCCGTGCTGGTGGTGGATCCGATGCTGGCCACCGGTGGCAGCGCAGAGCATGCCCTCGATCACCTGAAGCGCCTCGGTTGCCGCGATCTGCAGATGGTGTGCCTGGTGGCCGCGCCCGAGGGCGTGAAGAAGCTGCTCGAGCGCCACCCCGACGTGCCGGTGTTCGCCGCGGCGCTCGATCGCGAACTCGACGAAAACGCCTATATCCGCCCAGGCCTTGGTGACGCGGGCGACCGCATCTTCGGCACGGTCGGAGCCTGATGGCCGAACGAAAGCGCACAGCCGGATTCAAGCGCCATGGCGGCTACAAGGTGCCTACAGGTGGCGTTGCCGCCATGCGCCGCGCTGCCGATGAACTGGCCGATGCCGACATCCGCATGATGGGCGACCGCGTGCCGCGACATGCGGCACCCGACACGCTGCCGCCGCCCGCGTTCCAGTGCGGCGATCCCGACACGCGCCTGCATGTCGGTGACTGCCGTGACATCCTTCCGCGACTTCCGGATCAGGGGCAGGCCGACCTGGTGTTCGCCGATCCGCCCTTCAACTGGGAGGTTCCCTACGAGGGGTGGAGCGACGGCATGCCGCGAGACGCCTATGAACGATTCACCTTCGACTGGCTCGATGCGTGCGTGGAACTGCTCTCGCTGAAGGGCAGCCTGTGGGTGAACATCGGCGACGACACCGCGGCCGAAGTGGTGATGCACCTGAAGCGCCGCGGTCTGCACATGATGAACTGGTGCGTGTGGCACTTCCGCTTCGGACAGAACCGTCGCAGCAGCTTCATTCTCAGCAAGGTGCATGCGCTGTACTTCGTTCGCGATCCGTTGCGCCGCATCTGGAACCCCGATCCCATCCTGGAGCCCTCCGATCGCGCAAACGTGTATCGCGACGACCGCACCATGGTGAAACGGCGCGACAAGGGCATGCGCGTGCCGCTCGATGTGTGGTACGGCCCGTACTGGGGGCGCGTGCAAGGCAACAACAAGGAGCGCCGCAGCAAGCACCACAACCAGTTGCCCGAGCCCTACCTCGAGCGTGTCATCCGGGCCTGCTCGCGGCCCGGGGGTCTGGTGGTGGATCCATTCTGCGGAAGCGGCACCGCCGCCACGGTGGCCCGAGCGCTTGGCCGACGGTCTGTCTCAATCGAGCAGTCGAAGGCCCACGCCAAGGACGCATGGGACCGGATCACCAAGGTCGGAATGATTCAGAAGCAGCCCAAGAAGTCACGTAAATAAGTTATTGGACTTACTGTTCATGATCGATTGTGCGTCGATCTTACGCGATTCCGTGTGGCTTCCAAGGGATATCTCCGACTCCCGACTCCTTGTTTGACAGTCGAGCCATCGCGAACAGCAGATCGCTGACGCGGTTCATGTAGCGCATCATGCCTTCCCCAACCGGCTCGGTATTCGACAGCCCAACCATCAACCGTTCTGCGCGGCGGCACACGGTTCTGGCCAGGTGGAGTCGAGAAGCCAGATCGGTGCCACCCGGCATGACAAATGCCTGAAGAGGCGTGTTTTTGCTGTCAATCTCATCGATCCAACGCTCCACTTCGGTCACGTGAGTCTCGTCAATGCGCATGATCTTGGACTCGTTCTTGGCACCCTCGGGCGTCGCCAGATCGGCCCCAATGTCGAACAGGCGACTCTGGATCTGCACCATGATGTTCCGAATAACCTGTTCCATCTTCCCGGATCCGCAGGCACTGATGCAAAGTCCAAGGCAGGCGTTGAACTCATCCACCGTTCCATAGGCCTCGATCCGGGGATGATTCTTGCTGACCCTGGCCCCCGAGAACAGTCCAGTGGTGCCATCGTCGCCGGATCGGGTGTAGAGCTTCATGATCACGGCTTTCGGCCAGCCATCACTCACCGGATGCGAAATGCTTGCCCCAATGCCATGTAAAGTTCTTGCTGCAGCCCCACAGCTCGGCTAGCCTTTCCTCACTCTGGTCGGTTCGGAACGGAACAGAACCGCCCGACCACGCGAAGTCTTCCGTATTGCAGGCGAACCCCTCGGCTCGCGGCCTGCCTTGCCCCCCTCCCGCCCCCTGCGGCCCCTGTCCATGGGTCCACACGAGGCTAAACCAGTCGCTCAGCGACAACACTTAGGAGCACCCGCCCATGCGCAAGGGCTTCACGATCATCGAACTCCTCGTTGTGGTGGCCATCATCGGCCTGCTGGTCGCCATTCTGCTGCCAGCCATCGGCAAGGCACGCGAAACCGCCCAGGTCACCCAGAGCCAGTCCAACCTGCGTTCCATCGGTCAGGCTTGCGGCATCTACGCATCCGAATTCCAGGATCGTCAGTGGACCGCTTGCAAGGACAACATTGGCGACGTGCAGGGCGACTGCTCCAGGTACGCGGCCAAGAGTTGCCCGGCGCAGCTCACGCTGGGTTACGACGGCACGGGTGCCGCAGTCGGCTTCTTCATCCCGCAGGCTGCGGGTTGCGGTGGCAAGATCACCGGCGCCGATTGCAAGTACGGCCAGGCCTACTGGCCCTGCGACTTCTCCGCCACCACGGGCAACTTCGGTTCGTGGCGCATGCCCAACGCGAAGAGCTTCAACAAGTACGTGGGTGGTCGGTTCTATGATCCGATCTTCTACGCACCCAAGGATCGCATCACGCTGGAGAAGGCTCGCACCTTCATGGAAACCGGCAACGACTATGACGGCCTGTTGAATCAGGGCGTGCTCAGCAGCTACTGCTGGAGTCCCGCCGCGATGTGGTCGCCCGATGTGTTCAGCGGCAAGAACGGCTTCACGGAGCCGAAGAACCTGCCCAACGCGTTCAAGAGCCCTTCGGTCAGCCAGGCCCGTTTCTCCGATCTGAAGACCCGTTGCATCGAGCACCAGTGGCTCCAGAACAAGGCCGGCACCGACACCATGGACGGCAGCAAGTGGGGCACGGGCCAGGCCAACCCCGACTCGTACAGCCCCGCGGTGCGCGCCACCCAGGGCATGCCTTGGTACTTCAACGAGGCGTACCAGTCCTCGCCCAATGCCCTGTTCTTCGACAGCCATGTCGGTCAGATCAGCGTGCAGGAAGCGACTGACGCCGACAATCGCCTGACTGCCCAGAACAAGACCAGCACCAACAAGGTCAAGGGAACGTTCTTCGCCAAGGGCCAGATCAGCTCGTATCCCACGTCGTACCAGTTCGGTGCCTATGACAACGGCGCCTACAACAACGGCAAGGGCTGCTCCTTCCACGTCTTCACCGTCGACGGCGCCCTGGGCCGCGACACCATCGGCGCGAAGTGACGACCGAAACACACTCCACGAATCGCCTTCACCGAGAATCAACCATGCGATACACCCGCCCCACCCGTCACGCCGGCTTCACGATCATCGAGCTGCTCGTGGTCGTGTCGATCATCGGCCTTCTGCTCGCACTGCTCGTGCCCGCCATCGGCAAGGCACGCGACTCCGCGCTGCAGACCCAGAGCCTGAGCAACCTTCGCAACCTGGGCGCCGCCTGCCAGAACTACGCGGCCGCCTGGAGCGATCGCCAGCTCACGCTGATGTACGACGACTTCGCGCAGCACATCAGCGCACTCAGCAAGACCTGCGGCAAGGACTACTTCGACAAGACCGGCAGCTGCCCACCCTCGCTCATCGTGGGCTACGGCGGCTACAGCAGCACCAGCTGCGGCAGTGGCAGCGGCCTGTGGGCGTTCTGGACGCCGTGCCAGGCGAGCGTGGGTGACTGGGGCAACGTGATGTACCAGCTGCCCTTCATCTGCACCGAGTCGTGGAGCGACGCCGGCACCGACGGCTTTGGTCTGTGGCGCCTGCCCAACATCCAGAACTTCAACCAGTACGTGGGTGGCAAGTTCTACGACAAGGCCTTCTACGCGCCCAAGGACAAGATCCAGCTCGACCGCGCGCAGCCGGCGTTCGAAAAGGGTGACGACTACACCCAGATCTGCAACCTGGCCGACAAGTGGGTGCCGAGCACCTACGGCTTCAGCCCCGCAGGCATGTGGAGCCAGGACGTGTTCAGTTCCAAGAACGGCGTGCTTCCCTTCTCGGGCAAGCTGCCGGCCGCGCTGTTCCGCAGCCCGTCGGCCAGCGCCGCCAAGTTCCCCGAACTGAAGACCCGCATGCTCGAGGTGTGGTGGCTGCAGAACAAGGAAGGCCCCGAGTTCAACCCGAAGTTCGCCGGCAACTACACGCCGTACTACTTCAACGAGTCGTTCAACTCGGCGCCCTGCACCCTGTTCTACGACGGCCACATCTCTCTCGCCGGCGCGGGTGACAGCATGGATGGCAACGCCACCGTGACCGCGAGCAACATCGAGTCGGGCAAGACCTTCAAGGAGCCCGGCCTGTTCGCGTCGCAGACACTCAGCAACCTGCCTGGCCCCTGGGGCACCTACGGTGGCTTCTTCACCGGCCCCGATGGCAAGGACGGCGCGAACTTCAACTACGACACCCAGGTCAACACCAGCTACCACATCTTCACCGTGGATGGCATCGCTGGCCGAGACTTCGTGACGGTGAAGTGACGCTGAAGCGAACAAGCACTCGACACTCGAAGCCGCTCCCACATGGGGGCGGCTTCTTTTCCATCCGTCGTGGCTTCACCATCATCGAACTTCTGGTGGTGGTGTCCATCATCGGATTGCTGCTGGCGCTGCTGGTGCCCGCCATCGGCAAGGCGCGGGACTCGGCGCTGCAGACCCAGAGCCTGGCAAATCTGCGCAACCTGTGCGCGGCGTGCAACAACTACGGCGCGGCATGGAACGATCGCCAGATGACCATGCTGTACGACGACTTCGCGCAGCACATCAAGTCCATCAACCCCACCTGCGGACGCGACTACTTCCAGAAGACGGGCAGCTGTCCGCCATCGCTGGTGGTGGGATTCGGTGGCTACAGCAGTCGCGCATGTGGCGATCCACTGGCCCGGGGCATCTGGGGCTGGTGGCAGCCGTGCGACGGCGGTGGCGGAGACTGGTCCAACACCATGGTGAACTTCCCGTTCGTCATGAGCGACGGATGGGCGGGATACAAGGGCGGCGCAAGCGATGGTCTGTGGCGACTGCCCAACATCCGCAACTTCAACCAGTATGTGGGTGGCAAGTTCTACGACAAGACGTTCTACGCGCCCAAGGACAAGGTGCAGCTCGATCGCGCGCAGGTGGCCTTCGAGAAGGGTGATGAATTCACGCTGATCTGCAACCTGCCGGAGAAGTGGGTGCCAAGCACCTACTCCTTCAGCCCCGCCGGACTGTTCACCCCCGAACTGTTCGGCAGTCGCAATGGGTGCCTGCCGCTCGACTCGGCGCTGCCGCCGGCGCTGTTCCGCATGCCGCCCGCAAGCGCGGCCAAGTTCCCTGAGCTGAAGACGCGCATGGTGGAACAGTGGTGGCTGCAGAACAAGGAAGGTCCCGAATTCAATCCCAAGTTCGCGGGCAACTACACGCAGTACTACTTCAACCAGTCGATCAGCTCGTCGCCGGCGACCATGTTCTACGACGGACACATCAGCATGGCTGGTGCCGCCGACAGCATGGACGGCAATGCCACGGTGACCGCGAGCAACATCGAGAGCGGCAAGAGCCTGAAGGAGCCGGGGCTGTTCGCATCCAGGACCCTGGACAATCTGCCGGGTCCATGGGGCACATACGGCGGCTTCTTCACCGGCCCGGACGGCAAGGACGGCTGCAACTTCAACTATGACATGCAGGTGAACACCAGCTTCCATGTGTTCACGGTCGATGGCATCACGGGCCGCGACTTCGTGAGCGTGCGCTGACACCACCATCCAGTAAAGAAGAAGGGCCCGGCGCACCAGATGCGCCGGGCCCTTTCGATTCACGGAGCGTCGGACTGGATCAGAAATCCATGTCCTCCATGCCGCCACCCGCGCCTGCGGGCATGGCCGGCTTGGCCTTCTTCTCCTTGATCTCGGTGATGGCGCAGTCCGTGGTCAGCAGCAGGCCGGCGATGCTCGCCGCGTTCTGCAGGGCCACGCGCTCCACCTTGGTCGGCACGATCACGCCGCTCTTGATCAGGTCCTCGTACTCGCCGGTGAGGGCGTTGAAGCCGAAGTTCTGATCGGTGGTCTCTTCCACCTTCTGTGCAACGATCGAGCCGTCGAGACCGGCATTGGTCGCGATCTGCTTGATGGGAGCCGACAGCGCGCGACGCACGATGTCCACGCCCACCTTCTCGTCGTCGTTCGTCAGGCTCTTGGCCAGACGATCGAGCGCCTTGCGGGTGCGGATCACGCTCACGCCGCCACCGGGAAGCACGCCTTCCTCGACAGCCGCGCGACACGCGTGCAGGGCATCCTCCACGCGCGCCTTCTTCTCCTTCATCTCGACCTCGGTCGCGGCGCCGACGTTGATCTGGGCCACGCCACCGGCCAGCTTGGCCAGTCGCTCCTGCAGCTTCTCGCGGTCGTAGTCGCTGCTGGTGTTGTCCATCTGGCCCTTGATCTGCTCGATGCGGCCCTGGATGTCCTTGGTCTTGCCGGCGCCCTCGACGATGGTGGTCGTCTCCTTGGCGACGGTGATCTTCTTGGCACGACCAAGCTGGTTCACCGTGAGGTTCTCCAGCGTCACGCCCATCTCCTCGAACACGGCCTCGCCGCCCACCAGGGTGGCGATGTCGCCCAGCATCTCCTTGCGACGGTCACCGAAGCCGGGCGCCTTCACCGCGCACACCTTCAGCACGCCGCGCAGCTTGTTCACCACCAGCGTGGCCAGTGCCTCGCCGTCGATGTCCTCGGCGATGATCAGCAGCGCCTTGCCGCTCTCGGCGATCTTGCCCAGGATGGGCAGCAGATCCTTGGCCGAGGAAACCTTCTTCTCGTGCACCAGCACGTAGGCGTCCTCGAGCACGGTCTCCATGGTGGCCTGGTTGGTCACGAAGTGCGGGCTGAGCCAACCCTTGTCGAACTGCATGCCTTCGAGCAGTTCCACCTCGGTCTCGATGCTCTTGCCTTCCTCGACGGTGATCACGCCATCCTTGCCCACCTTGTCCATCGCGTCGGCGATGATCTTGCCGATGTGCGTGTCCTGGTTGGCGCTGCAGCTGCCCACCTGCGCGATCTCCTTGCTGTCCTTCACCGGCTTGCTCATCTTGCGAAGCTCGTCGGTGACGGTGCGGACGGCCGCATCGATGCCGCGCTTCACCGCGTTGGCATTGGCGCCGGCGGTGATGTTCTTCAGGCCTTCCTGGAAGATGGCCTCGGCGTAGATGGTGGCCGTGGTGGTGCCGTCACCGGCATCCTTGCTGGCCTTGGTGGCGACTTCCTTCACCATCTGGGCGCCCATGTTCTCGTAGGCGTCCTCCAGCTCGATCTCCTTGGCAACGGTCACGCCGTCCTTGGTCACGGTCGGTGCGCCGAAGCTCTTCTCGAGCACCACCACGCGGCCGGCGGGGCCCAGGGTGACCTTCACGGCGCGGGCCAGCTTCTGCACGCCGCGCAGGATGCGCTCGCGTGCGTCGTTCTCGTATGAAATCTGCTTTGCAGCCATTGTTTGAATCCTTGTGTTGATTGTGAAAGTGGAAAGTCAGTCGTGCCGGGCGGCGGTCACTCGATCACGCCCAGGATGTCCTCTTCGGTCATGATCAGGAAGGTCTCGTCGTTGATCTTGACCTCGGTGCCGGAGTAGCTGCTGAAGAGCACGGTGTCGCCCTTCTTCACGCTGAAGCTCAGACGCTCGCCGGTCTCCTTGTTCAGCGGGCCATTGCCAAGGGCCACGACCTTGCCCTGCTTGGGCTTGTCCTTGGCGCTCTCCGGCAGGTAGATGCCACTGTCGGTCTTGGTGGCGGCTTCGTCGCGCTTGACGAGGATCTTGTCTCCGAGTGGGCGAACCTTCATGTGCAGTCTCCTTCTTGGGTGATGAGGTGAAACGAAATTCAGGACGCGTGGCCGGTTGGCCAGGTGCCTGCGTAATGCCGCTGCAGGATGCGCCGAAGCGTCTCGAGCAGGGACTCGACTGGAAACGGACGATCAAGAACCGCGAACGCGCCTTCGGCCAGCATGGCGTGCAGGCCGCGCGTCGCATCGCGCTGAGAGGGTTGCGGCGGACGCACCACCACGGTCGGCGGCGGCTGATCCAGACGGCGAAGAATCTGCAGGATGCGACTGCCCACGGCATCGCTTCCAAGCACGCCGTCGCCCATGGGAACGCTGACATCCACCACCGCCACATGAATGCGTTCACGACGCAGGAGCGTTTCGGCCTCGGAGCCACTGCGAGCCTCGAGGCAGTGCACGCCCATCGGGCGTAGCAGCGGAGGAAGCTGCCGCTCCAGCGCGTCATCTCGCCAGCCACCGTAACTCAGCAGCAGGTTCAAGCGCGGCTGCGTGGCGGAACCCCACCCCGCCGCGGTCGAAGCGGCGGAGTCGAAAGGGGTTGGATGGTGGCGCCTGGCGAACATCGAGCGGGACCTTGAGCAACCGGCGTACCAAACAGTTGCGTGTGTCTTATAACCTTTCCGTCAACTATCGCTTATATGGCATGTCAACTTTCAGTTGTTTTTACTCGAACATGCACGATCGTGCGTCCATCATGCTCGGATCAATGCTTCATGATTCATTTCTGATCGAATGGCATTGCGCGTCGGCCGACACAGAATGGATCCCAAAGGCCGACTACAAGGCCCACGGGCATCGGCATCCGATGAACAGGCTGCCAATTCGACCGGGGTTGCCCTTCGGGTGATCACCAACCAAGATGCGCCCTTTCCACGCCCCTGAACTGGAGCCCCCAATGGCCAACCCTCTCTCCGTCGCCAAGATCACCCAGCACCCCGATAAGCATGAAGGCGCCACCGTGCGTGTGCAGGGTTGGGTTCGCACCCGTCGCGACTCAAAAGCCGGTGTGAGCTTCGTGAATCTGTCCGACGGAACGTGCCAGGCCACCCTGCAGTTGGTGGTTCCCAACACGCTGGCCAACTACACCGAGCAGGTGATGAAGCTGACCGCCGGCTGCTCGATCGAGGCTGAAGGCACGCTGGTGAAGGGCCAGGGCAAAACGCAGGCACTTGAACTGCAGGCCACAAGTCTGAAGGTGCACGGCTTCGTCGACGATCCGGACACCTATCCCATCCAACCGAAGGCCCATACCTACGAGTACCTGCGCGAAGTGGCGCACCTTCGACCGCGCACCAACACCTTTGGTGCGCTTGGCCGCATCCGACACACGCTGGCGATGGCGGTGCATCAGTTCTTCCATCAGCGCGAGTTCCAGTGGGTGCACACGCCCATCATCACGGCGAGCGACTGCGAGGGCGCCGGACAGATGTTCCGCGTGAGCACGCTGGACGCCATGAACCCGCCACGCACGCCCGAAGGCAAGGTGGACTTCGACAAGGACTTCTTCGGCAAGCAGGCGCACCTGACCGTGAGCGGACAGCTGGATGTGGAGTGCTGGTGCCTGGCGCTGAGCAAGGTGTACACCTTCGGGCCAACCTTCCGCGCGGAGAACAGCAACACCAGCCGCCATCTGGCCGAGTTCTGGATGATCGAGCCCGAGATCGCGTTCGCCGATCTGGCCGCCGACGCCGATCTTGCCGAAGGCCTGCTGAAGCACATGTTCACCACGCTGCTGAACGAGCGCGCCGACGACATGGCCTTCATGGCGGAGCGCGTGGACAAGACCTGCGTGGAGCGTCTGGAGAAGTTCGTGGGCGCCAGTTTCGAGCGCATGGACTACACCGACGCGATCAAGCAGCTGGAGGCGGTCAGCGCCAAGGGCCGCAAGTTCGACTTTCCGGTGTCGTGGGGCATCGACATGCAGAGCGAGCATGAGCGCTGCCTCACCGAGGAGATCGTGGGCCGCCCCGTGGTGGTGATGAACTACCCGAAGGACATCAAGGCCTTCTACATGCGCATGAACGAGGACGGCAAGACCGTGGCCGCGATGGACGTGCTGGCACCCGGCATCGGCGAGATCATCGGCGGCAGCCAGCGCGAGGAGCGCCTGGATGTGCTCGATGCGCGCATCAAGGGCATGGGCCTGGATCCTGCCGCGTACTGGTGGTACCGCGACCTGCGCCGCTACGGCTCGGTGCCGCACGCCGGATTCGGTCTGGGCTTCGAGCGCACCATCAGCTACGCCACCGGATTGTCGAATGTGCGTGACTGCATCCCGTTCCCGCGCACGCCGCGAAACTGCGACTTCTGAAACAAGGGGGTTCGATGAAGGAGATCAAGCATCTCTGCGTGAAGCCTGGCAGTG
>Ga0209617_10000293_pt1 | contig 21434 bp, 16 predicted proteins | sample LakEriepJuly2011_2_FD_187459 | JGI IMG/M metagenome (GOLD analysis project Ga0209617, IMG submission 187459) | Freshwater microbial communities from dead zone in Lake Erie, Canada - CCB epilimnion July 2011 (SPAdes) (version 2) | ecosystem: Environmental > Aquatic > Freshwater > Lentic >...
TCTTGGTGGCTTGATGCGTGGATTACCGCGCTTACCCTCCAGCGATTCGATGAGGGCTGTTTCCTCTCCACAGATATAGGCTCCTGCTCCGACTTGCACATAGCAGTCATGGTCGAAACCGGAGTTCATGATGTTCTTGCCAAGGAGGCCTGCTTCATACGCTTCAGCGATGGCTTGCTCCAGAATGCGGGCTACATAGAAATATTCGCCACGGATATAAATGAAAGATGTGCGCGCACCCAATGCGAAACTCGAGGCTATCATGCCTTCGATGAGCAGGTGAGGAATGCGCTCCATGAGGTAGCGATCTTTAAACGTGCCGGGTTCACTTTCGTCGGCGTTGCACACCACGTAGCGAGGCACTCCGGCAGGCTTAGCAATGAAGCTCCACTTCATTCCCGTCGGGAATCCGGCACCACCACGGCCGCGAAGACCGCTGGCTTTCACTTCTTCCACCACTTGTTCGGGTGACATGGTCTTCAGCGCTTTTTCAAGCGATGAATAACCGCCATGCTTGCGATACACATCCAGTTTATGGATGCCTTCAATATGGTCGTTGGCGAGTAATAGTTTGCGTCCCATCAGATGTTGATCATATCGTCTTTAGTGTACACTCGGCGCTTGCCTTCCGATTTCATTTTCTCAAGCAGGTTGTCGACTTTCTCAAAGGTGAGGTTCTCGTAGTAATCACCTCCGCATTGCAGCATGGGTGCAGTTCCGCATGATCCGAGGCATTCTACGGTTTTCAGCGTAAACATGCCATCCTTGGAGGTTTCACCTACATGAATGTTGAGTTTCTTTTCGATGTGGCGAACAATGTCTTCAGCACCAAGAAGCCAGCACGAACTGGTGCGGCAAACTTCAATAACACATTTGCCCACCGGCTTCAAATTGAACATCGAGTAGAAGGAAGCCACTTCATAGGCTTCGATGGGCTGGATGTTTAAGAGTGATGCCACGCAATCCATGGCGCCCGGACTCAACCATCCATCGAATTCAGCTTGCGCTAAATGCAGGATGGGAATGAGTGCGCTCTTTTGTTTTCCTTCCGGATATCTTCGCATGATGCGTTGCGCAGTGGCTAACGTTTCATCCGAAAATGTGTATTCCTTGTTGTCAGACATGATGCTGTTTGTGTCGAATTAATATGGTCTTATGCGTCGAGTTCTCCTGCGATAACGTTCATGCTACTCATGGTGAGAATCGCATCGCTGAGCATGCCGCCTTCAATCATTGAAGGGTAGGCTTGGTAGTAGATGAAGCAAGGACGACGCATGTGCAAGCGATAGGGTGTACGGCCACCATCGCTTATAAGGTAGTAGCCAAGCTCACCGTTGCCACCTTCTACGGCGTGATACACTTCTCCTTTGGGTACATCGGTTTCACCCATCACAATTTTGAATTGATAGATGAGTGCTTCCATTTTGCTGTACACATCTTCTTTGGGAGGCAGATAGAATTCCGGAACTTCCGCGTGGTAGTCACCATCAGGCATGTTTTTGATGGCCTGCTCGATGATGCGCATGCTCTGCCACATCTCTTCCATACGCACCATGTAGCGATCGTAGGTATCACCATTGGTTCCAACGGGAATGATGAAGTCAAACTCTTCGTAGGATGAGTAAGGGCTCATCACGCGCACGTCATAGTCGACGCCCGCGGCACGCAGGTTGGGACCTGTGAAGCTGTAGGCAAGCGCGTTTTCTGCACTGATGGCTCCGCAGTTAATCGTGCGGTCCATGAAGATGCGGTTGCGGGTTACGAGCTTATCAAATTCGGAAAGCGCTTTTGGAAACTCTTTCAAGAACGCATGGATTCTACTCCATGCTTTCTCATTGAAATCGCGTTCCATACCGCCGATACGCCCGATGTTGGTTGTGAGGCGGGCACCGCAGATTTCTTCGAAAATTTCGTAGATTTTTTCTCTCCATTGGAAGAGGTACAAGAAGCCTGTCATGGCTCCTGTATCAACGGCAATTACCGTATCGCAAACAATATGGTCGGCAATACGTGAAAGTTCCATGATGATCACACGCAGGTATTGCGCGCGCTTGGGTATTTCACAGCCAATGAGCTTCTCAACCGTCATGTGCCACCCCATGTTGTTGATAGGGGACGAACAATAGTTGAGTCGGTCAGTGATAGGGGTGATCTGATTGTAAGGGCGACGTTCAGCGAGCTTTTCAAAAGCACGGTGAATGTAACCGATAGTGGGCTCTGCTTTCACGATAATCTCACCATCCATGGTCAGGATGTTTTGAAAGATACCGTGTGTCGCAGGGTGTGTTGGACCAAGATTAAGAATGGAGTAATCCTTCTGATCTGTTACCTGCGAAGCCGTCGCAAAGGTTTGTCCGATGTTTCCTGAAGTTCCTTTCATGATCTTATCGTCCGAAGTATTTGTCTTGTTTATCGTCGCGACCGGCGTCTTCCAGCGCGTATTCTTTGCGCAGCGGATGGTAGTTCATCTCATCCATGTTGAGGATGCGACGCAGATCAGGGTGACCGGTAAAGCGGAAGCCGTAGAAGTCGAATGCTTCACGCTCCATCCAATTGGCACCGAGCCATAGATCCGTGGCTGTGGGCACGTTCAAATCCTTATCAGCCATGAACGTCTTGATGCGTACGCGCCAATTTTTTTCCATGTTGTGCAATTGATACACGAGTGCAAATTCTTGTCCCTTGTTGTCAGGATAATGCACTCCGCACATGGTTGTCAGAAATGTGAAACTCTGGTCGTTGTTGTTTTTTAAAAACTCAAGAACGTCATGTACGCGGTTTTTTTCGACCGTAAAAACGGGGAAGTCATAGTCGATTTGAGAACCTGTTACATCGTTGCCGAAGAAATTCAACAGAGCATCTTTCACGTGGTTGTGCAACTCGATGGTTGCTGGCGATGCGTTGGGATGTATTTCGTGATGCATTATTCGAGTCCGTATTTAGCGAGCATGGCTTTGTATTCGGGAGACGTGCGTCGGGCGCGGCCTTCGTTCTTAGCGAGCTCTTGAATTTTGAGAATGCCGTCGAGTACTTGTTCAGGGCGCGGAGGGCAGCCGGGGATGTAGACATCAACGGGGATGATGCGGTCGATACCTTGAAGCACGGAGTAGGTGTCGAAGATGCCTCCGCTGCTGGCGCAGGCACCCATACTCAGAACCCACTTTGGCTCGGCCATTTGCTCGTATACCTGGCGAAGGATAGGCGCCATCTTTTTGGAAATGGTTCCCATCACCATCAGCAAATCGGCCTGACGCGGAGAGAAGCTCAATCGCTCCATGCCAAAACGTGAGAGGTCGTAGTGAGAAGCCATGGTAGCCATGAATTCGATTCCGCAGCACGATGTTGCGAACGGCAAGGGCCACAGCGAATTGGCTCGCGCCAATCCCACAGCTTTGTCGAGCGAGGTCGCGAAGAATCCCTGACCCTCAAGGCCTTCGGGCTGGTATTCGCTTTTGATATCAACGTTAGTTGTCATGATGATAAGTTCTTGTTTGCGTTCTTGCCTTTGCTGTTATTCCCATTTCAAGGCGCCACGACGAATGATGTAGACCAAGCCTACAATCATGAGTGCCATGAAGGAGAACATTTCTATAAGTCCAAACAGGCCGAGTTCCTTGAAGTTCACTGCCCACGGATACATGAAAATGACCTCGACATCGAAGAGCACAAAGAGGATAGCCACTAGGAAGTATTTGATCGAAAAAGGTGAGCGGGCATTTCCCTGCACTTCAACACCGCATTCGAACGGGTCGCTTTTCACCTGAGTTTTTCGTTTAGGTCCGAGCACGTGCGTGGCTACCATGGTTGTTACCACAAATCCGAGCGCAATAATGGCCATGGCAATGATGGGAAGGTATTGCTGGGCAAGGGAAGGCGTTGATTCCATAAATTCCGGAGACGGTTTTTTGAATAGGCCGTAAAATTATGCCGCTAAGGCCTATAAACAGCGAAGACAGACCGTTTTTTTTCAAGGAAAAGACGATGCGATGACTTTGGATTATTGACGGGTATAACTCAGTCGAAATCCGACGTCGGTTATGCCCTGCAGCGCGGTAGTGCGCATGCCGTGTCGCACATCGATTTTGTAGCGTCCGGCTAAAGGGAACTGCTTGCCTTGTTGATAGAGAAAGCGGTTGTCGTAAAGGTTGGAAGTGGGGTTTCCAAGCCATTTTCCCTGCTCATCGGCGAGTTGGCATTCAACCGTATCGATGGATTTCTTGCCATTGGGAAATTCCATCTCCACAAAGAAGTAGATGTTGCTGTAAGGATAGTCCTCCCGGTTGCGCAGGGTGATGTAGAAGTTGTGCAGACGGCTTGTATCCGCGGTTTCAAATTCGAAATGAGCGGCATCGTTTAAATTCCATACGCCGCTTTCGATGCGTTTGTTGGTTTCGTAAAGGACATCGGATTCACAGCTGCACAGCAGCAATGCCAGTCCGAATATGACCAGTCTATTCAACATGATTATGGTTGGGGAGGTGCAGGGTTCTGGTTGTTTTCGCGTGGAGGGCGATTGCGGTTATCGCGCGGTCCTCTGCCACGACCGCGATCATTGCGGCGCTCGCGTTGTTCCGGATTGCGTGGTTGTTCCCCACCCTGGCCTGCAGCTTCACCGGGAGCTTTGGGCTCTCGCGGTGGCCTCGGACCGCGTGGCGGGCGCTCTTCGCGTGGTGGACGTTCTCCCTGCGGTGGACGTTCTACTTGCGGTGGTTTCTGACGTGGAGGTTGTTCGCGGCGGTTGGGTTGTTCCGGTCTTGGTTGACCTTCTTTGGCCTGAGCCGGCTTTGGTCCGCGTTGCTCGCGCGGTCCGCGATCACGTTGATTTCCGGGTCTGCCGTCGTTGCGCTGACGGTTGCGGTCACGACCGCCACGACCACGTCCTTTGGCTTTGTCGAAACGCGTGAGACTGTCCTGGCCAACAACTTCCGCGAAGTCAGTTCCTTTTTCCACTTCTTCTTCAATCAGGAATTCATCGATGTCTTCGATAAGAACGCCCTTCTTATTTTTTTCCAAGATCTCCTTTACGGCATCTATGCTCAGCGGGAATGGAGGTTCTCCGGGTTGACCGTCGTAAATGAAAAACATCACGCGCTGAAAAATATCGGTCTTGAAATGGGATGCTGTTCCTTTCGGTAGCTTCAGGCGTGTATTCACCGATGGGAAATCACGCGTGGCCTCTACGTACTGATCGAGTTCGAAGTTCAGGCAACACTTAAGCTTGCCACACTGACCGGCCAATTTGGTCGGATTGAGTGACAACTGCTGATAACGCGCTGCACTGGTGCTAACGGCGCGGAAATCTGTGAGCCAACTCGAGCAACACAGTTCACGTCCGCAGCTACCGATGCCACCCAAGCGGCCTGCTTCAAAGCGGTAGCCGATTTGTCGCATATCAACACGCACACGGAATTCTTCTGCGTATTTCTTGATTAGTTCGCGAAAATCAACTCGGTCGTCTGCGGTATAGAAGAACGTTGCTTTCGACTTATCACCTTGATATTCGACATCACTGAGCTTCATGTCTAGGCGAAGTTCTCGGGCAATGGTGCGCGCACGCATCATGGTCGTTTGTTCCAGTTTGCGACCGTCTTGCCAGCGGGTGATATCCTCAGGAGAAGCCTTACGCAGGATTTTCTTGATTTCGTAATTGTCTTTGATGTCTTTACGCTTCAATTGAATGCGCACCAGCTCTCCCGTGAGGCTGACAACACCCACGTCATAGCCGGGTGATACATCAACGGCCACGACATCGCCCGCAAATAATTCGAGGTTAGAGGAGTTTCGGTAGAACGCTTTGCGGCTGTTTTTGAAACGCACCTCAACGATATCGAAAGGTTTTTGACCCTGAGGCAATTCCATGCCGGCCAACCAATCGAATACCTCCAGTTTATTACATCCGTAGGTGCCGCAGGCACCGTTATTTTTACAACCTCCGGGCAATCCGCCTCCGGTTGAGCAACTTGAACATCCCATATCATTAATGCTTCGGACTGTATAATGGTGCAGTCCGTGTTTTCTCTCACATCAGGCCTTCAACACGATAGACTGTATTTCAGTTACCATGCTCAAGGCCAAAAATAAGGAGGAATGATTCAAGACAAGTGCAATTGAGAACAATTGCTGACAACCGCACATAGAATGGCCTTAGGTTATGCTTCGGGCTTGCGGGTGAGCAGATAATGCAGTTTAAAGGAGAGGTCGGAAAGCACCAGTTTCGTGTAGGCATTTCGCGATACATCGTGATAGGCCTCGGTGATTTCATCCATCAATTCCTCGGCATTGAGGTCATTGATGAACGGAGCGAATTTGTTGGAGAAACTCTGTTCCGATTGATTTAAGCGGACGAACTCCTTTCCGGCGTAGTTCAATACCAAGTTTTGCCGAATCTGATCGAGGGCGTAGGTAAGAAAGTGCTTTTGGTCCTCGCGATTCAACTTGTGCATCTCGTCGGCCCATCGAATAATGCCGGGTACATCTTTCTTATAGCACATGCGCATCCAGTGTTGAAACTGGATGGCGTAATTCTCATCCGGATTCTGTGCATGCAGCAACTGCAGGGCCTTGTTCCAATCACCATGCGCGAAGTGAGCGATTTCGCCGGCTTTGTCTGACGAACATCCCTGATTGGTTAGTGCTGTTGCAATATCGGCATCGTCAATCTTGGGGACGTAGATGACCTGCACGCGCGACAAAATGGTTTGCAGGATGTTTTCCAAACTACCTGCGACAAAAAGAAAAAGGGTTCGCTCGGGCGGTTCTTCTACAATCTTCAGCAGTTTATTGGCGGTATCGGTTTTCAGATACTCCGCCATCCAAATAACTTGGAATTTGTAGCCGCCTTCGTAACTCTTGAGGGTCAGGCGATTGATGATGTTGCCTGCTTCATACACCGACATGATGAGTTGCTTGTTGTCTTCCGTGATGACATTGCGCCATTCGTCGACCGTAGTGTAGGGCGAGGATTTCAGGTGGTTGCGCCAAGGTGAAAGCCAATCGTTACAAGTCGTTTTTTCGCTGCCTTCGCTTTTGTTGAAGAAAGGAAAGGTGTAATGCAGATCAGCGAATTGATGCGTGTCGATTTTTTTGCAGGTAGGACACACCCCGCAAGAATCGGTTTCCGTTTTATTGGGACAAGCGATGTATTGAGCAAAGGCCAGTGCCAGTGCCAGATTGCCACTTCCATCGGGGCCCAGAAACATGAGAGCGTGCGCAATACGTCCATCACGGTATGCACCTATGAGGCGTTGTTTGAGGTCGGATTGTCCGATGACTTGAGCGAACTGCACTTCCGTTTCTTTTTGGCGAAAATACAACGGTGCTTGGCTTGGCAATGCTTAGTGGAAAACTGCGTGCAACACGTCGAGCGATTTAATCTCGCGCAGGTTTTCCAAATGGAGCTTGAGAAAGGCGACCAGCCCATGCAGTAGTGCTGAACGAATGGAGCTGTGCATTTCCAACGATTGGACCTGCGGCCACTCCTGGTCGAGTAGTGGAACCAGGTGCCCGGAGACTGCGGTTTCCAGGTAATGAGGGTGTTTGGGTATTTCACTCACAAAGGAGCCATTCAGCATGTCGAAGTATACCGCTTCGGAAGGGTGCTCCGGTTGCTGCGGGTAGAAGCCGTAATGGCGTGTGATTTCCAGAAGCCACCACACATGAAAGTTGCGCACATCGATGGCGTCATCGAGCAACTGAACACTGTTTTTGAGGAAGTCAAACAGGATATCATTCACATAGTCATCGGCAATTGTCTTGGCCAGCACCTCGTTCATAAAGAGTATCATCGACGATTTGGTGGGGTCTGTCGCAATATGATGCAGCGGCATGGACAATCGAGGGTTTTTTATCGGAATGAAGCGTGTAACCTCCTGAAAATCAGAGTCGAATTCAATAATAGCTAAGGGGTGAAACAGATTGGCGGTCGATGATTTTTTGGATTTTCCGGCATAGACGATTCCGCTTTTCAATCCGAATCTACTGCATAAGACTTTGACAATAAGCTTGTTGTCGCTGTATCGTAACGTTTGGATGACAATGCCCCGGACTGTTTGAATCATGGATAGGGTTTACAATTCACACACAAGCGTTCAAATCTCTATATGCCGTGTTAATTCTTTTGACCTGAACGAACCACTTTTGAGTCGATCGACAGCGATACTTTCGGCACGCGAAAATACGTCTTTCGGGAGGCGTTCAACATATTGGTGATGCATGACCATCACCCTCTGAAGAAGGAGTAAGAAAAACATCACCTCGCGTGATGTTTGTTTAAAGTTAGGTTAGGCAGGGCAACCCTCGGGTTGCCCTGTTGCTTTTCACCCCATTTGGTTTTTTTGTTCTTAAAGACCTCTTTTGCAGTGGTTTACGGAGATGTTTATGCATATGTGTAACCATTTCTGTTCGACAGGCGTAAACACGGTCATCATCACATAAAATAACATGAAAAACATCAGTTACACCCTGTCTAACCCAAACACTAAAAACACAATGAAAACACTTCTCACAACATGGTTTGCAGCGCTTATGGCGGTTGCAAGCTTTGCCCAAGCTCCGGGTGGCGTCTCCACGGGTCTGGTCTCTTGGTTTAAAGCCGATGCCGGCACTTCTACTACGTCCGAAGGTGCAGCAATCGCATCATGGCTTGATTACAGTCCTTTAGCCAAGCACGCGGATCAGCTTACGGTTGCTTCAAGACCGCTTTATTACAGCAACATTATCAACGGACACCCTGCTGTTCGCACATCGTCGGCGCGTTTCTTTAATGTGGACTGGTCGATTATCAACGATACGAACTACACCATCTACGCGGTAACACGTCGTCTGGCCGGTGGTAGCTTCAACCACATTCTCGGAATTCAGGGAACTGCTGCGAGCAATTCATTTTTGACGCTCGGTTATTCCGGAACTACTTTGGTTCGTCACATTCAGTATGGTAACATGTTGAGCTTGTCAACAGAGGCATACAACGCGACAACAGAAATCCCCACTGTAATGGCTTGCCAATTCAATGAGGCCATCGGTAAGGCCGTATGGCGCATTCGCGATGGGGTTAAGTCATCAGCGTCAGGTAATAATAAAACACACTACCCTTATCCGGCCGGTATTCGTGGCCGCATTGGTCGCGGTGGTGAGGGCTATGGTTTCAATGGTTATATCGCGGAAGTATTTGTCTACGACCGAGTGCTGACCAATGATGAAAAGAAGCGCATCAATACTTACCTTTCTGTAAAGTATGGTTTGTCGGTGCCGGCTGCAGAGCATGAGTATGCCCTAGTGGATCCTTACCACAACGATGTATTCGGTATTGCTCGAGACAATGATTTTGCTCTGTTTCAATCAACAAGTGAAAGCGTATCGCTCGATGATGTTTTGCGCATCAGCTCACCATCTTCGATGGGTAACTATGATTATCTCATTTGTGGCAATGACAATGGTGCGGTAGCCTTCAGCGCCTATGCCGGAAGCAACTGCAGCATCAGCCGTGTGTTGGCGCGCGATTGGAAATTCAATCACATTAATGATTGCGGAACAGTAGAATTACGTTTCGATTTGACCGGCTTAACAGGCTTCAATGCACCTGACTTGCGTTTGGTTGTTGACCTTGATGGTGATGGATACGATGATGAAACACCGTTAACAGGTGTTTATACCGCTCCGTTTTTCACTGTGAGCGGAGTAACACTTCCGGATGACGCAAAAATTACATTGTGTTCCGTAAATACGCATTACTACGCAGTTAGCAATGGTGTATCCGATGGTATTATTTGGTCAAGCACACCCGATGGTGCTGCAGAATTCGCACTTACCAATACGTGTCCGAGCATTGATCTTACTGTTAATGCCGGCGTTGTACTGCAGGTGAATGGCGTATTGACCTGCCGCAACTTGGCGGTAGACGGCACCTTGAATTTGGGTGATGATCAAAGTGATAACTTAATCGTCCATGGCGATATCCAAATGAACGGAAGTTGGAGTTCAACTTCGGCACCGGGGATACTCAGTTTTCACGGTGATGCAGCGCAATCAGTGAATGGTGGAGTCATCAGCGTGTACAATGCGGATATCACAAACCCAGCTGGTGTGACCTTAAACAACAGCCGTTTGGATATTCGTTACAACCTGGCCATCACCGTTGCGGGTGTTTTGAATACGAATGGAAAGTTGAAATTGGTATCCAATGTGAACAGCACGGGTGAAATTCAATCGCTCGAAGATGGCACCATCAATGGAACTGTGCAGGTGTTTCGCTACCGTCCTGCAGTGGGTGCCGGCTGGGTCAATTTGAGCTCGCCGGTTGTTGGCGCAACTATCGCAGAATGGAATGATGATATTATTACTACCGGTTTTACGGGGTCAGATCACCCGAATTACATGGTTAATGGTACTCCATACAACAGTATCCGTTGGTATAACGAATTGTTACCCGGTACAGTTCAAGATGGTTATGTTGGTGTGAGCAACGTAACCAATGCTTTAACCCCAGGCATGGGATTCATGGTATACATGCCAATTGGTGAGGCTACTATTGATTATACAAATAACGGCGCCGGTGGTTACGTCATCAACAGCGGTGATTATACTTTGCCGGTGACCTATGCACCAACTAATAACGGCACAGGTCGTGGTTGGAACATGGTGGGTAATCCTTATCCCGCAACGATCAGCTGGAGCTCAGGTGCATGGGTGAAAACCAATATCAATAATGAAGTTTATGTCTGGAATCCGAATTCTCAGCAATATGAGTCGTACACAGGCGCCTTGGGTGGAACGCTGTTAATCGCACCGGGGCAGTCCTTCTTTATTCGTGCGAATGCAGCCTCACCGGTATTGACAGTGCGCGAAGGATGCAAGACGAAAGGTCACGGCACCTTCCGTTCAATGGAAACTTCGAACGAGTACCTGACCATTCGTGTTCAGAAAGATGAGTTACAAGATCAGACGATCATCACCCGCATGGAAAACATGACGAAGTCTTTTGATAACAACTACGACGCGTTCAAGCTGCGCAGTCCGGTGGCTGAAGTTCCTTACCTGGCTACCTTAGATCAGGAAGGTGAAGATCTTTCTATCAACGCATTCAATAACAGCGGTGATGAGACCATCATTCCGATTCGCATCGAGGCAGGTGTAAGTGGTACTTACCAGCTCACAGTTACCGGCATGGATGACTTTGCTCAAGGTGGATGTGTAACCCTCGAGGATGTCTTCACCGGCGCGAGCTATGTGCTCACTGAAGAGAAGCCATTAGGCTTAGAATTGATTGCCGGCGACCATACGTTGCGCTACCAGTTGCGCATCGGTGCTCCGATTACTGCAGCCGTAACAGATGCCGGTTGTTCATTGGAAGAAGGTGGAAGCGCGGAAGTGAATGTGCCGGCAAACGCCACTGAGGCCATTACTTGGTATACTGTTCAAGGCAAGTTTGTGGGTGCAACATCTCCTGACAATGGTGTTGCCGCCATCGGTGGTCTGCAAGCAGGCAGCTACGTTGCAAAACTGAATCATAACGGCGCTTGTGGTGTAACTGAAGTAGCCTTTGAGGTAGCACAACTCAATAAGCTCGGTGCATCGGCTGTTGTTATGCCGGCGAGCTGTGAGAATACAGAAGATGGTGGAATTTCAATCAGCATGAGCGGTGGAGAAGCACCATTCACTATTGAGTGGAACAGTGGGGTAGAAGGAGCCATGATTGAAAATGCAAAAGCAGGTAAGTACATCGCAACAGTAACGGATGTGAACGGTTGCAGCGGTCGCTTCGAATTTGAAGTGCCTTCTGTAAGTCAACTGCTGAGCAAGTTTGAAATATCGCACGATAAAGTGGAATTGGTTAACGGACAGGCTACTGTTGAATTCACCAATACCAGCCGCGATGCAGAGACTGTAGCCTGGAACTTCGGTGATGGCAGTGATGAGGACATCAATGAGAATCCTTCACACACCTACTTGAACGCCGGTACATATGAAGTAATGCTGAAGGCTACACATGACAACTGTGAGTCGGTAAGCACTAAGACTATTGCGGTAACAGATGAGAGCCATGCTGAAGAATTTGCAGGCGACATCTTAGCCACGCTCACCGATCAAGGTGTGAAGATGACCTTCCTCTTTGATGAGCAGAAAAATTTGCAGATAAATGCATACAACGTATTGGGACAACAATTGATTGAACCGATTACCGGTGTATATGATAATCAAACCATCATGTTCAGTGATCGTCGCTATGCTGCACAAGCATTGATTGAAATCACGGATTTGAATACAGGTGAAAAAGCGTTGATTCGTTTGGGAAGATAATGGAGAAACTATCGTGATGGATAAGTGGTCCCGGCTGAGCCGGGACCATTTTTTTTGTACATCTTTGCCACATGGACAATGCTGCTTTTGAAAAACTGCTTTACATCGGTGTCATCCTCGTTCTTACGGCTGTTGGTTTGGTGCTGTATCGCAAGGAGATTATGTTTTATCTCAAGGGAAAGCAAACTCACGGTAAAATCGTGAACTGGATGTCAGCGGTCGTTGGCGGAAAGCGCTTTTACTATCCGATGATTGAATTTACACCGCCCGGTTTTGAGCGACAACTCTTTCGAGCAGAGGATCGCTGTGAAGGTGAGCCGATGTTTCCGCCGGGCACAGAGGTGACGGTAAAGTACCTCGAAACCGATTTGGAATTTCGCAAAGTGATTTATCCCAAGAAAGCCTAAAGTTTTCGTCCGTCCTTCAGTGATGTCAGAATGTGGATGGCTTTTTTGAGCGTCGTGACCTGGTCAAACGACATGCGCAGACTGCCATCCTTTTCATACATTTTTCCACCCGATGGATTGAGCTTGATGAATTCAAGCACGTGTGAGAACTTCTCGCTTTGATAGAACGGCGAATGCTCCTTGGTGATGAAATAGCCAATCATCTTTCCGCTCTTTAATATGAGTTTTTCAAAACCGATTTCGCGCGCCAGCCAGCGCAGGCGCATGGTTTCAATGAGCGCAAGAGTTGGTGTAGGGATTTCACCAAAGCGATCGATGAGGTTGTTGGAAAACGCTTCCATGCCTTCCTCTGTTGTGATATCGTCGAGCTCTTTATAGAGTGCAATTCGTTCGGTAATACTACTGACGTAATCGTCGGGAATGAGAATTTCGAAGTCGGTCTCCAGCACAGTTTCCTTTACGAAATTCTGATTGCGTTTGATTTCTTCTTCGTACAAATCCTTGAAATGCTCTTGCTTCAATTCATCAATGGCTTCGTTGAGGATTTTCTGATAGGTTTCAAATCCGATATCATTGATGAACCCGCTTTGTTCGCCGCCCAGCAAGTTTCCTGCGCCGCGAATGTCAAGGTCACGCATCGCAATGTGAAGTCCGGATCCGAGATCACTGAATTGCTCAATCGCTGTGAGTCGTTTGCGAGCCTCTTCAGTCAACATGTGCAACGGTGGGCAGAGCAAATAGCAGAAGGCATGTTTGTTATTTCGTCCCACACGCCCACGCAGCTGATGCAGGTCGCTCATACCAAAATGATGGGCGTCGTTGATGATGATGGTGTTGGCATTCGGTATGTCGATTCCACTCTCCACGATGGCAGTGCTAACAAGCACATCGTAAGTGGCCTCAATGAATTCCGACATCACTTCCTCGAGATCTTCACCCTTCATCTGTCCGTGGGCTGTCGCAACACGGGCATCCGGACAGAGGCGCTGAATCATTCCGGCAACTTCTTTTAGATTCTGAACGCGGTTGTGAACGAAGAAGACTTGTCCTCCGCGTTGGATTTCATAACTAACCGCATCGCGCACGACTTCTTCATTGAAAGGCCGCAACTCCGTTTGAATCGGATGTCGATTGGGTGGTGCTGTTTGAATGATCGATAAATCGCGTGCGCCCATCATCGAAAACTGAAGGGTGCGCGGAATGGGTGTAGCCGTTAGCGTAAGCGTGTCGATGTTAGCTCGGAGTGTCTTGAGTTTGTCTTTGACGGCGACGCCGAATTTTTGCTCTTCATCAATGATGAGTAAACCTAGCTCTTTGAATTTGACTTTTGGTGCAACAATGGAATGTGTTCCGATGAGAATATCGATTTCACCTTTTTCGAGTTTCTTCAATGTTTCACTCTGTTGTTTGGAGCTTTTGAAACGGTTGATGTAGTCTACTGTGACCGGAAAATCTTTGAAGCGTGCTGCAAAGCTCTTGTAATGCTGCAGTGAGAGAATGGTTGTCGGAACCAGCACAGCTACTTGTTTTCCATCGGTAGCCGCTTTGAATGCAGCACGCATGGCGATTTCTGTTTTACCAAAGCCAACGTCACCACACACCAATCGGTCCATCGGAGCTTCGGCCTCCATGTCTTCCTTCACGGCGTTGGTAGCCTTAAGTTGATCGGGAGTATCCTCATACATGAAGGAAGCTTCCAGCTCGATTTGCATGTAGCCATCGGTTTGAAAGGCATGTCCTTTTGTTGCTTTGCGCTTCGCGTAAAGTCTGATGAGGTCGAAGGCAATTTCTTTGACCTTTGTTTTGGTCTTACGCTTGAGGGTTTGCCAGGCGTTACTTCCAAGCTTGTCCATACTGGGTGATGAACCCTCTTTGCCGACGAATTTTGAAATGCGGTGCAGTGAGTGAATACTTACATACAAAATGTCGCCGCCCTTGTAAGTAAGGCGTATGGCTTCCTGTTCCTTGCCATTGACATCTATCTTTTGAAGTCCTGAAAATTGACCGACGCCATGATCGATGTGCACCACGTAATCGCCCGGCTGAAGTGACATAATCTCTTTTATGGTGAGCGCTTCTTTGCTTTTCTTGAATCCTTCTTTCAGTCGGAAGCGATGATAGCGCTCAAAAATCTGATGATCAGTGTAGAGCAACAGCTTATGCTCCTTGTCGATGAATCCCTCTGATAGCTCGAGGCTTAGCGGCGTGAAGTGCACCGCGTGATCCTTGTCTTCGAAAATTTGATAGAGTCGTTCAATTTGTTTGGGTTGTCCGGCCGCAATGACATTCTCATACCCCGCCTTTGCATTGTTAGCGAGGTTGGTTCCGAGCATGTCAAAGTTTTTGTTGAATGCCGGTTGCGGTTCCATGTCGAAGCTGATGGTTTCACCTTCCGTGAATTTCCGTTGTGATCCGAATTCAATCGTGGAGCGTTGTTCAAGCAGTCGTTGAAGCTGCGTTTTATCCATGTACAATTCTTCCGGTTTTAGGCGGTCGAATAGTCCTTGTTGTTTTTCGAATTGCTTTTGCGCGCGCTCCAGTTCGGTATCCATTCGACTCAGGGCGCCGGCGGTATCTTTTAACCAGAGTATGGTTTCGTCGGGCATAAAATCAATGATGGAAATACGCGATTCTTCCGTTTGATGCGCTGTCACATTAGGAACAATCGTCGCCTTGGTCATCTTCGCGACACTGAGTTGCGATTCCGGCTCAAACTTGCGGATGCTTTCCACTTCATTTCCGAAGAGCTCAATGCGGTAGGGATGATCAAAGCTGAACGAAAAGATGTCGATAATCCCACCGCGCACGGCATACTGACCCGGTTCAAAAACATAATCGACCTTTTCAAATCCGTAAGTATGCATCCATTCGTCCACAAATTCAATATCGAGTTGATTCCCTTGGACGATTTCAAATGTGGCGACTGACAGCGATGAGCGTGTGATCACTTTTTCGGCTAGGGCTTCCGGATAGGTGATGAGGCATACGGGTTTTGTCTTTTCGCCTGCACGTTCCATTGTACGCTTGAGTTCATTGAGAACTTCGGCGCGCATGGCCACATTGGCATTGTCGGTGGCTTCCACTTCGTAGGCCATTCGAGCGCTGCGTGGAAAGAAGAAGATATCGATGGCGGCGTCATTGTTTCTTTCGGAGCCCGGTTGTTTGCCGCAAGCGCTTTCCAGATCATTCAGGAAATACGCAGCTTCTTCCTTATCGGGGAGAACCACGATGTGAAAGCCCTTCCTTTCTGACATGGCAACTTGGGCGATGAGCGCAATGGAGGATCCGACCACATTGCGCAGATGCGCATGGCCCTTGTGTTGGAGAGCACCATGGAGTTGTTTTACGCGCTCTGACTTGGCATAAACGGAAAGAAGGTCGGAAATGAACATGGTTTGAAAACAGCTAGCCCCACTGAACGTTCAGCGGGGATGCTGTGGCAAAATTACAACCAATGCGTGCTCACAGAGGTGCGTTATTTTTGTCGTCTATCATGGAAGCACATTTCCAATCAGAGCCTGTTTTCTACCTGCGTTTTCCGCGGCAAGATGCCGATGCTTTACTCGCTGTTGGCGTTGAGGAATTCCTTGTGCTGGATGCAGAGGAAATCATTGATTGGCTTGCCTTGAGACGTTGGCTCGAAACGAAACCTGATTGGGTATTTGGTTGGATGGGCTATGATGCACGTAGGGCAGTGGAGCATTTTGATGAGCGTGGCTTTAAGCGCGGTCAGATGCCAGTGCTGTGTTTGGTTAAACCCCTCCATGTGGCGCGCATCAAAGACGGTGCATACGACATGCTCAAAGGGTCATGGAATGAGGCATGGAACGAATGGCTGAATCCGAATGAAATTACACCGACAACGTTCGACCAAGTTTCATGGCAACAAGGTGTTTCGCATGCTGAATATTTAAATCATGCAAACGATTTAACGCAACAGATTCAGCGGGGAAATCTATACGAAGCGAATTATTGCATTGACTTCTTTGCAGAAGCCACGCTATCGAATCCACGCGATGTTTGGAGGAAGCTTTATCATAAAACAAAGGCACCTTTTGCGGCGTATGTGGAATGCGGACCTTGGCATCTGATGTGTGCGTCGCCGGAGCGGTATCTCAAACGATCCGACAACACGGTCATTTCACAGCCAATCAAGGGCACCGCGCGTCGCAGCAAGGATCTTGCGGAAGACAGTCTTCTAAAGCAGCAACTTTCGAATAGTCGCAAAGAGCGCGCTGAAAACGTCATGATAGTAGACTTGGTCCGAAACGATTTATCGCGCTGTGCATTGCCGGGTACCGTCAAGGTGGATGAATTGTTTGGTGTGCATTCATTTGAAACGGTTCATCATCTGATCTCGACGATAAGCTGCGAGGTGGATGCTTCCTGTGATTGGGTCGATTTGATGAAGGCCTCTTTTCCGATGGGCAGTATGACGGGCGCTCCGAAACTGAGTGCCATGCAATGGATAGAGCGGCATGAACGTGTATCGCGTGGAATCTACTCCGGTACGCTGGGCTATATAGAACCGAATGGTGACTTTGATTTTAACGTTGTCATTCGAAGCATTCAGTATCATGCAGATCAACGCCTTGTGCAATGCAACGTAGGAGGCGCTATCACCGCGCTTTGTGATTTGGAAGAGGAGTACAAGGAGTGTTTGTTGAAAGCCTCAGCTGTGCTCGATGTTTTGCGCTGAAGGCTTGCGATGATATAAATCGAGCGCAACCAGCATGGCAATGAATCCCCAGAATGGAACTGAAGCCTTATCCGTATCCAGATAATTGTTGAGCACACCGTGGATGAAATAGGTCATCAGTCCGAGGTATGCTGCAGCTACGAGTAATTTCAGATTGCGGGATTCCATAGCGTAGAACAACTTAAAAGACAGGTGCGAAATTCCGTAGAGTAATACCAATACGAGCAGTGTTCCGGGAATTCCTTGTTCGCTCAAGGGACCGAGATATTCGCTATGCGCGTTTCCGCCGGTGCCTTGATTGGTACTGATGATGGTTCTGTCTTTCGATCGCTGAAATGGGGCATAAACGAACTGGTAGGTGCCCGGCCCCCATCCCACGATTGGTCTTTCCTTGAACATTTCGATGGCGCAATTCCAGCGATTGAGGCGTTCCAAATTACTGGCGTCACTCGATACATTGGAAATGGAACTGACGTGTTCATCTAGTTTGTCGCTACTCTCCTGCTTGTTTTGTTCGAGGCTCATCACAATGTCATCCCAGCCGATGAGTAAAACAGAACCGACTAGTGCCGCTGCCATGAGCACATGTTTGAGTTGAATGCGCATAAGCATTACCGCCAGAATCGCCGCTGCCCCGATGATAGAAATCCATGCTGCACGCGTGTATGACAGAATGATACCCGCCGTGAGAATAAAGAATCCGATACTCAGCATCACCCTCAAGAGCACGTTCATTCCGCGTTGCAACCAGAGTCCAATGATGATGGGGAAGTACATGGCCAACACAGCGCCGTAGCTTGTGTGGTCTTTGAACAGCGGTTCCATTACCCAATGCGCGGAGTCTTTATCAAAACCATATTGCGCATGTCGACTAATGGTGTAGATGATAACAATGCAAAGCGTGAAGAGATAGAGGAGGAGGAAGCTACGCATCTTGCGCAGGTCCTGAAACATGTGCGTCGCGAGGAAATAGAACGAAGCAATAAACCAAAGGCGTGTTGCGAGATACTTGATACTTACTACCGGAAACTCGCTTGTCACACAGGTCAGCGCCATCCAGCCCAGGTAAGCATAGAGGATGTAACTGATGGGATGAAAGAAAATCCGTTTGTCAATACTTTTTCCGGAGAGAAGCTTGAAAAGAAACAAGATGAGAATACCGAATAACAGTGGTTCGGTGGGCAAATACATGCCGACTTGTGCGATTTCGAGTTCCTCAAGATTGATGCTCAGCGGTGTGCAAAGCGTTACAAAAAGGATGAGATGATCGAGATGATAAATTGCTGCCCACACGACCAGCAGTGCGGCGGGAATCAGCATGACCAGAAACTGTTCGAAGTAAATCCCCACGCACATCAAGGCAATGAAGCACCCTGAAAGCAGGTAAATCAGGCCTTTCGATATGCGCGATTCGCCGGTCATTGCTTAAATCCTACCTTCAGCTCGCAGTCTCTTGAAGTTGTCGATGATGAGCAGCAGGATAAACGTGAAAACAAAAGCAGAAAGCGTGCTCATGGCTACAATCAGCCAACGAATCGGGAAGGATTTCTTATCAGCGGCACTGGCATAGTCGACTACACGCATGACGGGGATATTGCTCTCCACGTCGATTTTCATCAGGTCATAACGCTTGCGCAAGACGTTAAGTTTCTCGTAAGCTTCCTTCAGGTTGGTTTCGAGATTGACGTAGGTTGTTCCGTACTTCGATAAGAAATCCATTTGGGCTTTCAGTTGTTGAGCGCGATCAGGATGGCCTCCCGCAATGGCCGTTCCGTACATTTCGGTGAGAGCGGCTATCTGATCGAGGTAGCTGTATACACCCAACTCCTGCAGTACTTTCATGGAGTCTTCCATGACCTGCACCTCGTTCAAGGCTGATTGCAAGGATGCTTCGGCATATTTAAATGCTGTCATCGCTCGCTCGCTACGCATGCGGTTGGCGACAGAATCAGCGAAAAGCGCTATGTCATTCGCCATGTCACGGGCGCGCTCCGGTTTTTCATCTAGCACAGCTACTTCTACTGAACCGAATTTGGTGAGTTCGGCCGATACGTTGTCCTGGTATTCGCGAGCAATCAAGGTATTCGCACCGCGCTGGTCGCGTTGGATTTCATAGACATCCCAGAGTTCATATTTCTCAATGACCTTATTGCGCACCTGGTCGGAGTTAATCATTTGAAGCAGGCGTTCGGCATCTTCCTCTTCTCCGAAGGTGAGTAAGTCTTCCTTCTGAACATCTTCCAGCAGCTGGGCCCCGAAGGAGTGTTGTTGTTCAGCATACAGCACAACAGCACTTTTGTAACGCTCCTTCAAGAGTAAACTAACCACCGCCGACAATATCGCCGCAGTGAGGGAGACGAGTATGATGGGTTTACGCCATTGGTAGAGCAGAATGAATAGATTGCTCGATTCAAGTGAGGTCTTACTTTCTGTGGATTTTGGTTCCTTCATAATAGCGTCGTTATGCGTGCAAATTTAGCTGTTTTCGGGGGTGTCTTTGGCGAGTGCTTCACGTTGCTGCAACAACATTCGCAGATCGGTCAGATGAATCATTTTCAATCCGAATGCAGCGATGAAGCAGATGCTAATCAGGGCGACGAGTTGAATGTATTCGGGAGTTTCGGTTAAGCGAAGTAATGCGGCCGCAACAGGTGCGATGATCAGGAAGGTGAGCAATGATAAGCTTAGATTACGCCCTAGTGTATGGTAGTTTGATTGAACATGGATAACCTGACCGACGAGTACGACGAACTGCATGAAACAAGCGGCTTTGGCTGCTCCCAGTGCGCCTTGTTCAGGTACGTAGAGCAAGTTCAACAGTAAGTTGTACAGCATACCTCCGCCCGCGAGCAAGATGAGTGTGCGCATGTTTCCGGAGGCGGTGATGAGGGTTCCCGTCACGTATTGCATGGAGAAAAGAAAGGCGCTCATCATCACCCACGGCAGCACCGTGGCAGCCTCTGCGGTGTGACCATCATAGAGCATGTTCAATATGAACTCAGGATAGAAGAGAGTCGAAACGGTAACGGTCCATGCGCCGGTAAGCAAAAGTTTGGCGGATAGATCGAACAAGGGCTTAATGGATTTTTTAGCCTCAAGCAATCGTGAAAACATGGGCAATAGCAAACCGGCAAACAGAAATGCAAACATGTTTAGCGTATCACCGAGTCGATAGGCCATAGCATAGATGCCGGCTTCGTGCGCACTGTGCAGACGCTCAAGCAGTATCCCATCTTGTCGGTTGGCAACCATGGAAAGCAGGATTAGAAGCGCAAACGGTGCGCTCTCGCGAAGAACCTCTGCCGAAACAACTGATGTTGGGGCATTACGAAGTGATTGTCGGCGAAGCACAAGCGCCGCCGCAACAGCAAAGGCGAGGAGATAGGCTGCGCTTTGCGCATAGATTAAATACTCCAATCGAAATGAGCCTGATGAGGGAAATGCGTAGAGCAGCACAATCACGAAAAGCATGAGGAGCGCTTTATCCAGCACCGAAAGCAGGCTGTCAGATTTGAAGTCGTGCAAACCTGAAAGGAAAGAACGCAGAAACTGAATGCCCGTTGCAACGACCTGATTGAAGGCCAGGAGCAAGAGCAGGTAAATTTCGCGGGTGTTGTAATCGAGTATGATGGCCGGCAACAGACAAATCAGGATGTAAGCGACTCCAAGCAGCAGGCGGATTCCACCCAAACGCTGTACACGCCCTGCAGGGATGAATCCCCATTGAGCCGTAATACGATTGTTCCAGTTGCTCATTCCAAGATCCGGAATGATGTTGAACACAAAGGAAAGATTGAGCAGTGCGAAGTAAAGTCCGAATTCTTCTGGACCTAATCGATCTTGTACGTGTGCCTCGACCACTAGAACGTACAGTGGTTTGATGAGCAGATTAAGGCCCAAGACCAGCAGTAAGTTGGATAGAAATGTGTTGCGTATCGCACTCATGTTGTCGTTGCGACAAATGCTACATTAGTTGTTAAGGCTGAATCGCAGAGCAATACCGGTTGAAATGTTAGACGTTGGGAACGACGTTG
>Ga0209617_10000294_pt1 | contig 21388 bp, 29 predicted proteins | sample LakEriepJuly2011_2_FD_187459 | JGI IMG/M metagenome (GOLD analysis project Ga0209617, IMG submission 187459) | Freshwater microbial communities from dead zone in Lake Erie, Canada - CCB epilimnion July 2011 (SPAdes) (version 2) | ecosystem: Environmental > Aquatic > Freshwater > Lentic >...
CGTCAGCCAGACTGCCGGCGGCAGGTTCAGCTTTGCCACCTCCGCTGCCCGCATTGTCGTGATCCCCGAGCCCGAGGCTGTCATCACCATGGTGGTGCTGGCGGTAATGATCTTCATGTGGAGGCCGCATGTGCATCGAGCAACTAGCTGAACTGAATCCCGACGCCCTGACCCCGGATGGTCTGGAGTCTGCCTACGTCGGCTTCACCTGCAACCACCACCATGCCCATGTCGCCGTGTACTCGTTTGAGCGGTGCGTTGAAGTACTCGTTACCCGTGACGGGATGAGCAACGATGACGCTGAAGAGTTTCTCCATTTTAACACGCTGGGTGCGTGGGTCGGTGAGAACGGGCCGCTGTTCATCCTTACGGGAGCCTGCGATGGCGAAGCTAAAGAAGATTGAGTGCTTGGGCGGGCCGCTCGATGGGAAGCGTGTCGCTGTCTCCAACGAGGTGGACTTCGTCACAACGAACCTAAACCCGCTGGTAACGCATTGGTACAACCGCGAAGAGCAGCAGATGGGCAAGCGGGTGCGGCAGGTGTTCCGCCATTACGAGATCCATGTCGGCCCAGAGGACGGCCAGAATGACTGATACCGAGTCTGCCCGGGTCGCTCCCGGCTATCTGGGGGATGGAGTTAGCCCCAGCCACAACGACAAAAATCTCCACCATATTCTCACCGACGCGGAGCGGGAGGCGATTGAGCGTGCCGCGTTTGTTTCTGATCAGGCGGGGCTCGAGAAGTCAGCCGCCACGCTCCGCAACCTACTGGAAAGGATGAAATGAGAATTGACCCCGACGCGTGTCGCGACCCAGACCTCCTTGCCGCAGAGTTGCGGCGATTGCGAACCGTAATCGCAGCAGGCGAGCCAACCCTCACCGACGCGGAGCGGGAGGCGATTGAGGATGCGGCAGGAATCTGTGAGGAACACGCAGAGGAATACGACGGCACGGATAGCTCACCAATTGCCGACACTCTCCGCAAACTGCTGGAGCGTCTGAAATGACCGATAACGAACAGAAGGTCTTGGTAGGTGTCATGCTGTCTGAGATCGGCACGGCACAGAAATACAACTCCCTAGTGTCTGAGTTGCAGGCCGATATCGAGCGGCTGCGGGGCGAGGCCCGGTACTGGCGGACGATGTACCAGCACAACTGCAAAGAGCCGCAGTGGATGGACATCTCTAAGGTGACGCCGCCAGACGAGAACCGGCAGTACCTGCTCTACACGACTGCCCTAGAGGGATTCGTGTGGATCGGCCGGCGTGGCCCGCTGCCCAAGTCAGTCACTCACTGGATGAGCGTGCCAGAGCTACCGCCGCCGTCACTACGGCAGGATGAGCCCGCCTCTGGGGAGCCATGACTGCTCAGTACGCTGTTTCCTGAGCTTGGCCTCTTCCTCGATAGCCTTATCCCGCTGTACCTGCTGGGCAGAGTACTCCGCGGCGGCATTAGTCGGCACGTTACCCGAAGTTTTAAAATTCTCAGAATTCGATACGTCTGGGTGTTGGGTCACAGCCAGCCAGTTCAAGGGGCTCGAAACCTCATCGATACCTTCCCGGGCGACCACTCCAGCAGCTGCTTTGGCAAACCCCTTGCCTAGCCCACCGACCAGCCCAAACCCGAGCGATGCGACCGAGAATGGGTCGAACGCCTCGTGGCCCATGTCGGCCCAGAACTCTCCGGCGGGAGAGTACTGAACGCCCTTTGAATGCCCATAGTCTTTCACCGACGGGGCACCTGATTGCTCGACCAGCCCCCTCAGAGCGTTGCCGTATTCGCTTCGCTGATCCGGGGTCATGCCTTCAGGCACCGGGAAGCTGGCCCGGCCGACATCCTTCTCAGCCCGCTCGTGGGTGCGGCTGTCTGACAAGCCGGACAGGATGTTCGATCCCCACTTGTACCCGTGGTTGATCAGGTCGCCGGCTGCCCTGACAGCTGCGTTGGGCATGAACGGCAGATCCGGCTGATCGTTCTTCAGGAGCGGTGCGTCGTCTCGCCGGGAAGCCCGCATGCTGGCGGTCGGCCAGACGTTCATCTCCGAGAGCACCTGACCGACGACGGTGTCGCCGTTGTTCTCGGTGTTCCCGAGAGAGTGCTGCCCCGGGTAGTGCGTGGACATCCAGCTGGAGTGGTGCTGGGGATCAGCCTCAGCTGCTTCGTGGTATCCGACCGCGTCGTTGAGCCGCTGGGCCCGTGTGGCTGGGCTGAGAGTCGTCGCCTTCCCCCACGCTGACGATGGCAGTTCCAGCTGGGCCGGGTTGTTGTCTTCGTCTACCCCGTAGTTGATGCCGCCAACGAGGTGCCGGCTGCTCGGAACAGGCTGACGATTCAACACTGAGTTCAGGAGGTTGCTGTCTCGCAGTGATCCGTAGACCTTCTGGTCGCCCGGGCCGAGCGAGTACGCGCCGTTCCGCTCACTGTCCGCGATTCCCTCGACATGACCCTGAGCCGACTTAGGGATCACATCATCGAGGTGCGACACCAGCGCCGCATGCACCGGATGGTCTGGGTTCAGCAGGATCGCAGCAGCTGCATCGGGGTCTATGCCGGGGGCGTGACGCTGCGCTAAAGCCGCTAGATGCGGGGTGATTCGCTGCCTCGCAGCGGCCATGAAGTCGTTGTCTGCCATTGGGCCTCCACTGAATTTATGGAGCAGATCCGAGAAGTCGGGCCACAAAGTCAGAAACCCTTACCCCGAGCGAGGAGTTTTCTATGACCCGACTCTTTGTCGCTGCCTTGTTGGCGGCTTGTGTTTCCAGTTTCGCGAAAGCCGAAAGCCCTACTGGCAACAGGCTTTACCGCACCGAATGTAACAACGGCGTATGTCGCCGGGTGTACGTCGGAAGCGAGTGGGAGAACTCGATCGTTGACAAAGTCAACAGCGAGCGTGCTACCCGCGGCCTTCGCCCTCTCGTTGTCACCCAGAAGCTGATGGGCCTAGCCCGCAGCTGGTCGGGTCGTCAGGCGAATGAGCGTCGGATGTACCACTCCGGCTGGTCAGGCATGGGTGAGAACGTCGCCTACGGCCAGAAGGGCCCTTCTGAGGTGATGACCGCATGGATGAACAGCCCCGGCCATCGGGCCAACATCCTCAACCCGAAGTACTCCGAGATCGGTGTTGGCGTCGTGATGTCGAGCAACGGCCAGCCCTATTACACGCAGCACTTCCGTTAATCCCCGAGCGTCCGATTAGCCCTTACGAGCGAGGCCAGCATGTCTGACGAAATGCTTGACGATGTCGAGATTGAAGATGAATCCCCAGATCAGGACGTACCGGATCAGGACGAGTCTCCCGAGGAGGATGACGCACCTGAGCCGCAGGAGACGGCACCGCAGCCGACCGTCTGGGACGCCTTTAAATCTTTGCCTGACTTCCAAGGGCAAGATGAGCGTGCGATTGCTCAGAGGCTATATCAAAGCCTTGAGCGAGAAAAGCAAGCCACGCATGCCCTAGCTCAGTACCGGGAAGTTCTTCCCCACACGCAGCAGTATCTGAGGGATCGCCCCGAGTACGAGAAGTGGCGAGCCTCGCAGTCTGCCCCCGCCGCACCGCAGCCAGCTGCTGCCCCGGCTCCCCAGAAAGAAGAGAGTTGGTGGAACCCTCCGCAGGTGCGTGACGCCTACAAGCGTTACATCGTCAAGGACGAATCCGGCCGGGACTCGATCCACCCTGATGCACCGATCGACGCGAAGCATGCACTGACTGAGTACTTCCAGTACCGGCAGGACTTTGCGGAGAAGTTCCTCACGAACCCAGAGGACGCTCTCGCCCCGATGGTGTCGCGTCTGGCACAGCAGCAGGCGTCGGAAATCGTGCAGCAGCAGCTGCAAGAAGCCGGCCGTAAGCAGTACATCCAGACGCTGGAAGAACAGAACCGCGACTGGCTCTACAGCGACCCCACCAACAGAATTGTTTCAAAAGAGGGTGAGGCTGCCAAAAGATACATTGAGCAAGCCGCACAGCTGGGAATCTCCACACCGGAGGCCCGCTGGCAGTTTGCTCTTGAGAAGGTCGAGCGCGACCTGATGCACCAAGTGCTTCAGGCTCAAACAGGCCAAGCTCGTCAGCAGGCTTTCGAATCGCAACTCAGTCGCGTCCCCGCTCCGGCCCCGCAACAGCCGCCGCAGCGCACGCAGGCAGAAGCGAACATGGAGTATCTGCGACGGGCCGCATCGCGCTCCGCCAATCGTGCTGGCGTGCAGACTAATAACCCCGAAGCTGGTCGCAAGGGGTTGAGCTTTGAAGAACGGCTTCGTGCCGACGCATCCGACGCGGGTCTTATCTGACCTGCCTAACTGAACAGGAAAGGTTGTTACTATGGCTAGTACTACTGACTGGGCCCGCGCTATCGGGACATCGATCACAAATTACCTGCGGGAAGAAGAGATCGCTGTCCTTCGTAAGTTCCGTATCTACGCTGCGCTTGAGGGTGGCGGTAACGTACTAACTAATCAAAGTGGAAGGGGCTTCTCATGGGAAGTTCGTTTTCGAAATCAGCCCGTTTCGTCCAATAATGGAGAAACTCCTCGGGTTTTCGCTCGACAGAATTTGTGGAAGACCGGGAAGCTGGATTGGAGGGGGTATCAGGTTTCCGACATGATCCTGCGGCGCGAAATGCTCGAAAATCGCGGGCAGCAGGCACTTATCAACGTGGCTGGCAAAATGGCCGCTCGACTTCAGGAGTCGATGGAGCAGCACCTCGCCAAGGAAGTTTACGTTGACGGCAACAAGCCGGGTAACGAAATGCGATTCTGCGGTCTAGATTCCATGTTCGGCTACGATGGCACCGTGAATGTTACTAACGGCCAGAAGCGGACGGCCAATGCGGCTGACCCTTTTGCGTGGGCGAAGGACGACTACGCCGGTCTCTCGACGGAGCTTGGTGCGGAAGCCGGCTCGCAGCTTGAGACGGGCAGCTGGCCCAACGTGGTGTGCGATGAGTCCTATGACTACTACACCCCGATTATCACTAATTACACGAGCACGTTCTTCAAGGGTGCTACACCCACTTGGAAGGATCAGTGCGTCGAGGCCGTGCGTGAAGCGATTCACCAAACTAAGAGAAATGATTCGAAAGAATCGGCCATTGACCTCGTGATTGTTGATCGCCGCATGTTCATTGACTATATGAACCGGCTCGACAGCAAGGAGCGGGCGATCGTTACTAAGACGAACGGCCTGAAGTCCTACGGTTTCGGTGATGTGTTCGAACAGGACGGCGTGGAAATCTCGACGGAATATGCCGTTCCGACGGGCTGTGGCTACGGTCTCAGCATCGGGAACATGTACCTGCACTGCATGGAATCGCAGCTGATTACGGCCGAGGGCCCGCATTACAATCAGCACAATCAGGCTTACGAATATGTGGCCTCGACCTTAGCCAACCTCCGTTTTGTAAGTCCAAGAAATTTCTTTAAGCTCGCGGCTGTCGCCTGATCCACCACCCAGTAGTCACAAGGAAAAGTTCGCATGTCCTACAATGTCGATCCCGGCTTCGGCCGTGGACAAGTGCTGGGTGCCCTGTGGGTTCACCCGACCGAGAAGACCGACCCAACCGTGACGGGTGCGTCACAGGTCGGCACGAAGAAGCAGTTCACTGATGTGAACGCCAAGACGGGTGCCGTGCTCTCCAACGAGTTGGTCACCTGCGTGGCCGTTCGCAACACCACCGCGGCGGCTGTGCTTCCGGGCACGACCCAGACGGTGCTCGGTTACACGGGCGTGGTTGACGAGTACGTCAAGCCCGTCCCGGTGAACGAGGTGTTCTGGCTCGTGATCGATGGCCCGACCCAGCAGCCGCTGGGCACCCGGGTCAACCTGATGACGACCGGGACTGCGAAGCCCCGCGTGATTCTGGTTGATGGCGACGAAGTCGATGAGACGGACGCTACGAACCCCGCGGTTCGCGTGGTGTTTGGTGAGGACGATGACGCGGTCACGCCCGACACGACGGCCCCTGTTGTCCCGTAGAAACGAGGTGATCTTTTGCGGTATGTCCTCTTTGTTCTTTGTGCTTCCTTGGTTTCTGTTGCGGTGGCTGATGAGGCCGTCCCTCGTAACCACCTCGATGTGAAGTCCCAGCAGCACGAAGTGCGACGGGATGCTCGCGCCGAGCGGCATGAGATCCATCGTCGCTTCAAGGCCAAGAAGCTGGAGTCACGAGCACGAGCCCTGCGTGCTGAAGGCGACAGCAAGTAAGTGATCAAGTGTGGGTCTGAACTACGGGCGGCGGGATGACACAGGTGTCTCCCGCCGCCCCTTCTCTACCGAGTGAGATATGGCCTTCAGAACACTAGACCCGAGCCAAGACCTCAAGGGCTTTCAGGTCAAGGGCGGCAGCAAGCAGTCGTCTTCGAACGATATCGACTTCGACTACACGGGGATGGATCTCGCCGCCAAGAACGGCGATGAGCTTTCCAAGCTGCGAGCCACCAAGCAGCAGGCCCTGATGGAAGACCCGCTGTCCACTCTTGGGACGGCCGGGCGTATCCGCGATCTCCAGCGGTACATGGATGCCTACCACTCCGGCCGCTCCCTGCCGGACATGAACGTACTCCCGGGCCAGCGCGTCAAGAGCGTGCGGACATCGAGCAGCACCGATAGCGACTCAGCAGCTGCGGCTGATTACTTTGACCCCCACATGCGTGGACAGGATAGGACTAAATAACCATGCCAAACGGACGCTACGTTCACCAGACCGAGTGGACGAACAAGATGCAGCATGCGGATCGTGCCAACGCCGCAGCCAACAACACTGACGGTGGCTCTGCCCGCCTGAACAACTTCAACAACACCGGCGCTGCCCGTCAGGCCAATGAGGCTGTGGGTGAGATGGTGCATGCCGACAACAACTGGGAATACCAGCGTGGTGTCGAGAATGCCTACGATCAGAACAGCTTTGAGCGCGGCTTGCAGGATCGGGCTATGGCCGACCGCGAGCGTCAGACGGCCAACAGTGCCGCCGATGCGCAGATGAAGTACGGCTCGCAGAACTATCAGGCCGACTCCATTGCACGCAGCATGAATGCCATGAACGGCAGCCCGCTCACGGGTCTTACGGCCCAGCCCACGACGCCGGGCGTGGATATTTACAACAACGGCGGGCAGCGTATCGGTGGCTCCGGCTACCGCAGTGTGCTGTCTGGGTTGGGCTGAAAAATAGTCCGGCGCTCGCTGGACGCTCGGAGCCGATCCGGTGGGGACGCTCATCGGATCGGTTTTCGAAAGGAGAGAGCATGGCTATTCGAACGTGTGAAGACTGCGGCACGCAGCTGGAAGACACTGCGATCAACTTCCCCGTCTATAAGAAGCGGGTTCAGAAGTGCTTGGGTTGCGTTGTCACTCTGCGTCGGCAGGCTGCTGACGCCAAGCGCGAGAAGCAGGCACGGCGGATGGGCCGGCTGGAAACCGCTGCCGTCGATACCTTGCTGACCGCATCCCGTAAGGGCGGCACGAACATCCCGCACTCAGCGGAATTGCTTGAGCAGCTGATGGTCTGCTTTGGAGGGGTCAACGGCTTCTCCCAGCTGCTGCTGAAGAACTACTTCGACGCCCCGGCCGGAAGCGGTCAGCGGACGAAGATCATGGAAATGATCACCAAACTGGTGACGGTTAACGCTGATCAGGGTGGCTCTAAGAAGCCCCTCGCCCTGTGGTCGGAAGACGAGCTTGAGAACGAGCTTGATATCCGAATCAGACAGGCAGTAGGGATGCCCGTGCTCACTCTGGAGGTGGTCAGTGAAACCGCTGCCGTCGATCCCGGTAACGTCTAGTTATCAGAAGGAGCGGTTGAAGGAGCTTCAAGCGGAGATCAATGATCGCCGCATCGAGTCCCTTCGTCTGTACCGTGCCTCTCCGCTTCAGGAGAAGATGCACGCCAGCATGGCTAGCGAGCGTCTGGTGATCGGTGGCAATCGATCCGGCAAGACGATCTCTACCGCGGTCGAGGTTGCCCGGGCGGCGACCGGCTGCGACCCCTACGGAAAGTACCCAAAGAGTGATGCAGTCATTGCTGTCGTCGGCCGCAGCTATTCCCATTTGGGTATGGTCTGCGTTCCGTACCTGTTACGAGCGGATCGGTTCAAGATCATTCGCGATTCGCAAACGCAGCAGTGGCGAGCGTATGACCCGATCAACGATGCCGGCCGGAAGGCTGAGGCCAAGCCCGCTCCTCCGCTCATACCGCCAAGGCTCATCAAGAGCATCAGCTGGATACAGAAGAGTGCTAACTACGCCAACTGTATCGAGCTAACGAACGGCACGCGGATCTTCTTCTTCTCAGCTGAGTCAGAGCCTCCGCAGGGGTTCGCCGCCGATCTTGTGTGGATTGACGAGGACATCCCTCAAGACAATCTGATCCCTGAATTGCAGGCTCGTCTGGCCGATAAGAAGGGCCGGCTGCTGTGGTCGGCTATGCCGCACTCCCGGTCGGAGTCGCTGCTGGGTCTATCCGAGCGTGCTGACCGGGCGGTCGAGCTTGGTATACCGAATCCGACTATCGAGAAGTTCGTACTCAGGTTCCTTGATAACGACCATATCGATAACGAGGAAAAGGCCAAGGCCCTTGAGCGGTGGGCGGCAGCTGGCGAAGACGTACTGCGGATGCGGTCTGAGGGCGAGTTCCTCACCGACTCGGTCTTAGTATACCCACGCTTTAATATGGCCGTTCAGGGGATGGACAGATCCCAGCTGCCCAATGGAATGGTGCCGCCTGAGTGGACGAGATACCTCGCGGTAGACCCCGGTCATCAGGTCTGCGCAGTACTGTTTCTTGCCGTCCCTCCCGATGGCAGCTGTGCAGTCTTGTATGACGAACTGTACATCCGGCAGTGCTCTGCCATTACGTTTGGGGAGAAGCTGGCTGAGGCCACGAAGGGCCAGACGTTCTACAGCTTCGTGATCGACATGCACGGCGGCCGGCTGCGGGACATCGGCTCCGGGCGGCAGGTGGTGGTGCAGTACGTCGAGGAGCTTAGGAAGCATGGGGTGCGATCGCTGACCACGGGGTCTGCGTTCATGGCGGGCTGTGATGACATAGCCGCTCGCACGAGTGCTGTCCGCTCGTCCCTGCATGTACGCCCCGACGGCAACACCCGTCTAAGAGTACTGCGCGGAGCCTGCCCGAACCTTGAGAGAGAACTCAAGCGGTATCGCAAGAAGACCATCATGGTCAACGGCGTGGCGGTCGTGAGTGACGAACCGAACACGCGAGGTGAGTGCCATGCAGTCCAGTGCATGGAGTACCTAATCGCATCCGATCCAAAGTACGTTCCGCAGAAGAAAACTGACTTGGAACCCGAGATGCCTCAGTGGATGATGGAGTTTATGGAGCGCCGCCGTAAGCGCACTACGCCTTCGGGCTACACCTATCTCGGCCCGCAGTCGGATCTTTCGGCTCAGGAGATTGAGGAGAACGCGAATGAGTTCGCAGAGTGGCTCTGAGTTTGAGATGCCGGCTATCGAGCTTGGCGATGCTGTCTTGTACTACTCGTCCGCGCTCGACCTGACGGAGCCCGTGCTGGGCTGGGTCTGCCGCCGGCCGGGAGCGAAGACGGTGTGCATCCTTGTGTTCTCGCCTGATGCGGGCTTCGTTGAGAAGCCGAGCGTGCGTCATCTGCACGACCCGGGCCTGCAAGAGAACCCGGCATGGCGGCAGTGGGGTGCGTGGGTACTCCACCCGAAGACCGAACTGCTGAGGCGGCTCGAAACGATTCTCCCCCAGATGGTCACCCTGCTGGCGAAGCACAAGAAAGACTGACGCATGGAAGACACCGGATTCGAAGTCAAGGACGACAGCCCGCTCAACGAGCAGCCGAAGCAGTCCAAGCTCTCGCCAGATTCGCCGCTACGGCCGCTGGCAGCCAGCTGGATTCTGAAGATCGGTGCGGCCAAGCGGGCCAAGTCTCAGTTCGACGCCGACGCCCGGGAAGGCATGGCCTTCTTCGATGGGCTCGGTGCTTGGTCTATGAATCCGCAGGGCGTTAGGGGGCAGAGCCTGATGAGCCGGCCGACCCCCGCGCCCGCATTCCGTATCGCCATCAACCGTGTGTTCGAAGCGGTGAAGCTCATCGGGGCAGTGCTGTACGCCCGGAACCCGAACCGAACTGTCACGCCGCGGAAGTTCCCCACGGTGTCGCCAGAGATGCTGGGCATTAATCCTGACGCCTATCAGGTTGACCCGATGACCGGGCAGCCCATGCCCGACCCAGCTGTTGAGATGTACATCCAGACATCGCAGGCCGTGGGGATTCAGGAAGAGAAGAAGCAGCTGCAAGCGGAGTTGCTTCAGGCATACCTCAACTACACGCCTGTCGAGAACGACTTGAAGGGTCACTGCCGGCGAGCCATTGACGAGGGGATCATTAAGGGTGCCGGAGTACTCTGGACTGAAGCGGTTCAGGTGGAGAACGTCCCACCCGCCCAGCCGACTCTTCTGATCGGCTCGTTCATGGATAGCGTGGACAACCTGCTACTCGATCCCGACGCACAGGTGATCCAAGAGATCCAGTGGTGTGCCAAGCGGTGCGTGCAGCCGATCGATCAGGTGGCTCGCCTATTTGGCCTATCCCGCGACGACCTCAAGCCGAACCTCGAAAGCTACTCCAGTGCGTCCCGTCAGGTGGACGACCGCAGGAACGACTACGGCACGATGAAGCACCGCACGGGGAAGAGCAACGACCTCGTGACCTACTGGAAGATTTGGTCGAAGTGCGGAATCGGTGACAGGCTGAAGGGTGCGAAGAAGGAAGACCGCGGGCTGTTCGATCCGCTGGGAGACTTCTGCTACATCGTCGTGGCCGACGGTGTCGAGTACCCCTTGAATATCCCGCCGGAGTCGCTGAAGGAACCGCTCGATCAGGATGGCCTGCCGCAATCAATGCGTGCCCGGGCCGGCTGGCCGATCCCGTTCTGGGCAGCTGACGCACAAGGCTGGCCGTTCTCGATGTGGGCTCCCAACCCCAAGCCGAACTCGCTGTGGCCGTTGAGCTACATCAAGCCCGGCATCGGTGAACTCAGGTTCATCCAATGGGCGTTCTCTTACATGATGCAGCGGGTCGCCATCAGCTGCGAGACGCTCATCGGCGTGTCGAAGGCCGCGGATCAGGACATCAAGCAGCAGCTGCTCGCCCCCTCCGAGAACGGCTTTAAGGTTGTCGAGATCAGCGAGGCGATGGGGAAGTCGGTCAACGAGATCATCTCGGTGTTCCAGCAGCCCAACGTCACGACCGAGTTGCCGAACCTCATTCAGGAGGTCGCGGCCATGTTTGAGAAACGAGTTGGGCTCACTGAGTTGGTCTATGGACAAACTCGTTCAGCCCTGAGAAGTGCCAGCGAAGCACAGGTCAAAGCTGATTCCATGCAGATCCGACCCGACGACCTCGCGTCGAGCGTGGAGGATTGGTTGAGCGATGTGTCTCGAAAGGAAGCCATGGCCGCTCGATGGCTTCTCAATCCGTCCGACGTTGCTCCGATCCTTGGCCCGCTGGGGGCCGAGGCTTGGGGCCTGCACCTCTCCAATCGGGATGGCGACCCATCTGGTGAAATCGCCCGTGAGTTTTCGTATCGCATCGAGGCCGGCAGTGCGCGCAAGCCGAACAAGTCAGCCAAGATTGAACAATTGAACATGGCGATTCAGACGCTAGGCCCAATGCTCCAGCAGGTGGCAGCTGGCGGCAATCCGGGGCCTATGAACGCCCTTCTAACGGACTGGGCCTCAGCCAACGACCTCGATGTAACCAACTATCTTCTTCCACCCCCACCTCCACCCGCGCCGCCCGGTGCCGTCGCCTCTCCTCCGACGCCCGGGCCGGCTGCGGGGCCACCCGAGCAATCCCCACCACCACCGCAGCAGGGAGGCTGACGATGAATGAGTTCGACAGGGAAGTCGCAGAGATACGCAAGCGTGGCGTTACACCAAAGTGTTTCGGCAAAGGAAAAGGGAATGCCACCGCGGAGCAATGGGCAGCAAACCTTGAGTATCACAAGAGGTTTGGGGCGCAAGACAAGAGGAAGGAGTACCGTCGGGGCTGGTATGCGAAGAACCGCGACCTGACGAAGGGAAGAACCAAGCAGTGGCAGTCCGAGAACCCTCAGAGGCATGCCGCTTTTGTCCAGAAGGCGCAGCTGTTTAGGAACTACGGCATTCTCCCATCGCAGTACGGCGCGATGCTGTCGGGGCAGGATGGCGTGTGCGCCATTTGCGGAGAGACTTGCTCCCGAGGAAACAGACTCTGCGTCGATCATTGCCACGACTCGATGGCAGTCCGGGGACTTCTGTGCGGGAAGTGCAATTCGGGATTAGGCATGTTTAGAGATAATCCCGACCTCCTTCGCAAGGCCGCAGAGTACTTGGCAGCCGGCGGCACACCGGCCTTTGACATTGTCACCTTCTACCAACTCGCCACAGGTACATCCCATGACAACAACTGACCTCCCCTATGACATCGCCGCCGCCGGCCCGGATGTTCAGGCTCACTACCGCCGGATGATCGCAGACGGTCAGACCCCGCGGTTCGCGGAGATGTGTTCCCTGAGCCAGCCGCCGGGCGTGTCGGGCGTAGACAGGACGTTCCAAGAAGGCCGGCTGGACGGTAACTGGATGGACTCCCTGCCCAAGAAGCAGGCCCAGAGGCTCATCCGCGAGGCCAAGCAGGCCGGGGTCAATCCCAACGGCAAATGGTACATGAGTGGTCTGGCCGACTCCCGCGGTGCCCGAGATCCGCGGGCATGGGTCTCAAGCCGGGACGAGGTGCTTCAGGTCTGTAAGGATCGCAGGCTGGAGATCAAGGGGACGATCAACTATTCCCCCGGCGAGGCTGCCCCGCCCAAGAGGATTGACATGGCCCCGAGGCTGGTCAACGAACTGGTCAAGAAGCACCTCGCTGAGAACCCCGGCACGAAGCGGGCGGATGCGGTGGAAGCCGTGAAAAAGAAGCACGCATTGAAGCGGAAGCTGTAATTCCAGATCGGGTGCTCCGGGCCAAAAACCCAGTGGGAACGATACCACTGGAGGCCCGCCATGGCCCGCTTTGAACGGCTGAACAACAGCTACCCCGTCACGATCACCGCCGATCCGGCGACCTCCCAGAAGCTGCCGTTTGGCGCTGTGGCTGGGGCTACGCTGATGGTGACCTCCGGCACGGGCACGATCACTTGGTACTGCCAAGCCGATCCCGATGGCGACCTGTTCGCCATGTATGACGCCGACGGCAACCCGTGCGAGAGTGCTGTTTCAGAGGGTAACGCCTTCGATCTACCAGCTGCTCTGTTCGCCTGCCCGTACATCGTCGGTGGTGGCTCGGACATCGAGGGCTTTCTCGCTGTGAGTTCCTGATGCCCCAGAGCCCCAGACTCCTGCGACCTGTTGCCCGGAAGTCATCCGGCACGGTGAACCCGCCGCCGCCGGCTGTGACGTATCGCATCCTCCAAGAGAGCGTGTTCCGCATCCTCACCGAATCCGGCTCGCCACTCCGTAAGGAGCAGACAACCTAATGGCCGACACAAAGATATCCGCGTTGCCAGCTGGCACAGCAGTCGCCACCACGCTCCTCCCGGGCGTGAACGGTGCTGTCACGCAGCGAGTGTCAGTCAAGCAGATCCTTGACCTCGTGGGAACGATAGCCGGCCCTCCGGGTGCTGACGGTGCCCCGGGCGCTGACGGCCCAGCTGGTGCTGACGGCCAGCCGGGGGCTCCGGGCGTAGACGGGAAAGATGCTCTCCACATCGTCTCGGTTGTTGAGCCTGCACCGGGCACAGAGATCGGTGACCTGTGGATCGACCCAGACGGAGCGCCTGCGGGTGGTGCTGGTGGTTCGTTCGATGACGCAAGCCCGATCACCTATGACTCGCAGGAAGTTGTGCAGCAGACGAACGGTGATCCCATCGGCCTGTCGCCAGACGGCCTGACGTTCCACCAACCGACCATCGTCGCGGCTATCCCGGTGGTGGTGAACGGCAAGCGATACCTCCTTCCCCTTTGCGAGGAGTAGTCATGCCCGCACCCACACGCGCTACGCCCTACCAGAACTTCACCGCCGCGATCAACCCGACGAAGGGGATCGTAGGCTACTACTCCGACGCCGAGACCGACGCCCTGCTCGCTGGCGTTGCGGCTGGCGACGTTGACCTGACGGGGTACGCCAAGACCGAAGACCTGCCCCTTGTCTTTGAGCAGGACGCTGAACCAGCTGGCAAGGACGGTGATCTGTGGCTCGGCCCGGAGGTTACTCCCGCTGCCGCTCCCGTCACGCAGCCGGTCATTGAGGGCCAGCCGCAGGCGAAGTCGATGACTGAGCCAGAGGTTAAGGCCATCGTCCGCACGATGATCGCTGGTGGCAAAGAGCCGCCCGCCGACTTTGACTGGACTCCGATGGTGTTCGTCAAGGGTGCCGGGCTGATCGAAGCCAAGCAGACCAATGGCGTTCTCCTGCTCAGGGGCGAACTCGTTTTCACTTACTCGTCTCCCGGCACCTTCACCACCGTCCGCACTCTCCCTGCCAGCTTGCCCAAGCCGCTGGTGAATTGCAGTGCGGTGGTCACAGGAAAGGAAAACGGACTGGCCTTCAAGTTCGTGTCGGTCACCCTGACTACTTCTGGCGACCTCAACGTAGTGGCGAGTGGCGGCAAGTTCACCCATGTGTCCTTCGACGGGATGATCGCCTATGTGTGCTAAACAGCTATACGTCAAGTCCAACGGTCAGTGGGTTGCTGCTCTCGGCGGCGGCTCCGCGGTCGCTGACGGCCTTGCGACAGAGCAGTTCGTCACCGATGCCATTGGTGCCGGTGGGTTCGCCACGATCATCGACCTGAACGACGCACTGGCGGCAATCCAGACGGGCGACACCGACCTGACCGACTACTACACGAAGCCAGAGGTTGATGCCAAGGTTGCTGTCCTTCAGCAAGGCGTGGACGACGCCAACCTTGGAGTGCAGGGTGTTGCCGACCAAATCCCCTTCGTTGCAGAACAGATCGGCATCCAGACCGACGCCAAGTTCGCCCTCAAGGCAGACAAGGCCGACACCTACACCAAGCAGGAAGTCGATGACCGATACGCCCAGAAGGTAGACAACACACAGAACATCGTTGTCAATGCAACGGTGGCTAGGGGCTATGCGTTTGGAGACGGCATTTCCACCAGCAATCCCGGCCTGCTCTACGCCGATACCGGCGAAGGCTACGGCCCTCGCTTAGTGCTGGATACACCGGCTGGCGTGGAACTGATCCCGTACCAGAGCGACTTTGAGCCGATCAAGGAACGTCTGACCACGCTGGAGAGCAAGCCCGCTCCGACAGTTGACCTTTCCCCCTACATCACTCAGGTGGATGCCGACGCACGTTATGGTGCCCGCACCGCAGAAGCCGTGTCCCTCTTGCAGGGCCAGCTTCAAGCCGTCTTCGATAGCGTTTACACCCGCCCGGAGGCCGATGACAGATACGCGGAGAGGGCAAAGACCTACACGAAGACCGAGTGCGACGGCAAGTTCCTGACGCTCGTGGATATTGATCAGTTCGCTTACCGGGCTGACGTTTACACGCAGAAGCAGTGCGACGACCGCTTCATGCGGATCGACCAAGCGTTCAGCAAGATCGACTTCGACAACCAGATGGCGTTGATGCTGTACTCGCGCAAGCAGATTGATGACAAGCTGATTGCCATCAATCCGATTGGTGCGCCGACGATCAACAATCCTGCCCTTGCCGAGTTCAAGCAGTCTGTCCTAGACGAGGTGAAGTTGATGCTTGTGGGTGGTACGAAAATGCCACCGCCCGACATTGATTGGACATGGATGGTTCGTATGGATGGGGCGAAGGAGTCTGTCTCTACCGAGATTCAAGCGAGGATGATCGGCGGGTTCATTGAACTCAAGGGCACCCTGTCATTCGGTGCTGGTATTGGCGAGTGGGTGCCGCTGCGACTGCCGCCGCAGTTCCCGCTTGCAGAACTTGAATCGAAGTACCCCCTTGCCATGCGGCTTGTTGGCACGGCTGTCACCTACGGTTTCTGCACGATTCACCAGAATAATCGTGACATCAAAGTAAGTCCCGGCGCACGATCAAGCGAGGCAACATTCTCCGGCATTCGATGGAAGGCCGCGTACTGATGCACCCAATGCAGCGACAACATCTGTTGAAAGTCGTGGCGTTCATCGCCACCTTCTTCGCTGCCATCGTCTGGCTGCTTAATGGCGGGAGATTCCCATGATCAACACCCACATCTTCATCGTTGCTGCCGTCATGTGGAGCTTCGTTGCTCTCGCCTACCTCGCCATCAAGGCGTGCCAGTTGTTCTTGGAGAGCGAGGAGCGGGCATTCAATAGGTGGCTGGACGAGATCCACGACGAATTCAATCCACGGGACGAGGGTAAGTAATGGCAGCGCTTTATTATTGGGATGGGTCGGCATGGCTCCCGATCTCGACCGGGAGCAGTGGTGGCGGCGGCACTGGCCCGCAGGGGCCAGCTGGCGCTGACGGGATCTCCATAACCGTATTCGGGCCGCAGCCCACCCCGCCCGTGAATCCCCGCAAAGGCGACGAGTGGATTGATAACTCGATCCGCTCTGGGGACGACGATCTGGTGCTCCAGATGCCGACCCCCGAGCCCGAAGTGATCCGCATCAAGAGACTTCCGCCAACGCCCGAACCCGTGATAGTATATCTTCAGTAACACTTAGATTCGAAAGGTATTGAACATGGCATCCGATGTCCGAATTTGGGACGGCAGTGCGTGGGTTAGCCTGAAGGGGCCCACTGGTAACACCGGACTTCCGGGTACCGGCGCGACCGTAACCGTTGCCGGAACCAACACGGTGGCGGCGGGGACTCCCGCTAGCGTTACCGACTCTAACGCCGACCCGTCGATTGCGAACCTGACGTTTAACATCCCGCAGGGTGCGGCCGGTGCCGCGGCGACCATCGCTGTGGGCACTGTCACCTCTGGTGCTGCGCCTGCCGTCACCAATTCCGGCTCAAGCTCGGCGGCGGTATTCAATTTTGTGTTGCAGAAGGGTGACAAAGGTGATGCCGGCAGCGGTGTTACTATCAAGGGCACTCTGCAAGGCGCAGCCACACCGCTTCCGACCTCCCCTGTCGCGGGTGATATGTACATCATTGGCACTCCGGTGCCGACTGCGGTTAGTACTTTGGTTCCGAGTGCTATCGCTGGCGACGGACTGGTGTGGTCAGGCACGGCGTGGACTGACGTTGGGCCTGTCAGGGGGCCGCAGGGCGCGACCGGAAACACTGGTAACGCCGGCACTAACGCCACTGTCTCTGTAGGGACTATTACTACGGGTGCCGCCGGTAGCCCGGCGAGTGTTACGGACGGCGACCTCGCCAATCCGAACAACGTGGTGCTGAACATGACGATCCCGCAGGGCGCGAAGGGTGATGCCGGTACGAACTATCAGGTTTACAACACCGTCACCACTCCGGTCGGCATGTTGTCTGGCGCTATCTGGCTCGTTCCTTGATAACAGGCGTTACAATTAGGGGATGGCAATAGGGCCTCCCCTCACCGGCACAGGAATGAACCATGCCTTCTGACGTAAGAATTTGGGACGGCGCAGCGTGGGTTAGCCTCAAGGGGCCTGCTGGCGATCCCGGCCCCAGCGCTGTTTCTACAGATGCTGGCAACGTAGCCAAGCTGGGGGCGGATGGCCGCATCTCCGTCCAGCCTGCGGACATGGATTCCCGGTTCGTGAACGTGGCTGGCGATACGATGACCGGCACCCTGAATATCTCAGGGCTTAATGCTGTGTCCACCGGCCTTGTTGTCACCTCATCGGGGGCATCGGCTCTAGCACAGGTGGCTCGCTATGACGCAACGGCTGCCGGTGCTCAGTTTGTCCTTATCAAGGGACGAGGCACATCCGCTGCTCCGTTGGCGACCACCACTGGCGACAACATCGGCAACTTTGTCTACCAGACTCGGAACTCTGGTGGGGCGCTCACCTCATGTGCATTCCAGAGGACTGTAACCACCGCTGCCCCTGCGGCAAACAACACTGCTTGCAAGATAGAGATGGGCGTAAGCGACGGCACCAACGCTACCGCCCCCGTGGTTCTGACTGTCAAGCCAACCGGCGTTGATGTTGCGGGCGTAGCTTCCGTCAACACCCCCGCTCCCGCATCCGAAGCGGCGGCAGCCAAACTCGTAGTGGTGGGCGGGAACGTGTCGGCTGCGAGCCTAGCGCAAACAAACACTCTCGCGGCTGTTTCTATTCGGCCTAACTCTTCCAGCGGTTACACCCTTGCCATCGGGGCTGCGGTCGGGGCGAACAATCCGTATCTGCAAGGCGTGACATTCAGTGGCGGCACCGACGCTGGCCCGTTGTCCATCCAGCCCTATGGCGGCAATCTAGGCATTGGCAAGTCTGGCACACCCACTTCAACCTTAGACGTTGTGGGCACGGTTGCTATCTCGGGCAACATCACCTCGACTGGCACCGCCCATAACTTCGCGGCCAATTCCATTACGGCCTCTGCCATCTCAGGGCTCCCGACTGCCTCTGCGTTAGCTGGTTCTGCATCTACGCCAGCCGGTGCTGCGGGGACTGCCACCGCTTATGCCCGTGCCGACCACTCCCACCCGACACAAATCCTTCGTGCAGACGATCTCATTGACGTTTCGATTACGGGCACCCCGACCGCCGGTCAGGTGCTGCGATACAACGGCACAGGCAACTTCGTCAATGCGTCACTCAGCTACTCCGACCTCGCCGGGACACCACCGGAGGGCACGGCTGTCGCCCCCAGCACCGCCGCCGGTCTGGCTGCCACAGTAAGCGGTACAGTTGGCACCAGTGCGACCTATGCCCGTGCCGACCACACCCACCCCGCTCCTGTTTTCCCAGCCCTCAAGGCCGACGATCTTTCTGACGTTACCGTCGCAACGCCAGCCGCCGGTCAAGTGCTGAGATGGAATGGCACTGCGTTCGTCAACTCCCAGCTTGCCTACACCGACCTGTCGGGAACACCGACTGGTGGAGCCACACCCGGCGACACGGTTACGGCACTCACTGGAACTGGCACTGCGGGGACTGCCACAACCTACTCACGATCTGACCACGCCCACCCCGCCGTCACGCTGGATGACCTTACCGACGTTGTTGTCTCAACACCCGCAGCTGGTCAGGTAATCCAATACAACGGAACTAGCTGGGTCAATCAGCCGCTGATTACAAATAACCCAACGATACTTGCACCCGTGCTGGATCGGGTTTGGGACAGCTTTGGCACGGCAAGTGCGAGTCCGCTTGGTCAGTACAGACCGCTTCTAGTTCTCAACGTACCGCCTACGGCAAGCACCACCCTTCTTGGTGTTCATGTCCGCTCTAGGGATACTAACAACACTCTCCCAGACGATGAGTATGACGGCACTTTTGCAGTAACCACGCTTGGCAAGCTCAATACCGTAACTGGCTTGTTCACTGGTGGCGTGACTCTGTACTCCGACTGGGTGTCGATGGCTCTTGGGGCCAATGAGAGGCACGCTGTTCTCGGGCTCTCCAATGGGCCTTTTGCCAACGTAAAGGACTATTACTGGTCTATCAGGTACTACTCCGCCACCGAAAACGGAGTGTGGTCGGACGACAAGCTTGGTGCGGATTTCATTGCCACCACCCCCGTACCCGTCAATAACAGCGTCAACTTCTACAAAGCCAGCCGCACCATCGATGCCAGCGATGTTGGCAAGGACATTGCGAACGACTCAAACAATTCAGCCGTTGTCGCGTTCACATTGCCAGCCGATAGCGTCTGCCCGATTGGCACTCAGATCAAGGTATTCGATTGCAGCCCTTCGTCCACTACCTCGATCCAGTGCCCAACGGGCCAGCAGATGTGGTGGAACAGTTCAATCACAGGCGGCTCTAACAGCACTGCCGGTGGGCTTGGGCCGCAGACGTTGGTGCTGCCGCCTACTAACTTCAAGCTGACGCTGCTCAAAGTGGCCGCAAACAAATGGTTCGTTTTCGAGTAAAGGAACAACATGGCTGACGAACAGATTCTCTGGCCCCTGCGGGCAGTGTCGAAAGACCCGTCCAACGCCACCGAGCTAGATGACGACAACGCTATCTTCACCGACATGAATCGCATCTCAGATGCTATGGCGGGCGTGTTTGTCCAGAAGTCTGGCGACACGATGACGGGTGACCTAGCCATTCAGGCGGGCTTGTCTGTCACAGGCAACATCAACCTCGACGGCAACATCTTCTGTCAGGGTGGCGTGAGTAGTGAAACTGTGTCGTCTGGCGACATATCCGGAACAATACTGCGGGCATCAGAGCTTGTCGAATCCTTCGACATCCAGACCCAGCGGTTGAGGATCGAAGGCCCTGCTTCAGATTTCGATGCAGCGGTTGACGTAAACATCCAGCCAGAGCGAGTGTTCGGGTGCGGCGTAAGGTCTACCTGTTTCACCCAAGTCGCAGGTGGCACTGCTATCGGCGTGTGGGCGAATGCTGGAGAGATTGATATCGGCTTAGGTGGAAAATACTACTCCTTTTACGCCAACGGAGAAGTGCCGTCATACTTTCAAGGGCCAGTGGGCTGCGGCTGGCTCACCCCAACGAACGCGCTTGAAGTAGGCGGCACAACCAAACTACGAGGTGCGTTGGAAATCACAGGCCGAATCACTGCATCTGCAAGCTCTCACGACTTCGCCCCTAATTCGATCCCGTCATCTGCCGTATTCGGCAACGTCCCGAGAACCGTCGATAACACAGACCCCGATCCCAATCAAGCAGGCCAAATGGCTTGGGATACCAACTTCCTTTATCTGCACACCGGCGCAAACGGATGGAAAAAAGTCCCCCTGTCCGCACTCTAGAAAGGCCCCCATGACCGAAGACAAGCCCGTCACCGAAACGCCCGCCGCCCCCGTCATCAGCAATGATCATGACACCGCTGCCTTGTTGGCCGAGATGGAGGCCCGCCGTGAGGAAGAAGCCAAGATCGCTGCCGAACAAGATGCCGCCCTGCAAGCCGTCCGAGACGCCTGCAATGCCTTTCGTAATCCCAAGTAACTAAGAAAACTTGATTGGCCCACCCGGCCTAGCAATGTACAATTGACCAGTATCCCCGGAGATAACAGATGAGTCTCTTCACGCTCGCCGCCCAAGATGCCATGGAGTACTTGATGCAGACCTCCGGGGGAGGTGCTCAGGACTCTGAGTATCGAGTGCTCCGCGCTGCCCTGCATCACTCCTACCGTGACGTTTGCGGCGCGAAGGACTGGCTGTGGCATGTGGACGAGGGGACGATCACCACGATTGCCGGCGAGACGACGTACCTTCTCCCGGTCAATTGCAAGAACGTGGATGCTATCTCGCTCCCCGACCAGACGACGACGACCTCGTATGTCACGCCGGCGGAGTGGGTG
>Ga0209617_10000295_pt1 | contig 21387 bp, 19 predicted proteins | sample LakEriepJuly2011_2_FD_187459 | JGI IMG/M metagenome (GOLD analysis project Ga0209617, IMG submission 187459) | Freshwater microbial communities from dead zone in Lake Erie, Canada - CCB epilimnion July 2011 (SPAdes) (version 2) | ecosystem: Environmental > Aquatic > Freshwater > Lentic >...
ATGCCACGACCAACCCGTCGCTCATCCTCAAGGCGGTGCAAAAGCCCGAGTACGCACCGCTGCTGACCGACACCGTGGCGGCCCATCGCGGTGCTGACCATGCCGACATCGTCGACGAGGTGCTGGTGCGTTTCGGTCTGGAGATCCTCCAGGTCGTGCCGGGGCGGGTCTCCACCGAGGTCGATGCCCGCCTGAGTTTCGACACCCCCGCCACGCTCGCCCGCGCCCGCCACATCATGGGCCTGTACGAGGCAGCGGGTGTGCCGCGTTCGCGCGTGCTCATCAAGGTCGCGGCCACTTGGGAAGGCATCCAGGCGGCCCGTGTGCTGGAGGCCGAGGGCATCCACACCAACCTGACCTTGCTGTTTGCCTTCGCCCAGGCACGCGCCTGTGCCGATGCCGGCGTGCAGCTCATTTCGCCCTTCGTGGGCCGCATCTACGACTGGCACAAAAAATCGGCCGGCGCCCAGTGGGACGAGGCCGCGCGTGCCGGCGAGAACGACCCTGGCGTGCAGTCCGTGGCCCGCATCTGGCGCTACTACAAACAGCACGGCATCCGCACCGAGGTCATGGGCGCGAGCTTCCGCAACGTGGGCCAGATCACCGCCTTGGCCGGTTGTGACCTGCTGACCATCAGCCCCGAGTTGCTGGCGCAACTGCAGGCGTCCGATGCCGCTTTGCCGCGCCTGTTGACGCTGCCGACCTCGGTGGATGTGCCCGAAGCGCCGTTGAGCGAAGCCGACTTCCGCTATCAGCTCAACGAAGACGCCATGGCCACCGAGAAGCTCGCCGAGGGCATCCGTCTGTTCGCGGCCGATGCGGCCAAGCTGGACGCGCTGATCGACGCGCAACTGGCTGCGTCTGTGCCGGCATGAGCAGCGACATCTCCGTGGCGGCTTGGCCACGCTGTGACCGCACTGTCGCCTGGTCAGCGCTCCAGGGCCACGCCGAAGCGCATGGCCATGCGCTGGACCTGCGCCAGCTGTTCACCGACGATCCCGACCGCGCGCAGCGCCTGAGTCTGCAAGCGCCCGAGGTCTGGGCTGATTTGTCCCGCGCGCACTGGGACGTGGCCACGCGCCGCCACTTGCTTGATCTGGCCCGCGAGTGTGGCCTCGAAGCCCGCCGTGATGCCTTGCTGCGTGGCGACATCGTCAACGTGACGGAGGGCCGCGCGGCGCTGCACACGGCCTTGCGTGCACCCGAGGGCGCAGGGCCTTTCAGCGCCCGCATCGGCGAACAGGTCCACGCTGAGCTCGACCGCATGCTGGCGTTTGCCGAGGGCATCCGCGCCCGGGCCGGTGGCGACCAGCCCGGCGACATCCACGACATCGTCCACATCGGCATCGGCGGCTCGGACCTGGGACCGCAGATGGTGGTGGCTGCGCTCGACGCCTGGGTGCCCCCCAAGCTGCGCCTGCATTTCGTCTCCAACGTCGATGGCCAGGACATCGCCGCGCTCCTGCCGCGTCTCAACGCTCAGCACACGCTGTTCGTCGTTGCGTCCAAAACCTTCACCACGCAGGAAACCCTGGCCAATGCCCGCACGGCGCGCCAGTGGTTCATCGAGCAGGGCGGCACGGACATCGCCCGGCACTTCGTGGGCACGACCACCCAGGTGCAAACGGCCGCGGCCTTTGGCGTGACCACCACCTTCGGCTTCTGGGACTGGGTGGGTGGGCGTTTCTCGATGTGGTCGGCCATCGGCTTGCCGATCGCGCTGGCCGTGGGGGCCGAGGCCTTCCGCCAACTGCTGGCAGGTGCCCACGCCATGGACCGGCACTTTGCCGACGCGCCGCTCGATGCCAACCTGCCGATGCTGTTGGGCTTGCTCGACGTGTGGCAGCGCAACTTCATGGGCTATCGCAGCCGTTGTGTGGCGCCCTACAGCCAGAACCTGCACCGCCTGCCGGCCTACCTGCAGCAACTCGTCATGGAGAGCAATGGCAAGGGCGTGGACGTGGACGGCCAGCCGCTGCCCTATGCCACCAGCGATGTGCTTTGGGGTGAGCCGGGCACCAACGGCCAGCACGCTTTTTTCCAGATGCTGCACCAGGGCAGCGATGTGGTGCCGGTGGAGTTCATCCTCGTGCGCCATCCCAGCCACCGCGATGCCGAGGCCTTGTCGCCCGCGCTGCGCGCCTCGCTGGCGCAGCAGCACCAGGCTTTGCTGGCCAACGCCCTGGCCCAGGCCCAGGCGCTGATGTGCGGCAAAACCTTCGAACAGGCCCTGGCCGAGGCGGCGCCGACGGCCTCGCCCGAGGTGCCCTGCGAGGTCATCGCCCGCCACCGCACCTTCCCTGGCAACCGACCGAGCCTGACCCTGCTGCTCGAGCGCCTCACGCCGAGCGCCTTGGGCGCCCTGGTCGCGCTGCACGAGCACCGCACCTTTGTGAGCGGCGCCGTGTGGGGCATCAACAGCTTCGATCAGTGGGGCGTGGAGCTCGGCAAGGCCCTGTGCCAGGACCTGCTGCCGCGCCTGGGCAGCGGCGATGTGTCGGGCCTGGACGCCGCGACGGCTCAGCTCATCACGCGTCTTCGGTGAGCGCCTTGCGCATCTTCTTCATGGCGGCGGCTTCGATCTGGCGGATGCGCTCAGCACTGACGCCATAAACGGCGGCCAGGTCGTGCAGCGTCATGCCGCCTGAGCCATCGTCGTTGACCTTCAGCCAGCGCTCTTCCACGATGCGGCGGCTGCGCTCGTCCAGGCTCTCCAGGGCGTGCTGGATGCCATCGCTGGCCAGCCAGTCGCGGTGGTGGGCCTCGATCATGCGCGTGGGTTCGTGCTGGTCGTCGGCCAGGTAGGCCATGGGCGCCATCGGGGCGTCATGGTCGTCGTCGGCCTGGGCTTCCAGGGCCACGTCGCCGCCGGCCATGCGCGTTTCCATCTCGATGACGTCTTCCGGGCGGACGTTCAACTCGGTGGCCACGCGGTGGATGTCGGCCTCTGACAAGCCGGCGCGACCCAGGTGGGCTTCATGGGCCTCGGCGGCTTCACCCTTGTACTGGTGCTTGAGCGAGCGCAGGTTGAAGAAGAGCTTGCGCTGGGCCTTGGTGGTGGCCACCTTGACCATGCGCCAGTTCTTGAGGATGTACTCGTGGATCTCGGCCTTGATCCAGTGCATGGCGTAGCTCACCAGGCGCACGCCCTGGTCGGGGTCGAAGCGCTTGACGGCTTTCATCAGGCCCACGTTGCCTTCCTGGATCAGGTCGCCCTGCGGCAGGCCATAGCCCATGTACTGGCGCGAGATGGACACCACCAGGCGCAGGTGGGACATCACCAGGCGCGAGGCGGCCTGCAGGTCATTCTGGTCGCGCAACTGGCGGGCGAGGCTTTGCTCCTCGGCGGCTTCCAGCAGGGGGATGGCTTGCACCGAGCGGATGTACGCGTCCAGGTTGCCCAGCGAGGGCACCACGGTCCAGGGATCGCGGGGGATGACGGCGTTCACAGTGTTCATCAAGGGGCTCCTTCAGGGGTCCTTCCAATGCATATTAGCACTCCTGGCCAGAGAGTGCTAAGGCGGAAAAGTTCCCCTTTTCCGCGGCGGTTTTTCGCAGCGGAACAGCTTGACGGCGTGGTGCCTTGGGTCAGGGAAGCGCGTGGACGTCGTGGTTGGAGGCTGTGGCGCTTGCTGTGGTACCAAGGGGTTGGGCGACATCGGGCCACAGGCGCGCCAGTGCCTCCTCCTCGTGAGGCTGGAGCCCCACGTCCAGCCACGTGGTGATGCGCTGGATGGCGCGCAGGCGGTACTGGATTTCCTGGTTGGCCACATGCAGCTCGGTCAGTTCCTGGCCCAAGAGCTCCCGCGGCGCCCACGCGCCCAGCTCATGGCCTGCCTGTGTCAGCTGGGTGAGCAGGGTGGCGGCCAGGCGTGCGTTCTCTTGCACGCGACCCGGTGCTGCGGCATTGGCCAGGTGCTGTGCGGATCGTGTGCAGTTTGCGATGTGGGCGCCCAGTTGCTGGCTGCGCTCCCAGACCGCGGTGGCATCCAGCGTGTGGGCACTGGCCGACTGACCGCGCATGCGCCGGGCGATCTGGGTGGTGAACGAGATCGCGACGGGATCGAACTCGCCTGGGATCAAGCGCAACGCCAGGCTGCCGTGTTCCCAGACATCGCCATGTTCACCCGCCAGCACGCCGGCGAGGGTTTCCATGGCGCTGAGGCGACAGCCCAGCCAAGACAGGTGCCTTGCGCGCTGCGGGTAGCCCATGCCGTTGCCACGCTCGTGGTGTTCGCCCACGGCCCTGGACAGTGCAACCGGGTGGTCGGTCAGCCGTGTCAGCAGCATTTCGCCGATGCGGGGGTGGATCACCACCTGGCGGAAACCTGCGGGTGTGAGCGCACGACCAGGCGCCAGCAGTGCCGGGTCAATGTAGAGCTCGCCGACGTCGTGCACCAGGCCCGCCAACAGGGCCAAGCGCAGTTCGTAGCGGTCGCAGCCAGCGTGCAGGTACATGGCGCCTGTCAGGGCCATCGTGCGGATGGCATGGTCGAAGGCGTCCGGCCTGCCGCTGCGCAGGGCTGTCAGCAGCAGTTGCACGACCGGATGGAGGGGCAGGCGCGCCACTTCGGCCAGCAACTCCTTGGCCCAGGGGTGCAGGGCGTGTGAGAGGGTGCCAGGTTGGCCGAGCAATTGGCGCGTGGCATCGACCAGGTCGGTGCTGTTGACGCCATCCGGTGCCCGGAGGCAGGCCTCCAGCGGCTGGCGCAGCTTGCGGTCGAGCAGCCGGTGTTGCAGGGCATGCGACACCGGCTGGTGACGCGCCCACAGTTTGGTGCCGCGCTCGTCGCAGATGTCCTCGCTCGCGACGATCGTGCAGCCATGGCTGGCTTGCAGGATCGACGACAGCGCGTGCGGATTGGCCGCGCCAAGTTGAAGGGACGCTTGTGGCATGTCGCGGGCCGTGTTGGTGCCCATTGCTGGGCGGTGGCACGAGGGTTCCCTGAGCAGGTGCCGGGTTTCCCTGACACCATTGAATGCCGGTTCGGCGACACTGGGCTGCGCTCGTGCCAGACGCAGCGGTGTCATCGTCGGTCAATTTTCAGAGATGGTTGCAAACGCTGTGCCAGCAGAGATCTCCCCTGTGAGTGGCCGTGTTTTGGGCCACTTTGGTGAATCAAATTGGACGAAATCGTCCAATTCTTTCGTGATGATTGGCCGGTTTGGGTAAGATTGCGACCTTGTATGGCTTTGGCGCCTCGGTGTGTCCCGTCCCATGTCGCCCTTTCAGCAACATCCGTCCAACGCCATGACCCATGTGGACTCGGGTCTGCCTGCGGTCGAAGTCAAGGTGGTGGGGCACTCGCCTGCCTTCCTGCACCTGCTGCGCATGCTGGACCGTGTGGCGCCCACGGACCGGGCGGTGCTGATCTCAGGGCCCACCGGCGCAGGCAAAGAGGTGTTGGCGCAGCGCATCCACCGCCGGGGTCGCCATCCTGGAGCGCCCTTCCTGGACATCAACTGCGGCGCCCTGCCTGAGCACCTGGTGGAGGCCGAGTTGTTTGGCCATGCCAAGGGGGCTTTCACGGGCGCGGTGGCCAACCATCCGGGACATTTTGAGCGTGTCGGCCGCGGCACCCTGTTCCTTGACGAGATTGGTGAGTTGCCCTTGAACCTGCAGCCCAAGCTGCTGCGGGTGCTGGAGACGCGCTCCTTCCGCCCGCTGGGCTCGACCGAGGTCAAGCGCTTTGAGGGGCGGGTGGTGGCGGCGTCTCACCGCGACCTGGACGCCTGGGTGCGGGAGGGGCGTTTCCGGGAAGACTTGTACTACCGTCTGGCGGTGTTCATCCTGGAGGTGCCCGGCCTCGATCAGCGTCGTGAGGACATCCCCGAGCTGGTCACGCACTTCGCCTCCTTGCAGCCTCGCGCGCTGACGTTCAGCGATGCGGCGCTCATCCGGCTGCAAGGCCATCCCTGGCCGGGCAACATCCGCCAGTTGCGCAGCTTGGTGGACCGGCTCGGCATCCTGGCCGAAGCCAGTCACATCACGCCCGAGGTGCTGGTCGACTACCTGGAGTCCCAGAAAGCCTCAACCGAGGTGGACACGGGGGCTTTGGCCGATGCCCTGATGGCTTTGCCGGGCGAGGACAAGCTGGCCCTCGCCGAGCAATTGCTGATCGATCGGGCGATGAAACTCAGCGCTGACAACAAATCGGCAGCGGCGCGCCTGCTGGGCGTGAGCCGCAAGACGGTGGAGCGGCGCATCGCGGCGCAGGGCGAACGCCGTCGCACGGCCCAGGAATGCCTGGACGATGCGCAGGCGCTCATCAACGAGGCGGCCTTCCGGGACGCGGTGCCCCTGCTGCGCATGGGCCTGGAGCAGGTGCGCTTGCCTGCGGCCACGCCGGAGCTGCAGCGCTTGAGCTATGACATGTACCGCCTGCTGGGCGTGAGTTTGCGCAGCCTGGAGGGCTGGTTGAGTGCGGAGGCCTTGCAGGCCTATGAGTCGGCGTTCAAAGTGGGCGATGGCGTGGTTGACGATGTCGAGATGACGTCGCTGCTGTTCGGCATCTGGACTGCCCAACTCATGGCCATGGACTTGGGCAAGGCCCGTGGCACGGTGCAGGAAATGCTGCAGCGCGCCCAGGGCAGCGGTGATCCCGATCTGGTCGCCGAAGCCCACGTGGCCATGGCCAACACGCTGTTCTGGCTGGGCGACAGCGCCGAAGCCCTGGCTTGCCTGCAGCGTGGCGGCCTGGTGCCGGTGGGCAGCCAGGAGCGCTGCCGAACGCAGGGCTTCGACTTGATCGGCCTGGCTTTGAACTTCGAGGGCTTGGCGGCCTTCCACACCGGTGACTTCGAGCGCGCCCAGGCTGCGCGCGTCCGATTGGTGCAGCGCGTGCAGCAGATGGCCGACCATCCCTTCAACCAGGCCATCGCTTTGCAAGGAGCGGCCTGGTTGGCCGCGTTGTTCGAAGACCATGAGGCGCTGGCGCCCCTGGCCGAGTCTCTGGAGGCGCTGTCTGCTCAGCACGGGTTTGTGTTCTATCTCGGCGTGGGGCGGGTGCTGCGGGGCGCCGCCCTCACGGCGCAGGGCCGGTATGCCGAGGCCGAGGAGGCCATCCGCGATGGCTATGAAACCCACATGCTGCGCAATGGCGGCAAGTTGTTCTATTCCTTCCAGGCCTGGAAGCTGGGCGAGATGCTGCTGAGTGCCGGTCGGGCCGAAGAGGCAGACAAGCTCATCAACCAAGCCATGGACGTGGCGCTGGAACACCAGGACCGCGCCTACCTGGGCGAACTGCTGGACGTGCAAGGCCGCGCCCGGTGGGCCATGGGCGACCTCGATGGCGCCGAGGAGGCGCTCCGCAGTGCCATGTCCACCGCATTGGCCTTGGGTGCATTGCCAGCCCGATTGCGTGCTGCAACCCACCTGGCCCAATTGCTTCAGGAAGGCGGGCGCCTGCGCCCCGCGCGCGATTTGCTCGACAAGACGCTGCGTTTGTTCGACAAGAAGGCACCCTTTTCCGGGCTGCATCGGGCCTTGCGCGTGATGGAGGGGCTTGCAACATGAGCGTCCATTCAACGATGCCCATGATGGGCAAGGAGGATCGCGATGGCTCATGTGCTCAACCGTGCCGACCTGGAGCCTTTGCTCCTGGGCGGCTGCTTCTTTGGCAGTGGCGGAGGCGGGACCGTGGTGTCCGCCCGCAGCCTGGTGTCTCATTTTGAAAAAGGCGCGTACTACCCTGCAGACCATGTGCGCGTGGTGACGGTGGACGAGGCCACCGAGGGCGAGTCGGTGATGGTCGCCTACATGGGGGCGCCAGAGGCGATCGACAGCGCGGCTTACCCGATTGGCCCGGTGATGGCGGTGGAGAACGTGCGCAAGCGCCTGGCGTCTCAGGGCCGCAAGCTGGCCTACGTGGTGCCGCCCGAAAGCGGCGCTCTGGGCTTCACGGTGGCCTGCCTGGTGGCGGCCAAGCTGGGCTTGGCCGTGGTCGATGGTGACGGGGCTGGGCGCGCTGTGCCCTCCTTGCCCATGCTCACCTTCGCAGCTCGCCACGTGGACCCGCGTCCCGCCTTCCTGGTCAGCCAGGATGGCCTGTCCGTGGAACTGGACGTCACGCCGCGCAAGGGCTCGGGTGGGGATCGCCAGCACCAGGAGGATGTGTCGGTCATCGTCGAGCAAATGATGCGCCCCATCGTGGCGGCACCTGAGTTCAACGAGTTCGGCGGCCTGGCCATGTGGGTGATGACGCCCCAGACCTTGCACCACGCCCTGCCCATCACCGGCACCTTGAGCCGTGCGCTGGACTTCGGCCGTGCCCTGTTGCTGGGCGAGCTGCGCCGCGCCGACGATGTGGTCAAGTACCTTCAGCAGCGTTGCCATTTGCGTGCGCTGCCCTTGTTCGAGACCGGGGTCATCGATTCGGCCAAAGTGGACACCACGGGCGGCTTCGACCTGGGCACGGTGGTGATCCGCTCAGCGCAGGGGCATGGCGCCGAGGCGCCCACCGCCACGGTGCTGTACCAGAACGAATCTCTGCTGGCCTGGAGCAGCCGCGCGTCCCACCCGCTGTGCATGGCGCCTGACAGCATCGCGTACTTCTTCGATGTCGGCCCCGATGGTCAGGGACAGGCTGTGGCATCGAATGGGGATTTGCTGAACCCGGATGGTTCGCTCAACCCCGCGTTCAAGGACCGCCCCGTGACCGTGCTGGGTCTGGCGGCAAACCCGCTGCTGCGCGTGCCCAACGGGCTCATCCTCGACAGCTTCATGGCGCAGGTCACGACGCTGGGTTACCGTGGCCCTTACGTGCCGGTCGAGGTGTTGATGTCGGCGAAGGGAGGTGTGTGATGGGTTCTGCTGCCAAGCGTTATCGCATTGCCATCATCGCGCCGGTGAACACCTCGCAGTTCAACGAGCTGTTGCTGCAGGCCGTGCATCCGGTGGTGCCGCCCGATGTCGATGTGGAGGTGCGCAACATCAACGAGGGTCACGACTGCATCGAGAGCCGCACCGACTGGTTGCACAACGGCTACCCGGTGGTGGAGTTGGCCCGTTCGCTGCAACAGGAAGGCTTCGACGGCATCTGGCTGAGCGACTTCGACATGTGCGGTGTCGAGGCGGCGCGCGAGTGCATCGACATCCCCATCATCGGCGGCTTCCCGACCTCGGCGTTCACGGCGCTGGGCTTGAGCCAGCGTTTTGCCATCCTGACCATCCTGCCCAGCACGCTGGCGATGCAGCAGGGCCATGTGCTGACCTACGGGCAGCAGGACAACTTCGCAGGCATCGCGCCGATTGACTGTCCGGTGGACCAGCTGGCCAACGTCGATGTGGTGGTGGCCAAGTCCTTCCCCGTGGCGCTCAAGCTCATCCAGGAGAACGGTGCGCAGTCCATCTTGTTGGGCTGCACGGGCTTTGTGGGCGTGGCGCAAAAGCTGTCGGTCTTGCTCAGCGAGGCTTTGCAGGACTACGTGCCGGTGATCGACCCCAACCAGGCGGGCTTTGGCTACCTGGTGTCGCTGGTGCGCATGGGTTTGCGGCCGAGTCGGCTGTGCTACAGCGCGTACGACGAGAAGTGAGCCTCTGAGAGGAAGGCCCGGGCACTTCAGGCCAGGGCCTTGAAGACCAGGCTGGCGGCCACGGCCAGCGTCAGCCAAGCGAAGCCCTGCTTCAGGTGCGCGGCGGACAGGTGGCGGGCCAGTTGCTGGCCCGCCAGCAGGGCCACCGCGGCACCCAAGGCAAAGGGCAGGGCGAGGGGCAGGTTCAGGCTGCCATGCCAGGCTGCCGAGGCCACGCCGCTGAGCGACACCAGCGCGATCACGGCCAGCGAGGTGGCCTGCACCTGGCGCAGGTCCAGGTCGGTGCGGTGCTGCAGGGCGGGCACGATGACGAAGCCGCCACCCACGCCGATCAGGCCGCTGAGCAGGCCGGACACTGCACCTGTGGTGGCCAGTGCGCGGGCGCAAGGGGTGGTCCAGTCCAGCCGACCATCGGCCTTGACCAGGCAGGGCGGCGGCGGTGCAGATGGGGCATCGGGCGAGACGTCCTGATCTGCCTTTTGGGTCTGCAGCGAGCGCCATCCCACCCAGGCCATGACGGCCGCGAACACCAGCAGCAAGGGCTGGGCCGGGAGTCGCTGGGCCAGCGTCACGCCCAGGGGCGCGAACAGCATGCCGGTGACGCCGATGAGCGCCGCCGCGCGGTAGCGCACCACGCCCTGGCGCAGTCCCACCACCGCGCCCATGGCCGAGGCCAGACCCACGGCTGCCAGGCCGATGGGGGCGGCCGTTTGCAAGGGCAGGTGCAGCACCCACACCAGCAGCGGGATGGCCAGCATGCCGCCGCCCGCGCCGGTCAGCGCGAGGATGAGGCCGACGATGGCGCCGAGGCCCGCGCCCAGGCCAGCGTCCAGCAACGACATGGCCATGTCCGTGCCGCCTTCGCTCAGCGCGTCTTGCAGGTGGACAGGCCGAAGGGCAGGTAGGCCGGACACCAGCCTGACAAGCCGGTGGCCAGGGGCACCAGGCCCAGCCAGCCCCACGGGCCGACCACGCCGGTGGCGGCCAGGGCCACCAAGGCGGCGCCTGCGCCGATGCGTGCCACGCGGTCGATGCCGCCAACATTGGATTTGATCATCATGGGCTCCTGTGAGATGAGGGGTGAGGGATGGGGGGAGAACTCAGGGATGCGGCAAGGCCTGGCCGCACATGCGGCTGTGCAGGACCTGCAGGATGGCTGCGGCGTCTTCGCTGACCAGCCGGTAGTAGATGTTCTTGCCCTGGCGGCGGGTGTCCACCAGGCCTTCCTGGCGCAGCACGCCCAGCTGCTGAGACAGCGTCGGTTGGCGGATGCCCAGGTCGTTTTCCAGCTCGCTCACACAGAACTCGCCCTGCGTGAGGCGGCACAGCAGCACCAGGCGGTCGGCGTTGGCCAGCACGCGCAACAGGGCGCAGGCGCGCTCGGCCGAGGCTTGCAGGGCGGCGATGTCGGCCGCCGAGGGCGGCGCGTGCAACACGGGCGTGGGTTCGGGGGAAGATTCTGTCACTTGCATGGAAAACATTATGTTGACAAACATATTGTTTGTCAATAAAGTTTCTGCACGCTCTCCATTTCAGACGAAGCTGCTGCCCCGCCATGACCCCTGCCCAGCCCCACGTTGTCTCGTTCTTTCACGCCGACACCAGCACCTTCACCCACGTGGTCTATGACCGCGAGGGCGGACATGGCGCCATCGTCGACCCCGTGCGGGACTTCGATCCCGCCAGCGGCCGCATCGCCCACACCGCGGCCGACGAGGTCGTGGCCGTGGTGCAGCAGCTGGGCCTGACCATCGACTGGATCCTGGAGACACACGCCCACGCCGACCACCTGTCTGCCGCGCCTTACCTGAAGGCCCGGCTGGGCGGACGCATCGCGATTGGGCGGGCCATCGGCGAGGTGCAAGCCATCTTCGAGCCGCGCTTCCATCCCGGTCAGCCCCTGCCCGCGCACGGCCCCGAGGGCGATGGTTTCGACCACTTTTTCGACGATGGTGAGTTCTTCGCCATCGGTGACTTGCGGGCCACTGCCTGGCACGTGCCCGGCCACACCCCGGCCGACATGGCCTTCGTGGTGGGCGATGCCATCTTCGTGGGCGACACCCTGTTCCCGCCCGATGTCGGCACCGCGCGTTGCGACTTCCCTGGTGGCGACGCCCGTGCGCTGTACCAATCGGTACAGCGCCTGCTGGCCATGCCCGACGACACCCGGCTGTTCATGTGCCACGACTATCCGCTCACCGAGCGTGCACCGATGGCGATGTGCACCGTGGCCGACGAGCGCCGCCACAACATCCACATCCGCGATGGCATCGGCGAATCCGAGTTCGTGGCGCTGCGCCAGGCGCGCGATGCGACCCTGGCCGTGCCCCGCCTCATCCTGCCGTCCATCCAGGTCAACATCCGCGCGGGTCAATTGCCCGAACCCGATGCCAATGGCATGCGCTACCTGCGCTGGCCGCTGACCCTGTCTTGAACCCACCTGCCTTGTGGAGCTCCCATGACCGATGCCGTGAAAACCAGCACCACAGTCACCGTCCAGTTGCGCCAGCAGCAGGACTACCAGTTCCGCATCGCCTTCGGCGGGGATGTGCCCGAGGTGCTGGGCGATGAGCCCGCGCCGCTGGGCCAGGGCCAGGGCCCGTCGCCAGTGCAGCTGCTGACCGCGGCCGTCGGCAACTGCCTGTCGGACTCGCTGCTGTTCGCTCTGCGCAAGTTCAAGCAGGCCCCCGAACCGATCACGTGCGAGGTGCAGGCCGAGGTCGGGCGCAATGCCGAGGGCCGTGTGCGCGTGCTGGGCATGCAGGCTGCGCTGACGCTGGGCGTGCCCGCCGCGTCGCTCGAGCACCTGGACCGCGTGCTGGCCACCTTCGAGGGCTACTGCACCGTCACCCAGAGCGTGCGCCAGGGCATCCCGGTGCAGGTCACCGTGCGCGATGCCCTGGGGCAGTTGCTGATGCCAGGCGCGACCTGAGCCGAGGGGCTCAGCGCGGTCCGCCCCGGCCAGGAAAGACGGGCTCACGCTCGCCGCCACCCGAAGTGCCGCTGGGCGGCGTTGCCGGACGCGTGGGCAAGGGCTGGCGGCGTGTGACGTCGTTGCGCGTGCCTTCCTGGCGCGTGCCATGGCCGCGCTGCACCGCCGCGCCGGGCACGATGGGCTGGCCGAACTGGATGCCGGTGAAGACGATGACGGGGAAGTCGATCAGGCTGCCTTGGCCGTCGCGGCGCAGGGACTGGTCGTCGCGGACATCGCGCAGGTTGTCACCCGGCAACCAGCCTTGCAGCCCGTGCGGGACGCTGACCTGGCACCAGCGGTAGCGCGGGTCACAGCCAATGATGCGCACGAAGGTGCTGGGCGGCAGCTCGGTGACGATGGTCCAGTCGGTGCCGGGCCCCAGGCGCAACTCCGTGGCCGAATGTGTGTAGGCCTGGGCGCCAGCCAGCGGGCTGACAGCGGCGAGCGCGAGTGCGGTCAGCAAGGCGGAGGGGGCGAAGCGAGCCATGGTGGGTCCGTGTGGGGTGGGGGCAAGGCCCCATCTTATCGACGTGACCGGGCGCCTGCGTTGCGCTGTGCGCATGGGCCGGGTTTCGTCGCCGCCATGGCGCCTTTCCGCGCCAGTTTGGTGCAGCGCCTTTTGTCCGGGCAGGAAAGGCTCCGATCAGCCCCTGATTCCGCGGTCATACGGGTGAATCAACCGATGATTTGTGGGCCGATCGGCGCTACATTGGCTGCAGGAGGTGGTGATGCGTGTCGTCTGGCTGTGGTTCGTTGCGTGTGCATGGAGCGCAGGCTGGCTGGCACCCGTGCACGCCGAAACCATCTTGGTGGGAGCGGAAGACGACTGGGCACCTTATTCCCATTCCGCGCCTGGACAGACTGAGCCGAAAGGCTTGTCGCCACGCTTGGTCAGGGCCGCTTTCCTGACCCAAGGGGTGCACGTGCAGTTCAAGGTGCTGCCCTTTTCACGGTGTCTGCATGACACCGAACTCGGCCGTCTGGTGGGGTGCTTCGACACCGCGCGCACAGCCGCCAACAGCGACACGTTCCACTGGCATCCCACGCCCCTGTTCCGGGAGGAGTTGGGCATCTTTGCGCGCACAGGGGCGCCGCGCCGCGAGCTCACCCAGGCCGATCTGGTGGGGCACACCGTCGGCATCACCGTCGGCTACACCTACCCCACCGAGTTCATGCGCCACCCTGGCATCCGCCGCCATGTGGCGGTGTCTGATGTCAACCTCTTGCGCATGCTGGCGGGCGGGCGCGTGGACTACATCCTGATCAACACCCTGCCAGCACAACACCACCTGCAGCACATGCCCGAGTTGCAAGGCAAGGTCCAGCGGGTCGGCGCCCTGAACATGGACAACTTCTGGTTGAGCTTCTCCAAGACGCACCCCGATGGGCAGCGCATGTCCGTGGTCTTTGAGAAGGGCTTGCAGGCCCTCATCGCCAGCGGACAGTACCAGCGCATGCTGGCCGAAATCCAGGGAGCGCGGCAGCCATGAAGGTCGGCGCCTCCATTTCCCGTCGCATCACGTTGCAGGTGCTCGCCACCAGCCTGTTGATCGCCTTGATGGCGGGTGGCTACCAGCTCTATGCCGCGTACCGGGAGGGCTTGCAAGCCATCCACGAGGGCTTGCGCGTCATTGGCAACACGCAGGTGCCCGCCCTGACGGCCGACGTCTGGCAGCTCGATGAGAACCTGATCCGGCAGCAGTTGTCGGGCATCGCCAGCCAGCCAGACGTCAGCCATGTCGCACTCTCTGGCGACATGCCTTTCCAGGTGGCGCCCATCGGCCAGCGTGCGTCGCCGTCTGGCAGCGACTGGCTGCCCCAGGTGGTGTCGCGCAGCTACGACCTGGTGAGATCTGACGAGGTCACGGGACGTGGTCAGGTGATCGGCCGGTTGACCGTCGAGGTCTCACTGTCGGGCCTCCATGGGCGCCTGCGTGACATCGCGATGGCCATCCTGCTGACCGAGTTGCTGCGTTCTGTCGTGCTGGCCCTGGCCATCGTGATCGGCATGCGCTTGCTCGTCCTGCGCCACCTGCAGCAAGTGGCGCGTTACTCGTCCGAGTTGACGCTGGACCAGCTGGACCGCCCTTTGCACCTTCGACGCGCTCTTCAGGTGCAGCCCGCCCAGGCGGATGAAATCGACGTGCTCGCCGACGCCATCAACGGCATGCGCGTGTCGCTGCAAGAGGAAGTCGCCAAGCGACAGGCCACGGAGCAGCGCAGCCTGCAGCTGGCTGTGGACAAGGAAGCGGCCGAGCTGGCCAACGCCGCCAAAGGCGAGTTCCTCGCCAACGTCAGCCATGAGATCCGCACGCCGATGAACGCCATCATCGGCATGAGCGACCTGGCCCTGCACAGTGGCATGGCCGAGCCGCAACGGGGCTACATCCAGCGCGTCAGCACGGCAGCACGTCTGCTCTTGGGCATCCTCAATGACATCCTCGACTTCTCCAAGATCGAGGCGGGCAAGCTGGATCTGGAGCAAACGCCGTTCTGCCTGACCGATGTGCTGGACAGCCTGCTGGACGTGGTCGGCGTCAAAGCCCGCGAGAAGGGCCTGGTGCTGAGCTTCACCGTGGCCTCCGATGCGCCCATCCGCCTGATGGGCGATCCCTTGCGGCTGCAGCAGGTGCTGGTCAATTTGGTCGGCAACGCGGTGAAGTTCACGGCGCAAGGCCAGGTCAAACTGAGCGTGAGGGTGCTTTCACAGAGTCCCAAAGACGCCACGCTGCGCTTCGAGGTGCGCGACACCGGCGTGGGCATGACACCCGAACAGCTCGCCCGCTTGTTCCAGCCCTTCACCCAAGGCGACAGCTCGACGTCGCGCCACTTTGGCGGCACAGGCTTGGGATTGGCCATCAGCCGCCAGTTGGTGGCCATGATGGGCGGCGAGATCGACGTGAGCAGCCGGCCTGGCGATGGCAGCACCTTCGGCTTCAGCCTGCGCTACCCGCTTGACCTGGCCCGCACGGGTGATGGCCAGACTCAGTGGCAGGGCCTTCGTTCGGGTGGGCATGGGGGGCACAGTGCCACCCTGGGCCATTTGCCTTTGCCCGACGCCCCGCCCGAGCTGGCCGGTGTGCGCGTGCTCCTGGCCGAAGACAACGAGGTCAACCAGGAGCTCGCCGTGGCCTTGCTCGAGCGGGTGGGCATCACCGTGGTGGTGGCCGCCAGTGGCCATGAGGTGCTGGTGCTGTTGGCCGAGCAGCGTTTCGACGGCATCCTGATGGATTGCCAGATGCCCGGCATGGACGGCTACACCGCCACGCGCTGCATCCGTGCTGACGCTCGGTGGAAGGCCTTGCCCATCATCGCCATGACGGCCAACGCGATGGTCTCAGACCGCCAGAAGGTGCTGGACGCGGGCATGAACGACCACATCGCCAAACCCATCTCGGTCGAGGACCTCTACGCGAAGCTGGTGCGCTGGACTGGACGGGAGCGGGGTCAAGGTCAGGGCGTGACGGGGTTGCGCTGGGGCCAGCGGGCCTCAGACGGCACCGGGCCCGCATAACTGATGCTGACCTGTTTGTACACCTGGCCGCTGGCCGGGTCGATGATGTTGGAGACGCCCACATAGCTCAGGAGTCGCGTGCCCTTGGCGTCATAGACGATGTCGATGGGGTTGACCAGCAGGCGCAGCAGCGAGTCGGGCTCCACGCGCAGCTGGACGCCAGCCTCTTGCTCGACCTTGACATCGGCCACCTTGCGCGCACGGAAGCGGAAGCGGTCGGTGTTGCCTGCCACGATGAGCTTGAAGCTCACCGTCTCGCCCTTGCGCAATTGCGGCAGCTGGTCCAGCAAGAGGTGGTTGAAACCAGAGTCGGCGGCTTCCAGGCCGCTGTCGCGCGCCAGGCCTTTGCGCGTCTCCTTGCCCTGGTCCTGCTTGAACATGTCCACCGGGTCGCCGTTGCCGCTGATGCCTTCGCTGTAGCGCTGCGCCGGCATCTCCATCTTGTAGATCGGGATGTAGCGGTTGGCGCGGTAGTCCAGCGACTTGCGCGCCATCTCGCGGCCTTGGGGGTCGTAGTAGCGCGTGGTGGCGGTTTGCACCTCGCCATCGCTGCCACGCTTGAACTCGTGCACCTCGGTGTAGAGAAAGCGCTGTGTGCTGGCGTCGCGGGCGAAGCCGAGCACGGTTTCGGCCTGCACGGCTTCACATCCCATCATGGTGGCCGCAACCACCACGGCGAGCAGGCGGAGCTGGTTGAGCAGCGTCATGCCAATGCCCTCAGCGTGCGTCGAACAGCAGGTGGGTCACGCCCCACTCGCTGCCATGCTGGTAGCCAAAGAACTCGGCCACGGCCATGTAGAACATGCGCCAGCGTTGCACCCAGCGCTCGGCGTCATCGCCATAGCATTGCCGGAACGTGGCCAGCACAGCGGCCTTGTTGCCGTCCATGCCCTGCAGCCAGTGCTCGGCCGTCTTTTGGTAGTGGGTGCCATCGACCCACCACTGGTTGGACAGCTTCATGTCGTCCTGGAACTGCGCGAGCAGGTGCTCATTGGGCATGATGCCGCCGAGGAAGAAGTACTGCGTCATCCAGTCGCTCTTGTCCTTGACTTCGTACGGGTAGGCCAGGGTGGGGTGGGCGAAGATGTGCACGAAGAGCTTGGCGTCGTCCGTCATCCAGCCGCGCACTTTCTTGAGCAGCAACTGGTAGTTGCGCATGTGCTCGAACATTTCGATGGACAGGACGCGGTTGAAGCCACCCTTGAGTGCGTCGGCTGGCATCGGGTCGGTGGCGACGTTGCCGGTGACGATGCGCAGGTTCTGGAGGCCACGCTCGCGCGCACGGCCCTCGATGAATTCGCGCTGGCCATGCGAGTTGCTGAAGCCAACGATGTCCAGGTGCGGGTAGTGCTCGGCCAGCCACAGGCTCAGCGAGCCCCAGCCGCAACCCAGGTCCAGCACGCGGTCGCCGGCTTTCAGCTTGTCCAGCTGGGCGCGTTCGGCGTAGATGCGCATCATCGCTTCTTCGGCCTGGGCCAAGGTCTCGTTGCCGCGCTCGTACCAGCAGCACGAATACTTCAGGCGCGGACCCAGGTGCAGGTGGAAGAACTGCGCAGGCACTTCGTAGTGCTGCACGTTGGCGTCGTGCGTGTGGATGGCGATGGGGCTGTTTTTGAGGTCGGCCACGAAGTCGCGGAAGGCCTCGGTGCGGCGCGACGGGGGCTGGTCGTGGTGGGCGGCCAGGCGTTGCGCCATCAGGCGGCGCATGCCAGCGCGGATGACGGTGTCGGGCAGCAGGCCGTTTTCGGCCCATTCGATGGCAAACAACATGGTTCAGGCTCCTCCAGGGATGTCAGGCCTTACGCAGTCCATCCAGGGTTGGATGCAGGGTGTGCAAGATGAGGGGTGGCGTCACGGGCGCCGCGGCGGCCAGGGCAGCAGCATGCTGGTGCGCTCCATGTACTCGGCGTAGCCAGGTTTGCGCGCGGCCATCTCGGCTTCCAGCAGGGGCACCCCTGAGATCTTCAGCAGCAGCAGCACCATGACCGCTGGAGCGATCAGCGACCAGCCCCACAGGCTGCCGCCCAGCGCCAGGGGGATGTAGGCCAGCCAGTGCACGCACTCGAAAAAGTAGTTGGGGTGACGGCTGTAGCGCCACAGGCCCACATCGCAGACCTGGCCGCGACGGGCCGGGTCGGCCTTGAAACGGCGCAGTTGTTCGTCGGCCAGGCCCTCGCCCCACACCGACAGCAGGAGGATGGCCACCGCGGCTGCCAAGCCCAGCGGGCCGGGCGAGCCCTCGCCGTAGGCCGCCGGGATGAAGGCGCTGGCGGCCAGGGCCAGGGTGAACAGGTTCTGGAACTGAAAGAACCAGAACATCTTGGATTGGGCCTGCACGCCCCACTCGGCGCGGAACTTGGCATAGCGCCAGTCTTCGGCGGCGCGCCAGTTGCGACCCCACAGGTAGGTGCCCAGGCGCAGGCCCCACAGCCCACCCATGGCGCCCAGGGTCAGCCGGACTTCGGTGGGTGCGGTGCCGACAGCGGCGAACCACACGGCCAGGCCGCCCAAGGCCCAGGCCCAGATGGCATCGACGATGCCGCCGTTGCCTTGACGCCGCTGGATGAGCCAGGCCACGGACTTGGCCAGGAACAGCAGCAAGGCGGCCACGAGCACGGCGTGCAAGATCGACAGGGTGGGCATGGTGGGGTTGACGCGAAGTTGTCCCCGATTCTAGGGAGGCAAGCTCCGCTGCGCCCCATCAACCTTCGGCAAAAACGGGTCAAAGATGCTTCAAGCTGACGCCGTGCCCGTGGTGTGCTCAGTCGCCTTGGGTCTGCAGCACCGTCGGCACCGCCGCGCGGTGGAAGCCGTCGTAGGTGGGGGCTCCCGCGTGGTTGGGCGTGGGCATGACCGGGCTGTGCAGCGGCGCGCCGCCATCGATGGCCACGGTGATGCCGGTCACGAAGGCCGCACCCGGGCTCAGCAGGAAGCAGATCACCGAGCTGACTTCGGCCTCCAGGCCCATGCGCTTGGCCGGCAGGTTGTCTTTCAGCATGCGGATCATCGGGGCCATGGCCGGGCCGTAGGCGTCCATGCCGCTCGATGCGATCCAGCCGGGTGCCACGGCGTTCACGCGCACGTGCGACGCGGCCCATTCGTAGGCCGCGGTTTTCGTCAGGTTGGCCATGCCCGCGCGCGCCGCACCCGAGTGCGCCATGCCCGGCATGCCGTTCCACATGTCGGCCGTCATGTTGACCACCGCGCCGCCGTGCTTGGCCATGCTCTGGTTGTAGGCCTCGCGCATCATCAAAAAGCCGCCGGTCAGGTTGTTGGTGACCACCGCGTCGAAGCCCTTCTTCGAGATGGCCGACACCGGCGAGGGGAACTGGCCGCCGGCGTTGTTGACCAGGCCGTGGATGCGGCCGTGCTGCGCCACGATGGCGGCGACGGCGGCCTTGACTTGGTCCTCGTCGCGGATGTCGAAGGCGCTGGTGAATACCTTGCCGCCGTCTTCGGTGATCTCGGCGGCGGTGCGCGCCAGCTTCTCTTCGTTGCGACCGGTGATGACCACGGTGGCGCCGAGCGCGGCCAGCTCGTGCGCCACGCAGCGCCCGATGCCCGAGCCGCCGCCCGTGACCACGTGGACCTGGCCCGCGAACAGGCCGGGGCGGAAGATGCTGTCGTAGTGGGTGGGCTGGGTCATGGTGGCGCTCTCGGAGGTGAAGAGGTGGGGTTGGGGCTTGCCCGGATTGTGAGGTCAGGGTAACGTAAGCGTCAATTGCAGGCATCATAGGTTAACTACCGATGGCCCCTGAAATTCCTCGCCATCGCCCACCCACCCCCGGAGAGACACCATGAGCGCCACCGGCCAACCCTCCACAGCGGGCTTCCCCGCTTACTTCAACGAGACCCACGCCATGGTCCGCGAGACCACCCGCCGCTTCGTGGCGCAGGAAATCCTGCCGCACATCGCCGAGTGGGAAGAAGCAGGCGGCTTCCCGCGTGAGCTTTACCAGAAGGCGGGCGCCCTGGGCCTGCTCGGCATCGGCCACCCCGAACACCTGGGCGGCACCGCCGAGCACGACGTTTTCATGAAGGTGGCCGTCAGCGAAGAACTGATGCGCAGCACCTCCGGCGGCCTGGTGGCCAGCCTGGGCTCGCTCGACATCGGCCTGCCACCGGTGTGGCGCGGCGCCTCGCCCGAACTGCAGCAGCGCGTGGCACCGGCCGTGCTGGCCGGCGACAAAATCATGGCCCTGGCCATCACCGAGCCGGGCGGCGGCTCTGATGTGGCCAACCTGCGCACCCGCGCCGTGCGCGATGGCGACCACTACGTCGTCAACGGCAGCAAGACCTACATCACCTCCGGCGTGCGCGCAGACCACTACACCGTGGCCGTGCGCACCGGCGGCGAGGGCTATGCCGGCGTGTCGCTGCTGCTGATCGACAAGGGCACGCCCGGCTTCAGCGTGGGGCGCAACCTCAAGAAGATGGGCTGGTGGGCCTCGGACACGGCCGAGCTGTTCTTCCAGGACTGCCGCGTGCCTGCGGGCAACCTGATCGGCCCGGAGAACGCCGGCTTCATGCTCATCATGATGAACTTCCAGGCCGAGCGACTGGCCCTGGCCGTGATGGCCTACATGACCGCCCAGATGGCGCTGGAAGCCTGCCTGGACCACGTCAAAGACCGCGTGACCTTTGGCAAGCCGCTGTCCAAGCACCAGGTCATCCGCCACAAGTTGGCCGAGATGGCCACCCAGGTCGATGTGGCCCGCGAGTACGCCTACCGCGTGGCCGCGCGCATGCAGGCAGGGCAGGTGGCGGTCAAGGAAGTCTCGATGGCCAAGAACTTCGCCACCGAGGTCGCCGACAAGGTGACCTACGAGGCCGTGCAGATCTTCGGCGGCATGGGCTACATGCGCGAATCGGTGGTGGAGCGCCTCTACCGCGACAACCGCATCCTCTCGATCGGCGGCGGCACCCACGAAATCATGAACGAGATCATCGCCAAACAGCTCAACCTGTGAGTCACAGAAGATTCACGTGCATTTTGCTCAAGGTGCCCGGAATCCACGCCGATAAAACTCCCGTTGTTGTAGGGAGAAACCATGACGCCAGAGGCGCACGCATCGGCAACTTCTGAGGTGTCCGTTGCACAAGGGGTGACCGGCCAGCCGGGGATGACCGTCTCCGAGATCATGGCCTGCGGGCTCTTGAGCACCCATTACCAACCGCTGGGCCGCCTGCGTGACGGCGAAGTGGTCGGCCACGAGGCCTTGCTCCGCGGTCCCCGCGGGCATGCGCTGGCCGGCCCCGACGCCCTGTTCGCAGCGGCCCAGGCGCAAGGTGTGGGCTTCGACCTGGAGGTGCACGCCGTCAAGCTGGCCCTCAAGGGCTGGGCCGGCCAGGGCATGGCGGGCCA
>Ga0209617_10000296_pt1 | contig 21333 bp, 20 predicted proteins | sample LakEriepJuly2011_2_FD_187459 | JGI IMG/M metagenome (GOLD analysis project Ga0209617, IMG submission 187459) | Freshwater microbial communities from dead zone in Lake Erie, Canada - CCB epilimnion July 2011 (SPAdes) (version 2) | ecosystem: Environmental > Aquatic > Freshwater > Lentic >...
TTTGGAGATCAAGACCTCAGGCAAGCAAATCCAGGTCACTTCCGAGTTCAACGGCCAGAAGATGGACGAAAAGTATGACCGAGTGCTGGTGTCCGTGGGCCGAGTGCCCAATGGGCAAGACCTTGCTCTTGAGAACACGGGCGTTCAGCGGGATGACAAGGGTTTCATCAAGGTGGACGAACGCATGGTCACCAACGACCCGAACATCTACGCCATCGGCGACATCGCCGGCGGAATCATGTTGGCGCACAAGGCCAGCAAGGAAGCCCGCATCGCTGTTGAAAACCTCGCAGGCGACGGCAACGCGGTGAATCGCGACTATCTCATCCCTGCGGTGGTCTTCACCGATCCCGAAGTGGCTTGGGTGGGTCTGACCGAAACCGAGGCCAAGGCCAAGGGTATCGAGGTCCAAGTGGTCAAATTCCCCTGGGGTGCCAGCGGCAGGGCCCTCACCTACGATCGGACCGACGGTTCCACCAAGCTCATCGTCGACCCGGTTTCCGAGCGAATTCTCGGGGTCGGAATTGTCGGCCATGGTGCCGGCGAGCTCATTGGTGAAGGCACGGTGGCCATTGAAATGGGGGCTACGGTCCATGATCTCAGCGCCATCGTGCACCCACATCCCACCCTCAGTGAAACACTGATGGAAGGTGCAGAAGTCTTCTTTGGTCACTCCACCCACGTGTTCACCAAGAAGCGCGAACACTGAGTCGGATCACTGAGTCGGATCTCCTGCAAATTCTTCGGGGCCAAGTTTACAAAACTTGGCCCCTTCTTTTTTGAGGTCTCGATTTCAAGGGGCAACTCACCGCGACGCTGGCATGCAGCTGGATCCGCTTTATAGCCAAAGGTTGATCCTTTGAAGCACGCAGCCCACCACGGAAAGCCGTTGCGACATTCCGAGACCTTGGACGCTCATTTTACTTCCCGTGCAACGGGATCTCCCGCAGTTTCCCCGGGCCGTTGCCGCGCCCGAGGCGCCTGCCGGCTTCAACCCATGAAGAACACCCTTCGCCTCTTGATGACCACCACGCTCGCGGCCACAGCCGCACTCGCACAGGACAAGCTCGACCTCACGGCCGAGAAGACCCGAGCCAGTTACGCCATCGGGGCGGACATTGCCAACAGCATGAAGCGCCAAGCGCTCGACCTAGACACCAAGGCCCTAGCGGCCGGGTTGGTCGACGGCATGAGCGGCAAGCTGCAGCTGAAAGACGCAGAACTAGAAAAAGCCATGAATGACTTCAAAACTACATTGATGGCGAAGCGTCAGGCAACTCAGGCCACGGCTGGTGCCGAGAACATCAAGAAGGGAACCGACTTTCTGGCCGCCAACGCTAAGAAAGACGGCGTAAAAACCACCGCCAGCGGCCTTCAGTACAAGGTCATGAAGGCGGGTCCCGACGGCGGTAAGAGCCCGAAGGCGACCGACACGGTCAAGGTTCACTACCACGGCACCCTCATCGACGGGACCGTCTTCGATAGCTCTGTGCAGCGCGGTGAACCGATCTCCTTTCCTCTGAATGGCGTGATCCCGGGTTGGACCGAGGGCGTGCAGCTCATGAAAGTGGGCGACAAGTTCCAGTTCACCATCCCGTCGGCCTTGGCCTACGGCGAGCAAGGTGCGGGCGGCGCCATCGGGCCGAATTCCACCCTCATCTTCGAGGTGGAACTCCTCGGAATCGAAGCGGGCAAGTAATCGACCTGCAGTCTCTTTCCTGAACGCCGGAGGCGCTTCCAAGCGCTTCCGGCTTTTTTGAATCCCACAAGGACTGCACAACTCCGGGCGGTCCCGATTGACTCCGCGCCAAAGACGCCCACGGTCATGGGAAGCGAACTCCTCACCGCACCCATGCGAACTCTCGTCGAGACCCTAGAGACTGCGCACACTCCAGAATCACTGGGTGCAGCCCTGCAGGACGAACCCGGACGGGTCGTCCTTCGGACAGGGATGTTCGAAGTCCCCTCGGCCCGCTACTCGATCGTCACCGCTCGCCCCTTCCAGACCTTCGAGTCCATGGGGTCCCGATGCGAGACCCGACGCAGTGACGGCACGCGGGAGATCCAGTTCGGCAATCCCTGGGCCATCTTGGGGGCGTTGTCCGAGCGCTGCGAGATCCTCGATGAGGTCGACCTCCCCTTCCCCCTGGGCGGCATTTTTGGTTTTTGGGGCTACGATCTGAAGGGCTTCGTGGAGCCCCGTCTCTCGCGTCATGCAGTGCACGACTTGGAAATCCCGGATTGCCGAGTCGGGTTCCACGGAAGCTTGGTGGTCTTTGATCATCGACTGAGCACCGCGACCATCATCGCCACCGGCTTGTGCCCAAACGGAGACCGCTCCGAGCAAACCGCTCGCGAAGACCTGGAGTGGTGGCGCCAACGCTTGACCACTCCGCCCTCCGACGATCCAGAACCCACTCTCGCGAGGCCTTCCGGAGAAATCACTGCTTCAGTGACGCGCGCAGAATTCATCCGTTCTGTCGAGGCGGCGCAGCGGTGGATCCGCAGTGGCGACATCTATCAAGTCAACTTGTCCCAGCGCCTCAGTGCACCTTGGGCCGCGGGAGGCTGGGCACTCTTCCGCCGACTGCTGGAGGTTTCCCCTGCCCCGTTCTCAGCCTTCCTGGATGGCGAAGACTTCACGATCGCATCCTCGTCGCCTGAGTTGTTTCTTCGCCTCAGCGGATCCCATGTACTCACTCGCCCCATCAAGGGAACGCGGCCGCGCAGCACCGATCCGGTTCGAGATGCACAGTGGATGTACGAACTCCAACGCAGCAGTAAGGAGATGGCCGAGTTGGTGATGATAACCGATTTGCTGCGCAACGACCTCGGCCGCGTTTGCGAATACGGGACGGTGCAAGTTCCCGAATTGGTCCGACTAGAACGGTTCACCCAGGTCCAGCACTTGGTGTCTACCATTGAAGGACGCATCCGCTCTCCCCTGACTCACTTAGAGGTCCTCGAATCGTGTTTCCCCGGCGGAAGCATCACCGGTGCGCCCAAGATCCGGGCTATGGAAATTATCGATGCACTGGAACCCGTGGCCCGAGGTCCCTACACCGGTTGTCTCGGATATCTCGGATTCAATCGAGAAAGCCAACTGAGCATCACCATTCGCTCGGCTATCACTCTCAATGACCGAGCCTGGTTCCATGTAGGGGCGGGCATCGTGGCTGACTCGGTGCCTGAGGCCGAATACGACGAGACTCTAGCCAAGGCGAGCGGACTCCTGCGAGCGCTGCAAGGGGCCTCCGTGGCGGTTCCCGAAGTCCCCTCGAGCAGGAGGCCATCGTGAGTGATCTGGTCTGGATGGACGGCCAGGTCTTGCCGGCGGCAGAGGCCATGGTCTCGGTCTCAGACCGTTCCTTTCTTTACGGAGATGGTCTCTTCGAAAGCATTCCTTGGAATTCTGGTCGATTGTTTCGCTGGCGCGAACATTGGGATCGCCTCACCAGCGGCGCCCACTTTCTCGGAATCCGAATCGCTTGGGACGAAGCCCAGATTCGGGCCGGCATCCGGGCTATCACAGCGTTGCTGGAGACTCCGCAAGCCACCGTGCGCCTGCACCTCAGTCGAGGAGTGGGCCCTCGAGGGTATTCCCCGCGCGGAGCCGATGCTCCACGGCTGATTCTAACAGTCCACCCGGCCCCAGCGATGCCACCGGGCGGATGGCCACCAATTACCCTCAAAACCTGCCGTACCTTCGCAGTGGCCACTGGCGACCCTTTGGCGACCTACAAATCGGCCAATAAACTTCTGAATGTGCTCGCCCGGGCCGAGGCCGAAGCTCAGGGCTTTGACGACGCCCTTTTGGTGAACACCGACGGTATGGTCACCGAAAGCTCCAGCGGGAATGTCTTTTGGTGGGAAGAGGGCTCGCTTCATACGCCCCCGCTGACAGCGGGTGTCCTGCCCGGAGTGACCCGCGGCGCAGTCCTCGATTCAGCCTGTGAACTGGGCTGGACAGTCACCGAGACCGCGGCCCTTCCCTCGCGCCTGGGCACCGCCCAAGGCATCTTCCTGACCTTCAGCACACGCGGGCTCATCCCGGTGCGGGCGCTGGACTCCCAGAACGTCCCAACCGAAGCCCGACAGTTACGCCTGCAGGAGGCATTTCAGCGATGCTGTGAGCGGGAGTGGGAGCCGGTCTGAGTCCGTTTTCAGAGGGGTCTGAAAACGGGGCGAGGCCGATCTCGATCAACGACTCGAGGGTTCTGGGAAATTTACTTCCCCGGTTGGATGGGCGGGATCGGAGCGGGCGGAGCGTCGGCCAACTTCTTGGAAATCGAGGCCGAAGACTCGACCTTGAGGGACGCCGCCCAGGCTTCGCGCGCGAGATCCCAACGGCCGGAGGCTGCTGCCGCATCGCCTAAATGGTCCAACACCGTGGCGTCGGGCTCAGTCAATCGCTGGCGAGCCTGGGTTAACCACTCGAGCGCCTCAGTAAAGCGCCCGAGCCTGAAGAGCACCCAGCCCATACTGTCCATGTAGGCCGGATTCTCGGGCTCGGCTTGGAGAGCTTGCTCGATCATCGCCCGCGCACGCTGCAAGTTCTTGCCCTTCTCAGCCCACAGGTAGCCCAGATGATTCAAGGCCTCGTCAAAGTCAGGCTTCAGCTCGAGGGATTTTTCGAGGTATTCGATGCTCTTGGCCTCATCTCCTTTTCGTTCCAGCAACGCCCCCACCTGAAAGTAGAAACGATGATCGGTCAGCGGTGGTTGGTTGGTGGCTCCCAGCTTTTCAGCCGTTGAATAGGCCTCCAGCGCTTGATCGAACCGCTTGAGCTGCGAGCGGGCCACCCCGGAGAGGTACTCCAAGCGGAAGGAGGGCGGGACCTCTTTTCGGGCCCGGTCGAGGACGGCCACCGCATCCTCGGGACGCTGCAAACTCAACAAGGCCACAGCCAAATCTGTCTGCGCCGGTTCCAAGGCAGGATTGAGGAGGACAGCCCGTTCGAAATGATTGCGAGCCCGCTCAAACTCCTTCTCCTGAAGAGCCACAACCCCCAGAAAATAGTAGGTCACGGGATTGGCCGGATCGATTTTGCGCAGGGCCTCCAATTGGCGACTGGCTTCCGGAATTCGCCCGGAGCGCAGGTAGAGTTCGGCCAAACGCGAAAGGGCTGCGGGATTGCGGGGTGCCCGTTCTTGGAGTTCACGGAGCACCGCCTCGGATTGCTCGGCTTGACCCAACTGCACATAGCGGTCGGCCAGACGCAGCGAAATGCTAGGATCCTCGGGCTTCAACGCACGAACTTGGGCGAGGACTTCGAGAGCGGCCGCCTGGGTCTGAGATTTTAACCGAGCATCCGCCGCGCCGATGACCCGATAGAGATCAACAATCTCCAAGAGCGGCCCCGGTTCCGCGGCAAAACTGTTTCGAGCCCGAGCTAATAAGGGCAACGCCTCCGAAGTCCGGCGGTCTTCGGCCAAGATGCGAACCACGGCCTGATAAACCGCCACAATCACCGGGGGATGCTCGGCTGCCCTCAGATAGGCTTTCAGCGCATCAGCGGGGCGACCGGCTTGCGTCAGGGCCACGCCATGGAGGGCATGGAGTTCTCCTGGGGTGTCCGAACGGGCCGAGACCCGATCGAGCAATTTCAGCGCACGATCCATCTTCCCCTGCTGCAAAAGTCGGCGAGCGACATCAGCCACCACTTCATGGTTGGAGAGATCGTTTTCGGTGACCCGCTCGAAGTAGCGCAGGAGCCCCTCCGAATCCCCATTCATGCCGCGGACTAGACCCGCTGCGAATGCCGCATGAGCCTCCGCGCGTCGCTCCCAGTCGGCTGGAGCAGGCACAGAACGCTTTGCCGACGGAGCACCCACAGGCTTGCCCAAACCGGGCGTTCGGCACCCGGCAAAGACCATGGCCAAAACCAAGACCAAAACCGGGGCCGGCCTGAAGCGGTGTGCCCGGCAAGGACCCAAACGGGGGGAGACACTCATACTTAGCCAAGACTCAGCCGGAAAGATTCAGTTGGGAAGCAAGTGATGACGTCGAGGATTCTTTCACAAGACGCGTCGAGAGTGGAGAGCAGGCCGGTTGAAGGTGCCTGGTTAAAGGCCCTCGGTTAAAGGCACGTAACCTGCCAACAATGGAGCTTTTGCAGAAGAAGGGCCGCCAGAACGACCGATCCGAGTGAATCGCTCCGGCACATCCCAAAAACCACCTGCCTTAAAAGACGACGCGGCCCGGTCGTTGAAAACCAAGGCCGCGCTCTGAAAAGCGGAATGCTAGGAGAAACGGCCTAAGCGGACGCGTTACTTCTGCCAAGTACGCTTCTTGTGCCGGTTCTGCCGAAGCTTCTTCCGGCGCTTGTGTTTGTTGATCTTCGCTTTGCGACGTTTCTTAAGTGAACCCATATCAGTGTTGGTCTTGAGTTGTCGTTGTCAGTAAACCACCTTGTTCAGCGGATATTCGATGATGCCTTCGGCTCCGAAAGCCTTCAGTCGAGGAATCAGCTCACGAACCACCGGTTCGTCGATGATAGTTTCCACGGCTACCCAGCCCGACTGACTCAAGCCTGAGACAGTAGGATTACGGAGCGAGGGCAAGCTTTGCAACAGGTTTGGCAAGTCCTTCTCTCGGATGTTCATCTTAAGCCCCACCTTGATCTCGGCTTCGATGGCACCTTTGAGAAGCAATGCGATGGTCTCGATCTTCGAGCGGATCCACGGATCCTTCCAGGCCGTCTTGTTAGCCACCAAGCGTGGCGTGGAGACCATCAACGTATCGACGATGCGAAGTTTGTTGGCCCGCAGCGACGACCCGGTCTCGGTGACATCGACAATCGCGTCGACCAACTCACGGGCCTTCACCTCAGTGGCACCCCAGGAGAATTCAACCTCGGCCTTCACCCCATGCTTGCGGAGCCAGCGGCGCGTCATACCCACCACTTCAGTGGCGATGCGCTTGCCCTCCAGGTCCTTCACCGTTCGGATCTCCGATTCTTCGGGTACGGCCAACACCCAGCGAGTGGGCTGACGCGTGGCCTTGCTAAAAACAAATTCGCCCACCTCGTGCACATCACCGGCGACGCCGTTCTCGTGGATCCAGTCCACACCGGTCAGACCGGCATCCAGATAGCCGAGTGCCACGTAGCGTCCGATTTCCTGGGCTCGGATCAGGCGGATCTGCAGCTCAGGATCATCGACGTAGGGCTCGTAGCTCCGGCTGGACACGGTGATGTTCCATCCGGCTTTGGCAAATTTCTCGAGGGTGGCATCTTGCAGCGAACCCTTGGGCAACCCCAGCTTGAGCTTGGGTGCGGGCGCGGGCGCTACGGATGCGGATGCGGTGGCTTTGGTCTTGCTCATCGTTGGCAAACTCCTGGGATTCAACCGAATTTGGCAATCCTCCCCGAACCGCCGCCGGTTGTGCTCCACAGGATCACATGGAACTGCCAGAGAACGAGCCAAGGAGCGACAGATTTCTGCATCGATCGTTTGAGGGGTCCCTCCAACTCGACAGGCCTGCGGCAGACTGTAGGATGACCACACACGTGAACCGGATACTCTCGCCCCTTCTCGCACTGGGTCTCCTCTTGGGACATTCCCCGCACACCGTCTTGGCGGACGATGCCCTTCCCAAGGGCATGGAAACGCTGGATTTTCGAAAGGTAGTTCGATCGGCGAAGGATCGAGTTTTTCCCTCGGTGGTCTTCATCAAGTGCGTCCGTGAAGACATGCAAGGAGGCAAGCGCCAAGCCCAAGAAGTATCCGGTTCCGGCGTGCTCATCTCAGCCGATGGCGAATTGCTCTCCAACTGGCATGTCGTGGACAAGGCGACCGAGGTCCGCTGCCTACTCTCCGATGGTCAGGCCTTCAAAGCCAAGGTCCTTGGATCCGATAAAGACACCGATGTCGCCCTCCTGAAACTGGAGCGGCCCGCCGATGCCCCGCCCCTGCCCTTCGCGCGGTTGGGCATCTCAACCAACCTGGTGGAGGGCGATTTTGTCATGGCGATGGGGGCTCCCTTCGGACTCTCCCGCTCGGTGTCGATTGGCATCATTTCCTGCACCCACCGCTACCTACCCGGGTCGAGTGAATACAGCTCTTGGCTCCAGACCGACGCATCGATCAACCCAGGCAACTCCGGCGGCCCACTGGTCAACACACTGGGCGAGGTGGTTGGACTCAATACCCGAGGAATGATGGGCGGAGGGGGCGATCTCGGATTTACGGTGCCCATCGAGGTGGCCCGAGTGGTCGCTGATCAAATTCGGGAACATGGCAAGATGGACTGGAGCTGGACGGGCCTCCAATTGCAGCCACTGAAGGACTTCAACCGGAACGTCTACTTTCCCGAGAATGAAGGCGTCATGGTGGCAGAAACCGATCCCGAAAGCCCCGCCCGGCGCGCCGGGATTCAGACCGGAGACCGCATCGTGAAAATCAACGGTGCAGAGGTCACTGGGCTCACGGTCGAAGACCTACCGGGAGTTCGCCAACGCATTGGCCTCTTACCTAAGGGCAAGCCCGCCGCTCTAGAGTTCGTCCGCAAGGGGCAGACCCAGACGACCTCGATGGTGCCGCGCGCCAAGGGCAAGGTGGAGGGCGAAGAAATTGAGTGCCGCCGCTGGGATTTCACGGTCAAGGCCATTAACCAATTCGACAACCCCGACCTGTTCTTCCACCGCAATCAGGGAGTCTTCATTTATGGCGTAAAATTCCCCGGCAACGCGGCCCAGGCGGGCCTGTCACCGCAAGACATCCTGCTAAAGATCGACGGCAAAGCGGTGATCACACCGGCCGACGTGAAGGCCGTCCACTCCGAGGCCCTGGGCAATGTTTCTGAAAAGCATCGGGTCATCGTCGTGCTCTTGCGAAACGGAGAGCAGCGCCAGCTCGTTCTCGATTTCAGCCGGCAGTACGACAAGGAATAAGCGACACGCGGCGCACCCTCCTCTCGGTCGATCACCGTTGCAGCGGTGATCGACCTCTTCGTTTCATGCGCACCCTAAGATCAGTGCTTCGACTGGGGATTGCGCCATTCGTGACCGCTCTTGGCCAAGAGGTCATCGGCCGCGGCGGGTCCCCAGGTACCGGCCGCGTAAAATTCGCGGTTGGTCAACGGCTTGCCCACCCAGGCACTGCGAATAGCATCCACAATCTTCCAAGCCGTCTCCACTTCGTCGCGACGGATGAAGAGCGTGGCATCGCCCGCCATCGACTCGAGCAACAATCGCTCGTAGGCCTCTGGGGTGTAGGCTCCAAATTCAGTGTCGTAGCTGAAGTGCATCCGGACCGGCCGCAGCTCAGCCGCACCGCCGGGGACCTTGCCGTTGAAACGCAGGGTCATGCCCTCATTGGGCTGAAGCCGGAGCGTCAGGGAGTTGGCATCGAGCTGATCCTTGGCCGCGAAGAGGATGTTGGGGGCGCTCTTAAACTGGACTCGGATCTCGCTGGCGCTGAGGGGCAAATTCTTGCCGGTACGAATGTAGAAGGGCACGCCATGCCAGCGCCAATTGTCTACAAAGAGTCGCATCGCCAAGAAGGTCTCGACATGCGAGTTGGGCTTCACCTTGGTCTCACTGCGGTAGGCCGGGCGTAGCTCGCCATCGACTTCGCCCGCGAAGTACTGGCCGCGAACCACATTTTCAGCCACCTGAGCCGGCGTCATTGGTCGAATCGACTTGAGCAGCTTGACCTTCTCGTCACGGACATTTTCAGCCTCCAGAGAACTCGGCGGCTCCATGGCCACCAGTGAGAGCACCTGAAGCACATGGTTCTGGACCATGTCCCGAATGGCGCCCGCTTCTTCGTAGTAACCGCCGCGCGAACCCACGCCCAGCTTCTCGGCCACGGTGATCTGGACATGGTCGATGCACTCGCGGTTCCACAACCGCTCCCAGATCGCATTGGAAAACCGGAAGGTCAGGATGTTCTGAACTGTCTCCTTACCCAGATAATGGTCGATACGGAAGATCTGCTTCTCATGGGCGAAGCGGGTCAGTTCCAAATTCAACGCCTCCGCTGTCTCCAAATCCTGTCCGAAGGGCTTCTCCACAACGATTCGCTCCGGAGTCACACGGGACTCCGCCTTCTGCAACAGTCCCACCGCGCTCAAATGGCCGGTCACCTCGCCGAATTGGCTGGGATTGGTGGCCAAGTAGAACAACAAATTACTCCTCAGCCCCTCGTCGGGAAACCCATGGACTAGGGCCTTGAGCCTCTGGTACCCGGCCGCATCGGACATGTCGGCCTGACAGTAGTGGATGTTGGCAGCGAAGGCATTCCAGACATCCTCCTGAACGGGCTGGGTCCGGGAAAACTTGTTCATGGCCTCACGGAGTTCCGTTCGCCAAGCTTCGTCATTCTTCTCCCGCCGTGCGAAACCCACGATGCGGAAGGGTTGCGGCATCAGCTTCTCGAGCGTCAGGTGGTAGAGAGCGGGAATCAGCTTGCGCGAGGTCAGATCGCCGGAGGCACCAAAGATAACCACGGTGCAAGGCTCGGCGGGTCGCCGGGCCTGGTCGGACCGGGACACCAGCAACTCGTCGAGATTCTGAGATTCATTCATACAGCAGGACAAGAGTGGGAGACAGTCCACGACTCGGCAATGTCCCAATTATTTCTGCTGCTCCCACCTAAATCAGGGCAGCTAAACCTCTATTTTAGGCCCTCTGTCTTCTTCGGAGCCGTTGGAACCTGAAAAGACCCTCGACTTGCTCTGAGGAGCCACTGCGGCTTTCATCAAGTCCGTCAGAAGGGAACCTTTCACCGGCCTCCGCAACCAATCCATCGCACCGGTGTTCGGACTCCAATGACGATTTCTTCCACCATGAATACCCGCAAGCATCTGCGTCGCTCGTCGCTCCGTGCCGCCTTCACCCTCGTCGAAGTCATGATCGCTGTCATGATTGTGGGCCTTCTGACCATGATCGCCGTTCCGAACGTGAGGAAGTTCATGGATACCGGAAAATACAACGCAGTCCTCGCCAACCTGAAGGCCATCGAGCTGGCCAAGACGACCTGGCAGAACGAGTATCGCAAGGCCGACACGGCGGAACCCTCCTCCGATGATCTTGCTCCGTACTTTCAGGGCGGAAAATTTCCCAGTTCCGTCATGGGCGAGACCTACAACATCGGCAACTGCACCGACGCGGCCCGTCCGACGGCCACCACGCCGAGCAAGATCCGCAATATCGAAGCCGGCGGTCAGATTACACTCGAAGACAAGTAGGCCGACGGGCGAGCTCTCACAACCCGGCGCTCACAACCCGGCGCTCACAACCCGGCGCTCAACCGTGCGTGGTCAACTCTGCGTGATCTCGAAGCTTTTGCTAAGCTGCGTGAAGTCTAAAACTTTGCGCACCACCGGAACCGGGTTAATCAACCGCAACTGACCCTGCCGTGACACAATGAACCGATGTACGGAAACCAAGGCACCCAATCCGGTGCTATCGATGACTCGGGTCAAAGACATATCGATTTCAATGCGGGTGTGGTGAGGCTGGACAGACGCCCGGACACTGTCCCGGAATGAACCCGCATTGCCCACATTCAGGGCCGAGAGTCCGCTGACCACCAAGGTCTTTCCAAAGGATTCAATTTTCATCGCAATTGCTGGAAAGCGCCTCTGAGAAACGCTTTAGGGAAACCCCTCCCTCCGACGGCCACATATCGGCAGGTTGCGCTAAAACTTGAGTCGTCCGCAGCACACCGGCGTGCACCGCACCTCCACAGATCGGAAATCCTACAACCTAACTCCGCCCTTAGAGGCAAAGCTTCGGACCACGGTCAGGCCCGCGGACTCGACTCCGGCAAACCCTCGCACGGCTCGCACGGCTCGCCCACCGCTTGCCGTTGAAGAATCCGAGTCAACGCCACGAATCCCTCGACGGAAACCTTCTCGGCTCGCTCGGTCGGCGCGATGCCCACCTCGATAAAAGCAGCCTGCAAGACCTCCACTGGCCATACGGTCTTGAGCAGCTTGAGCATCATCTTCCGACGCTCGGAGAAGGCACGCTTCACGAGTCGGGTGAAAACCACCGAGCCAGCGGCATCCAGAAGCGGAATCGGCCTCCGCACGAGGCTAATGCAGGCACTGTCGACATCCGGTATCGGATAGAAGCATCCGCGTTTGATGTTAAACCAGTCACGGACTTGGTAGCGCAGGCCCAGCAAGAGGGTGAGGATTCCGTAGTTGTCCCCATCGGTCGGAGCGGCAATGCGATGCACCACTTCTGCCTGCAAGGTCACCACCATGCGATCGGGGGGCACCGGGGCCTCGGCCAACTCTACCATCAGGGTTGACGCCACCGAATACGGCAGATTGGCGACGAGTTTCCAACCGCTCCAATCCCGCGAATTGGCTTCGACCCAACGCATGGCGTCGGCCTCCAATAATTCGAGGGTGCCTGGGCCCTCCCCAGAAAGGGCGCCGGAAAAGTTTTCACGGAGAACGCTCACCAACCGGGCATCCTTTTCAATGGCCAACACCGACGCGGCCCGAGCCACCAGCAACTCGGTCAAGGGCCCTAATCCAGGCCCCACTTCAAGAATACGGTCCGTCGGGACGATGTCGGCAGCGCTCACAATCCGCCGCAACTGATTGCCATCGTGCAAGAAGTTCTGGCCCAGCGACTTCGTCAACTGGATCCCCCGCGACTCCAGCAGGGTACGCATCTCATTCAGGGTCATAGCCGTTTTTTCGGAGTGCGGGACGCTTTAGGTTTTGGGGCAGGATTTGATACCTGGAGGCGTGCAATCACCGCACGAGTGATTTCGCGGAAAGCCCGTTTTAACTCCATTTCGGTGATGGTCAGTGGCGGAGTGATCCCAGTGACCTCGGAATGTTCGCCTTCTGGAAGAAGGATGATTCCGCGGCGGAGCGCTTCCTGCATGAGCCAGACAGACAACTCAGTGTCGGGACCCCCATCGGCACGCCGCCAGGCGATACCACCCATAAGGCCGATGACGGACACCCTCGACACCCGATCTGGAAACTGGGCTTGAAGCAATTTCAGGCCCGATTCCAAAACTTTTTCTAACCGAGCCGCACGCTGTGGCAAGGCCAGACGACGGAGTTCAGAGATCTGAGCCAAGGCCATGGCACACCCGACCGGATGTCCTAAATATGTGCTCGTATGAATGGCCTCGCCCATCGCCGGAGGCCACGCGTCCATCACCCGGGCCCGACCGACGCAGGCACTCAGGGGAAACCCACCGGTCAAAGCTTTGCCCAGGCAGATAATGTCCGGAATAACGCCCGAGTGCTCGCAAGCAAACCAGGCTCCGGTGCGTCCAAAACCCGTGTAGATTTCGTCAAGAATTAGCAAGACACCCCGTTGGTCGGCCCACTCGCGCAAACAGGGCAGAAACCAGGGAGGCGGTATGCAAATCCCACCGCGAGCCTGCATGGGTTCGACGACCACCGCGCCGATGTCGTGCGCAGCCGCAGCCGCCTCGAGTGCCGCCTCCAATCGGGGTCTTCCCTGCTCCTCTGTATTCGCCTCGGGAAAGTCTACAAAACATCCAAACTCACGGAGTTGGTCCCGGAACGGCTCTCGAAAATGGGACCGTTCCGTCGCATTCAGGGCTCCATACCCAACCCCATGGTATCCGCCACGAAAAGCGATGACCCCGGGCTTCCCAGTAGCCAAGCGCGCCGTCTTGAACGCTGCCTCCACCGCTTCGAAACCAGAACACCCGAAGATCACCTTGCCCGTCTCGACTGCAGCAGTGGCCCCACCGCGGCGAGTCCACCGCTCAAAGGTGAGGCGACTCAATTCGCGAGCCAGACGAGCCTTCAACGCATGGGGATGCACATCCCCCATGGCATGGAGCAATTCTCCCATCTGCCGCTGGCCGGCCCGCACAACAGCGGAATTGGCATGCCCCGCCGCGGCCACTCCGAAGGCGGCGGTGAGGTCCAGATAAGGCCGACCCGCCTCATCCCAGACACGGCACCCTTTGGCCCGCTTCCAGACGATTGGCCAACCCGCATCGGGTTCCAGGAAGGTGATGTTCCGCGACTCGTATCGGCGGAGCATTTCCAGTGTGGAGTCTTGGGTCCGGGAGCTCATCACACGCCGCGTTCATCGGAAGGCCAGATGAACTTGTGCATTTGCAACTGGAACCGGGCCGGCACCCGGTCAGCCACCATGGCCTCCACGAGATCTTTCCGCGAAATCGGATGAAGCCCCTGGGGCACGGGCTTGAGAGCCTTGTCGCGCTGGGATTCCGAGAGTGGAGCCACCCAGGAGAACAAAATCGGACAAACCGGATCGAGCCGATGCTCGAGGATTGTCGCCTTAGCCCACTCGTAGTCCTCGCGGGTCCCAATCACGAACTTCACCTCATCCGTGGCACGGAGATGAAAAATATTGGCCCAACGATTGCGTTCAACCTCGCCGCTGCTCGGACATTTAAGATCCATGATGCGCCGCACCCGCGGATCGAGCTTAGAGATGTCGTGGGCACCACTGGTTTCTACCAGCACCGTGAAACAGTCATCTGCCAAGGTGCGCATGAGGCGAGCGGCATTGGGTTGCAGGAGGGGTTCCCCCCCGGTCAACTCAACCAACGGCAGCTTGTGCTGAGCTGAAGCATCGCCCGCATTGACCACCGGCGGAAAATGGGCTCGATCAGAGCGGAAAAAGGGTTCTGCCAATCGATGCACCTCGGCGCGGATCTCGTCCAGAGAGCGTCGCTTACCTTCGGTGAAGGCATAGGCTGTATCGCAGTAGGAACACCGCAGATTGCATCCAGTCAGGCGCACAAAGACGCAGGGTAGCCCTGCGAAGGTGCTTTCGCCCTGAAGACTCAAATAGATCTCGTTGACGACCAATGTTTCGGCCACGGGTGAAACCCTAACACTCCTGAGGGCCGGAGGACAGGAAGCAGATGTCTCTCAGGCAAGAACCATCCCGAGAGAGCACCTCTCCCGGGTTCAGGCTCTGGCACTGCGTCTAACCCCGGGGACTGCAAGCCTCGGAAACGCATCTAAATTACATGGTTTCCCGCCGAAACCGCAGGGCCAATCGAAATCCCAGAGTCTCGTTGGGGACCTCTCCGGGGACACCCGCCGCACGGGCCGCAGAGCGGCAGGCCGCCGGGGCTGACTTGAATCCACCGCCCCGATAGGTGGGGGCGAAGCTCCAAATCGGACCGAGAGGATCCACGAAGACCGGAATATTGGTCGGGTAGGAAAAGAACCAAGTCACGCACCACTCAGCCACGTTTCCATGCATATCCCGAATACCGAGACCATTGGCCTCACGCTGCCCCACCGGATGCACCTTTCCCCCGCTGTTGCCAGCATGCCACGCCAAGCTGTCGAGCTCTCCGGCGTAGGCCGCGGGGCTACCAGCCCGACAGGCCAATTCCCATTGCGCCTCGGTGGGCAAATCCCAAACCCAACCCTTAGGCAGGTGTCCTTCGTCCTTCTGTTGCAAAGTGAGTCGACGGCAGAATTCTCGAGCTTGCTCCCAGGAGACTTGGGTCACCGGCAGATCCATGCCTTGAATTGGGCTCGAATTGGTCTCCATGAGCGCCAGCCACTGACCTTGGGTCAACTCGGTCTCAGCGATGAGGAAACCGGAGGTCAACTGCACTAGATGCTGAGGCTCATCCACCAACCGACCCTGCTCCTGAAGCGGACTGCCCATTACGAACCGAGTGGGGGGAACCCACCTCATCGCCAAGGGTACCGCTTTGGGCAAAGTCGCCATCCAAAGATCCCCGGCGACTCCCCGCGCAATGATACGCAGCACTTGTTCCTGCTGCTCCGACGGACCGGAGCAACCACTTAACACTCCCAGACACAGCGCGACCGACAGCGCAGTCGCGACAGAGCGCGACCGGCACTGATCAGCAAGGAAGCCAGCGAAATTCATGACCCCTCCTCGCAGCAGATGCAGTGCCTTGTTACCCAGCAAACCCCCAACCATTGAGAAGTAGGTGGCCGCCCCGTCCTCGAGGCTGCATTCCCGATTGCCCTGCCCCGGCCTCGCGTTCAAAGTCTTTCCAACACTTAACATGTCCAAAAAACAGCAATATCGTTTTTGTGTGGGCCCGTGGAACTTCAGCCAGGGTCAGGATCCCTACGGCCCCACCGTCCGCCGCGAGGAATCCTTTGACTGGAAGCTCGCCCAGCTCAAGACCCTCGGCTTCGACGCCATGATGTTCCACGACGACGACGCCGTGCCGGACATCGACACGAAGTCCTCGAAGCAAGTTCTGCTAGAAGCCAAGGCTTTGAAGAAGCGCTTGGACAATGAGGGCCTCGTCGCTGAGATGGTCGCCCCTCGCCTGTGGTTCGCTCCGCAAACCATTGACGGTGGCTACACCAGTAACGATCCGAAGCTGCGCCGCTACGCCATCGATCGTTCCCGCCAGAGCATCGACATCGCCAACGAACTGGGCACCGACATCCTGGTGCTGTGGCTGGCTCGCGAAGGCACTTACCTGCGCGAGTCCAAGTCGGGAGCGCGCTCCACCGAACTGTTGGTCGAGGCCTTCGACGCGATGCTCAAGCACGATAAGAAGATCCGCCTAGCCATCGAGCCCAAGCCCAATGAGCCCATGGACCACGCCTACCTGCCCACCACCGGGCACGCGCTGGCTATTGCCCAACTGACCAAGGATTCCAAGCGAGTGGGCTGCGTCATTGAGTCGGCCCACGCCATCCTCGCCGGCCTCGATCCGGCCGATGAAATCGATTTCGCCATGTCCTTCGGCAAGCTCTGGTCGCTGCACTTAAACGACCAGAACGGCTTGAAGTTCGATCAGGACAAGCCCTTCGGCTCGGCCAACTTGCGCGTGGCTTTCAACCAAATCCGCGCCCTCGAACGCAACGGTTACGGCAAGAAGGGCGAGTTCGTTTGCTTCGACGTGCACCCCTTCCGGACCACCTCCGAGAAGCAGTGGCTCTCGCACCTGTCCAACTCGCGCCGCACCTTCGAGCACCTGCTTGCCAAGGCCAAGAGCTACCCCGAGAAGGAAGCCGCCCAACTCATCGCCGCGCGCAACTACCAGGACCTCGACCAGTTGGTGCTCGAGCATCTGATGGGTGTGCTCTGACGGCCCGAAAACGCGCCCCCCGTCACTGACCGGGCAACCAGTCACCCACAACAAAAACGCCGGACTCCGCAAAAGAGCCCGGCGTTTTTTGTTTGGCTGAGCCACCGATTGGAACCCATCCCGGTTTTTCAATTGGGGACTACGAGGTTATTGGTGGCAGCCTCAGGCGATGCAATTCTCCGACTACGCCACCTACATCGCCTTCAACGGCCGAGTCTTCGCCCTGGATCGTCGCGATGGGTCCATTCTGTGGCGCTGGAAGACTCCCCAAGGGAATTTCGTGACGCTGCTGCCCGATGGCGACCAGTTGCTCGTCTGCTCCGACGGTTATTTGTGGGCCCTGCGGGCGGAAGACGGGACTCCGTTGTGGAGCCAACCGTTCAAGGGCGAAGGCACAGGAATCCCCTTCTTGGCCAGTCCCAGGTCCGGCTCCGAAACCGTGACAACGGCAGCCATGGCGGTACTGGCCGCAACTGCCGCCGAAGAAGAACGGAGACGCCAATCGTCAACCACTTGAAACACAGCCAGCACATCGTGCTTGTCACCGTTGCGAAGAACGATTCACCCACGCGCGCGGGCCCCTTTCGGATGAAGAGACTGGCACCGACTCGCCGACCAAGGGCAACCGGCGCTCACCAGCGGATCTTGTCCGGGAAGAACTCGCGGATCAGGTCTTCGTAGTATGGACGCAAGGCCACTTCATCGGGCTTGCTGTGGCTCTTGGTGTAGAGGTCGTAGGGATTGAAACGGTTCACCCACGGCAACAGCGCCTGGTCCTTGTCATTGAGCAGGTGCGAGTACTCCGACTCGCGGTGCCAGGGATAGAAGCTGTGGTAGCGCAGCATGGCCAACCCCTCCTCGGGCAAATAGTCGCGGCAGACGTGGTAGATGTACTCGTCGTGACCCCACGACAGCGAAACCTTGTCCAAGCCGCATCCGGGCTCATACACACCATTGGGCGTGTTGTAGCGCGGGTCTTTGCTGTCGGGATTGGCTTCGAAGAACTTGGGGAAAACGATCTTGGGCGAATAAGCGCAACCCGTGGGAAAAGTATCCCCAACCACGGCCCACTGCGGCTCACCCCAAAGGCAGAGGATCTTGCCCAAGTCGTGCACGAAGCCCGTGAGGACCATCCAGCGCGGCTGCCCATCGCGGCGCAAGTGCTCAGCGGTCTGAAGCAGGTGCTGCAACTGCGTCATGTCGGTGTCCGGATCCGAATCGTCGATGAGTTGGTTGAGGTACTCGGCCGCCTCCCAGACGCTCATGGTCATCCGGTTCAGACCGAGATATTCCTTCCGCTTGGCCTGACCAAACTCGTAGGTCTGAAACGTGTGATTCAGTCGGTAGAACTCCCGCACCGTCGGCCGGGCGTCGGCTTCGTAGTTGCGGAACTCCGTCTCTTTTTTGTCCGGTGCGTGGCCCACCGCCGGCTTGCTGAGCTCAGAAGTCGCTGCGGGACCCGTGGGCTCGGGATAATGCTGAACGACGAACTCTTCCCATTCCCCAATGTGTTGGAGTGGCTTCTTAAAGGCTTCGGTCTCGATCGGATTCATCGTTGAAGAATGCTGGGTGCGTTTCTCCGGCCAATCAGGCCGAGGGCACAAGCAGTTTGTTGTCTAAGCGGCCCCCTGAATTGTCCTGCCCTATTCGCCCAAGATCTGTTTGAAGGGCGGATTCAAGAGTTCCTGCGCCGCCGGTTGGTTCATGTTTTCGGTGGTGATGAGCATGACACTGGTGTCCACACGCTTCTCCACCTTCTTGCCCTGAATGTGCTCCACGAGGGTCTTGACGCCCAGGTAACCCATCTTCACGGGATCCTGCACCACCAGCGCCTGGACATCGCCATGGCGAAGGTCGGCCACCGACTGGGAACCCGAGTCGAAGCCCACCATCACCACCTTGCCACCAGCGCGACCGATTTCCCTCAGCGCCTTGGTCATGGCGATCGTGGCGGTCTCGTTGGGACAGAACACCCCATCCACGGCCTGCCCATGCCGATTCAGGAGGTTCTGCGAAGCCTGATAGGCCGTCTCGCGCGTGGGGCCAGCGTATTGGTCGGCAGAGATAAGCTTGAGGTCGGGGTAGGCCTTGAGGGCATCGAGGAATCCGGCCTCGCGGGCCTCAGTGCTGGCGCTGCCCACCTGATAACGCAGCAAGATGATGCGACCCTTGCCACCCAACCGCTTGGCCAAGTAGTCGCCAGCGATACGTCCGCCCTTGAAATTGTCGGTGGCCACGAAACTCACCTGCTGATCGCTCTTGAGGTCCGAATCAAAGATCACCACCGGCACCCCGGCCTTCACCGCGCTGCGCACCGGATTGACCAGCGCCTGCGAATCCAACGGAGCCAACACGATGCCGCTCACATTGCGGGCCGTGAAATTCTCGACCACCTGGATTTGCTGATCGCGGTCGTCTTCACGCAGCGGGCCTTTCCAGAACAGCTTCACCGGCGTCCCGGCCGCAGTGAGTTCGCGTTCGGCCTTCACGGCTCCGGCATGGACGGATTTCCAGAACTCATGGGTGGTGCCCTTGGGAATGACGGCAATGGTCAACTCCTTGGCATAGACGACACTGCCGAAGACAAGGCTGGCCAGAAGGCCCAAGCGAACGGGGTTCATTGTTTGAAAGCATGCCGGGACCGGCCCGAGGCGGAAGTCAAAAGCGATGCGACCTAGGACCGACCGAAGCGGCGGACGGGCAGCCGGGGCTGGCCGCTGACAGCAACGTCGGCAATCTCGAGGGGCTAGGCCCGATCGCCAAGTCGGCAGATGAGTGGAGCTCAGTTCTCTCGTCACACGGCGCCCCCACGAATATCCCCAACCACCGGAGGTTGACGGTGCCGTTCATGTGTATAGGTTTCCTATATGAAGACTTCCGTGTATCCATTGCCCCTGGATGCGACGCTCGCCCGAGAGGTGGCGAAGGCTGCGAAAGTAACGGGGCTTTCCCGCGCAGAGCTCATGCGACAGGCCATCGCCTTCGGGCTTCCAACCGTCGTCAAAGCACTGGGAAAGGCTCCCCGACGGATCACGACCGTGAACCCTCTTCCACGCAAGCAGGCTAAGGCACTCTATCGGCAGGAGGACGATGACCATCAGGAGGTTCGCAACCTCATGGCGGCACAACGGTTTGAGGTGGCCGATTGAAGGCCTGGGAAATCTACACCGCCGACATTTTCGGCGAACACCCGTGTGTGCTGGTTTCCAACCAAGCGCGCATCGATGCCAAGCCCGAGGTGGTGGTACTGGGTTGTCGAACCATGCGCCCAGCCAACGAGCGTGAACCCAGGGTGAACGAGGTTCTGCTCGATGAGGCCGATGGTCTGGATCTCAAGACCCTCTGCCGCTGCGATCTCCTCTTCACGGTGGAAAAGAATCAATTGGGTCGCCGCCGAGGCATCGTCACCCCGGCCCGGCGTCCCGAAATCGCACGGAAGATTATCCAAGGCTTGTCCATCGCCGGGGCCAGGTTCTTACGAACGTTTTCTTCCGAGAGGAGCGCCAGCGTTTCTTTCTCCTTCTGATGGAGGCCCAATGCGTTCAAGGCCCAACAGACCTGATCAGGATTCGCTTCGACAAGCTACAAGCCGATGCCGGATCGATGATCCATTGAGTTTCTGGGGACGGTGATTTTCAAACCGGCACATTTAATCGGTTTTCAAGCCGTCGCTGACAGTTCATTCCTTGTCTGGGCTGTGGACTGCCTTCAAATCCTGCAAGAACTCCTTAAGTCGGGCACCGCTCAGTTCCTGCCCGCGAACCGCCCTAAAAAATGCGGGCAGCGCACCAATAACGGTTTCGTCGCTGGCCATGTCAGCGGGGATTTCCTTGCGGGCCAATGCCGCGAGGTCGAGAAATTCCGACTTCTTATCGCCGGAAAGCGCGAAGAACGCTGCCCACCGCTCAAGCACGGCGAGGTCTTTCGGGGCGGGAGTAATGTTTCGCTCAATTTTGCTCCAGTTGCTGGGATCAACATCTAGGTCGGCGCTGCATTGCCGCAGCGTCAGCTCCTTCACGATCCGCAACTCCTTGAGAAGTGCTCCAAAGGTCATAAATAGCTCGTTTCGTTCAGTTTTCGCAGATTGTTCCACAATACCCGCAATCACGGATGCGTGTGGTTAATTTTCTACCACACCCCCTCGTCGAGCACAAGTGCACTCCAAGATAATGTTGTGTGCCCACGGAGCGGCAGAGTTGCCCACGAATCGCACGAATCGCACGAATCTTCACGAATTGAAACAGGCCGGACACACTCCCGTCTGAGTTTAGATTTAGCGTGCATTCGTGTGATTGGT
>Ga0209617_10000297_pt1 | contig 21316 bp, 19 predicted proteins | sample LakEriepJuly2011_2_FD_187459 | JGI IMG/M metagenome (GOLD analysis project Ga0209617, IMG submission 187459) | Freshwater microbial communities from dead zone in Lake Erie, Canada - CCB epilimnion July 2011 (SPAdes) (version 2) | ecosystem: Environmental > Aquatic > Freshwater > Lentic >...
CCGCTGGCAGGACCGCGTGGCGGTCGGCTACGGCGTGAAACGAAATGCGATCGGCGTCTGGGTCTCCGATATCACCCAACCGTTTTACGGCAGCGAGCAGCTCAACTGCGACGCGTGGCTGCGCTACAGCCGCAAGTTCAGGGACGGCAAGATCGGCTGGTCGATCCAACTCAACGTCCGCGATTTCCTGGGCGACGACGACCTCATCGCCGTCACCGCCCAACCGAACGGGCAGGTTGCATCGGCGCGGATTCCGCAGCCCAAACAGTGGTCGCTCACCAATACGTTCACGTTCTGATCACGGGCACCGGTTTGATCGAGCCGGGACGGTTTTCGTAGCAATGGCCCGTTCAGCCCCGCACGGTCGGATACAAGGTCCGCTCCTACGCCGTTGAAGAAGCTGAAAATGCGCCCGTCGCTTTCCGCTCTTTAATCGGTGCGAAATTTCTCTGGCCCCCGTTCGGGTCGTTAACAACTTTCCGTCGGCCAGCGCGTCTGGTCTACCTGTAACCCGGCTTTGCTTTTTTAGCTCTCATAACCATTTTTACCGCTTCCCCCTTTGCTCTCTTCCCACTGCACGTTCCTCGCCCCGGTTCTTGGTCTCGCCCTTTTCGGCGGGTTGGCGGATGTCCGCGCCGCCGACCCGGCGTTGGATTTCTTCGCGAAGCAGATTAAGCCGATCTTAAACGAGTATTGCTACGGCTGCCACGGCGGCGGCATCGACAAGGGTGGCGTCACGCTCGACGAGTTTGCGAGCGGCGCAGACCTCAAGGACCACGCGCTCTGGGTGCGGGCGCTGCGTAACGTCCGCACGGGCATCATGCCGCCGGCCGACGAGCCGCGGCTCCCGGCGGAGCTGGCGGAGAAGCTCACCAAATGGGTGAAGCGCGATGTGTTTGAGCTCGATCCGGCGGCGCCCGATCCTGGTCGGGTGACGGTGCGCCGGTTGAATCGCACGGAGTATCGCAACACCGTCCGCGATCTCACCGGCGTCGAAGTCGACACCAAGGTGGAGTTTCCGGCCGACGATTCCGGCCACGGTTTCGACAACATCGGCGATGTGCTCACGGTCTCGCCCTTGTTGCTCGAGCGTTACCTCGACACGGCGCAGCGGGTGATCGCTTCGGCGGTTCCGACGATTGCGAAAGTGCTCGATGAAACGACGGTGCCGGGGCGCAAATTTGTGTCGTCGGCTCCGCCCGTGGCGGTCGACCCGGCGCGTGGCCGGGAGCGCGGAGGTGCGGCGCCGGGCTCCGCTTTGGAGTTGTCCTATTATGTACCGACGGTCGCGACGACGAAGCACCGCGTCGCTGCGGCCGGCCGGTATCAACTGGTGCTCGATCTGCGGACGGTCGAACGCTTCGTGGAGGACAAATTCGACCTCAATCGGGCTGTGCTCATCTTTCGCGTCGGAGGCGAGTCGTTGCTCGAACGGGAGTTCGCCCGGGAGGGCAGCATTCCGCATGAATTTACTTTTGACCGTGATTGGTCGGCGGGAGAGCACGAGCTGTCGGTGGAGATTAGGCCGTTGGGCGATGCGTTGCCCCAGGAGCGGCAGCTGCGGATCCGACTCAACGGCGTGACCGTGAAGGGACCGATGGCGCCGGAGCACTGGGTCGCGCCGAAAAATTACGCACGGTTTTTCCCGAAAGCCGTGCCGGCGGAGTTGGCCGAGCGGCGGGCTTACGCGGGCGAACTATTGGGGCAATTTGCGACCCGCGCGTTTCGGCGTCCGGTCGACGAGTCGACGGTGAAGCGGCTCGTTGGTTTGGCCGAGCGCGTGATGACGCAGGCCGACGGCAACTTTGAAGCCGGCGTCGCGCAGGCGATGGTGGCGGTCTTGGCGTCGCCCCGGTTCATTTTTCGGGAGGAAGGCGTGGAACCGATCCGGCCGGGTCAGCCCCATCCGCTGATCGACGAGTATGCCTTGGCCTCGCGGCTGTCGTATCTGTTCTGGTCAACGATGCCCGATGAAGAGCTGTTTCGGCTGGCGCAGGAGCAGCAGCTCCGGGCATCGCTTCCCGGGCAGATCACCCGGCTCATGGCCCATCCGCGCTCGGCTGAGTTTGTGCGGAATTTCACCGGCCAATGGCTGCAGTCGCGCGACATCGCGACCGTGGTGATTGACGGCAGTGCGGTGTATCTCCGAGAGCATCCGCCCAGCGCGGCGTTTCGACAGGCGCGTGCGGTGATTCGCCGGATTTCGGATATCCCGGATGTGCGGCGCACACCGCAGGACCTCGCCGCTCTTGCAGCGGCGAGACAAGTGCGGACCGAAGGGAGCCGGCAAACGGTGCCCCAGCTCACGGGGCCGCTCCGGCAGGCGATGTTGGACGAGACCGAGATGGTTTTTGCGCACATCCTGAAAGAGGACCGTCCGCTCACCGAGCTGATCGATAGCGACTATACCTTTCTCAACGAGGAACTCGCCCAGCACTATGGCATCCCCGGCGTCACCGGTCGGGCGATGCGCAAAGTGATGTTGCCACCGGACAGCGCGCGGGGCGGCGTGTTGACCCAGGGCAGTGTGCTGGCAGTGACTTCGAATCCCACGCGCACGTCGCCCGTGAAACGCGGCGTCTTTATTTTGGAAGCGATTTTGGGCACGCCTCCCGCCCCGCCGCCGCCCGATATCCCCGGGCTGGAAGATGCCGCCAGCCCCGAAAAACTCGCCCAGATGACGCTCCGTGAAAACATGGCGCTGCACGCCACCAACCCCACCTGCTATTCCTGCCACAGCCGCATGGATCCGCTCGGACTCGCGCTCGAAAATTTCAACGCCCTCGGCCAATGGCGCACCGCCGAGGCGAACCACGAGATCGACTCGACCGGCCAGCTCATCACCGGCGAAAAGTTTTCCAATATCCGGGAGCTAAAACGCATCCTCGCCACCGGCCATCGCGGCGACTTCTATCACAACGTGGGCGAAAAACTTCTCACGTATGCGCTCGGGCGCGGGGTCGATTACACCGACACCGATACGCTCGACCAATTGGCCGCCAAGCTCGAAGCGGCCGGCGGCCGTCCCTCGGCTTTGATCCGCGGCGTCATCGACTCCGCTCCCTTTCAACAACGCCGCGCCCCCGTCCGCTCGGTCAACGTCAGCCTCAACGCCCCCGCCCCATGAAAGCATCCCCGCCCGATTCGTTCACCGCCGAGCAGCACACCCAAGCCATGAATCGCCGGCACTTCCTGCGCGGTCTCGGCGCGTGCATCGCCTTGCCCTCACTCGCTTCACTGGTGCCGTCGCGGCTGTTGGCGGCGCAGGCGGCCAAGGGTCTCGCCACGACCGCGACCGGCGCGCCGTTGCGCACGGCGTTCGTCTATTTCCCCAACGGGGCGATTCCCTCCTCGTGGTGGCCCGAAGGCGGCGGCTCGAATTTTCGATTCGGCCCGACGCTGGAGCCGCTCGCGGCGCTGAAGAACCAGTTGCAAGTGGTGAGCGGGCTCGATCACGCCAACGCGAAGGGCGGCAAGGACGGCGCCGGCGACCATGCGCGCGGCAACGGCGTCTTTTTGACCGGGGTGCGCCTCAACAAGAGCGCGACCGAGATCCGGGCGGGCATCTCGATCGATCAGGTGATCGCCAACCAGGTGGGCCACCTCACGCGTTTCCCCTCGCTGGAACTCACCTGCGACGTCGAGCGTCGGTCCGGCAGCTGTGATTCCGGCTACGCCTGCGCTTACCAACATAATCTTTCTTGGCGCTCCGCGACGACGCCCATGCCGCCCGAGTCGAATCCGCGCCTGCTCTTCGAGCGGATGTTTGGTAGCGGCGCCCATGGCGAGCGCGCCGAGAACGCCCGCCGCCGCATGGAGGCGCGCCGTTCGGTGCTCGATTTCGTCAACGAAGACACGCGCCGCATGCAGGGCCGGCTCGATGCTCACGACCGCGACAAACTCGATCAATATCTCACCGGCATCCGTGACGTGGAGGTTCGAATCGGAAAAGCCGAGCAGTTCGGCGCCAACGTGGACCCCGCCATCGACACGCCGGCGGGCGTGCCGCGCAGCCACGGCGATCACGTCCGGCTGATGTATGATATGTTGGCGCTCGCGTTTAAGACCGACTCGACGCGCATCGGGACGTTTACGCTGGCCCACGACGGCAGCAACCGCTCCTTCGGCGAGATCGGCGTCTTCGAAGGACATCACGATCTCTCGCACCATCAGGGCAACCTGGAGCGCATCGCGAAGATTGAGAAAATCGACCGCTGGTATGCCGAGCAGTTTGCCCGCTTCTTGAAGGATCTGCACGAGACGCGCGACATCGACGGCAATTCGGTTTTGCACAACACGCGCATCGTCTACGGCAGTGGCAACGCCGACGCTAACCGCCATTCGCACGACAATCTCCCGGTGATTTTGGCGGGCGGTGGCGGGGGGCTGTTGACGCCGGGCCGCTACGTGCAGCACGGTTCGAAGCCGATGAGCAACCTCTTCCTCACGCTCGCCGATCAAGCCGGTGTGACGAAGCTCGATCGCTTCGGCGACTCGACCGCACGGTTGGGGAATGTGTGATACCAACGTCGCATGAGATTTGGACTTTTGTAGGCCGTCCACTGGCGGACGCACCGAGCCCCTGCAAGCAGGCTGCCTACGACGGAAAGTCTAAAAACCAAACGGCCGCTGGTATGACGCAGGCGTAGCGTAGACGCAGGGTAGGAGCCCGCTTGCGGGCGATAGCGAGGAGGGTTGATCCGGCGTGCGACGCCATCGCGCGCAAGCGCGCTCCTACCGCGGCGACGAGCGCCGGCCCTACGCCAAGCAGGCCTTAAACGCTTCCGTGAGGGCGGGGCGGTCGAGGTTTTTGCCGATGAAGATCAAGGTGTTTTGGCGGGGTTCGCCGGACTTCCACTCACGGTCGAATTTCGCGTCGAAGAGCATGTGCACGCCTTGGAAGACGAGGCGCTTATTGGAGCCCTTCACCGCGAGCACGCCTTTCATGCGGTAGATGTCGCCGCCTTTTACGCGCAGGAGTTCGCTGATCCAGTCGTTGAGTTTCTTGCCGTCGAGGTCGCCTTTTTCGGTGATGCCGACGCTCGTGACGGCGTCGTTGTGGGTGTGCGCGGCGTGGAAATCCTGCTGCCAGCACGGCTTCGCAGTCTCGCCCATCACCTGGATGTGGAGCGGGTCGTGGCCGCAGGATTCAAAGACGAGATAGAAGCTGGGGTCTTTGATTTTAAGGACAAACTTACCGTTGCCCTCGGTGAGCAGCAGGCGGTGGAGCGTCGCGCCGGGGACGACGGTGTCCCCCTCCTTGAGGCGGGCTTCCCAGTCGGCGAAGACGTGGACGGCGGCGTCGCGCGCGGAAGCGAGGGCGGCGAGCGAATCGGGCGTGGTGAAGTCGCCGTTGACGGGCAACTTTACGGGCATGACGACGACGTCGAGTTCGTTGGCGTTACCGTGGTGGTGATGGTGGTCGTGCTCGCCGTGCGCGTGGTCGTGGCCTTCGTGGGAGTGGTCGTGGCCGTGATCGTGACCGTGGTCGTGGTGGCCGATGATGAGTTCGTGCGCGCCGACGGGGAGCGCGTAGGCGCCGGCCCATTCGAAGGGATATTCGGGCTCGAGGAACTTCGGGTCGACATCGACGGCGCGGCCGAGGTTGAAGCCGCCGACGTTGAGCACGTGGTCGAGGTGAACGTTGGCGTTTTGCGCGCGATGGATCTTGGCGACGGCGTTGATGGCGCGGATACGGAGTTCGAGGGCGACGAGTTCGGCGGGGGCGACGAGGTCAGTTTTGTTGAGGATGATGACGTCAGCGAAAGCGATTTGCTTCACGGATTCGTCGTCGGTGCCGAGGTGTTGGAGGATGTGCTTGGCGTCGACGACGGTGACGATGGCGTCGAGGCGGAAGTTGGCCTTCATCTCGTCGTCGGTGAAAAATGTCTGCGCGACGGGGCCGGGATTCGCGAGGCCAGTGGTCTCGATGAGAATGCCGTCGAGGGGTTCCTTGCGCTTCATGAGGCGGCCGAGGATGCGGATGAGATCGCCGCGGACGGTGCAGCAGATGCAGCCGTTGTTCATCTCGAAGAGCTCTTCGTCGGACTGGATGACGAGTTGGTTATCCACGCCGACTTCGCCGAATTCATTTTCGATCACGGCGAGTTTCTTGCCGTGCTGTTCGGTGAGGATGCGGTTGAGGAGTGTGGTTTTGCCGGCGCCGAGGAAGCCGGTGAGGACGGTGACGGGAATGGGCATAGAGGCGGACGGAAAGTTGAGAGTTGAGAGCTGAGAGTAGAGAGCCGGAGCGGGTGGCGGGGCGGCTTGCTGAAGTCGGTGGCGACTTGGATTGCGGTTTGGACCCGCGGGCAAGATGCCCGTGCCGCGCGGAAGCCGGACTTACTTTGAGAGGGCGAAGCCCACTTTCTCGAACTTGGTGCCGCGGATCTCGACGGTGAAGATACCGGTTAAGGGGCCGGAGGTTTTGAGCCAATCGGCTTGAACCTCGAATTGGGAGGTGCTACCGACGGTCTCGCCGGTGGCGGGGTTGGCGACGGCGGCGAGGGAGAGCGGGGTGAATTTTCCGCCGGGCATGGCGACTACCTCGATCGCGGGCGAAGCGATGCGGACGAAGTTCTCGGCGTGGGCATCGAGAATCCAAGCGGTGAGCTTGCCGGTGGCGGGGTCGCGGAGGAGTTCGACGTTGAACGCGTGGTTGCCGAGCTCGACGAGAATGCCCCCGTGGGGCGCGTTGTGGGCGTGGCCGCCGTGGTTGTGACCGGCGTGGGCGTCGCCGCCGGGGGCTTTGGAATAGTCTTTGTGCTCGGACTGCTTGGAACAGGCGGCGAAGGAGCAGAGGAGCAACACGGCGAGAGAGGCGCGGAGGGTGGTCTTCATGCGGTGAAATTGAGTGGCCGCGGAGGAATGGCGAGCGGGCAATGGCGAATTTTACCGGTGGGCGTTGGCACTGGAGAATCGAGAAGGCAGGCGGACAGACGGGAATTTTCTAATCACGAAACACACGAAACACACGAAAGGCGGAACTGGGCCGATCGGAGAGGGCCCACGGAACCCACGGAAAACACGGAAAAACCCCGAGCCGGAGAATCGGAAGGGTTTCGGAGACGCCGGATCAGGGCGATCTGGTCCACGCGGTGATCGCAACAGGAGGAAGACTTTTACGAGGCGGCTGAGGCGGGTTTCCGATAAACCAGGGTGTAGAGGGCGGGCAGGACGAGGAGCGTGAGCAAGGTGGAGCTGATGATGCCGCCGATGACGACGGTGGCCAACGGGCGTTGGACTTCTGCGCCGGCGCCGGTGGCGAGGGCCATCGGAACGAAACCGAGGCTGGCCACGAGGGCAGTCATGAGGACGGGACGCAGGCGCGTGAGGCAGCCCTCCTCGACGGCGACGTCGATCGGCTTTCCTTCGGCGCGCAGGGCATTGATGAAGGAGAGCATCACGAGGCCATTCAGGACGGCGACGCCGGAGAGGGCGATGAAGCCGACGCCGGCGGAGATGGAAAGCGGGATGTCGCGCAGCCAGAGCGCAGCGACCCCGCCGGTGAGCGCGAGCGGCACGCCGGTGAAGACCAGGAGCGCGTCCTTCACGTTGCCGAAGCTCATGCAGAGTAGCCCGAGAATCAGCAGGAGGGAGACGGGGACGACGATCTGCAGGCGTTTGGTCGCGGAGATGAGTTGCTCGAACGTGCCGCCGTAGCCGAGCCAGTAGCCGGCGGGGATTTTTACGGCGGCGGTGATTTGGGCCTGCGCCTCGGTGACGAAGCCGCCGAGGTCACGGCCGCGGACGTTGGCCGTGACGATGACGTGGCGCTTGCCGTTTTCTCGGCCGATCTGATTGGGGCCGGGGGCGATTTCGATTTTGGCGACCTCGCGGAGGGGAATGTGGTGAAGTTGAGAGGTGAGAGCTGAGAGTTGAGCGTCGGAGCGAGGGAGAGGGACGGGGAGGTTTTCCAGGGCGGCGAGGTCGGTGCGGAGTTTTTCGGGGAGGCGGACGACGAGGTCAAAGCGGCGGTCGCCTTCGAAGATTTGCCCGACGGTCGTGCCGCCCAGCGCGGTCGAGACGAGGGCCTGCACGTCGGCGACGGTGAGGCGGTAGCGGGCGAGAGCTTCGCGGTCGAGTTGGACCGTAAGGAGCGGGAGGCCGGTGGTCTGCTCGATCTTCACATCGGCAGCGCCGGGAATCGTTTTGAGCGTGGCTTCGATTTCCTGGCCGACACCGTTCATCACTTCGAGGTCGTCGCCGTAGATTTTTACGGCCACATCGGAGCGGACGCCGGAGATGAGTTCGTTGAAACGCATCTGGATGGGCTGGGTGAATTCGTAGTTGTTGCCGGGGAGTTTTTTTAGGGCGGCCTCCATCGCGGCGACGAGATCGGCTTTTGTGCGCTTGGGGTCGGGCCACTGGGCGCGCGGTTTCATCATAACGTAAGTATCGGCCACGCTGGGCGGCATGGGATCGGTGGCGACTTCGGCGGTGCCCATCTTGGCGATGACCTTGTCCACTTCGGGGAAAGCTTTAAGGGAGGCCTCGACCTCGGCCTGCATCTTGATGGCCTGTGTGAGGCTGGTGCCGGGGATGCGGAGGGCGTGGAGGGCGATGTCGCCCTCGTCGAGATTGGGGATGAACTCGGTGCCCAGCTTCGACGCGGCGAGGCCGGCGAGGCCGACGAGGAAGACGGCGGCGAGGGCGACGGCGGGGCGGATGGTCAGCACAAAACGGAGGACGGGACGGTAAAGGGTTTTGGCGCCGCGGATGGCGATGTTGTCCTTTTCGGAGACCTTGCCGGTGATGAAAATTGCGACGGCGGCGGGGACGAACGTCACCGAAAGAATCATCGCGCCAAGGAGGGCGAGGACGACGGTGAAGGCCATGGGGTGAAACATTTTTCCCTCCACGCCGGTGAGGGCGAAGATGGGGATGTAAACGACGGCGATGATGAGTTCGCCGAAGAGAGTGGCGCCGCGAACTTCTTTGGTGGCCTCAAAGGCGAGGGCGAGGCGCTCGGGCTTGGTGAGGAGGCGGCCGAGGCGGTGTTGCTCGGAACCGTAGCGGCGGAGGCAGTTTTCGATGATGATGACGGCGCCATCGACGATGAGGCCGAAGTCGAGGGCCCCGAGGCTCATGAGGTTGCCGGAGACTTTATTGGTCACCATGCCGGTGATGGTGAGCAGCATCGTGATCGGAATAACGGCGGCGGTGATGAGCGCGGCACGGATATTACCGAGGAGAAAAAACAGGATCACGATCACGAGGAGCGCGCCTTCGACGAGGTTGTTGCGGACGGTGGCGATGGTGCGGTCAACGAGGGCGGTGCGATCGTAGACGGGTTTGGCGATCACGCCCTCGGGCAGACTGCGGTTCACGTGGACGAGTTTTTGAGCAACGCGGGTGGCGACGTCGCGGGAGTTTTCGCCGATGAGCATGAAGACGGTGCCGAGGACGACTTCGCGGCCGTTCTCGGTGGCGGCGCCGGTGCGTAATTCTTCGCCGATGAGAACATCGGCGACATCGCGGATGCGGACGGGTTGGCCGTCGCGCTGGGCGACGACGAGCGCGCCGATCTCGGCGAGGTTGGCGATTTGGCCGGGGACGCGGATGAGGTATTGCTCGCCGGCGCGCTCAATGTAGCCGGCGCCGACGTTGGAGTTGTTGCGCGCGAGGGCGTCCATGACATCGCGGAGCGTGAGACCGTAGGCGAGGAGGCGATCGGGGTGCGGCGTGACGTGGAACTGCTTCACGAAGCCGCCGATGGTATTGACCTCAGTGACGCCCTTGAGGTTGCGGAGTTGGGGGCGGACAACCCAGTCCTGCAACTCGCGCAGATCGGTGGGCGAGTAGGGTGTGCCGTCGGGCTTGCGCGCGGAGTCGGCTTTGGGCTCGACGGTGAACATGAAGATTTCGCCGAGGCCGGTGGCGATGGGTCCCATCGTCGGCTCAAGGCCGGCCGGGAGCTGCGACTTCACTTCTTGGAGCCGCTCGGTGATGAGTTGGCGGGCGAAGTAGATATCGGTGCCGTCTTTGAAGACGACGGTGACTTGGGAGAGGCCGTAGCGGGAGAGGGAGCGCGTGTAATCGAGGCGCGGGAGACCGGCGAGGGCGGTCTCAATGGGGAAGGTGACGCGTTGCTCGGACTCGAGGGGGGAGAAGCCGGGCGCCTCGGTGTTGATCTGGACCTGGACGTTGGTGATGTCGGGGACGGCGTCGATGGGGAGGTGCCGGAAATGGTAGGCGCCGAGGGCGGCCGCGCCGAACGTGAGCACGAGCACGAGCCAGCGGCGGCGGATGGAAAATTGCAGGAGGGCTTCGAGCATAGGGAAAAGGTAGTTGCGAGCGCGGGGGAGCTGAGAGCTTAGGGCTGAGAGCTGAGAGTCGGAGCGTGAGACTTGGGGCTACGGCGGGATTTTAGTGATCGTGTGAGGCGCCGGATTTCCCGATGTCGGCTTTGATGAGGAAGCTGTTTTCCGTGACGTAGCGTTCGCCGGCGGCGAGGCCTTTTAGGACTTCGACGTAGCCGCCGCTGCGGCGGCCGAGCTCGAGGGGGCGGGCTTGGTAGACTTCGCCGTGCTGGGTGAAGACGACGGTGAAATCGAAGAGCGTCTGAAGGGCGGATTCTTTCACCGCGACGGGCACAGCGTGGGTGGCGAGCGTGATGTCGGCCTTGACGAAGAGACCGGGGCGCCAGCGGGCGTCTGGGTTGGGCAGGACCACGCGCGCGACGAGAGTCTGGGCCTCGCTGGAGCTGGTGGGAGCCAGCCACGCGATCGGGCCGGCGGCGGCGGGCGCGCCGTCGTCGAGCAGGAGCGCGGCGGTCTGGCCGACTTTGACGCGGGCGTGGTCGCCGCGCGGGATGTGGAGATCGACCCAGACGGTGGAGAGATCGGCGATGGTGTAGAGCGTAGCGCCCTCGGCGACGGTCTGGCCGGCATGAACCTCGCGCTCGACGATGACGCCGGCGATGGGGGCCTTCACCTCGATGGTGGCAAGGGTTTGGTTGGTCTCGACGAGAGCGACGACGTCGCCGGCGGTGACGGTATCGCCGAGGGATTTGCGGGCTTCGCGGACCAGGCCCGCGAAGCGCGGGACGGCGCGGGCAAGGCGGTCGGCGTTGAGTTTCACTTGGCCGTAAACGGAGACGGCTTCGGTGATCGTGGCGGGGCCGGCGGGCTCAGCGAGGACGCCGCCGCGCGTGGCCGCGGCGGTGGCGACGGTGGTCTGCATTTCCGGGGCGTCGAACTCCCAGCGGTGCAGGGTGTCGCCGTGGCGGGCGATGATCTTGTAGGAGAAGGAATGGGGCTCATAGACCTCGGCGGGGCTGCGGACGTAGTCGGCCTCGGGGGTGAAGCGGTGATCGTCGATCACGCCGCCGGGACGGATGAGCTGCACGGTGAGTTGGACGGCGGAGGGCGGGAGCGGTTGGCCGTCGAGGGTGAACCACGCGCGAAACTCGGGCGGGATGCCGCGTTCGACGATGGCGAGTTCGAGGGTGAATTTGCCGTGGTGGAGCAGACGGCCGTTGTGCGGTCCTTTGGCTGCTTCGGTTTCGGCGGGAGCGCCGTGGCCGTGAGCGCCGTGGGCGTGACCGTGGTCATCATGGCCGGCGGCGGAGTGATCGTGGCCGGATTCGACGATGAAATAGGCGGCGGCACCGCCGAGGGCGACGACGGTAAGGAGAGAAAGTGGGAGTTTCCAGTTCATGATAAATTTGGGAGCGGAGAAATTTAGGACGAGGCGGGGGTGGCGAGGAGGTGTTCGATTTCGACGAGGGTGGCGTGGTATTCGGCGGCGGCTTGGACCTGGCGGCGGCGGGCGGAGAAGAGGGCGCCGCGGGCTTCGAGTTGGTCGCGGGCGTGATAGCGGCCATTGGCGAGGCCGGCGTCGATGGCGGTGAGCCACGCGGTGGCGGCCGGGATGAGTTCGTCGCGGGCGGTATCGTGCGCGATGCGGGCGTGGCCGAGCTCCTGATGCAGGGAAAAGAGCGTGGCGCGGGCGGCGTGGAGGGCGGCCTCGCCCTCGGCGGCGGCGCGGTCGCGCTCGGCGCGGGCTTCGGAGGCGCCCGCTTCGCCGGAGGCCCGATTGGGGAGGGCGTAGCCGAGGCCGACGACGAAGCCGAAATCATCGGTGGCTTCGACGCGGCGGAGGCCGGCGGACCAGCGGGTCTCGCCCCGGGCGGCCTCGTAGCGGGCGAGGCGTTCTTGGGCTTCGCGCCAGCGGGCGAGCGCGGCGTAGCGGGCTTGGGCAGGCGTGCCAGTGAGGCGGGCGACGAGCGTCTCGTAAGGTGCGACGGCTGGGAGCGTGGTAAGATCGGCCAAGGCGGTGGTGAAATCGGGGAAGGGGGCACCCCAGAGTGAAGCGAGGGATTGGCGGGCGGAGAGCAGGAGGTGCTCGGCGTGTTCGCTCTCGAGGGTGGCCTCGGCGAGGGCGAGGCGGGTGCGGGCGATGTCGGCAGGCAGAGCGACGTGGGCGCGGGCTTGGGTGGCGACGGTCTCGGCCGTGCTTCGGGCGAGGGCGACGAATTCGCGGGAGGCGATGAGTTCGGCTTGGGCGGCCACAACGCGGATGAAGCGGCATGCGGCCTCGGCGTGGAGTTCGCGGCGGCGTTCCGCCCACGCGAGTTGCTCGGCGTCGTTGCGCGCTAAGGCGACGGTTTTGCGGGAGGCACGGCGATCGGCGAGGTCAATGGCCCGGCTGAGTTGGAGGGTGGTTTCGAGGCTGCGGGCGGCGCTGAGTTCGCCGGTGCCAAGGGCGTTTTCAAACTGGAGGGAAATCTCCGCGGTGGGGCGCGCGGAGGCTTGGGCCGAGCGGGCGGAGGCGAGGCGGGATTCGGCGTCGCGCGTGCGCAGGAAAGGGTGGCCGGCTTCGACGCGGGCTAGGGCGTCGGCGAGCGTGAGCGGGCGCTCGGCGGCGGTGAGCGTCGCGGCGGTGAGCAAAAGGAGAGTGAAAAAAGGTAAACGCATGGGAAAAATACGGACGATGGAACGAAGGCAGGCCGACGCGGATGCGCGTGGCGGGGACGGACTCCGCGAAAGCGCGGAGACGGAACGGGCGGCTCGCTGGGCGAGCGCGTTAAACCGGAGCGGACGGAGCGCGTGCCGGCGGAGCGGCGCGCGTGGCGAATTGCCAACCTCGACCCAACTCACGGGGCACATCGGTGCGCTCGGGGCACACGCGATCGGCCGGGAGTTCGGGTGGGACCGGCAGGAGAGCGATCAAGAAAAACGTGGCTTGGCCGACGAGTTTCGCGAGAGACGGGGGTTTAATGGCCGCATCTTCCAAAGGGTGACAGGCATCGGTGTCGGACTGAGCGCCGTGGTGGTCCGGTGCGGGCGCCGGGTGACTATGGCCGTGGCCATCGTCGTGGTCGTGGCAAACAAAGGCGATTTTGAGTCCGGCGGCCTCGAGGGCGCAGTGCAAAGTCGCGGGCAGCCAAAGGGCCAGGAGCGCGACGGCAATGAAGCGGCGGAGGAACGACACGACGGAAAACGAGCCGGGGAATCGGCAGCGTGTCAAGGGACGCAGCAGCGAGAGGATCCAGGCGAGGGCCGCGGAAGACGGAGGGTGCCCACGGAATACACGGACTACACGGAAGGGCGGAAGCGGAGACCGACAACCGGCCGGCGGTCGGTTCTACAGCGGGAGGAGGCGAAAAAAATTCAGGCGGCGCGGGGTGGGCTCAGCGGGCGGCGAAGCTGTTGGTGAACTCAATCACCTTGCCGTCGCGGAAGGTGACGGAGCCGAGGAAGATCGTCGGCGTGGCGTTGGCGTAACCCGACTGGTTGGAGTCGAAACCGGTGGGCTTCGTGACATCGAGTCCGGTGTAACTCCAGATCTCGCGGCCTGCTTTCGCGCCGGCGGAGGAACTGAAGTAATTGGGGCGGCCGAGGGCGAGGCGGACCATTTCGGGCGTGTAGCCGAGCTCGACGCGGCCGCGGAGGATGTTGGCGCGGACCTTGGGATCGAGTTTTGAAAACGTCTCGTAGTTGGTCAGCACGCGGACGGCGGCCGTGTTGCAGCCGGAAAGTAACAGCGTAGTGGCGCAGTAAAAGGCGAGAGCGAGAAACTTCAGGCGCATGGGTGGTGGCGCGTTAAGGAGCGGGAGGGGTGAGCGGAGTAAGAGGCGAGGGACGTTAGGAGACGAGTGGGAATGCGGGAGTTCGCAGCAGGCGGCGACGAAGCACGCGAGAGCGGAGGGATCGGTCGTTGGAAACCGCGAAAGGACGTGAAGTTGAAAATGATGGGCAGGATGTGCGGGCGGTTACGGCGGCGGGCTATTTCGGGGCGCCCGGGTTACTGGGCGGAGTGAGTTTGGCGAGGTAGCGCGCGGGATTTTTTAAGAACTTTTTTTCGCAGGGCGGGCAACAAAATTTCACCGTCTGGCCTTCGTGGATGAAGGAGCTTTCGTCGCCCATCGAATCGAGGTCGTTGTCGGTCACGATGCAGACTTTTAACGGATAGGGCTTCGGAGCGGTGGCGGAGTCTTTGGATTTGGGAGCATCGACTTTTTCGGGAGAGGAGTCGGCGGCGAAGGCCGGGACGATTAATAGGGCGAGGGTGAAGAGGACGGTTTTCATGAAGAATTATTTTGGAGCTTAAAAACGGACGGCGACGCCGGCGCCGAGGCCGTAGTCGGCGTCATGGGATGCGACGAGGGAGATGGTTTTTGAAACGGTGTAGGCAAGCGTGACGGTCGAGGCGAAGCGCATCGCGGTGTCGTATTCGACTTGGAGCTGGAGGCCGAGGCGGGCGGTGAGTGGGAGAGTTTTGGCGAGGGAGAAACGGGCGTCGCCATTGCTTTGGAGCGTGGTGGTGAAATCGACGAGGTAGGGCAGGCGGTACGTGGCGCCAGCGATCGCGGAGTGGCGCGTGGCGGTGAGGTTTGCGGCGCGGAGGCCGGCGAAGGCGGTCCAGCGGGGGTTGAAATAGCGGGAGTAGGTTGCGTCGACTTCGAAGTCGGTGTCGTCGACGTGGGCCCAGCCGGTTTCCCACATGAGGTTGAGGTTGTCGCGGCCGGTTTGGACGGTGCCGTGGCCGGTGCTGAGGTGGGATTGCAGGGTGACGTCGAGCCACGCGTAGGTGTGAGGTTTGGCGTGTTCACCGAGGTTGGGGGCGGGGGTTGAATTTGCAGGACTCGGAACCACGGGCGGGATGCCCGTGCCACCTTTTTCGTAGCTTACGACCCGCGCCATGCCGGCCATCATGTGGTAGAGGAGGTGGCAGTGGAACAGCCAGTCGCGGTCCTCGCTGGCGAGGAACTCGATGGTGCGGCGGCTCATGGGCGGGACGTCGACGGTGTGTTTGAGCGGGGCGTAGGCAGGGTCGCCGGCATCGGGGATGAGGAGCCGAAAAAAGTGTCCGTGGAGATGCATCGGATGGTGCATCATCGTGTTGTTCACGAGGACGAGGCGGAGGACTTCGCCTTTCTTCACCGCGATGGTGCTTTCTTCGTCCATGGTCTTGTCGTCGAGGGACCAGAGGTAACGGGTCATGTCGCCGGTGAGCTTGAGGGTGACGGAGCGGCGGGGTGCGGCGGCGGGGAGGGTGGTGGAGGTGGGCGAGCGGAGGCGGACGTAGGGCGGAAGCGGGCGGTCGACCTCGGCGGCAAGGGCGGCAGCGTCGGTGATGTCGCCGGTCTCGTCGTGCTGGGCGAGGATCACGGAGAGGGCGGCGTCCATGTTGTAGATTGCGAGCGGGCCCGGGACGGGGGCGGGTTGCGCAGGAGCGGCGGGGTCGCCGAGGAGGAGGGAAGCGTGGCCGGAGTTGTCCTGGGCGGTGGCGCGGATTTCCCACGCGGCGGGCGTGGGTGAAAGGGGAACGGTGACGAGCACGTCGTAAGTTTCCGCCATGCCGATGAGGAGACGGTTTTGTTTGATCGGCGCGACGTCCATGCCGTCGGCGGCGATGATCGTGAGCGGTCCGGCGGCGGAACTCAGATAGAAATAGGTGGAGCCGCCAGCGTTGATGACGCGGAGGCGGATGGTCTCGCCGGGGCGGGCGGGGAGGCGGGAATCGGGCTGGCCGTTGAGGAGAAAGGCGTCGTAGGCGACGTCGGACAGATCCATCGGGAGCATGCGGGCACGCTCGCGTTTCAGGAAGTCGCGGAGGTGGCCGGAGCGGTAGGCGCCGAGGAGGGATTGGGCGGTGTTTTTGCGGATGGCGAACCAGTCACTGCCTCGGAGGAGCGAGCGCATGATGGCGTCGGGGTCTTCGTTGGTCCAATCGGAGAGGACGACGACGTGGTCGCGGTCGATGTGGGGAAGATCGGCGCGGAGCGGAGAGCCGGGGGCGGGCTCGACGACGATGCTGCCGTAGACCCCGCGTTGTTTTTGGAGGCCAGTGTGGCTGTGATACCAATACGTACCGGCGTGAGTGAGGAGAAACTCGAAGGTGCGCTCGGTGCCGGCGGGAATGGGCGGCGTGTTGAGGTGGGGCACGCCATCTTCGAGATTGGGGAGGAGGAGCCCGTGCCAGTGCAGAGAAGCCTCGTCGGCGGCGAGGCGGTTGCGGACAACGATCCGGGCGACGTCGCCGACGCGGAAGCGCAACGTGGGGCCGGGGACGGTACCGTTAATGGTGAGTGCGGGAACGGAGCGCCCGGCGGGGCTAAGGGTAGTCTCAGCGATATCGAGAGTGTAGGCGGTGATCGGCGCGGCGGGGAAAAGTGCGGAGGCTTTGGGCGCGAGTTCGCGGGCGAGCCAGCCGGCTTTGCCCTTGCCGCAGTTGGCACAGGCGTGAGCGGCGGGGGTGGTGATCAGGGCGATGAGGGCGAGGAACAGCGGAGCGAGGGGCGCGGAGATACGCGGCAGCTGGGGAGGACGGAAGGTCACCATGGAAAACACGAAATACACGAAATCCGGAAGAAGTGAGCGGGCGTGGGCGCGAAGGGCGGGTCGGAGACCCCGCCCTACTTTTTACTTTTTGGCTTTGGCGGCGGCGTCGACCTTGGCGAGGAATTTGGAGGGCTCGGCCTTGAAGTCGTCGATGCAGCCTGCGCAGCAGACAAACACCACGCGGTCCGGCTGACCGGAAACGCGATGGATGTAGGGTGCGGCTTCGCCCATGCTGCCGAGGAGTTCGTCGGAAACGAGGCAGGTCTTGAGCGGGTAGTCGGCGCGGGCTTTGGCGATGACCGCAGCCTCGGCGGACGTAGACTTTTTGGCGGCGGAGGTGTCGGGGTGGTGGTCGTGTTTCTGGGCGGCGACAAGTGACGTCGCGAGGCCGGCGGCGAGGGCGAGGAGGAGGGAACGGAGCAGGGAGGATGTTTTCATGGATGGGATCTTGAGCCGAAGTTGGGTGGCTCAACGGGTATTACGCCGCGGGCGGAAAAATCCCCCGGAATATTTTGAGGGATTTTTTCCGGGACGGGGTATAACAGAATATGAAGATGAAACCGTCGGATCAAAAATTGAGCCAACTGTTGGCCGAGTGGTCGGTGGAGCCGAAGGCGTCGGCCGGGTTCCGCCCGGGGGTATGGGCGAGGCTTGGGCAGGCGCGGGGCGACGCGGCGTGGGCGGGGTTTGCGCGGGCCCGGGCGGTGCCATGTGCGGTGTTGTTGGTGGTGGCGTTGGGGGTGGGTGCGTGGACGGGGAGGGAGCAGGCCCGCGGGCGGGTGGCGGTGGAGCGGGCAGAGATGTTGCAGAACTACGTGAGCGGGCTCGATGCGCGGGCGATGGCGATGCGATGAGAAACTGGCTCATTACTCTGGCCATGGCGGTGGCGGCGGGCGCGGTCGCTTTTGCGGCGTTCTTTAACCTCAACGACGATCCGGCGCTGCGGCGGGCGGCGCGGGCGGGCGACGCGATGGCGTGGCTGCGGGTGGAGTTTCGGTTGAGCGAGGTGCAGGCGGCAGCGGTGAAGAAATTACACGACGACTTTAGCGTGGAGTGCGGCGAGCACTGTGCGGCGATTCTCGACGCGCGGGAACGCAAAGCGCCGGCGACGGAGATCGCGCGGCTGGAGCGGGTGTGCGTGGACGCGATGACGCAGCATTTCAAAAACGTCGCGGCGTTGATGCCGGCAGAGCACGGGCAACGTTATCTCGCCATCGTGCAGCCGCGGGTGGCGGATCACGATCATGCCGGCGCGCCGAACGTGCGGGTGAAGCCTTGATGAAGGCGACGGGCGAGGGACAAGGAGTGACGGGAGGTGACGAATGGGCGGAGCGCGCGGCGGCGGAGGATGCGGCGCTCATGGCGCGGGTGCGAACGGGAGACGAGGCGGCGATGGGAGTTCTGATGGGCCGTTGGGAGTTGCCGGTGAAACGGGTGATTGCGCGGATCGTGTTCAACGCGGGCGAGGCCGAGGAGCTGGCGCAGGAGACGATGGTCCGCGTGTGGCAAAAGCGGGAACAGTTTCGAGAAGGTGCAGCGGTGCGGCCGTGGATTTTCGCGATCGCGGTGAATGTCGCGCGCAACCGACTGCGGTGGTGGCGGCGACGGCCGACCGTTTCGTTGCAGGAGTGGAGTGAAACGGAAGACGGGGAGAGTGAGGGACGGAGAGAGGGAGAGACGAGGAGAACCGGAGATGGCGGTGGACTGGAACGGGCCGAGCGAGCGGCGGCGGTGCAGGCGGCGGTGGCGGCGCTGCCGGGGGAATTGCGCGAGGCGCTGGTGCTGTTTGAGTATGAGGAGCTCGGTCAGGCAGAGATCGCGGACATGCTGGGCTGCTCGGTGAAGGCCGTGGAGTCCCGGGTGGCGCGGGCGCGGGAGAAACTGCGCGCGGCGTTGGCGCGGTGGGTGTAGGCGTCGGTGGATTGCCGACGGAGTGGGGCTGACCGAGGGCACCACGAAGTCCGATGAGGACGTCGGGCGCTGCGATTTAAGGTAAAAATTTCACCGCCTCGAGGACCCAATCTTTGCCTTGGCGGGACATCTGGGCGCTAAGGGTGGCGCCGACTTTGGCGGCGGCGAGCGTGGGGGCGTCGACTTTGAACTGCATGGTCATCGCGCGCATGAAGCCGGGGATTTCTTCGTGCTTCACGCGAAGGGCGGATTTATCGGCGTCGACGGCGACGACGACCCCGCGGAGGGCGTAGCGTTTGATCTCAGGCGCGGCGGTGGGCGCGCTCGGGTTGGCGGCGGCCGGTGAGGCCGGGGTGGCATCGGCGGTGTTACAGCAGCAGACGGCTTTGCCTTTGCAGCAGGCGCAGCCGCAGTTTTTGGCGGTGGGCTTTTCGGCGGCGGCGCGGAGCGTGAGGGGAGTGAGGGCGGCGAGAGTGAGGGCGAAGAGGGCGAGGAGTTTCATTGGAGAGATGAGAGGAGTAAGAGGTGCAAGAGGTGTAAGGCAAATCAGGGCAGGGCGAGAGCGATGCAGAATTCTTGAGCGACGAGGGTCGAGGTCGGAGTCGGACGACGGAAGGTGAGGGTGGTCTGGGGGACGAGCGGAGCGGGGTTGAAAGTGAGCGTGCGCACTTGGGGGACTTCGCCGGTTTGGGTGTAGGCGATGAGCAGTGAGCCGTCGAGGCGGAGGGCGGCGCGGGGGAAACCGCTGGAGCGGGCCTGCGCGGTGGTGATGAGGAGTTGCGGAGCGGAGAGCTGGCCGTTGGGGAAAAGGCGGCGGGCGTAAAGACCGGCGGAATTTTTCTCTGATTTCATTTCCAGCCAGAGGATGACGGCGGAGCGATCGGGCAGCACCACGGTTTCCAGGCGGCCGATGGGTCGGCCGAGGTCGATCTGCACCGGGGTGGTGAAGGTGGTGCCGGCATCGACGGAGAGTCGGGCGAAGACGCGGGCGATGCCTTCGGCGGCGGTGAACCACGAGACGGCGAGGGTGGCGTCGCGGGCATCGGCGGCGGGGCCGTTGACGGGGCAGGCGGCGATTTTCCAGCCGTCGTCGCGGAGGGTGGCGGGCTTGGTCCACGAGGCGGTGGCGAGATCGAAAGTGGTTTGGAGATTGTCACGGATTTCATCGCGGGTGTGGCCGCGGTAGGCGACGAAGACGCGGTCGCCGGGGAGGACAGCGACGGTGTTTTGGCAGCAGGTGCAGACGTCGGGATCGACGGTCCATTCGCCGAGGCTCGTGCCGTCGGGTGCGAGGAGGCGCGCCATGAGTTTCATGGCGGGAGGAGAGTTGAGAGTTGAGGGTTGAGAGTTGAGAGACGGATTTGGGCGCGGGGCGCTGGGATCGTGCTTGGGGTGAGGGTCGGAGTGGGCGGCGGATTTCCGGGTGCTCTCCAGCCAGACGGCGAGGGTGCGGCCTTGGCTGAGCGGAGCGAGGGCGACGAATTCGTGGCCGAGGGGCGCGGGGGTGCGCCAGGTAAGGCCGGAGTCTTCGGAGCGGGAGAACCAGCCGGAGTAGCTGTGGTGGCCGCCGGAGTCATCGGTCTGAAACCATTGGGCGCTGAGGGCGCCGTCGGTGCCGACGGCGAGCGTGGCGAAGTCAGCCCAGTTCTCCATGAGGATGGAACTCGTGACGATGGGGCGCGGGGGGGAGAACGTGGTGGCGTTGGGCGCGAGGGTGGCGTGCCAGAGGGTGCGGGATTTCGGCGCGGCGTCGGCGGGGGCGGGGCCGTAGTAGGTGAGGTGCAGGGTGCCGTCGGGGGCGTGGGTGAGACTGGAGCCCTGGGTGTCGGCCGGGGCGGGAGAGGAGATAGGGGAGGAGTTGAAAGTTGAAGGTTGAGAGTTGAGAGGCGGAGTGGGAGCAGCGGTCGCGGCGAGGAGCGCGGCGAGGAGCGCGGCGAGGAAGACGGAAAGGAGGAGGGCGCGGAGGAGCATAGTGGCAGGTGGGCGGATGGTGCGCGGGAAGGGCGGGGGACGCGAGGCGCGTGAGGGAGAGTTAGATGGAACGCTACGTCGCTGCGCTCGGCGCGATGCCGGGCGGAATCGGAGAGGGCGGGTCGGAGACCCTACTTTCGGCGGGATGGGTCAGGGAGCGAAGGACTCGTCGTCGGGGGTGTGGAGTTTTTTGTCGGGGCCGGCGCTGGTGATGGTCATGCGCGTGGCGCTCTCGGCGTGAAAGAAGAAGGGCGTGCCCCAGCGGTCGGTGAGTTCGCCCTCGCGGTTGATCGCGGGGTGGTCGGGCGGGATGAGCGCGAGGCGGAGCGGGTTTTGACCGGTGAGGGCGGCGGTGATTTCGGAGTTGAGGCCGACGGGATTGCCGGTGCGGGGGAAGGGCGGCAATTTTTTGAGAAGAACATGCTGCTCGGCGGATTTTTAGGAAATTTTCTCCGAACCGGGCCCGGTGGTTCAGATCGTCCGAAGGCTTACCGGATGGTGCGCAGCTGGATGGCGTCGACGAGGCGGTCTTGGGAAACGATGTCGGTGACGACGATGATTTTGTCACCGGGAACGACGTGGCCGAGGCGGCGCAGGGTGAGGATGGCGTTCTCGATGGTGACGTCGGGCTCGGAGGAGAGCGG